>Ga0075418_10000530_pt1 | contig 40886 bp, 28 predicted proteins | sample SoiMetdeltSBSDD2_FD_81776 | JGI IMG/M metagenome (GOLD analysis project Ga0075418, IMG submission 81776) | Bulk soil microbial communities from a Populus tree surrounding site in Tennessee, USA - Soil MetaG P. deltoides SBSDD2 | ecosystem: Environmental > Terrestrial > Soil > Tree plantation...
CACCACACCGTGGACTGGTCGAAGCAATGACCTGATGCCGATGCGGTTGCGCGCGTCCTTGGCATTGTCCTCGGCGGAAATGCCTGTGGCGCTGCTGGGGATCGGATTGTCCGACATCCGCCATAGCACCTCGGCGAGGTCACCCGAATCGTTCATCGCGAAATCTCGCAGGCTCACATAACTGCGGCCGCAGGTGTGCAGGTCCACGGCGAGCTTCTCGAGAATGAGCTCGAGGTTTTCCAGGAGGTGGTCATCGGTCACCGTGGATAGTTCATCGCGCAGATCGTGCCACTTGCGCTCCAGGTTTTTCTGGATATTCCATTGGTACAGCGTCAGCTCGTCGAAATGGTCGGTCTCAAGGGTTGGCAGGACTTCCTTGATCATCTGCAGGAACAGTGGCTTGGCGGCCAGGCCGATCGGGTCGTGCAACCGCTTGAGCTTCGCCAGTTGGGCGCCGGCGCCGGCGCCCGCGGCGTATGCCTCAAGGTGGGCCAGGCGCAACTGGTACGGGACCGGGGCGATGCGCACGATCCTGGGATGGCCGGCGTGGTCGAGGAACCGGCGGCGGTCGTTGATGTGCTCGAAGAAGTGGGTCCGCGAAGTTATCAGCAGCTTGGAGGTGGGGAACAGCTCGAAGCCCTCTTGCAGGGCACGAAGATTGGCGGCGACCGCCTGCGGATCCAGGCGGGTGGACATCTCATCGAAGCCATCCAGAATCACCAGGGTCCGGTACTCGCCGGTCGACACTCTCCGCCAGTCTGGACGGTCGATCCCGATGGCGGCCAGCCGGCTGTCGAGCAACCTCGACATGCTGGTCTCCTGCCGGAACGCTCGCAGGGGCAGGGACAGCGGGATCCAGCCGGCCGACGGGTTGGCCAGAAATTGCTGGGCCAGTTGGACGGCGAACTGGTAGCAGAAGAAGCTTTTCCCTTCGCCGAACTCGGCGAGCAGCAGAAGCGATTGCGGGGATTGATCGGTCAGCCAGTCGCGGACGTTGGAGTCCAATGTCCCCGGAAGCGGTGACCCGCTCTCCTCGGCCGCGTGGAGCGTGACCGCGTTCGCCCGGATCTGTTCGAGGTACGCGGCGTCCTCGCCGGAAAGGTCATGGTCGGTGGGCGTTCTGAGATACTGGATCCAGTTGCGGGACAAGCGCACCACCGGCCGCAGCCGTTCCCGCCACCTTTCCCCGATCTTGACTGCCTCATCCGGATCCAGGTGGGGCACGGCCTCGTCGTAGATGCCTCCATAAGCCTGGGGCACGAGCCGGAACAGATCCCTGATGCCGTCTTCCGGGCCCCAGACGCTGACATCGAAGGGATACTTCCGGTTCTCGTTCCAGCCCTTGAGCAACACGTCGAGATCGTTGGCGGCGTTGCGGTGGGGCGACACCACGATGAAGTGGTCGATGTGCGTTTCCCGCCACTGTTGCTCATTCATGAGGAGCTTGCCGGCGATGTCGTCGAGTGTGATGGGTCTCTGATGGTTTTTACATTCGAAGTGGTACCGGACGGTGCCGTGAACGGCATCGTGGACCTCGAGCGCGAGGTCATAGCCGTACTGCGTGCCCGCGTTCTGCTTGCGCAAGCGGGTGAGTGTTGTCGCCCCGGTAGCGTCCTGCATGGCGAAGAGTCTGCGCAGCACGACGAATAGCCCATCTTCGAGCATGCGGCCGACGACTTCGGCTCGTGGGAACCGGCTCACAAGGTTCTTGGCCGCCTTCTTCTTGGCTTCACGCGGTGATTCCAGCGGTACGACGCCCGGGGCGGGCGGAGGCAGCGGTGCGATCACCTCATGGTCGGGCCAGCTGTATCCCGCGGTCGCGGCCACACCCGCCCAGAGGCCACAAAGCCATTCGATCCGCTTGTTGTCGTTGCCTCCCTCCGGCGACCATCGCGCGACCAGATCGCCGATCTCGGTCGCGAACCCTTCGGCCCGTGACGGATCGAGGTGGAGCAGGCGGTGAAAGTCGGCGCGCGCATCGCCGTACCGCCCTTGCGCGACAGCCGATCTCGCCCGCCGCTCCAGCGCGTCCGCTCCGGCGTTGTCCGCATGCGCCGGCGGTGTGGCTTTTTCGCCCGATCGAACCGTGACCCCGGGTGCCCCGGTCCACTCCCGACACTCATGGATTGCGGTTCCCCTCGTGCATTAACTGGCTTGCCCACGTCTATCTATCGCGGACAGCATAGACCCGTGTCAGCGATCGTCGAATTCGCCATGATCGCTCGATCCAGCATTATCCCCGAAAGTGCGGCCTCAAATCGTTGGGAGGCAGCATTTTGGGGGAAAATACTAGATCACCTATAGGCAGCCGATAGGCCGCTCTGGGCGCGGATCTGCTCGTCGAGGTCGCCGGTCTGGGTGGCGATCTCGAATGCCTGGCCATAGAGAGCCTGTGCCGTGCGCCGGTCGCCGGTGGCGGTCAGCGCCTCGGCCAGCTTGTTGAGCACGCTGGCCTCCCCGTAGCGGTGGCCCGTGGCGCGGAAGATCTCCAGCGCCTCGCGCAGCGTGGCGATCGCGGCGCTGAGCGAGCCCAGGCGAATATGCAGGGCACCGAGATTGGACAGCGCGGTGGCCTCGCCGTCGCGGTGCCCGACCGAGCGGAACAGGTCCAGGGCCTCGCCGAGCCGTTGGGATGCTTGCGGGTAGCGGCCCAGGCCGGCGTAGACGTCACCGAGGTTGGTCAGGGCGATGCCCTGCCCGGCCCGGTCACCCAGGTCGCGGAAGATCTCCCGGGCCAGCAGGTATCCGTCGGCGGCCTCCTCGCGGCGGCCCAGCTCTTTGTGGGCGTTGCTCAGGTTGGTCAGCGCCGCCGCCTCGCCGTAGCGGTCGTCAAGCTGGGCATAGATGACCAGCGCTTGGCGATGGTGCTGGGCGGCGCGGTGGTATTGACCGAGGCGGTCGTGCACGATGCCCAGATCGCTCAGCGTGCGGGCCTGGCCGTGCCGGTCGCCGGTTTCCCGGTGCAGCGCAAGGGCTTGCCGGTGGTGTTCGATGGCGGCCGGGTAGCGGCCCAGCAGGCGGTGGATGTCGCCGAGGTTGGTCAGCACATGCGCCTGCGCGTGGCGGTTGCCCGCGGCACGGGCGGCGGTCAGGGCGTGCCAACCCACGGTCAGGGCGTCGAGATGGTGACCACTTTCCAGATAGCGGTGCAGGTTGGTGGCGAGGCCGATGGCGTGATCGGGCCGGGCGTGGGCGGCGGCGAAGGCGCACAGCGCCCCGAATCCGGGTAGCTGCGCGTCGAGCCAGGCGCGCGCCTGCGGTTCGGTGAAGGTGACCTTCCGGGTCGTCTCGCCGTGCCGGTAACCGCGCCAGGCTGGATAGAGCGCCATGCTCGCGGCGTGGGCGCAGGCCAGGTAGTCGTCGAGCAGCCGGTCGATCGCGTTTTCCCTTGCCGTGTAAGGGTCTTCGGTCGCGGTGAGCTCGGCGGCGTGGGCGCGCAGAAGGTCGTGTTGGGCGAAGCGGCCGTGGCCCAACGGCTGTACCAGATGCGCCCGCGCGAGCGTGGTGAGCAACCGCGAGGCCGGGCCGAGCTCGATGTCGACCAGCGCCGCGACCGCCCGCGCGTCGAAGTGCGGGCCGGGGTGCAGGCCGAGCCGCCGGAAGACCAGCGCCGCCTCCGGGGTGAGCCGCTGCACCGACCACGACAGCACGGTCCGCACCGCGGCTCGCACGTCCCCGCCCGGGTCGAGCACATCCAGGCGGCGATGGCGGTCGGCCAGCTCGGCCACGAGCTCGGCCAGTGACATCGCGGGCGAGGCGGCGGCCAGCTCGGCGGCGACCCGCAGCGCCAGGGGAAGGCGGGCACACTGGTGGGCCAGATCCTTGGCGTGCCCGGGTTGCTCATCGACTCTGCGGCCGATCAGCCGGCGCAGCAAGCAGACCGCGTCGTCCTCCGGCAGCAGGTCCAGCTCCACCCGCTGCGCCCCGTCCAGCGCGACCAGCCCGGCCAGGCTGTCGCGGCTCGTGACCACCACCAGGCTGGTCTGCGTACCGGGCAACAGCGGCCGGATCTGGTCGACCGACGAGGCGTTGTCGAGCACGATGAGCATCTGCTTGTCGGCGACCTCCGTGCGGTACCGGGAGGAGCGCTCATCGGTGGCCTCCGGAACCTCCCGCGGGGGCACGCCGAGGGCATGCAGGAGCCGGGCGAGCGCATCGTCGGCCGGCATCGTCTGCCGCGGGTCGTAGCCGCGCAGATCCACGTAGAGCTGCCCGTCGGGGAAGCGCGACGCGACGCGATGCCCCCAGTGCACGGCGAGCGCGGTCTTGCCCACCCCGGCCGTACCGCACACGACCAGTGGCGAGCAGCCATCGAGCGCGGCGTCGAGCCGGGCCAGCTCGGCTTCGCGGCCGGTGAAACCGGGCACGTCGGCCGGGAGCTGGCGCACCGGGCGCCGGCGCGGGCCCGGCTCCTCGCGCAGCAGGTCGAGGTGGGCCGCGGTGAGCTCGGCGCCCGGATCGACCCCCAGCTCCTCGGCCAGCCGGTGGCGCGCCGACTCGTAGATCTCGAAGCCGCGTGACCGGTGGCCCGCCCCGCCATAGGCGCGCACCAGCCGCGCCTGCGCGGACTCGTCGAGCGGGTGGGCGGCGGCTTCCTCCTCAAGCAGGGTCAGTACCTCGCCGGCGTGGCCCAGCGCCATCTTCGCCTCGGCGTAGCGGGCCAGCGCCTGGCGTCTCTCCGCGGCCAGCACCGTGACCTTCGGGTAGGTTGCGAGCGCCGGAACGTCGGCCAGCGGCGGGCCTTCCCAAAGCTTCAGCGCCTCGCCGAGCAGGCTCGCCACCCGTTCCGGCTCGCCCTCGCTCGCCGCCTGCGCCGCCTCCCGGCCGAGCCGGCGAAACCTCTCCATATCCACGTCGGCGTCGCCGAGGGCGAGGGCGTAGCCGTCGCCCACAGCGGGCAGCAACTCGCTGCGTACCCGCGAAGGTCTTTGTGGCTCAAGGATTCTGCGCAGATGCTTGACGTGGGTCTGCAGCACGTTGGTGGCGCTGGAGGGAACCTGCTCGCCCCACAGGGCGTCGATGAACTCATGTCGCGCCAGCGGCCGCCCGCCCGCCAGCACCAGCAGGCCGAAGACGGCGCGGCGGCCCGCCGGGCCCAGGTCGAGCTCCCGACCCTCGCGCCAAAGCCTGGTACGGCCCAGAATCCGGACCTCCAGCACAGCATCCCCCCACTCAAGAAGTTCAATGCCTCCATGATGGCGATCCGTCCAGTGGTGTACCAGTCCCCGTCCAACCGGATCGAAAAGTACGGGCCGGCGACTCGGCCTCAGAAATCGGCCTCAGAAAAGCGTGAGCGGCTCGATCGGTGCGGGTTCGGGCAGCGGCTCGAGTTCTGGTACGCGGGCCCGGACCGCATCGTGGAAGCGGCGGGCGAGCATCGGGGCGTCGGCGTTGTCGGGGGTGTGGAGGAACACCGTCGGGGAGCGGCCCTCGCGCAGCCAGGCGACAACCGCCTCGAGCCAAGGCTTCCAGCCCCCGACGGTGATGGAGATGTCGTCACGGCCGAGGTAGCGCACGATCGGCCGGTCGGTCAGAGCGTGGGAGCGGCGCGGCATGCGCGGCTTGGCCGTCCAGGCCGCGCGCTCGGCGTCGCTGGTCGGCGGCGCCTGGAAGAAGACGGTAGTGTCAAAGGGAATCCACTCGGCACCAAACTTCGCGAGCACCCGCTCGAGACCGTGCGGGTCGTCGAAGAAGGCGCGGTGGCGGACCTCGACCGCGTAACGGTACGAGCCGGGCAGCCGGGCCATGAAACCCGCGAGGCCTTCCACATCAACAGGAGTGAACGACCCCGGCAGCTGGATCCACAGGGCGTGGACGCGCGGGCCGAGCGGCTCGATGGCCCCGAGGAAGGTGGAAAGTTCCACGTCCACATCGGTGAGACGGCGTTCGTGCGTGATGGACTTGGGCAGCTTGACCACGAACCTGAAATCAGGGTCGGTCTGGCGCGCCCACGACTCCACGGCGCTCCTTTTCGGTACCGCATAAAAAGTAGTGTTGCCCTCGACGGCGTTGCACCACTGCGCGTAGGCCTGCAGCCGCTCATGCGGCGGGAGCGAAGGCGCCACAAAGCGTCCCAGCCAAGGCTTGAGATTCCACATCGCGCATCCCACGTGCAGCCGCATGGCTTAGTCCGGCTCAGTCCGGTGGAGATTGCGGCAACTTTTTCTTACCCGGCTTGGTGACCGGGGCCGACGGCGGCGGCACGACCGGGCCGATGTCGCCGTCCGGCGCCTCGTCGAGGTCAAGGATGACGGGCGCGTGGTCGCTGGGCCCGGTCCCCTTGCGGGCGTGGCGATCCACCCACGCGGCCTTGGCCCGCTTGGCCACCGGCGCCGAGGCCAGGATCAAGTCGATGCGCATCCCGAGGTCCTGGTGGAACATGCCCGCGCGGTAGTCCCAGTAGGTGAAGACCCGCTGGCCCGGCCAGCGGTCCCGCACGACATCCTTCAAACCGACCGACTGCAGCTCGGCCAGGGCCGCCCGCTCGGGCGGCGTGACATGGGTCTGGCCAACATACGCCCCGGGGTCGAACACGTCGGCGTCGGTCGGGGCGATGTTCATGTCCCCGCACACGATCACCGCCTTCGGGCCGGTGGCGACCTGGTGGCGCAGCGCGTCGAGCCAGGTCAGCTTGTAGCGGTAGTGCTCAGAGTCGGGCGTGCGACCGTTGGGCACATAGACGCAGTGCACGCGGATCCCGCCGCAGGTCGCCGCGATCGCCCGAGCCTCGGGGTGGGGGAAGCCGGGCCCGTCGGGGATGCCGTTGACCACGTCGTCGAGCCCCGCCTTGGACAGGATCGCTACCCCGTTCCACTGCGGCTCACCGTGCACCGCCACCTCGTAGCCCCGGGCGGACAGCTCGGCGCCGAGCAGGTCGTTGAAGGCGTCGCCGGTCAGCTTGAGCTCCTGCAGGCAGGCCACATCGGGCGTGCGCTCGTCCAGCCACGGCAGCAGCCGCGGCACCCGTTGTTTGACGGAGTTCACATTCCAGGTCGCAACACGCACCAAACCACCCTAACCGTCACGGAGTCTGGGTCGACTGCGGGATGGCCTGCCGACGGCTTGGGACCTTCGACCGTCGGCAGGGGCCTCCTCCAACACGCCGTAACCGGCACGCAAGACAGGATCGTCCGGATCGGCCGGCCGCCGTCTGATGTGTCGGTTAGCCGACTGTAGACAGTGGTGCCGTTGCCATCGGTGCCGTCCGAGCTATCAAGGATAGTTATGGGACCGGTATTGGCTTTCCGGCACGCCACCGAGGCCGACCTGCCGACGTTGGTGGCGCTTCGCGACTCGGCGGCGCGCCGGCTGATGAGCGCCGGGATCGAGCAGTGGCGTCCGGGTGAGCTGACCGAGGACCAATTCCGCCACCACATGCGCGTGGGCGAGGTGTGGGTGGCCACCGACGGGCCGGACGGTCGGGTCGTCGGGGCGTGGGAGCTGTGGTGGGAGGACGAGCGCACCTGGGGGCCGCGGCCGCCGCTCGCCGGGTACATCCATCGCCTAATGATCGACCACGAGAACGCTTGGCGCGGCATGGGCCGGGCCATGCTCACCGCCGCCGAGGACCGGATCGTCGCGGTGGGCCGGGGCCTGGCCCGGCTCGACTGCGCCGCCCACAACCCGAGGCTGCGGCGCTATTACACCGACGCGGGCTACACCGAGGTCGGGCATCAGCCGCTGCACGGCCCCTCCGGATACCCGGTGACGCTGTTCGAAAAGTCCCTACTGCGTGTCCATGGCTGAACCGCCGGCAGCCAGGCGCATGAGGTCGGAGTCGAGGTCGATGCCGAGCTCTGTCCCGCCCGCGCTGCCGTACTCGTGGCGATAGCTGCTCCAGGATTCGTCCCTGATCTGCTGGGCAAAATCACTTTCCATGAGGAGTACCAACTCCAGCGCGACCCGTTCGATCCGCTTGTTCAGCGAGGGGTCGCTCCAGTCCTCCGGCGCGGCGAAAAGCGAAGTCGGCACGGTGGTCGTGCGCAGGTACCCGAACAGCGATCGCAGGTGCTCGTCGACGACGAGCGAGTGCCGGGCCGTCCCGGCGGTGGCCGCGAGCACCACGGGCTTGGCGATGAGCAGGTCGTTGTCGAGCGTCTGGAAGAACGACGTGAACAGGCCGCTCGCAGCCGCCTTGTAGACCGGGGTGGCGGCGATGATCCCGTCGGCCTCGCCCAGGGCCGCGATCGCCTTCTCCAGCTTCGGCCCGACCATCGGGGAGACCAGCGCCGTGGTGACCTCGCCGGCCAGCTCGCGCAGGTCGATGTAGCGGGTGGCCACCTCGCGACCGCGCTTGGCGGCCAGCTCCACCACGCGCTGGGCGGTGCGGTCGGCGAGCATCCGGGTCGAGGACGGGTCGCCGGTCCCGGCGGTGACGACCACGAGCTTGAACGTGTCCATGAGAACCTATTTTCCTTGTCGGGCTAGCTTCCAGCAGAGCGCCCCCAGCTGCTCCAGCTCGCGGGCGTCGAGTTCGGCGCTGACGGCGTGCGCGACCGACCGGGCGTGGCGCCGCCCGACCTCGCGTTGCATCGCGCGCCCGGCGGCGGTCAGCGACAGGCGCACCCCGCGGCGGTCCGCCGGATCCACCTGCCGCTTGACCAACCCGCGCTCCACCAACCGATCCACCATGCGCGACAGCGCCGGCTGGCTGAGCAGCAGGTGGCGGTGAAGCTCGCCGATGCGCAGCGGTTTGTCGCATTTGGACAGTGTGTAGAGCACGTCATACTCGCGCATCGACAGGTCGTGCCAGATGTCCTCGGCGGCGAACTGCTTCATCAGCCGGGCGTGAGCGGTCAGCAACGCCTCCCACGCGTCGTTGGCGAGCCTGCTCCCGCGGGCCATCACTTCTGGTACGGCGTCGGGCCGGCGGTGTTGTCGCCACGGTTGGCGTTCGGCGTCGGCCGGCGCGGCGTCTGGTCGCCGTACTTCGCCTTGACCAGGCTGGCGTGCGTCGGCGCCTCGGGCACCTCCGGGTCGCGGCGGGCCGCCAGCTCCTTGCGCAGCGTCGGCACGACCTCCTCCCCGAGCAGGTCCAGCTGGTTGAGCACGGTCTTGAGCGGCAGGCCGGCGTGGTCGATGAGGAACAGCTGGCGCTGATAGTCACCGAAGTGCTCGCGGAAGGTCAGGGTCTTGTCGATGACCTCCTGCGGGCTGCCCACCGACAGCGGAGTGCCGCTCATGAAGTCCTCCATCGACGGGCCGTGGCCGTAGACCGGGGCCTCGTCGAAGTAGGGCCGGAACTCCTTGATGGCGTCCTGGGACTTGCGGGCGATGTAGGCCTGGCCGCCGAGCCCCACGATCGCCTGTTTCTCCGTGCCGTGGCCGTAATGGGGGTAACGCTGCCGGTAGAACCGGATAAGGCGCTGATAATGCTCCTTCGGCCAGAAGATGTGGTTTGCGAAGAAGCCGTCGCCGTAGAAGGCGGCCTGCTCGGCGATCTCCGGGGTACGGATGGAACCGTGCCACACGAACGGCGGCACGTCGTCGAGCGGGCGCGGGATGGACGTGAAGCCCTGCAAGGGAGTGCGGAACTTGCCCTCCCAGTCGACCACGTCGTTGCGCCACAAGCGGTGCAGCAAGTTGTAGTTCTCCAGCGCCAGCGGCAGGCCCTGCCGGATGTCCTGGCCGAACCACGGATACACCGGACCGGTGTTGCCCCGGCCCATCATCAGGTCGACCCGGCCCTTGGCCAGGTGCTGGAGCATGGCGTACTCCTCGGCGATGCGCACCGGGTCGTTGGTCGTGATCAGCGTCGTCGCCGTGGTCAGGATCAGCCGTTCGGTAGTCGCCGCGATGTATGAGAGCAAGGTGGTCGGCGAGGACGAGAAGAATGGTGGGTTGTGGTGCTCGCCGATGGCGAACACGTCGAGCCCGACCTCCTCGGCCTTCTGGGCGATTTTGACGATGGCGTCTATGCGCTCGGCCTCACTCGGCGTCTGCCCGGACACCGGGTCGCGGGTGATGTCGCTGACCGAGAAAACCCCGAACTGCATTATCTGGTACCCCTTCAGCAAAGTTCATGCGTTTGCATAAAACCCAACCCAGGGGGTGGCCGCGTTATTCCTGGTTTCTCGGAAATCGGCGGGGCCGAGGGACAGCCATCATGGACAGCCCCTCGGCCCGCAGGATGAGAATCCTATGGATAGTCGATGATGAAGACGGGCTGGCCGATCCGGGTGGTGTCGGCCGGGCCGCCCACGCCGTTGACCACGTGGTCGATCGTTCCGGCGCTCAGGTTGACGGTCATGATGTGGTGCAGCTTGACGCCCGGCGTATTGGGCACCTCGAACCCGTTCTCGGTGTGGATGGACGGGTCGTTGCGGTTGAACACGTAAACCCCTGCGCCGTAAAGGTTGTGGGTGCGCACGTGGTCGCCGACCTTGTAACCGGCGAAGCCCTCGACGTCCCCGTTCATCCAGTCCGCCTGGGTCGGCGGGTCGTAGGGCAGCTCGTTCTGGTACAGGATGGTGGTGCCACCCTCGCCGTTCCAGACAGTGTTGTACTTCTGGAAGTGCTCGACGAACAGGCCGTTGGCGGTCACGTTGTCGCCGTTGATGACCGCGCCGTAGGGTCCGGTGTTGGTGACCCAGCGCTGGTCGTCGTTCAGACCGTCCACGCCGTGGTCGGCGCGCCAGACCCAGGTGTGGTCGATGAGCACGTGGTCGCTGTTGACCTCAAGCGCGATGCCGGACTTGCCGATGTGCGGCCCGCCCACGCGGAAGTACACATCGGACAGCGTGGTCGGGTTGGCGGCCGATCCGGAGTTGGCGCCGTGCTTCTTGCCCACCCGCAGAAGCACATCCGACTCGACCGTGCCCGCGTCGACCGTGACCCCGGCGACGACGACGCCGGGCACGTCCGCGATGTCAAGCGGCGTCGAGCCGTTGACCGCGGTCAGCGTGGCCTGCCCGAGGCCGAGCACCACGGTGTTGGGGCGCTTGACCTCGATGCTGCGGGCGATGTCGTACACGCCCGGGGTCAGCAGCAGGTTCCTGCCCCGCGCGAGCTGGTTGTTGATGGTGTGCACGGAATCGTTCGGGGTGGCGACGAAGAAGTCGTGCAATGGCACCGTGCGGCCCGGGGTCAGGCCGTTGGCCCACGTAATGCCGCTGGTGTCGCGGCGCGCCACGGGCACGCGGACGTTGTAGCGACCATCGGCGTCAAGGAACAGGAAGGGCTTCTCGCGGCTGAGCGGGGTAGTGGCCAGCGTGGTGTAGGGCGGGTTGGGGAAGGTGGCGTCGCTCGGGGCGCCGACCACGCCGGTGAAGACCTGGTTCCAGACGGCGTTGGACCAGCCGCCGACCTCGCTGTTGCGGATCAGCCACTGCTGCTGGGAACCGTTGATGGTGAACGGCAACCGGGAGTCGGAGATGAAGCCGCCGCTGGCGTACTGCGGGCCGGCGGTGCAGTAGTCCATCAGGGAAAGGTTGGCGCCGCTGATGTTCAGCCGGCGCATCGACACCGCCTGCGAGACCGCCCAGAAGTTCGCCGAGGCGCGGCAGCCGTCCTGCCCCAGTGAATTGATGTTGATGGACAGGTTGGACAGGGTCCGCCAGAAGTTCACCAGCGCGAGGCAGTTGCTGGTGCCGTTGTTCTCAAGGCAGCGGTTGTACACCTCCACCTTGCCGTTGATGACTACGTCGGCGGGCGAGGCGCCCAGCCCAGCGATCTCCGTGTAGTAACCCACCTTGATCTGCAGCGGCTGGGTCGCGGTGCCGTAGGTGCCGGGCTTGAACAGGTAGGCGTGCCGGGTGGTGCCCATCTCGTTGTTGACCTGCGCGGCGTGCGCGGCGTCGAGGGTGGCTTGGATCTGGCTGACCGGCATGCTCGGATCGAAGACGGTGACATTGACATTGCTGTCTATGCCGGAGTCCGTGCCGGGCTCGCCGTTCATCGCCCCGGCGGGACCCGCCGTGCCGACAGTGGCGACGGTAATCGCCGCCACCAGGCCCAGCGCCAGGGGACGTTTGCTCATCATGCGGGTGGTCCTCTCTCTATAGGTCTCTATAGGAAGGAGAGCGCTCTCTCGACTGGCGATGTGAATATTTCTACTCCGCCTGCCTCCCGCGCGCTACGGGTCGCGACCTGCCCCGCCTATCGTGGTGGCGTGAATCGCGCCCTCGCCGCCCTGACCATCGCCGCCTATGTGACCCTGGTTGTCGGGGTGACCGAGGCGCACCGGCCGGTCGAGGCGCTCATCCTGGGTGCGCTCTATACCGTCGCCGCCACCGCCGGCTTCGCCTGGATCGCGCGCCGGCGACACCGGGGTTTCTCCATCGCCTATGTCGTTGCCCAGATGCACCTTGGCTTCGCCGTCTTCGTCACCTCCGGCGCGACCGTCGGCGCCATCCTGCTGCTGCTGATCCTGGTGAGCCAAAGCGTTCTACTGCTTCCGCTTCCGGGCGCCCTGATCGTGGTGGCCGCCGTCCCCTTCGTGCACCTGGGCATGGCGTGGCGCGACGGACTGCGCGAGGGCTTGGGCACGCTTGCCGCCGCGGCGTTCGCCGCCGTGCTGACCCACCTGATCGTGCAGGAGCGCAACGCCCGCGAGCAGTTGCGCGCCTATGCGCTTCAAGTCGAGCGGCTGGCGGCCGCTCAGGAGCGCAACCGGGTTGCCCGCGACATCCACGACAGCCTCGGCCACTCGCTGACCGTGGTACAGATGCAGCTGAAGGCGGCTCGGGCGGTGTTAGGCAACGATCCGGCGCGGGCGGATGCGGTACTGGCAAAAGCTCAGCAGCAAGCGGAACAGGCCCTGGCGGCCGTGCGCCGCTCGGTCAGCTCGCTGCGCGATCCTAATCCAGCACTGCCCGCGCCGCTGCCGGAAGCGTTGCGGGCCTTGGCCGAGGAGGCCTCGGCCGCTTCGGGCGGCGGCTCCACGCTCAGCGTGGAGGTGCCCGGGTGAGTGCCGTGCGGGTCCTGCTCGCCGACGACCAGGCGCTGTTCCGCGAGGCCCTGGCCGTGCTGCTCGGGGTGCGCGACGACATCGACGTGGTCGGGGAAGCTGGCAACGGCGCCGAGGCGCTCGACCGCGCCGCCGAGCTTCGACCCGATGTGGTGCTGATGGATCTGCGCATGCCCGTGCTCGACGGTGTGGCCGCGATCCGCCGGATGCGGGTGGAGCATCCCGAGGTGCGGGTCATAGCATTGACCACCTTTGATGACGACGAGGATGTGTTCGCCGCGCTGCGCGCCGGGGCGGTGGGCTATCTCCTCAAGGACGTGTCCTCGGCGAAGCTTGTGGAGGCTGTCCTGGCCGCCGCCCGCGACGAGGCGGTGCTGCAACCGTCGGTGGCGGCGAAGGTGGTGGCGCAGTTCGCCCGCATGCCCGTGGAGGGGGCGGCCCCACGACCGCAACCACTTGTGGTACCACTGTCCGAACGCGAGCTTGAAGTGTTGCGGTTGCTGGCGAATGGCCGGTCCAACAAGGAGATCGCGGCCCAGCTGTTCCTCGCCGAGGGTACGGTCAAGAACCACGTGACCAACGTGCTGGCCAAGCTCAACGCCCGCGACCGAACCCAGGCGGCGTTGCGGGCGCGGGCCCTCGGGCTGATATGACGTATCACCGTGACGTATGGCACCTGAACCCATGACCGCACCGCCCCAAGAATGGTGGCCATGACATCGCCTTCGGTTACTCGCAAGAACCTGCGCTTCGCGTTGCACTATGTCGAGATGGTGATCGCCATGTTCGTCGGCATGATCGCCCTCGGCCCGCTGTGGTCGTGGGTCTGGCCGGGCCTTTCAGATCTGCCCGCCTTGGCCGCGATCGTGATGGCGACCAACATGACCGCCGGCATGGCGGCGTGGATGCTCATCCGGCGCCACCGCTGGCAACTGATCGCCGAGATGTCGGCGGCGATGTACCTGCCCTTCCTGGCCCTCCTTGTGCCATACGGGTTTGGGGCCATCTCAGCGGCGCCGTGATGATGGGCGGGCACATGCTGATGTTCCTGACGATGCTGGCCGCCATGCTGTGGCGCCACCACGAGTACCGCCACTAGTCACACCAACCGGTGAAGGTTGGCCCGGACGCGTTCGGCGTCCGGGTGGTCCAGCTCATCGAGGATGGTGAGCGCCTGCTGCCAGGCGAGTCGGGCGGCGTCCAGATCCTTCGCGGAGTGGTGGGCGTCGCCGAGGTGGGTGAGGGTGTCGGCTTCATGGAACCGGTCGGACAGCTCGCGGTACAGCTCGATGGCCTGCTGGAAGCAGGCGATCGCCTCGCGGGCGGCACGGATCCGGCCGAGGAACGGCGCGGTCAGCGCGGCGGCGCCGAGGGTAAGTGCGCCGTATGCCATGGCTTTGAGAAAGGTACGGCGCCGGCGCGGCGCCCTCAGACCGCTGAGCACCCGGGTCGGGGTGGCGTCGGCGGTTCCTCGTCGGCAAACGGGATCGCGTTGAGGTCGAGGGTCATCTCAAGCTCCGCTCATGGGTATGTGAAGTCGGCGTGCCGGCGGTTTCTTCGGCGGGTTCCTCGATCGGCGGGTCGGCCGGAGAGGGCCGGAAGCCCCAGGTGGCGAGGGTGCGAGGGATATCGTCCGGAGTGGACGGCAGCGCCAGATCGATGACCCGTCCCTGAGCGTCGACGCTCAGCAGCAGCGGCGGCATCAAGTGTCCGAGCACCCGCCACGACTCGGGGTCCTGGCGGATATCAAGGCGCCCAACGGCTTCCCGCCACAATTCGGGCGGCTCGTAGGTCAGCAGGGTCGGCGGCCGCGACAGTCGCGGCGCGACTGCGGCCAGCGCGTCGACCGCCATGTGGCAGGCGGGGCATCCGGTGTCCGCCGCGACGACGAGCCGGGGCGCGGATCCCTCCGGCGCGGCCAGGGCGGGCAGGCGCAGGTCCACTCCGGAGGCCCGGACGTTGCCACCGGCCCGCAGCGCGGCCAGCTCCGCGGAGAGCATCCGTACCCGATGCAGCGTCGCGGCGAGGCCGAGGTACAGCACGATAATCGCGATCCAGGTGATGACGGCGGCGGCGATCCAGGGCGACATCAGAGCCACGCCAGGTTGATCGTTTCGAGCCAGGCCAGAAGGGTGGGATCGTCCACCGTGGGTTCGAAGTCGAAGATCACCTCGGCCAGGGCAGTGGATGTGCCGACAATATAGACGTATGTGTTCGCCCCGTCGCCGGGCCGGTCGGGCAGCTGCCCGCCGAGGCGCCACACCGCGCCATAGGCCGTGCGCGCGCCGGCATGCCGCGGCACCATGTCGATCGCCGTTCCCGGCCCGGGCACACTGATCGCGCCGCGCTCCTCCACCACGATCTTCGTGGTCTCGGACAGGAGCTCAAGGCCGGTACCGGGCCGCGCCCGCACGACCATCCCTTCCGGGCTGTCCTCGAAGCTGAACTGCTGCAACGCCTCAATGACCTGGCCGCGGTCGGGTGGAGGACCGGCGTACACGAGCATCGCCTCGTGCCATTGGTCGATCAGCGCAGCGGTGGCGTTGTAGCCGTCGACGCCCGCGGCCAGCCGCACCTCGCGGCCGTCGACCACGAAGCGATCCACGACGGTGGCCGGCATGACCGCCTCGTTGGCGACCTCCTGGAAGCCGAGCAAGCCCATCTGCAGCGTGTAGGTCGTGACGGCGGCCGGCGGGCTGACGGTTGGTGTCGCGCTAGGTGGCGGGCTGGGCGTGGGGAAGCCGGTGGGTGGCGGGCTGGATGTGGGGAAGCCGGTGGGCGTGGGCGTCGGGATCGGCGGTGGATTGCTCGTGGGGAAGTCACTGGCGAAGCCGCCGAAGGCGGCCGTGCCGCCCACGAAGCGTGCGTCGGTGGCGGTGGTGGAGACGGGCACCGCCGAGTCCAGCTCCACCCGGAGCGTCTCGCCGTTCGGTGCGCGCAGGAGCAACGTCGGTGCCATCGAGGAGTCCTCCCTGAGGGGTGGGAGTGCGAGGTGAGACGCAGCCTATCTATTAGCGAACATCAATTGAACCGGGCATTTTCCCCCGAAGAAGACATAGACAATAATGAGGTGTGTTAGCTAGGGCTTCGGCGCACGCCGACGAGGTGGGTGTCCAACCCTGTCCAATCGAGTCCAGGATCGGCACCTCATGGGGCTCGATGAGCCCACCATGAGGGTCATGCTCGGTGCTCCCAGAACCGCGGCCCTAACGGCGGCCCTGTCCGGCCTCGCCCTGATCGCCTCGACCGTCGCCGTCCCGGCGCCGGCGAGCGCCGCGTCCGGCTGCTCGGCCAGGTACACGGTGGGGGCGAACTGGGGCAGCGGGCTGCAGGCCCAGCTGGCCCTCACCCCCGGTGCCCCGGTCACGGCCTGGTCGGTGAGCTTCGATGTCATGCCTCAGCAGGTGGTCACGTTCGCGGCGTACGCCACGCTGAGCCAGTCGGGCCAGCATGTCACCCTGGGCAACGCCTCGTTCAACGGCAACGTGCCGGCCGGCTCGACCGTGACGATCGCGATCGGGATCCACACCAACCCGACCGGAAGCAACATCCCGCCGAGCGGCTTTGTCCTCGATGGACAGACATGCGCCTACACGCCGCAGCCTTATGTCGTGGCGAGCACCATGCGACCGGTGGTCGCCGAGGGCGGCTCCACCACCCTCACCATCCAATTGAGCCGAGCGCCGACCATGGACACGATCCTGCGGCTGCCCAACGCCGCCGGCGGGGTCATCACGGCGACGCCCGTCTCACTGACCTTCACGCCAACCAACTGGAACGTGCCGCAGGCCGTCACGATCTCGTCGGCCGAGGACGCCGACACGACCGGCCAGCCGTTCTGGTTGCCGATACAGCAGCAGAACTACACGCCGCCGCAGAACTACATCTCCGCCGTCCCGATGATCACACAGATTGACAATGACTGATGAAACAAGTACTGGCCCTCCTGGCGGCCATCGGGGTTACCTGGCAAGGCTCGCAAGCGGTGGCGGCCACGCCGCTGCCGGCTCCGGCGAACCTTCACGCGACGCACGTCTCGGACACGAGTGCCGACCTGGACTGGTTGCGCGACGGGGCCACCGCCACGGACGTGGTGCAGCGCTTGGTCAACGGGGTGTGGCAGGAATGGGCCCGGACCAACTCGGGCTTCCTGTCTCTGACCAACCTCACCCCGGGAACCACCTACACCTTCCGGGTGTACCTGATCCCGGTCTCCGGCCTGGGCTACTCCACCAGCCCGCCGTCGGCGCCGCTGTCGTTCACCACGCTCAGCGGCCCGGACACGGTGCCGCCGGCGAAGCCGGCCGCACCGACCTTCAGCACCATCACCACTACGGCGGTCAACGTGTTCTGGCCCGAGACGACCGACAACGTCCAGGTCACCGGTTACTGGCTGCAGCAGTTTAGCGGTGGGGCATGGTCGACAATCCGTACGGTCGGGCCGGGCGGGCGGTTCCAGACTGTCTACGGATTGTCGGCCAACACCACCTATACCTTCGCGGTCATCGCCTTTGACGCGCGGGGCAACACCTCGCCGCGCTCGGATCCGGGGACGGTCACCACGCTGGCGCACACCGCGAACGTCACCTGCTCGGTGCAGCTGATTGTTTTCGGCCTGAACTACACGGCCTATGTCACGGTCATCAACACCACGCCCGCACCGATCTCGGGCTGGGCCATCAGGTTCACCGTGCCGCTCAGCACGAGCGCCGGCAACGCGTTCAACGGGACGCTGACCCGCAACGGGACCGACGGCACCGTGACCCCGGCGGTCTGGTACGCCACCATCAACCCGGGAACCCAAGCCACCTTTGGCTTCTTCGGCACCTCGGCCGGACCCGTGTTCCAGGGACCCGCGAGCTTCACGGCCTATAACGCGCCGTGTACGACCACATAGTTCAGGGGGGATGGCCGGCGGCCTCGCACCCCCACACCTCGATTGCCGAGGCCGCCGGCACAAATACATACCACGCAGAAACTCCGCGTGACGGACTGGTTATTCTGCATCGATACACGATGATGACCGCGCCCGCCCGGAGCCGGATCGCCCCCTACTGGCGCTCCGGCTCGGGGCGGTGCGGTCACTGTCGGATCTGGCCCTGGTCTTGCGGGAGTTGCGCCGCCGGCACGCGCGCCTGCGCGGGACGCCTGAGCTGACCTACCGGGAGCTGGCGGCGCGCACCGGGTGGTCGCACGGCATCATCGGCGAGTACCTGGCCGGGCGGGTGCTGCCGCCCACCGACCGGTTCGACGCCCTGATCCGGTTGCTGGGCGCGACACCGGAGGAGCAGGGGGCGCTCGCCACCGCGCGGGACCGGGTCGAGGAGGCCCGGCGCGGCAGCCCGATGATGCTCACGGGCCGTCGACCGGGCGGCGAAGTGCCGCGCCAGCTTCCGGCCGAGGCGTTCGGTTTCAGCGGGCGCGGAAAGCAGCTAGACGAGCTTGACCGGCTGCTCGAGCAGGGTGCGCCCGGCCGGGCCGTGGTGGTCTCCGCGGTATCCGGTACGGCCGGCGTGGGCAAGACGACGCTGGCGGTCCGGTGGGCGCACCGGGTCGCCGGCCGTTTCCCGGACGGCCAGTTGTATTTAGACCTTCGGGGGTACGACGAGGAGCTCCCGGTGTCGCCCGGTGACGCTTTGGCCCGGTTCCTGCGCGGCCTGGGCGTGGCGGCCACCGACATCCCGGCCGAGGTGGACGAGCGCGCCGCCACCTACCGCACGCTGCTCGCGGGCCGGCGCATGCTGGTGTTGCTGGACAACGCCTCCGGCGCCGATCAGGTACGGCCGCTGCTGCCCGGGACCCCGACCTGCCTGACGCTGATCACCAGCCGCAGCAACCTGGCCGGGCTGGTGGCCCGCGAGGGCGCCCGCCGGATCGACCTCGACGTGCTCAGCGAGGCCGAGGCGGTGGCGCTGCTGCGAGCGGTCATCGGCGCGCGGGTCGACGCCGAGCCGGAGGCGGCCGCCGGCGTCGCGCGGCTCTGCGCCCACCTGCCGCTGGCGCTGCGGATCGCGGCTCAAACCGCCGTGACCCATCCGGGGATGAGCCTGGGTGAGCTCGCGGGCGATCTGCGCGACGAGGCGGGCCGGCTCGACCAGCTCAGCGTGCCCGGCGATCCGCGCACCGCCGTGCGGAGCGTGTTTTCCTGGTCGTACCAACGCCTTTCGCCCGATGCCATGCGGGCCTTCGGGTTGCTGGGATTGCATCCGGGCCGGGACATCGACGTGTACGACGTGGCGGCGCTGGGCGGGATCGACGGCGACAATCTCGCGCCGGCGCAGGCCGCCGTCGACGAGCTGACGCAGGCGCACTTGCTGGCGACCGCCGGCGGCGGAGGCCTCATCATGCACGATCTGCTGCGCGCGTACGCCAGGGAAAAGGCGCCCGATCGCCACGAACCGCTGTCACGCCTGTTCGACTACTACCGGTTCGCGGCGGCGGCGGCGGCCGACGCCCTGTTCCCGCACGACCGGGCCGGGCGGCCGGAGGTCGAGCCGGTGACCACGCCGCTTCCCGTCCTCGACGATCCGGTCGCGGCACTGTCGTGGTTGGACAGACACCGGGCCAACCTCGTCGCCGTGGCCGGGTTCGCCGCCCGGCACGGCTGGCCCCGGCACAGCGTGGACCTGTCGCGGATCCTGTGGCGCCACTTCGAAGTGGGCGGGCACTACCAGGAGGCGCTCGCGGTGCACACCAGCGCGTCGGAGGCGGCCGGCGCCAACGACAACGCCAACGCCAACGACAATGCCAACGCCAACGACAACGCCGGTGACAGCGCCGGCGACAGCGCCGGTGACAGCGGCCTGCCGAGCGTGCAGGCGAACCTGGGCAACGTCCACTGGTGGCTGGGCGACTACCGCGATGCGCTGGGCTACTTCCAGCAGGCGCTCGCCGGTCACCGCGCGGCGGGCGACCGCGACGGCGAGGCCCGTGCGCTGGCGCGGCTCGGCGTAGTCCACGAACGGCTCGGCGACTACGAATCGGCGCTGGCGAGGCTGCAGGAGGCGCTGGCGCACTACCGCGCCGACGGCAACCGGCACGGCGAGGGCGTGCAGCTGGTCAACCTGGGCGCGGTGCACCGCCGGTGCGGCCGTTACCGCGAGGCCGCCGCCGACCACGAGCTGGCGGCCAGGTTGTTCGCGGAGGTGGGCGACCGGAGGCTGGAGGGCTATGCGCTGGGCAACCTGGGCGCCGACTATCGCCTGCTGGGCCGGTACGAGGAGGCGCTTGAGCACCTTGAGAGGTCGCTGGCCCACTGCCGGGACGCGGCCGATCCCGGTGGGCAGGCCAGCGCGATCGCCGCCACCGGCGCGGTCCACCTGGCGACCGGGCGGTATCCATCCGCATTGAACGATCTGCAAATGGCTCTGGAGATGAGCCGCGACACCAGCGACCGCGCCCTGGAGACCGAGGTGCTCAACTTCCTCGGGGAGACGCTGCGCGCGCAGGGCGAATGGGCCACGGCCCTTGACCATCATGAGGCGGCCAGGGCGCTCACCGAGCGCACCGGCGACCAGTTCGAGCAGGCGCGCGCCCTGGAGGGGATGGCCGCGGCCCGCCAGGGCGAAGGCGAAACCGTTGAGGCGCAACGGCTCTGGCGCGAGGCACTGGCGATCTACCTCCGGCTGGGCGTGCCGGAGGCGCGGGCGGTGCGGGCCAACCTCAGCAGGGTATCCCGTTGACCGTGATGTCGTCGGGCACCTCGGTCTTCGGGGCGAAGGCCGTCCAGCCGAAGACGACCATCGAACCGGTGTTGAGGACCTTGTTCCACGGCATGGGCGTGGCGACGGCATCGTGCGGCGTGGGCATCTTCATCTCGGCGGACCAGACCCCGAGCAACTGCGTCGGCTCCTCGAAGGTCCAGTGCACGATCCAGCCGTCGATGGCCGGGCCGTTGTTGGTGATGAACAGGTCAGCGCTGAACCCGCCCTGCCACGGCCAGAGAACATAGCGGCAGGTGAACGGGGACGGCAGGGCGGCCTGCGCGGGTGCGACCGCGGCGGTGGTGGCCAGCAAGGTCGCGATCAGGGACGTTATCAACATGAAGAGGCTTTTGCGGTACACGGAAAAATGTTGAATCCAAACATCGCGCACTGTCAATCAAATACGGCCCGTAGGCTCGACAGGTGGGATAGCTCTTGGCCCACCTCGGCCCGGCCCGCGCACGCCGTAGTGGTGGTTTTCGGCCGTCACCGAGCTCGTCCCCACGCCGAAGATGAACCGGCCGCCCGACAGCATGTCCAATGTGGACGCGGTTTTGGCCAGGGCGAGCGGTTCGCGGTGGGTGATAACGCAGACCGCCGTGCCGAGCCTGAGCGTGCTGGTGACCGCGGCCGCGGCGGCCAAGGCCACGAACGGATCGAGCAGGCCTGAGCGCCGCCGCGCCTCGCCGTCGGGCATGCTGCCGACCGGAACGTGCGTGTGCTCGGTGACCATCAACGACTCGAACCCGGCATCCTCGACCCGGCGCGTGATCTCAGGCAAGTGCCTGGTGCCGGATCGTTTGATGATTCCCAACTCCATCGCCACAAGAGTACATGGCTGGTACATGGCCTAAATCACTAAAAATTGACACATCATGTTTCTTCGCTCTGATGTTCTAATGTTGACGGTGCCGCGCGGTCCTCGCGCGGCGACTCTCAACGATTCGGGGGAGATCGATGAGGCGAATCAAGGCCGGGCTGGCGGCACTCGCCGTTTGCGGCCTGGCACTCTCCAATCCCGTTGCCGCACAAGCCGATCCCGGCGCGTCCACGCCCTCGGGCGTGGCCCAGCTCAAGGCTGAGACGGTTACGGGCAAACCCATCGCGCAGGACGGGACGGCGCCGCTGCCGGCCCGGTCCACCGTGGACACTCAACCCGCCGAGGATGAGTGCGCCAAGCTCAAAGCGCTGCCGCCCGACCCGAACCGCAAAGGAACGTTGGCGTGCGTGACCGATGCGCCACCGCCCTCACCGCTACCGTCGCTGACGCCGGATGGCTTCGGCACGCAGGCGATACTGCCGCTGCCGCCGTTCTGCTTCGAGCACGCTTTCGATGGCTGGTGGTACACGCGAACGCAAGCCTGCGCGATCACGTCGAAGATCGTCATCGTCCTCGACGCCGAAACCCTTCTGCCGATCGGGGACATGCTGTTCCTGGAGTTCAGCTTCTCCTACACCTCCGGCGGCATCTCCACCTGGGCGCAGCAGATCGATATCCGGCCCTTCCTCGCCCACGGCGCGGGGGCCCTGCCGGGCACGATGGTGTCCGGCACCGCCAGTTGCCGGCTGTCGTGCATCGCACGAATCTCCAACTTCCCACCCCAGCCGGTGACGACCGCGCTCGGCAGCAGTGCCACCGGCGAGGCGTTCTTCGACACGACCGCGGTGATCCCCGGCATGGTCGGGGACGCCTTCACCAAGTGGACCTACCGCTTCACCAACCCCGGATGGCTGTTGCCCACGACACCGGGCACGGCCGAGCCGCCCAAAGTGCGTTGCGACAACGCGGTTCCGGGGTACTCGCAGATCGGCTGCATCTTCTCGGACTACACGCCCGTGATGCAGTACAGCCGCGACGGGCTCTACCCCGAGCTCGCCCGGCACATCGGCGACGCGCAGGCATCCGGCCTGCCCGGTGCGTACCCCAACGGTGCTCCGCTCGTGCGGATGGTGGATGAGGCACAACAGACCGCCAACCGCAACGCGGCGTGCCCACGCGCCTATCCGCGCCCGATCACCAAGAGCTGCGACGAGTACCCGTTCGCCTCGACCCGGCAAGGGGCGGCGCAACCGCCGCTCGGGCCGGGGCGGACGTTCAGCTACTGCTCGATCACGCCGCTTCCGCAGGGTGTGACGGCGCCGACGGGGTACAGCGCCTGCATGATCGACGCGTGGCAGAACAGTACCGGTGGCAGCGCCCTGAACACCTTCTTCCAGGAGAACAGGGTCATCGACAACGATGAGTACCGCGTGTGGATCACGGGAACGGGTGGCGGGCCCAACCCGCTGCCGCCCGACTTCCCGCCGACCGCGGACGCCGGGCCGGACGTGTTCGTCGACGAGGGCAGCTCCGTCTTGCTCAACGGCTCGGCCACCGATGACCGGGGCACACCCATGGTCACGTGGACCTACGAGCCGGTGGCCAATGTCGACCCCGGGGCGCTCTGCTCGTTCCGTCCGGATAACCACCAGGCGCAGGCATCCTTCTTCTGCACCGACGACGGGACCTTCCGGGTCACGCTCATCGCCGACGACGGGATACAGGAGTTCCCGGTGTCGGACAGCGCGCTCGTGACGGTCAACAATGTGGCCCCCTGCGGCCACCGGTTCTGCCCGTTCCTCACTGTCAATGAGGATCCGGGCATCACCACGCCGGCGCCGTGGCAGGTCTTCCGGGTCGGTGACACGGTGAACCTGAGCACCACCTTCACCGATCCCGGCAGCAACGACACCCATGTGTGCGGGGTGTCGTGGGATGACGGCAACCGGGATACGTTCGTTGCCAACGGTTTGACCTGTGGTGGCAGTCATGTTTACCCCCGGGCCGGGATGTATACCATCAAGCACGGCATCACCGACGACGACGGCGGTGAAGCGCCGGAGCTGAGCGTGCTGGTGATCGTCTATGATCCCGACGCCGGCTTCGCCACCGCGGGCGGGCACCTGCCCAACCCGGGCGGCGGCACCGGCCACTTCCAGTTCAACCCCAAGTATCTGCCGCACGACGAAGGGCCGGAACCCAGCGGGGGCAAGGTAAACTTCCGCGTCCAGAGCGGGCCGGGCGGGCAGGAGTTCGATCTGGACTCCACCGGCCTGGAATGGCTCGTGGTCACCCAGGACGACAAGATCGCCGCGAAGGGCACGGCGTCGGTGAACGGCGTGTCCGGCTACGGTTTCGTCGTCTACGGCTATGACGCGCGGACGGATCGGTTCCGTCTTGTGGTCTGGTCGCTCAGCGACGGTCCCTTCCCGACGACCAACCTGGTCTACGACAACAGGACCGGGGCCGACTTCGACCTCGACCTGGCCGACCCGGCGCCGATCGGAGCCGGATCGATCCAAGTGCATCACTAGTGGACGGCGCACCGGTCCCGGCCAGGCCGGGACCGGTGATCGCCGGGGATTGGCAAAACGCAGACCGGGCCGGTCGAAAGCAGCCGGCCGCCACGGGGCGGGCACCGGCATCCTTGAGGATTTTCGCGCAAGGTCCGATCGTCCATGACCCCCAGTCGTCCGCCGCCAATGCAGCGGCCACCCGTCGACTCTACGGGCCGCTCGCACATGTTTTGTGTCGCGTGTTTGTATGTTTCGGCGATGTGTTGAATGTCAAGGCATTTAATGCCTCGGTTGAGGTGACTTTCGTCTCTCGTTGAAATGGGAGTTGATCGATCAACTTCTCCTTTGGATGTCGTACCCCCTCTTTATCTTTTTTCTCATGGGGACCTTTGCCGGAGATTGGGCGCTCAAGCCATCCACACCTGAGCCGTGCACCCTATCCGACGCAGAGCTTGTCACCCGTCTTGACGAGGTCTTCGCCGCGGAGCAAATGCTTGCCGCGCAACTCCTCGCCCTCATCGCCCAGATCGACGCCCGTGGCCTGGCCGCCCGCGACGGCGCCACCTCCACCGCGGCATGGCTGCGTGAGCGGCTGCGACTGCACCCTGTGGCCGCCAGACAGATGGTGCGGCTGGCGCAGGCGTTGGAGTCGGCGTTCCCCGCCACGGCCGATGCGCTGGCCGAGGCCGGCATCAACGAGGACCAGGCCCATGCCATCGTCCAGGCCGTCCGCGACCTGCCCGACGAGATCGGTCACGATCTGCGCATCCAAGCCGAGCAGGCGCTGCTGGGCTTCGCCGGCGAGCTCGGCCCGATGCAGTTGCGTCTTCTCGGCGCCCGGGTGCTGGCGCATGTCGCACCCGAAGTGGCCGAGCGGTTGGAGCGCGAGCAGCTGGAGCGGGCCGAGGCCCGCGCCTGGCGCGATCGCGCGTTCACCCTTTCGCCGCACGGTCCCGGCCGGGTGCGCCTGTCCGGCTGGCTCGACAGCGAGTCTGCCGCCACCGTCTCCGCGGCGATCGAGCCCCTATGCTCACCGGCCGCCGCCCGCGCCCAAGCACCGGAAGAAGCGCCCGAGGCCGTGGGCCAGGCACCCACGAGCGCGGTGCGCGACGAGCGCACGGCCGGGCAGCGGCGTGCTGACGCCCTGGTGCAGGTCTGCCGGATGGCGGCCGGCGGGGACGGCGTTGCGGCGCATGGTGGGCAGCGGCCACAGGTGATGGTCATGATGCCGTTCGAGCCATGGCGGGAGGCGACCGCCGAAGCGGTGGGTGAGCTTGACAACGGGCAGCGGATCACCCCGCAAACGTTGCGTCGCATGGCTTGCGACTCGGATGTGATCCCGGTCGTGCTCGGCGGGGCTGGGCAGCCCTTGGACGTCGGCCGGCAGCACCGGCTGGTCACCGCGGCCATCCGCAAGGCACTCAACGTGCGCGACCGCGGCTGTTGCTTCCCAGCGTGTGATCGGCCTCTGAGCTGGTGCGACGCCCACCATATAGTGCCGTGGCTCGATGGTGGTGTCACCAGCCTATGGAACATGCTGCTGCTCTGCCGGCTACATCACCGGATGCTGCACGAGGGCCACTGGCAGGTGCGGCTCGGCCCAGATCAGCTGCCCGAGTTCATCCCGCCCTCCTACATCGACCCGCAGCGGCGCCCACGACGCAACCAGTATCACCGGCTCACATAAGCGCCTCGGCGGCTCTTGTTCGCGAACCCGCGGACTGTTCTAATCTCCTGGTTCAGGGCTCACCCCCAGGTACTCCCAGATTGGAACATGCCATGCGCAAAGGTGCGCTCTTCCTGACGGCGGGGGCGGTAATCCTGGTCGCCGCGGCCGCGGCGGCCCGCTACTATGTGCTGCCCATGGTGCACCAGGTTCCGTCCGATGTGGACAATACACTGAAGTACACCGGCACGGTAAGCATGATCAACCCTACGGCGATGGCGTCGGGTGACACGTCGAAGATGTTCCTCACCAACGTCGCCGTCACCGCGGAGCAGCGGGTCAAGGCGGTGCAGGTGAGCGGGCGGACCGTGGTGATGTCCAGCGATACCAGCGTGAAGGGCCCCGACGGCGCCGCGATCCTCACCTCCAACCATGTCTTCGCACTGGACCGGGTGACACTGGAGGCCGCGACGCCTCCCACCGGCAACAGCAACGTCGAGCCGCACACCGGTCTGGCCCTGGGCTTCCCGCTCACCCCGGAGAAGAAGGACTACCAGTACTGGGACACCACCACGCAAACGGCGGTCCCGGCCAAGTACTCCGAGGACGATGTCAGGGGCGGGCGTGACACCTACGTGTACCGGGTGCACGCGGAAGGCGCGATCAAGGACGCCAAGATTCAGGCGATGCTCCCGCAGACGCTGCCCAAGGCGATCCTTCCCTTGCTCGCCAACGCCCTCCCGCCGGCGATCCAGCAGGCACTGGCGCAGTTCCTGCCGGGGCTGCCCGAATCCATGCCGCTGACCTACACCTCGATCACCGACACCACCTTCTGGGTCGACAAGAAGACCGGCATCGTGATCGACGTCGACCAGCAGCAGGTGATCAAGGCGCAACTGGGCGGCGTGCTCGCCGCGGCGCCACTACCGGCCGCGTTCGACCTGTCGCTCAAGAGCACCGACGACACGGTCAAGGCCAGTGCGAGTGACGCCGCGGAGGCGGAGAACGGCCTGATGCTGATCGGCACCTATGTCCCGATCGGGCTGGCCGGGCTTGGAGCGTTGCTCTTCCTGGTCGCCATAATTTTGGCGGTACGCAGGCGACGCCCCCGCAATGAGATTACAGATCAGACCACGGAGCAGGCCTGACCGTTGAGCATCACCTGCACCGGCAACGGGTTCGTGCCGGTGTGGGTGGCGTTGAAGCCCGGGAACACCGATGAGCCGACGGCGATGGTCTGGTTCCAGGGCATGTTGGTGGCGCTGACATGTGACGCGGACTGCGTCCAGCTGGCGCCCCAGCTCTGACCGGGAATCAGCTGCTGCCCAGCGGTGAAGTCGAACTCCAGAACCCACCCGTTGATCGGCACGGTGCCGGTGTTGGTGACGGTGAGGTTGGCGGTGAAGGTGTTGCCTCCGCCACCGACCTGATACATCACCCGGCAGATGCTCGGGCTGGTGGTCACGTTCAGCGTGCCGGACGCCGCGGACAGGTTGCCGGAGGCGTCGTGCGCCCGCACATAGAAGCCGTATGAGGTGCCCGGGTTCAACCCACCCACCACGACGAAGGTGCCGAACACGTAGCCCACCAACACATCGGTGGGGCTGGCCACCCGGTACACGTTGTACCCGGTGACCCCGACGTTGTCGGTCGCCGCCGTCCAGGAGAACTGCGCCGAGCTCGCGTCCACGATGTCAAGGGTGGGTGAGCCCGGCACGCTTGGGGGTGTCGTGTCCGGTGGTGTGTCGGCCGGATCGGCCCACAGCAAGCGATTCGGTGTGGTCGAGTCGAGGCCGCGGAGCACACCTTTGGTGGATTGGGCGATCAGGGCGGCCTTGGTGGAGGCGATGCCGGCGGACGGGTTCTCCTCCAGGTATCGGGCGATCCACCCGGCCACATGCGGCGCCGCCATCGAAGTGCCGTTGACGAACTGCGTGGCGGTGTCGGAGGTGTGCCAGGTCGACAGGATGCCCTCGCCGGGCGCGAAAACGTCCACGCAGGGACCGTAGTTGGAGAAAGCCGCGATCGTGTCGGCCGAGTCGCTTGCCCCGACAAGGAAACCGCGCGAGGTGCGAGGCATGTGGGAACAGGCGTCGACGTTGTTGTTGCCCGCCGATATGACCACATGCACACCGGAGTCGATCAGTGCTTCCGCGGCCGTGCTCGTCGCCGGGTTGGAGCTGCCGATGCTGATATTCACCACCGACCGGGTGGGGTGGTTGGCCGCGACGAAATCCATGCCTTCGATGGTGTCCGAGCTGAACCCGGTACCATCGCAACCTAGCACGCGGACAGCGCGAATCTGCACTGCCTTGGCCACACCGTGGGTTTGGCTTCCCGCGATGCCCGCCACATGCGTCCCGTGACCGTTGCAGTCGTTGGTGCCGTTGCCGTCCCCGACCGCGTCATAGACGCCCTGCGCCCGGCCGCCGAAGTCAGTGTGCGTGGCCCGGATCCCGGAGTCCACCACAAAAACGGTGACCCCGGCACCGGTGGAGTCATAGGAGTACACGTTGTTGGTCGGGCGCAGCCGCTGATCGATGCGGTCGAGCCCCCACGGCGGGCTCGTCTGGTCGGTCTCGGCCTTGACAATGGAGTCCGGCTGCACATAGGCCACAGCCGGGTCGGCGCGCACCGCGTCAAGCTCCTTTGTCGACAGTTTGGCTGCGAACCCATTGAGCACACGGGAGTATCGGGCGAGCACCTCGCCCCCATGAGCCCTGGCCGCTGAGGCCGATCCCTTCAACACCACGATGTATTGACCGGGTACCGGATTCCCCACGTCCAGCAGTGGGGCCGCGGAGGCCGGTGACGCGTGGGCCGCTACGCCCATCGATGAGAGTGCCACTGCGAGCAGAGTTGCCGTCTTCGTTCTCACGCCGAAGATTGTGGAGAACCGGGCCGCGGTTCAGTAGATCAGCGACACTAGCCTAATCGCTGAAGCAGTGGGTCTCGGCCGTGATCCGGATGCGGGAAGACACCCTACGGTACGTGGCCGGGCACAGGGCCGGTTAGGCGCCAAAGCGGACCGTTGGTGGCCCTGTAGCTCAGGCCCGGCGCTGGCGAAGCTGCCAGTATGCCTCGACGACTCGTGGTGCTGGCACTGCTGCTCCTGCCGCTAGCGTATGTGCCGGCGCAAGCCACTGCCATGCTGGGGGAGGGGGCGGGTCCGGCGCGCCATCCCTTCCGGCCGGCGATCCTCCCGGTAAGCCAGCTTCTGCCACCGCAGCTAAGCATCCTGGACACCTGTGCCGATGGGACGCTGGCGCACGACGAGACCGGCGGCGCGGCCGGGGTCGTGCTCCCCAATCTTCAGGTCCAGTTGTGGGACAAGGATTCGGCCTCGGCCGACGACCTGCTGGACGCGGACCTCACCGACGCGGCGGGCGGCTTCACCGTGTGCGCGTCGATCGACGATCTGGACGATACCGCCAACGACGGGCTCGATCTGTATGTGCGGGCGGTAACGGAGAACGGGTTCTGGCGGGTACAGGACACCGAGCCGTACCGGTTCGACCTCCCAGTCAGCAACAACGTTCCGTCCGGTACCACCATCCACTATGGACTGTCCAAGCCGGACTCCGGAGCGTTCCAGATTTTCAACGCCATGGACCGGTTCTACGCGTGGACCGCCGCCCAACACGTCAACGATTGCTGGGACGCACTGGACCACAAACCGCCGGACGACTACAGCAAGTGCCGCCAGGTCGTTATCGACTGGCGCCCGGACTCGGCCACCCAGACATTCTACGACTCGGCGCTCAACAAGGTGTATCTCAACGGTGACGACTTCAAGTGGCGCGACGCGGTGGTGCGTACCGCGGCCAAGGCGGTCATGGATGACGTGTTCGATGACGACTTCCCGGACACACAGGACTGCGGCGACGGTACCAAGATAGGAAAACAGACAACCCAGAACTGCGCCTGGGTCAACGGTTTCGCCGACTGGGTCGCGACCCAGGTCTTCGCCGACCCGGTGCTGGACTTCCAGGTCGGCACGGTGGTGTTCCACGAGAACCTGGAGACACCCGACTGGGACACGGTGGGCTGGGACCGCGGGGACGCGGTCGAGGGCCGTGTGGCCGGTGCGCTGCTTGACATTTCGGACGCGGTCAACGAGACGCCGTGGGACCGAGTGGCGCAGGGGCCTAACCACATCTGGTCCAAGCTGCTGACCAACTACTCGTGGACGCAGCGTTTCCGCACACTATCCGAGCTGAACTTCGTCGGCGACAGCGCGCTTGCCACGCTGTACCAGAACACTATCGACTACGGGCTGCGCGACCCGCTCACCAACGGGACGGTCTACGTGCGCCGCACCCCGGAGCCGGCGCAGAACTTCCGTTACACCACGACCGTTCAGAGCTGGTCGGTGATGGCGATCCGGCCGCCGGTCGGTGTCGACTACGACCTGAAGCTGTACGCCACCGTCGATATGTTGGGCATCCCGCTGGCGTCGAGCACCTTTGGCTCTGGCGTGGCCGACTTCGTCGTCATCGACTCCAACTTCGGAAAGCGGGCCCTGGGCACCTTCTACCCGCAGGTGTACCAGTATTCCGGCACCGGAAACTACGACCTGAAGTATGTCCAGGCGACCTCCACCTTCAGCGTCGGGCAGACGGTCTCGGCGTTCATGCCGGCGGGCAACCCGGTCGCGATCTGGGAGACCTTCGTCGGTCCCAGCGCCTCGGTGCAGCTGGAGCTCAACCAGCCCTTGGGCACCAACGGTGAGCTGTTCCTGTTCTGCGATACCAGTTCGTCGTCGACCTGGGTGCGGGGCCGGCCGTTGGCGACCGCCACGGCGCCCAGCGCCGGAGGAACCGAGACGCTTGTTTGGACCGCCCCCTCGACGGCGCCGGGCGACTGCGCGGTCGTGCTCGTCAACAAGTCCGGTAGCGGCACCTACACCGTTTTCCGCAAGTCCTAAAAGGAGGAGCTCGATATGGGAGTGGATCGAAGGGGCGTCCTTAGGGCGGGCGGACTCGCCGGTGCCGTGGGCGTGGTGCTCGGCCTCGACTCCGAGCCCGACGCCCTGCCCGCGGGCGGACTGCCCAAGCTCAAGCTGCGCAAGACGCCGACGTTCACCAAGGCGCTGCACCGCCGCGCCGACCAGATGTCGATCCGGCTTGAGTTCTACAACCTGACTCTGCTGAAGAAGGGACAGCCCGGTCCCGGCGACCCGCAGCAGGCCCGGCTGGTCAGAGTCGATCCGACGGCCGAGGCGTTCATCGTGGTGGACTTCGGCCCGCAACACCTGGCCGAGCACGCCTACGACGAGGCGACCATGGAAGTGCTGGAGGTTCCGACGACCCGGACCATGCTGGCCGGCTCCAGCCGGCTGGCGTTCAAAGTGCCGTCAACGCCGCTGCCGTACACCTTTGGAAGCATCATGGCGTGGAAGAGCCTGCTGCCCAGCCTGGCGCCGCACGCGAAAGCCTCGGCGCCGGTCAAGGCGCCGGAGCCCACCGAGACAGCGCTCGAGGTGCCGTGGAAGGTGGTGCTGTCGCCGGACCAGAACGGCAAGTGGTCGCACGCGATGGTGCCCGAGCCCGGACCCGGCGGGCGCAGCGTGTTGTGGCATGCCCGCCTCGACGTGACACCGGGCGCAGGCGGCAAGGCTCGCGTGATCTGGACCCCCGACCTGGAGAACGCCGCCATCATCGATCCGCCGGTGCCGGGCCGGACCTCGCTGCGTCCGGAAGAGCGGCGCAACCTGGTCAAGCTCACCTCCAAGTGGGACCAGCTGTCGGGCGCCCAAACCTATGTGCCGCAACCGATCGACGTCGACCAGCTGGCGCTCAGCTCGTCGGGGGCCTGGCTGAAGTCCAAGGGCGTCTGGGAGATCCGCCCGGACGGCGTGGACCTCAAGGAATGGCTCCACGTGGCGACGATGGGCCGGGACCATTTCGTCAAGGTGGTCGACGCGGGCCGGGCCTGGCCGATCCGCCACCGGCTCGAGCTGATCACCATCACGGAGCGCAAGTTCGAGATCGATCCCAACGGAAAGCCGGTCGCGGCTTTGCGACAGAGGATTTTTCTGGTACCGCGGGATCGCGAGCTGACCTATGAAGCCTGCGACATCCCGCCCAACCTGCTGCCGCACCAGCTTCGGGACCTGCCCCTGAAGAAGATCCGCATCCTGACCAAGTCCACGCCCAACCTGGCCCCCTTCGATCTGCCCTCGGCCGAGCCGGGCACGCAGATCCCGGTGGGCATGACCTATTACGGCCGGGACGCGTTCTGGCCGCGGGTGGGCGGGCCGGGCAACTGGGCCGACTTCATGTGGGACCTGGAGGCCGAGGACTACGAGGGCCGCACGATCCGCTTCGCCGTGCCGCTGATCTATGTGTCCGACTCGTTCGGCAAGGGGCCGAACATCCAGCAGCTCAAAACCTACTACGAGAGCCCTACGGTGGCGGCCCGGCGCACCGCCGACCTGGGCGGCCAGAAGGTGGCGTTGGCCCGCTTCGCCAACAGCCCCATGGGTGAGACCGCCTACCCGCTCAAGACCTTCACCTTCGGCTGCAACGTCTACACGCTCGAGCAGCCGCTGCCGGGTCAGCACTTCGTCTGGGGGTTCACGCCCTACATGCTGGAGGCGGGCGCCAAGCTGGACGCGGTGGACCGCATCCGCGGCGGCGCAGCCACCACCCCGCAGGCGATCACGTTGCACCCCATATGGATTTCCGACGGCGACAACACCAACACCAACCCGGCCCGGGTCTTCGCCGCGCTTGCCTCACCGGTGTCGTTGTCCTACAACACCAACGCCTCCGGCGGGGTGGCGGCGCCCGACATGAAGATAAGTGCTTTGTCGGCGATCACCGGCCCGATGGACGCGCCCAACCCGACCACCACGGTGCCGAGCCAGTTCGATCCGGCGGACTTCTTCGGCGGGGCCGACCCGATGGTGCTGGGCGCCATCCACCTCATCGAGATCCTTCAGGCCGTGGCGTTCCCGTCCCCGGGCACGATGTCGACGATGAGCGGGCCGGAGGTACCGCGCCTGGTGACCACCGAGATCGAGGGCGGGGTGCTCACCTCGCTCACCTGGGAGACGAGTCAGCTCAAGGACATCCTCGACCTGTTCATCGCCCGGAAGGAGACGCCCGAGGGCACAACCAATGCCAAGCTGGCGTTGAGCGCCAAGGCCTACACCTACTACGACGGGCGAGCGCCCTCCACCACCGTGGAAGGGGAGCTGACCAACTTCACCGTCGCCGCGGTAGGCCCGATCATTCACGTCATCGACCTGAAGTTCAACAAGTTCGGCTTCGTCTCCAAGGACGGCTCGAAGCCCGACGTGAGCGTCAGCATTTATGACGTGGTCTTCGTCGGGCCGCTCGAGTTCGTCAACGTTCTGCGCAAGTTCATGGGCGGCGACGGGATCGGCGGCGGTGGCCCGCAGGCGCAAGGCAATTCGCTCGCCACCACCAGCGACGTCCCGGCGAACGGCGGTTACGTAAACCTTACGCCGCAAGGGATCCAGGCGGGTTTCAACCTGACCCTGCCGCCGGTGGCGTGCGGCGTGCTGCTGTTGCAGAACATCAGCTTCGGCGCCCGCGCCGACCTGTTCTTCGACGGCAGTGCGATGCGGCTGCGGTTCAACTTCGCCGAGCGCAACAACCCGTTCACCTTGACCGTGATGTGCTTCGGCGGGGGTGGGTCGGCCGCGTTGACGCTGGGCCTCGATCTGTTCGAGCTGTTCGAGTTGACCTTCGAGTTCGGCGCCAAACTGGCCCTGGACATCGGCGTGGCGAGCGGCAGCATCAGCGCGATGGCCGGCATCTACCTGGCCATCGGTGACTCGGACGGTAACGGCACCGACGACGGGGTGCGGCTGACCGGGTACCTGAGGCTCAACGGCGAGCTGAACATCCTGGGCATCATCCGGCTGGCGCTGGAGTTCTATCTCGCCTTCACCTACATTTCAGGTCCGCCCAAGCACATCTACGGTGAGGCGCAGCTGACCGTCGAGATCGAGGTGCTGTTCTTCAGCGCGTCGGTGACGCTGGGCCCGATCAAGAAGACCTTCGAGGGCGGAGACGATCCCGAGTCGCAGGGCCAGATCCAGGCGGTTGCTGTCAAGGCGGGCGCTGTGAAGGCAGGCGCTGTGAAGAAGGGCGCTTCCGCAATGGCCGCCCCGCCCGCGATCGCCGCCAACACCACCCCGAAGACGTTCGCGGACATGACCTCCGCCGGCCACTGGGCCGACTACACCGCGATGTACGACCCGGCAGCATTCTGAGGAGACGAATTCCCATGGCACTCGTGCAAACCGTGATGTGGACCGCCGTTCCCAACGGCATCGACACCGCGACCGGCATGCTCAAGGTGCGCTGCCTGGTCTCGCCCCGGCTGTCGAGCGTCCCGGAGACCAACCAGACTCTCGGCGTCTACGTCGACTGGCCAAATTGGACGACGAAGGTGGCGGCGGCCGGTTTCAACCTCTCACTTCAGGTTGGCGGCATCACGCACGCGAATCTGGTACCGGATCAGGCGGTTTTGAAGCCAAGCCTATGGCCGGCTTTGTTTCCGGCGAGCATGCTGGTGCGGCCGTTCAAGGTCGCCGACCTCACCACCAAGAAGATTCGTTCGTACCCGGTGAAGAACATCCTGGACGCTATCAAGGATGTCTATGCCGGGGCCACCAACGAGCGCCCCGAGGATCAGGGGCGGGCCGGCAAGATGTGGCTCGAGGTGCCGACGATCCGCACCATCAAGCGCCCGCGCAACGACGAGCGGACCTTCCTGAGCACGGTCGACGGCCTCTACCGTGACCGGAGCGGCGCCCAGATCTACGCGCTGCCACCGTCTTCCGCCAACAACCTGACCGACTTCCTTCAGCTGCTTCGCTTCCACTGGACGCCGCCGGTGGCTCCTCCGGTCGCGCCCAGGGCGTTCGCGGACACCACATTGGACTTCCACCAGGTGGTGTCGCTGTTGATGGAGTACCCGGCGCTGCAACGCGCGCTCGGCCTGACCCTCGACTTCCTTGTCCCCGTGGCAGGTCTTCCGATCGGCAACACTACGGTCAAGGTATTGCCGCCCAGCCTCGGCCACCTCACCCCGACCACGGCGGCGACGTTCGGCCCGGACTACTTCTGGCCCAGGGCGGGCGGCGATGTCGTCAACAACCGGCTGGCGCTGTCGGCGGCGAACTTCTCGGTCGTCACCGTCGACGTCGACGGGGCGGCCATCAAGTTGCGCATGTTCGCCGACAACATGCAGTACGCGCAATCCAATGAGGTACAGTTCCTGCCGTCGCTGCGGTCGGCCGGGCTGGCGGTGGCGCGTACCGGCCAGGCGTTCCTGTTCAACGGCAAGTTCGGCAAGGCCAAGACGGACAACACCACCATCGTGGGCGGTGGCGGTGTCACCCTCGACGCGGCGTCGCTGCTGCACGGGTTGCGCTGGCAGGCCTATGACGTGGGCAAGGGGCGCTGGTTCTCGCTGTGTGAACGCGATGTGCGGTACCACTTCCTGTCACTAGGCAATGTGGACAGTGCCTTCGTCCCGGGCCCGGCCAGCACGCTGCGGGAGGAGGGCACGGTCACCGCGGCGGCGGCGTCGCGGGTCAACGATGGCACAGACGACCTGTACCTGGCCGAGTACCTGACCCGCTGGCACGGCGAGAACCTCGTCGCAGCCCGCCCGGGACTGTCGCTTTTGGAGCATGACGACCCGGACGTGCTCGCCGATCCGAACCCGGGCCCGCAGAAGCCGACCGATCCGCAGCTGAACGTGAAGGCCTGGCCGGCGCCGGCGGGCCTGCCGGTGCTGCGCTTCGGCCGCGACTACCGGCTGCGCGCGCTTGCCAGTTATGTGGGCGGGGCCGGGGTTGAGTTCGTGCGCGGGGACACCTCCGCCGATTTCACCCACACCACCGGCGAGGGCCGCTACGCTCGGTCGGAACCCGTTGCCCCGCCCGAGATAGTGATGTGCGCGGCGCCGACCCCCGGCGAGACCGTCACCGACATGGTGATCCGCACGGAGTACGACAGCGCGCCCGACCCGAACGAGGTCAACACCCGGCACCTGTTGCCGCCCAAGGTGGCGCAGCTGTTCGCCGAGCAGCTGGGCATGTGCGACACCGCCTCCGGGTTCGACCCCTCCATCTACCCGGTGCTGGTGGCGCGGGCCGACGGGTTGCTGACCGAGGACTTCTATTCCAGCGACACCAACCTTGACGTGCCCTGGCTTCCGGACATCTACGCGCGCGGGGTGGCGCTGGGCCCGCTGGCGAAAATCGACTTCGGTTACACGCCCGACTCCGGCAACTGGCAATCCATCAACGGTGTCCAGATCAGGATCGCGGAAGGCTCCGGCCCGCCGGCGTCGTTGCCGGGCGGGCTCAAGGGCCTGCTGCTCAAGCTGGCCAAGGCCGAGGTGATCGACGTCCCGCTCAGCTCCTACCTGGCCGCCGGGCACCTGGACAACCTGCAGATCTGGCGCTGGTTCAAGGAGGTGACCGCCGGGAACCCGAAGTACAAGAAGAGCGCCGCCGATCCGTACGGGTACTACGTGGACTGGGCGACCGCCGGTCTGTTGTGGACACTGAGCCCGAAGCACCGGCTGCGGCTGATCTGCGCGGTGCGCCAGCCGCTCATCGCGCCCGCGCCGAACAGCGTGCTCACCCACTTCAACCTCGGCGACAACTTCGCCACCGCCAAGTTCAAGCTCGCGGCCAGCCGTAAAAGCACTGTCTCGCTTGACATCCGGGCGTCCTGGACCGAGCTGTCCGACAAGCTCGCCGGATCGGACTGGGAGAGCGTCAGCACGCCCAAGAGCGTCGACCTGGGCGAGATCCCGGTCGACCCGGCCGGGCCGGAGGGCGAGATCGATCTGGCCACTTTGGACGGTGGCGGGGTTCGGGTCGACTTCCACGACACCAAGGCGCACTACGTGACCTATCGCGCCCGGGCCAAGAGCCGCTTCGCCGAGTACTTCACCGAGCGGGAGACCGTGGCCATCACGCCGGCCGGCGTGAACCCGGCGGTGGTCAATGGGCGCGGCGTCGCCGACGGGACGGAGATCGTGTCCAGCGGTAACACCACTTTCGTGCGCGGAACCGACTATGTGATGGACTACGACGCCGGGACCCTGACCCGCACACCCAACAGCGCCATCAATGGCACGGTCAGCGTCGAGTTCCTGCCCAGCATCACGCGGCACCACAGCTTCTCGACCTGGACGCTGGCCCGCACCCGGCCGGCCGCCCCGATCCCGGTACAGGTGCTGCCCACGTTCGGCTGGGACACCCAGTCCCCGTCGGCCGACCCCAACCTGCCCGGCGACGTGCTGTCGCACCGCAGTGGCAACGGGTTGCGCATCTACTTCTCCCCGCCGTGGTACTCCAGCGGCGAGGACGAGAAGCTGGGCGTGGTCTTCTCCAGCACGCCGGGCATCCTCGACCACATGCGGCCGTTCGTCACCCAGTGGGCCGGCGACCCGGCCGTGGTCGACGGGCAGCTGGTCGCCCCGGTGCCGCAGGTCGCCCACGTGCTGGGCAGCCCGACGGTCTCCGGTCTGGTCAGCATCAGCGAGCTGCCGAGCGTGCTGCCCATCAACAAGCAGGTGCGTGTCGTACAGCTGACACCGCAGTGGGACAACGAGCGCCAGCTGTACTACGCGGATCTGGAGCTGACCGCGGCGAACAAGGCTTACCTGCCGTTCATCCGGCTGGCGCTGTGCCGGTACCAGCCGCACAGCATGACCGGCATCGAGATGTCGCAGGTACGGCTGGCCGACTTCGCCCAGCTCTCGCCGGACCGCTGGGTGAGCCTGGCCTACGGAGGCGTCAACGAGGTCACCGTGACCGTGGTCGGGCACAGCTATCTGGGCACCTTCAGCAGCGCCATGCGCGGCGGCAACGTGATGGTCACCGTGGAACGCACCGACGTCGATATCACCGATCCCGATCTAACCTGGACCCCGGTCAGCACCACCCAGCTGGCGCCCGGCGTCGCCTGGCCCACTGACATTAACAAGACAATGTGGACCGGCAAGGTCACCCTGCCCGGACCCCACTCCAACGAGTATCGCCTGGTCATCCAGGAAACCGAGCGGTGGCCCGGTGGTGAGCGGATCGCCTTCACCGACGTGGTCCCGCTGTCCTAGCTGGAGATCCACAACACTTTCACAACACCCCCGACCTACAAAGAGGGCATGCGCTATCGCGAAGTCCTCACATACCCCATCGCCGTGCGACGCGACGCTACGCAACCTCTGCGGGAGCAGATCGCCGAGCAGATCGCGGCAGCGGTCGACGGCGGGACGGCGCAGCGAGGCGCGCGCGTCCCGTCGACCCGAACCCTGGCCGAGCTGCTCGGCGTGTCGCGTGGCGTCGTCGGCGAGGCATACGATCTTTTACATTCTCGGGGGTACCTGGTGACGCGCCCGGGTTCCGGGACCTTCATCAGCGGGGGCTCCGAGCCCGCCAACCCGGTCCGGACCAGCGCCGCGCCCCAATGGACGGTCGACTTCACCCCCGGCCAGCTTTGCGGCGAAGCTTTCCCGATCCGGGCCTGGCGCGCCGCCTGGCGTTACGCCAGCCACCAGGTCCCGGCCCCGATGGCCGCGCCCGCGCTGGGCATGCCGTCCCTGCGCCGGGCCATCGCCGAGCATCTGGCCCAGACCCGCGGCATCGTCGCGCCGGACCACGAGGTAGTGGTCACCGCCGGAACAGCAGCCGGGCTACGTCTGGTGCTTGAAGTGCTCGGCGGCCCGATCGCGCTCGAGCGGCCGATCTCCCCAGACCTCCTGCGGGCCACCACCGCCGCCGCGTGGGCCCAACCGCCCTCCGGCTCGCTGTCCTCCGGCTCGCTGCCGCTCGGTTCCGTGCTCGCCGCCGCTATCCGCCCGCTGCCGGCCGACTTCGACGACCTTCCGCACGACGTCCGCGTGGCCGTGGTCTGCCCGGACGGCAACCGTCCACTCGGGACGGTCATGTCGGAGCCGGTTCGCCGCGCGGCGCTGGCGTGGTCGCGGGCGGGCGGCACGCTTGTCGAGGTGGCCCGCGACGCGATCTTCCTGCCGCATGTCGCCGGGCTGCCGAGGCTTCAGCCCTCCCCGGGTACGGTCACGGTCGGTGGCTTCGGCGAGGTGCTGGCACCCTCGCTCCGGCTCGGCTATGCCCTCGTGCCGCGCGAGCTGGCCGCCGCGATGGCCGACCTCATCACCGACCGGGGCGAGCAGCCGCCCGACCTCACCCAGCTGGCGGTCGCGCGCCTGCTCCTCGACGGCACGATGGTGCGCCAGATGCGCCGGTTGACCCGTCTTTACGCCGCCAAGTGGAGCATCGTCGCCGCGACCCTCACCCAAGATCCCGCAATTTGCCGGGCAAATCGCGCTCCCAGCCCACCTCGACCGGTCTATTGCCAGGCAAATTGCGGGATCTTGCCGGGGGAGGCGGGCACGGCCCTGATCCCGTTCCCCGACGCGACCACCTCGGAAAGGTTGCGCCACAACGGTATCAGGCTGCCCACTTTGGACGCTTACGGTAACCCAGATCAGACTTTCGTGCTCGGTTTCGGGCATCTACCCGACAAGGCTCTCCGCGAGAGCCTGTCACACCTGGTTTCCTCATTGGGATGCTCCACGTTGAAGGAGAAACGATGAAGCGCAACATGCTGCTGGCCTTCCTGGTGACGGCCGCCGCCACCACGGTCAGCCTGGTCGGCGCCCCGGCCGCCTGGGCCACCGTCGAGTGCCGTTACTCGATCAAGCCTGGAGCCGGCCTGGAGCCGATTCCGGTGCTGCCGCCACCGCCCGGACCCCAACCGAACCAGGTTATTTATGTTAGCGGTGTGACCATCGCATCGCCCTACCAGGCGGCGTTCGAGGCGCAACAGCCGCAGTGGTCGGTGGTCGGCGTGCGCTCGGCGCGCGGGACCGACTACAACCTCGCCCTGCGGGACTGCGACTGGGGCAGGCGCGCGTTCAGCACGCTCTCCGACGTCCCGGTCGACTTCATCGCCGTCGATGGCAACCAGCCGATGCCGGGACGGATGTCGGCCACCGTGTCCAACGCCACCGACCGGGTGGGCACCTTCGCCCTGGAGTACTCGACCGGCGGGCCCATCCTGGAGCCCGGCACGTCGCAGGACCTGTTGATACGCGGGACCCCGGCGCTGGTGCGCGACGTCTATGTACCGGCGGGTGGCACCGCGGTCGTCAGCCTGCGCCTCGTCTCCGGCGACGCCGACCTGGCCGTGGTGACGTCCACATCGGACACGTGGCTCGCCTCGCGCGCGCAGGCCATCCAGACCTCGTCACAGCCCGGCCTGACCGAGGAGCGGGTCCTGCTCACGGCGCCGGTCGGCTCCCTGGGCCAGACCTTCGGCGTGGTGGTGGTGAACAACGCCTCCCTCACCGAAGCAACCTTGCAGCGCTTCTAACCCATCCCCTTGCTCTGCACCCCTAGCCCCAACCCATGATCGTTTGATCTAGCATTTTCTCGGAAAATGCTGCCTCCCAACGATTTGAGGCCGCATTTTCGGGGAAAATGCTAGATCCTCACCGGCCGGTGTTCGCCCGGCGGCGGGCGCGGTCGAGCGAACGCGTGCCGGTTGCGTCTCGGGTGCCGAGCAAAGCAAGTCCGACCGGGAAATTTTCGGACACCTCGGGCCTGGCGGTTCAGGCTGGCGGGTAAAATCGCATACCGCTGCGAATCCACTCATTTGAGGGGAGCTAAAACGTGGCGGAGGCGATCGCTGTCCGTCTGCTGGGTCCGATCGAGGTGATCGGGCCGCTTGGCATGGCCGAGCTGGTCGGGGCCCGTCAGCGGAGCCTGGTGGCGCTGCTGGCGTTGCGGCCCGGCAAAGCCATGGCCTTGGACAGGATCATCGACGGCCTCTGGGGTGAGAACCCGCCCCGCACCGCGCTGCGGACGTTGCAGAGCCACCTGGCCCGGGTGCGCCAGGCCCTGGCCGTGGCCGGCCTGCCCGACGTCATCGCGAGCGGCCCGGCCGGCCACGTGCTGCGCCTGCCGGCCGAGGCGATCGACGTGCACGTCTTCGACGACCTGGTGCGCCAGGGCCGAGCCCGGTTGGACCAAGCGACGCGGCGAGGCGATGGCACGCTGCGAGGCGGCAGCGCGCGGCAGAGCGACGGCACGCGGCGGAGTGACGGCGCACTACGAGGCGGCGGCGCGCGCCAGAGCGAGGGCATGCGGCAGAGCGGCGGCGTGCGGCCGGGCGAAAGCGTGCGGCCGGGCGAAAGCGTGCGGCCGGGCGAAAGCGTGCGGCCGGGCGAAAGCGTGCGGCCCGGCGAG
>Ga0075418_10000533_pt1 | contig 40849 bp, 33 predicted proteins | sample SoiMetdeltSBSDD2_FD_81776 | JGI IMG/M metagenome (GOLD analysis project Ga0075418, IMG submission 81776) | Bulk soil microbial communities from a Populus tree surrounding site in Tennessee, USA - Soil MetaG P. deltoides SBSDD2 | ecosystem: Environmental > Terrestrial > Soil > Tree plantation...
GCACGCGCCCGGCGTCGACTGGTGCCGGCTCGTCCTGTTGCCGCGGACCACGGTGCTCGGCGGCCGCGTGCTCGACCGGCAGCGCCAGCCGATCGCCGGCGCACTCGTCGCGGCGCGCGTGCTCGCCGCCGTCGCTCGCGCGGCCGACGGCACCTGGACCGGGGGGCCGCTCGCGGAGTTCGCGACGACGGATGCCGCAGGGCGATTCCAGTTCCATGCACTGCCCGAGGGCGGCGCAGGGCTCTACGCGTCGGCCCCCGGGCACGGCCGCGCCGAGAGTTACCCCACGACGACGGCCGGCGGCGCGACGGACGATTTCGAGATCGTGCTCGCACCGTCAATCCAGATCACGGGCGTCGTGCGCAGCGCCGACGGCGCCGCGCTGCACGACCTCTCCGTCGACGTGCTGCGCCAGCTTTCCGGTCTGCGCGGTCTGAGCCAGGTGGCCACGACACCCGTGCATGGAGACGGCCGCTTCGCGTTCGCCAGACTGCAGGCGCCGCCGTTCGAACTGCTCGTCCGCGCCAACGCGGGAGGTGCGTTGCTGCGCCGCGCGGTGGCCGCGACGGAGGAGCGTTCGGTGCACGTCGAACTCATCGTGCCCGCACTGCCGACGCTGCGCGGCCGCGTGATCGACGAAGGCGATCGCCCGCTCGCGCGCTGGACGGTCGTCGTGCGCGACGACGCGAGCGAGGCGTGGGCCAGGACCGACGAGCAGGGTGGGTTCACGGTGCCGCACGTGGTCGGCGAGCGCGTGCACGTCAGCGCGTGGTGGCGCTCGCCCACGGAAGTGGTCGAACTCGCCGATGTGTCGCGGCTCGGCGGGGAAGTCGTGCTGCGCGTGCCGGCCGATCGCGTGCCGCGCGCGAGTGTCGCCGGTCGCCTCGTCGACCACACGGGGCTGCCGATCGCCGGGGCGAAGGTGCTGCTCGCGGACCAAGTGGCCCCGTGCCACGACGCGCGGACCGGCGGCGACGGCGGGTTCTGCATGCGCGGCATCGCCGCCGGCACCTTCGAGCTGCTGCTCGAAGGCGACGAGCGCGCGCGGCGCCGCGTGCGCAAGGTGACGCTCGCTGCGACCGAAGCGCTCGAGCTCGGCGACGTGGGCGTGCTGCCGATGGCGACCCTGCGCATCGAGTTCGTGCGCACCGACGGCACGCCTTGGCGAGGCTGGCTGCCGGCTGCGTATCTGCGGCGGCCCGGCGACAACCAATGCAGCTGGCTGCCGAGCGCAGGAGACAGCAGCTGCGAAGGCGCGATCGAGCCGGGGCCCGTACGCATCGAGGTCACCGACCCCGACCTCCTCGCGTCGCCGCAGGACGTCGAACTGATGCCGGGCGAACGCCGCGTCGTGCGCACCGCGGTCGCGGTCGGCCGCAGCATCAGCCTCGTGTTCGCCGGCGACGGCCACCACACGACGGTCGAGATCGACCCCAAGGACCGCCTGCACGTCGAGGTCACCGATCGCAGCGGCGCCGTCGTGCTGCGCGAACAGGTGCGCAGGAGCCCCCACGGGGACGGCAACTGGACGCTCGATCACGTCTTCGCGTTCGGCGAGTACACGGTGACCGCGCGCACGGACTCCGACCGGCGTTACCGCGGCACGTTCGTCGCGGCCGACGCGATGCCGACGCGGACCATCGACGTGCCGCGCCAGCCGTAGCCCAGCGCATCGCTCGAGAACGCGCACCTTCGCGCCTTTCTCGAATACCTTCGGTGCCGCCATGGCACTGAAGGGCATGTCCGCGATCAGCCCGACCCCTGCCGCGCCGGCGGCGGCGCCCGCGGTGGCGTCCGTGATCGCCCGCCACCTGCGCGGCGTGTGGCGCTACCTGCGCATGCTCGGCGCCGCGCCCGAAGTGGCCGACGACCTGACGCAGGAGTCGTTCGTGGTCGCGCTGCAGCGCGGCGTGCTCGGCCTCGACCCGCCGGCGCTCGCGACGTTCCTGCGGCGCACGGCGCGCTTCCTGTTCCTGCGCCACTTGCGCGACCGCGAAGAACCCGACGAGCTCGCCGATGCGGTCGACGAACTGTGGCAGCGCGACTGTGCGGCGGACGACGGCGACGGCCTCCTCGCGGCGCTGCGCGCCTGCGTCGAGACCCTGACGGGCCGGGCCCGGCAAGCTGTGGCCCGCAGCTACGGCCTCGGCGCCGACGAGCCGCAGCGGCGCGACGAGATCGCGCGCGAACTGGGCATGCAACCCAACGGCGTGAAGACGCTGCTGCAGCGAGTGCGACAGCAGCTGCGCGCCTGCATCGAACGGAGGAACACATGACCGACAGTCCACGAACGCCGGCGCACGAGCGCGCCGGAGAACAACAGCTCGACACGCTGCTCAACGAACTGGCAGGCGTCGGTCCGAGTCCCGACCTCGGCGCGCGCATCGAAGCGCGCCTTCGCGACGCAGCTCCGCAGCGGCCAGCCACGCTGGCCGACGCGCTGCGGCAGTGGATGTTCGCGGCGGTCGTCGTCGCGGGTGTCGGAGTCGTCGCCACCGTCGCGTGGCTGCGCCACGACGCGCAGCAAGCGCCCGCGACCGTGCCCCATGAGCCAGCGCCGAAGCCGCAGCTCGCGCCGGAGCCAACGCGCGCCGAGGCACCGCCGATACCGCCACGGAAGTGGACGACGCTGATCGCCGACTACTCGGACAACCGCGTCGTCGAGATCGACGATACCGGGCAGATCACGCTCCAACTCGACGAGGTGTTCGGCGCGTGGGATGTAGAACAGCTTGCCAACAGCAACCTCCTCATCACCGAGTTCTCGGTGAGCCGCGTGAAGGAGGTCGACCGCACGGGCCGGTTGGTGTGGGCGTTCGAGGACCTCAAGAACCCCTACGACGCGGATCGGCTGCCGAACGGCAACACGCTGATCGCGGACACGTTCGCGGGCCGCGTCATCGAGGTCGACAAGGCGGGCACGATTGTCTGGTCCTTCGCGACCGACATCCGACCATTCGACTGCGATCGCCTGGCCAACGGCAACACACTGATCGCAGACGTGCTGAGGGACCGCGTCATCGAGGTCAACCAGCTGGGCCAGGTCGTCTGGGAGCTCAACGGCGTGACGAATTGCCACGATGCGGATCGACTGCCGAACGGCAACACGCTCGTGACGCTTCGCAACAAGGGCTGCGTGCGCGAGTACGACCGCTTCTTCAGGATCGTCTTCGAATTGCGGGACCTGAGCTGTCCCAGCGACGCGGATCGGCTGCCGAACGGCAACACGCTCGTGGCCGAGAACACGCGAGTGCGCGAGTTCGACAAGGACGGCAACGAAGTCTGGACGGAGGAGATGACCTGGGCAGTCGAGGCCAACCGCTACTACCGGTGAGTCCGCGCTGAGTCCCGGTCGCGGCACGATTTTGCGCCGCGGTGAGTCGATTTCGCGAGCCGCGGCAAGATGCAGGGGACGTGACTCCCCCACCCCATCACGAACTCCTGCAGCAGCTCGACTGGGTCCGCGCGCTCGCCGCGCGGCTCGTGTTCGACAAGAGCCATCGCGACGACCTCGCCCAGGAGATCTGGCACGCGGCGCTGAAGGCACCGAACGCCTCAGCGGCGCAGCCGGCGCCGATCCGCGCGTGGCTGACCGGCATCGCGAGACACCTCGCGGCGCTGCTGGTTCGCCGCGACGCACGCCGCACGCGCCATGAGCTCGCCGCCGCCAACACGGGCACTGCGAAGAGCGCCGCGGAGGTCGCGGAGCACGCCGAGTTGCAGCAGCGGCTGCTCGCGGCCGTCAACGCGCTGCCGGAACCGATGCGCGACGTCGTGCTGCTGCGTTACCTCGAGGGCCTGCCGCCGCGCGTGATCGCGGCCCGGCTGCAGGTGCCCATCGCGACCGTGCGCACGCGCCTGCAGCGCGCGATGGACCGGCTGCGCGAACGGCTCGACGCGGACTTCGGCGACCGCCGCGCGTGGGCGCTCGCCTTCGCGGCACTCGGCCGGCCGCGCGACGTCGCCGCCGCGGCCGGTGCGCTGACGACCTTCACCCACGTCGGACTCGCCATCGTGAACACCAACAAGCTGCTCGTCGCCGGCGCGGCCCTCGCTGCGTTGGCGGCGATCCCCGCCGCGATCGTCTGGTCCGGATCGACGACCACCACGCCGCCCGACGCCGCGCACGGCGATGTCGTCGCAGCCGCGCCGCAGCAGCCGCCGACCACGACGCGAGCCTCCGACGCGGCCGCGCCATCTCGTGAAGCGGCGCCCGCGCGTGCGTTTCGCGGACGCGTCGTCGACGTCGACGGCAAGCCGCTCGCAGGCGCTTTGGTGCGCAAGACGCCGCTCTGGAGCTTCGAGGCACGCGTCGAATCCGGCGAGCTGAAGACCCACGACGCGAGTGCGACGACCGGCGGCGACGGCGCCTTCACGTTGAACGAAGCCGGTGTCCGCGGTGAGAACGTGGCCGTCGCCGCGAAGCTCGATGGTTTCGTCGCGCGCGAACAGACGACGCTGTGCAGGCTCGAGGCTGCCGCGACGCTCGTGATGCTGCGCACCCACGAGGTGTCGATGACAGCCGAATGCGTCGAGCGCGCGGGCCGCGTGCCGGTGCCGCGCTTCCGCGTGACCGGCAGCACCGCGCTGCAGACGCGGTCCAACCGCGTCGATGCGCCCGTAACGTACGAGCTGCGGGTTCCGGATCGCAGCGTCGGCACGAACGGCCAGTGGACGGGCACCGCGCGCTTCGTCGAGGGCATGCCGTTCGTCGTGCAAGTGTGCTGTGCGGCGCATGGCGAAGGCCCGTTCGGTCGCGGCACCGACCCCCGCCTGCGCACCACGCTGCAGCCTGCTCCCGGCGTACCGCTGCACGTCGTCCTCGAGTTCGACCCGCCGGTCCCCGACGCCGGCGGGCCCGTGCAGCGCGGCCGCGTCGTCGCCGACGCGACGAACGAACCGGTCCCCGGCGCCGACGTCTTCTACATCGCGCGTACATCGGACAGCATGAGCTACGGCTCCCGCGCGCACGTCCGCGCCGACGGCACGTTCGTGCTCGGACTGCCGAAGAACGGCGCATCCGTCACGCTGCACGTCGAGCATGACGACTGGCAGACCGCGACCCTCAGGCCGCAGCCGGACCAGGAGATCGTCGTGCGTCTGCGGCCGCGCGCGAGCCTGCAGGTGCAGGTCGTCGACCGAACCGGCGCGCCGGTCGCCGGTGCCCACGTGCTCGTGTGCGCCGTCCGCGACGAGCGCTTCCAACGCCGCGCACGCACCGACGCCGACGGCAGGGTCGCGTTGACGCAGCTGCCCGCGGACCGCTACATGGTCTTCCTCGTGCCGAATGCGTCGGCGCCGGACGAAATGGCGACGACGAACGCGAGCTACACGCTCGAGCCCGGCCAGCAGCTCGCAGCGAAGCTCGAGCTCGAATCGTCCAGCGCCGTACCCGTCCGCGGCCGCATCGCCGGCGCGCCAGCCGGGCTCACCGCGGCGTTCCTGCCGCACTCGGGCAGCGGTCGCTTCGCTCCGGCGCGCCTGAACGGCAGCGACTACGACGCCGGCGCGCTGCAGCCGGGCGACTACCTCGTGCTGCTGATGCCCGCGAACGACGACGACCACCACCTGCTGTTCGCGCTGCTGCCGAACATCACGGTGCGCGGCCCCGGCCCGCAGGGCATCGACCTCGCGCTGCCGACCGGCTTCGTCCGCGGCCGCGTGACGACGCGCGACCGCACGAGCCTGCGCGTGATGGCCGTGCCCGAGGTGCCGGCCGGCGGAGTCGCGGCCGACCTGCTCGCACGCGCGAAGACCGCGGCGTTCCTCGGCGTCTCGATCGCCGAGGACGGCAGCTTCGCAGTCAAGCACGTCGCCGACGGCCGGTGGCACCTGCAGCTGCGCGACGGCGCGACCGTGGTAGCGCAGCGTGCAGTCACCGTGCGAGGTTCGCTCGACGTCGGCGATTGGTCGGTCGATCGATGAACGGGCCGGGGCGCGGACGCGAGCGTCAGAGCTTGCCGATACGCGTCATCATCCCCGGCGTGAAGTAACCGAACCCGTTCGGAGCCGCCGCATCGACGTAGAAGTGCTGGCTGAACACGGCCAGGCCAGTCAGGTATGGCGAGGATGGAATCACGAAGAGCTCGAGCGTGCTGCCGGTCGGCGACGTGAGCCCGCCGGCACCCCAGACGCCGATGATCGCGAAGGGATCGACCCAGAACTCGAGGCCTCCGATGAACTGGGCGCCGTTGTAGGGCGCGAAGCTGATCACGGTGCCGTAGATCGTGTTCGGCAGCGCGCCCTTCGTCGCGATCGAGAACATGCGCACCTGCGAGTTGTCCTGCAGCGGACACGTCTGCGTGTGGATCTCGCCGAACGGCCCGTTGGCCCTGCCATAGTGCTCGACGAGCGGCGGCAGTGTGGCTGCCGTGTCGACGGCGATGAGGACCGTGAAGGTGTGCTGCTCGAACGGCTGGAAGGTCTTGTCCTGCCATTGGAACGCACCCGTGTAGTCGCCGGTGAACGGCGGCAGCGTGTTGCCGAGGTTGTTGACCGCCGTGTTCGTCAGCAGGTTCCGGATGGTCGGATACGCACCTACGTCCGAACGATCGTTGCCGAACGCGCGGAGCTCGATCTGCACGCCGCTCGAATCGGTCACGAAGTGACGGCTGCCGGTGCCCGTCGCGGTGTCGTTGGCCGACGTCCCGGCGATGTCGAGATCCGTGTAGCAGAAGAGGTTCACCGTGACCGGCGACGCCGAGATGTTCATCACGGTCAGACGGCTGATCGCGACGCCGCTCGCGGGACCGGCGTCGTAGATGTCCATGTCCAGGCTCGCGCGCAGCAGCCCGCGGCTGTCGACGTTCATGAAGTCCCGATCGAGGTGGTCCGAAGTCGGCGTGATGCCCTGCGTCACGGTGCCGACGTTGCGCAGTGCAAATTCCTGTGCATCGCCCGCGATGCGGTAGTACCACCAATGCTCGAAGGCATGGTTGATCTGCACCGCGTCGGAACGCAGCTGCAGCGTGCACGGGCTCTGTGACGTCGGCGAAAGCGCCCCCGTCACGAGATTCATGTTGCCGTCGGCAATGGTGAGCTGGGCTGGAACGGCCGCCGCGAATGCGAGGATGGCGGCGCACGAGTCAAGGGTGCGTGGCATGGTGCAAGACGCGCCAGGGCACGGCGGGGCGGACCGGCCTCGAGCGGCCCGGGATCCTACCGCCGCGTTGCGAGCGGACTAGTGAAAGCCCGTTCGCATCGGCCCGAGCTGCGCATTCCGCTCGACCGATTCGCGCTACCAGAAGACGCGCTTCCAACCGGTCGCGCCTGGGCGCCGCATCTGCCAGTAGATGACGAGCCCCGAGACCGCGAGCAGCACGAGTGCTGTGCCCCAGAGCATCGCGGCGACGAGACCGCCGTCACCGAACGCCTCGCCGCTGTGCAGGCGATAGAGGAACGGCTTGTCCACGTAAGCCTCTTCCGCGAGCAGTGCGCCCGTGCGCGCGTCGAGCACGTAGCGGCGGTCCTCGCCGCCGGCAGGCAGTCCCGTGCACACCGCGACCGTCGGTCGGTCGCCCTTCAGCTTCAGCTCGATGCGATCGACTGGCGCGCGCGGAGCCGCGCGCGCGAGCGTCGCGAGCGCGCGCTGCAGCGGCTCGGTCCACTCGGCTGGTGGCGAGTCGGTCGTCACGGCACTGACCACGTCGCGCAACCGCTCGCGTTCTGCCTCTGCTTCGCCGAAGAACTCGGTCACGGCGACGAGGACGCCCGTCGTGCCCGCGAAGAGGAGGAACACGGCGGCCACGAAGCCGAGCCACCGGTGGCCTTTGCGCCAGATGGGAGGGGTCATTCGCGCCCGCATGGTAGCTAGTGCCGGCCGGGAAACCCACTTGCCGACTCCCACCTCTGCGTCACGCCATCGCTGCCGTCGACGCCCTTCTCGAGCAACGGCGGGTTCGCCCGGTGGCGCTGATCCGCCGCCGACGCACGCGACGTCAGCCCTACGCGAAGCTCAGGTCTTTTCCGCAGGTGTTTTCCCAGACCACATGCTTGTCGCGCGTCGAGCGCTGCATAGGGTGCAGGCGCTGGCTCGTCGCAACGCCCGTCCGAGGGACCGTTGCGACAGCGGCGTGCCCGGAGAAAACGTGGCCACTGACATCACCATACCTCGGCCCGACGAATCGCCGCGAGCGGAGCCAATCTCCGAGGCGGCGGCGATGGCCGACTTCGGTCTCACCGAGCCTGAGATCGATCGCCGCAAGCGCCTGGTCGGCATCGAGCTCGAGGACCACAAGCAGATCGCGAATGTGCGCGAAGTCGTCGAGAGCCACGCCGACGAGCTGACCGACCTGTTCTTCGACCACCTCCGCCGTGAGGATGCGCGCGTACCGCGATTCAGCGAGCTGGTGGCGCAGGCGCGGCCGCTCAAGTGCGAGCACCTGCTGGCCATGGTGCGGGGCCCCTACGACCTCGCTTATGCTCGGCAGCGGCTCCGGCTCGGTCTCGTCTACGGCCGCTTCGGCCTCGAGACGAGCGTGTTCCTCGGCGCCTATCACGACCTGCTGGCCGGCATCCAGCGCACGCTGTTGCGTGAGTCGAAGCTGTCGGCACCGGTCGCACTCGAGGCGTTCCTGTCGCTGCGTCGGGTCGCGTTCTTCGACCTGGGCCTGCAGATCGACATACTGATCCACAGCCGCGAGCAGCTGATCCGCCAGCAGGCGCAGGCGATACGCGAGCTGTCGACGCCGATCTTGCAGATTCGCGACCGCCTGATGCTGATGCCGCTGATCGGCGTGGTCGACCGCCTTCGCGTACGCTTGATCGCCAACAAGATGTTGTCGGCAATTCGCTGCAGCCGCGCGCTGATCGTCGTGCTCGACGTCACGGGCGTCGCGGCGATCGACAACGGGGCGGCCAACGATCTGGGCCAGGTCGTCAACGCCGCGCAGCTGATGGGCTCGCAGATGATCATCACGGGCATCTCCGAGCAGACGACGGAGGCGATGCAATGGTTGCAGCTCGGCTCCCTGCGCTTCTGGACGGCCACCGACCTGCAGGCCGGCATCGAGCAGGCGGAACTGCTGCTCGCCACCAATAGCGTCCCGTCGCCGGCAGGCACCGCACAATCAACGCGCCGCAGCGAGGCCTGAGGGCGAACTGCACCGCCACTTCGGCGCCTGCGAGCTGGCCCGCGCTCGACTGCGCTTCGCGCCCGACGGCGCGTGCTGTCGCGCGACGCCAAGGGGAACTACCTGCGCTGGTCGCTCGGTTCGTTCGACGCGCCGCAGCGAGCCAGCCCACGTTGCCTGGTCTCGCGGCAAACTGCCACCATGAGTCCGAGAACACGCTGGTTCGCCTCGACAACCGGCTTCGTGGTGTGGGTCGCAACGATGGGGTGCTCGACGCTGCCGAAACCAGCCGACACAATGGCACCCGCCGACGTGCTCCTCGCGCGTTACGAAGCCGCGAAGGGGGTCCTGGACGAGGCCGAACGTCTCCGGCAGTCCGGTCGCTCGATTCCGATCTCCACGGAAGTAGAGCTGAGCATGACCTGGTCGCGACGACTTGCGGAGGCGGCCTGCGCGGCGGGCGTTTCCCATGGCGAGGCGATGCGCCAGCATCTCGCGCGGACGGAGCAACTGCTGAGCGACACCCAGGTACTCTACGACTGGGGAAGGTGCGGCTCGTACGAGGTCGCGGTCGCGCGTTTCCACGTCGCCGAAGCGAGGGTGATGGTGGCGTCGGCGCCGAAGTAGTCTTGCTCAGCGCTCTTTGTTGGCCCGCTCGACGATGTGCTCGGCCACGGCAGCCGCGAGCGCGTCAGCGACGTTCGTCAGGCGGATGTTCGCCGTGGACGCGGCAATCGCATCGAAGCCCTTTCGATCCATCAGCCGGATCTCGTCGACGACCTGCCCGCCGGGGCCGACGATGCGCAGCGTCATGTAGATCCGCGCCACGGCATTCCACGCGGGGATGCGGTAGTAGCCGGTCTCGATCGTGTCGATGCTCGGCTCGATCGAGAACGCGCTGCCCGCCCCAGCCGCGGCCTCGGCCACACCGACCGTGGCACCCGCGGCCCCGGCCACGCCCGCAATGGCGAGCTCCGCTGACAGCTTCTTGCTGAAGCGGTCCTGGATGTTCGCCTTGATCACTCCCCACTTGTCGGCTTCCTCGCCGGACTTCCGGCTCGCGATGAAGTCGGCCTCGGGCTTGTCGTCGACCTTCAAGTCCACGTAGCGGATCGGCTGGATCGCGAACGCCGACGCCTTCGAGTAGGGACTCGGATCCACACTGCGGATCACCTCGAACGAAGCCGACGTGCAGCCAATGGGCAGCAATGCAAGCGCAACCGTGAGCAGCGAGCGGATCGACATCAGCAAATCTCCTTCGTGGCCGATCCGCCGCCGCGGCGCATCAGACCTCCAACCGATCTTGCCGGCGCTCACATGGGCGAGCAAGGCGTTCGAGTGCGCATTTCGGGACCGCGCCGGGTGCTCCGGACTGGCGACTCAACGCTCGCTCGTAGTTCGATTGATGATGTGCTGGCTGCCGAAGCCGCAAGTGCTTGGGCAACCTTCGTCAAGCGAATGTTCGCCGTGGCGAACATCTCATCGAAGCCCTGTCGATCCGACAACCGGATCTCGTCGACGACCTGCCCGCCGGCACCGACGACGCGCAGCGTCATGTCGATCCGCGCCACGTCTTTCCACGTGCCGCTGCGGTAGAAGCCTGTCTCGATCTGGTCGACGCTCGGCTCGATCGAGAACACGCCGCTGGTGGCACTCGCGGCCTCGGGCACGACTCCGAGCTCTGCTGCGAGCTTCTTGCCGAAGTGCTCCTCGATGCTCGCTTTGAGCACATCCCACTTGTCGGCTCGCTCGTCGAACTTCTGGCTGGCGATGTAGTCCACCTCAGGTTTTCCGTCGACCTCCAAGTCCACGTAGCGGATCGGCTTGATCGAGAACGCCGAGGTCTTCGAGTAGGGACTGGGATCCACGCTGCGGATCACCTCGAACGACGACGTGCAGCCAATGAGCAGCAAGACGAGCGCAACCGTGAGCGAACGGATCGACATCATTGGAATCTCCTTGTGGCACGATCCGCCGCTCGCGCGGCGAATCAGGGATCAACGTCGATCCTCCCGGCGCGTATCCGGACGATCAAGGAACGCAGCGCGCATTGTGGACTGATGGTTTGCGTGGACACGCCACCGGGACGCACAATCCGTTGGGGACTCACGGGTGTGAAGATGCAGCGGGCAGTGGCAGGTCCACTCAAACCATCAGTTCCCGCGCATTTCGGGAGCGGCGCAGGTCCAGGCAGCGCAGCACGCTGCACCGGATCCCGCGCCAGTCCGAATGGCAAATGGAATCCCCGGGATCCACTGGCCGGGCGGTGCGGGTATCCTTGCGCCCGTGGTGGAAGACCTCTCCGACACCTGGCATCTGGTGCGCAAGGCGCAGACCGGCGACGACGATTCGCTGAACCGGCTTTTCGATCGCTACTACGATCGCGTGCGCCGCAGCGTGCATGCGCGCCTGGGCGGGCAGCTGCGCCAGCGTCTCGAAACCTCCGACATCCTGCAGCTCGCGTTCGCGAAGGCGTTCCAGAACTTCGACCGCTTCGAGATGCGGCACGAGGGCAGTCTGATGCACTGGCTCGCCGAGTACGCGCAGCGTCAGATGAACGACGCGGCCGACAGGGAGAACGCGGACAAGCGGCGCGAGCCCGCACCGCCGCTGCGGCTCGACGACAGCAACGACGGCCTCGGCCGCGTCGAATTGCCGGCCCCCGGCCGGCGGCCGAGCGAAATCTTGGCCGCTGCCGAGGACCGGGCCGCGATCGATGCCTGCCTCGCGAAACTGCCCGAGCACTACCGGCGCGTGATCGTGCTGCGCGACTACGACGGCCTCGAGTGGCTCGAGATCGCGCGCGTCATGCAGAAGAACAGCGACTCGGCGGTGCGTGAGCTGCACCGCCGAGCAGTGCTCGAGCTCGCGCACCAGCTGGCCCGGCGCGGCTACGGCCCGGGCAGTCGCTGACGTCGCGGAGCCCGCCGAGCGCGGATCCGGCTCGTCGGGAACGCCGAGCATTGCACGTCGAGAGATTTCGGCTGCGCCCGGTTCGCGTTTGCCCCTTGGCCACCGCGCACGCGGCTTGCCGTCGTGTCGCGACGCAGCTACCGTCCCGGCGGGGAGGTGCCGCGCCCTGAGACCGCGGCCGTGGCCGCGGCTTCCGCATTGGAGACTCCCATGCCAAGGCTGCTGTTCGTTCGTGCGTTCAGTGTCCTGTCCGGATCGGCCGCCCACCCGGTCGCGTGCCGATGACCAGCGAGTACTCGCCATCGCCGAATCCCGATTCATTGTCGGACGCATTCCAGAAGGCTCTGGGTGATTACCTGACGCGCATCGAGCGCGATGGCTCGGTGGCCCTCGACGAGTTCCAGAGGCACCACCCAGAGTTCGCCGACCGCCTCGGCCGGCAGCTCGACTGGTTGACTGCGCACCTGGGCCGCGGCAAGGAAGGGCTGCCCGAGCACATCGGCCCCTACCGGGTGGTCCAGCGCCTCGGCACCGGCGGCATGGGCGAGGTCTACCTCGCCGAACAGTCGTCGCCGTTCCAGCGCATCGTCGCGCTCAAGGTGATCCGCACCGACAAGGTCAGCGAAGGCCGCGTGGCGCGCTTCCTGCAGGAGATACAGACCCTGGCGTCGTTGAGCCACGACGGCATCGCCAAGGTGTTCGAGGCCGGCCAGGACGCGGGCCGGCCGTACTTCACGATGGAGTACGTGCCCGGCCGCCCGGTCACCGACTACTGCTCCGAGGAACGGCTCGGACTGCGCGCCCGTCTTCGCCTCTTCACGCGCATCTGCGCCGCCGTCGAACACGCGCACCGCAACGGCGTGCTGCACCGCGACCTGAAGCCGTCGAACATCCTCGTGTTCGGCCGGCCTGCTGAGTCGACGGTCAAGATCATCGACTTCGGTCTCGCCAAGATCGTCGCTGCCGAGGGCGAGACTCCGCGCAGCACGATCACGGGCCAGGTGCTCGGCACACCCGACTACATGAGTCCCGAACAGGTCGCCGAACCGGGCGAACAGCACGTCGACACGCGCACCGACGTCTACTCGCTCGGTGCCGTGCTCTACGAACTGCTGACCGGTGTGCTGCCGCTGTCGCTGTGGCGAATGGAGCACGACGACATCCAGGCGCTCTTGCGCGCGATCCGCGAACGCCAGCCGTCGTCGCCGAGCGTGCGCGTCGAGGAGCTCGCGGAGGTCTCGTCGTCGCCGGCTACGGTCGAGGGCATCTCACCGCACCGGCTGAGCCGCCTGCTCGCCGGTGATCTCGACGCGATCGTGATGAAGGCACTCGCGAAGGACGTGGCGCAGCGCTACGGCTCGGTCGGCGAGCTCACCGAGGACATCCGCCGGCACCTGCATCACGAGCCGGTCGGGGCACGGCCAGCGACGGCCCGCTACGTGCTCGCCAAGTTCGTGCGTCGGATCGCCTCGGCACTGCGTTCACCGCGACGGTGACCATGGTGGCGTTCACCGCGCTGATCGTGATCAGCGTCCTGTCACAGGATGCCGCACAGCAGGCGATGCGCGCCGAATGGCTCAAGGGAATCCTGCGCCCGTCGTTGTCGTTCAAGGAATCCGAATTCCTCGACGCGCGGCGCGAAGACCTGAGAGTTCAGCTGGTGAGGCCGCTCGCTGCATGAAGCAGCCGCGGTGCGGCGCTCGCCTACTTCCCGAGCAGGTCGCGGAACAACCTCAGCGAATCCCGTTCGGCCGGCACGACGCGCCCGTCGACCTCGACCGCGAGCTTCGCAGCCTCGAAGAACAACTCGCGGTGTTTCCTCGGAACCGACGTGGGGTCGACCTCGTCCGCGGCCGGCGGCACCGCCAACCACTGCTTGACCTGTCGCACCTCGTCGTCCGTCAGGTGCAGATACCCCGCGATGCGCATGACCAGGTCGCGTTCTGCTTGGTTGACCCGGAGATCGGTCCACACGAACGAGCACACGAACTTGAGCAGGTTCATGCGCTCAGCCGGGAGCAAGTTCATGCCAGCAGTGAACCATGGCCCGGAAGGTGCGCCAACTGGACATCCGCAAATCAGCATCCTGCTGGCTTGCGATTGCACTGCCTCGGACAGCACAATGACCGCCATGAAGAACCTCCTGCGCGTGGCAGTCGTGGCCCTTTCCCTCACCTTGCTCAGTGGTTGCGCGAACCAGTCGGACAAGGCCGCTGCCAAGACCTTGAACGTCAACTGCGTCATCTCGGGTGAAGCAGTCGATGCCAACTGCACGGTCGACTACATGGGCGGCAAGCTCGCCTTCTGCTGCGAAAAGTGCATCGAGAAGTGGAACAAGATGGACGAGGCGACCAGGAAGAAGACCTACGACGCCGCGATGGCGAAGAGCGCGAAGAAGTAGCGAGTCGCACGGCCGTCCCGCGACAACTCGCACCGGGTGCGGCGGATTTCTGCCAGAACTGCGCGGACTCATGCCACTACAGGCATGAACTCCGAACGCTTCTCGTCGTGGCTGTTCCTGCTCGTCCTGCTGTTCGCGTTGCGCAGTGAAGACCTCCCTGCGCAGACGACCTGTTCGAACCTGGGCAGCATCCCGGTCGCAGCGACCCTCGAGGCAGGCCCGATCCCGCTCGGCTGCAGCGGAGCCGCGAACTGGCCCTGCTGGCATCTGTTCACGCCGGCCCACCGCGCGCCCGCGCCACATGCCGGCTTCGACCCCGGCAACGCGACGCCGCGGCCGCGCGTGATCGTCGTCTACCGGTGCACGGGCTTCCTGCTGCTGCCCGTCGTGCCCGTGCACATCCGGACGATGGGCTACGTCATCGACCAACCCGAGATCGCGTGCGCAGGCTAGGTCACGCCTCGAGCACGTGGCTGTGACGGTCAGACCACGACCTTGGGCAGCCGCGCGTTGAACTTGCTGATCATCCGGAAGAAGCGCATCCCGCAACGCTCGGCCACCGCGTGCGGCGCGATCGCCGCGTCGTCGGGACCGATCAGCGTCGCCACGTCGCCGACGGCCACGGTGTTCTCGGCGCCGATCTCGACGATCGTGTGCGTGCTGCTGATCATCGCCACGATCGGATAGAGCCGGCCGCGGATCAGCACCTGGCAGGTGCCGGCCGCGCTCGCCGGCAGACCATCGGTGTGGCCGACCGGCAACAGCGCGATCCAGGTCGGCTGCTTCGCGACGTAGCTGCGCCCGAAGCTCGCGCTGTCGCCGGGTCCGAACCGTTCGAGCCGGGCCACTCGCGCACACAACCGGAACACGGTGCGCAGTTCGGGCTTCGGCACGACTGCGGGCCCATCGGGCATGTTGCCGAACAGCAGGTTGCCCGTGCGCACGAGATCGAACCGCGCCTCGGGCAGGTTCACGACCGCGAACGAAGGCGAAGCGTGCAAGGTGCCGACGGCAAGCCCGGCCGCCCGAGCTTCGCTGGCGAAAGCCCGGAAGCGCGCAACCTGCTGGCGGTCGAAGGCGAGGTCCTCGGTGGTCATCATGTAGGTGCCGAGGACGCGCACGCCGTCGCTGCGGCAGAGCCGTTCGAGCCAGGGCCGGGCCCGCGGCAGTGGCATGCCCTCGCGGCCCATGCCCGCGTCGAGATACGCATGCACCCCCACGGGCCGGCCGAGCCGCTGCGCCGCACGCTCCACGCGTTCGGGTGCGTCGTCGAGCCATACCGTCGGCCAGGCGTCGTTACGCGCCAGTTCTTCGATCTCGCCGGCACTGGTCTCGGCCATGTTCAGGATCGGCTTCTGCACGCCTGCATCCCGCAGCGCGTGCACCTCGGCCACGCGGACCGTGGCGAGCCCCACGACCCCCGGGCAAGCGGCCACGATCGGCCCGACGACCTGATCGCCGAGGCCGTAGGCGTTGTTCTTGATCACGGCGAGGATCGGCGTGCCGCCGGCCAGCTTCGCCGTCTCGCGCACGTTGTGGCGGAATGCGTCGGCGACGATCTCGAGCCACGGGTCGAAACCGTCGCCGGGCCCGGGCCGCAGTGCGCGGGCCGAGGCCGGTGCGGCGCAGGCCGGCAGGACCAGCGCAGGGGCCGTAGCAGCGCACGTCGCGAGGAAGCAACGGCGTGTGACCGGGATGCGGGCAGAGCGCTCGGCCATGGGCTCCTCCAGAGCACGGGGACCGGCGCGACTGTAGAGCGGTCACCGCACGCGCGCCAACACGCGGCTCTGCCCGCCGCCTTCGGGCTGCACTTCGACGACGGCCCCGATGCGCTCGGCGATCCCGTCGACGTGCGAGATCACGCCGACCTGACAACCACCCGCCTGCAGCGTGTCGAGCGCGCCGAGCGCCTGCTCGAGGTGCTGCGCGTCGAGCGTGCCGAAGCCCTCGTCGAGGAACAGCGTCTCGACGCGCGAACGCGGGGCCGCCAGCGTCGCGAGCGCGAGCGCGAGGGCAAGCGACACGAGGAACGTCTCGCCGCCCGACAGGCTTTGCAGACTGCGGCGCGTACCGCCGAGGTCGAGGTCGATCACGACGAAGTCCATCTCGCCGCCGGGGTTCTTGTGCAGCCGGTAGCGCCGCGCGAGTTCGGAGAGCCGCCGGTTCGCTTCGGTCAGCAGCAGTTCGAGCGTGAGGCCCTGCGCGAACACGGCGAACGCATCGCCGCCGCTGCTGCCGATCAGCTCGTCGAGCGCGCGCCACACGGCCAGCGCCTGCTCGATGGCCTCGATGCGCGGCGCGAGCTCGTCGCGTTGCCGCCGCAACAGGTCGTCTGCCGCGAGCGTCGTGCGCACGTCGGTCAACTGCGCATCGACGCGCGCTCGCGCCGTGCGCGCATCGTCCCAGGCCTGGGCCGCGTCGGCCTCTTCGATCGCCGGCCGGTTGCTGCCCTCGTGCTGCTTCCGCATCTGGGCACAAGTCTGCACCACGGCGCGCAGATGGACGACCTGCTCGTCGAGCTTGCGCAGTGCGTCGGCCTCCTCGCGCACCCAGCCGGCACCCAAGGTCGTGACCTCGCGCACGTCGTCGCCGCGCACGGGCAGACCCTGCAGCGCCTTTTCGAACGTTGCCTCGGCCGCGGCGAGCTCCATCTGCAAGCGCGCGGCGTCCGCAGCGGCCGCGACCTTCGCCGCGGCCGCTTCGTCAGCTGCTTTCTCGAGCAACGCTCGCTGCTGTTCGACGAGTGCAAGCGACCGCAGTTGCGCGAGCGCTTGCTCGCCGGCCGCGCGCACGTGCTCGGACCAATCGGCGATGCCTGAAAAAGCCGGCGCGAGTCTCGCCGCGATCTCCGCGAGCGCCGTCTTTCGACGCGCGTTCTCGGCCGTGGCCACGTCGAGCACGTGCCGCGCCGCCACGGCTGCGTCCTTCTGCGCCTGCCATCGCGCGCTCTCGGCCTCGTGCTGCTCGGCGACGCGCCGTTCGGCGGCCAAGGCCTCGTCGTGGGCCGCGCGCGCCGCGTCCGCGGCATTCGAGAGCCGTTCGAAGTCGGCCTCGCGGCTCGCCAGATCCTCTGCCTCGCGCGCGATCCACGACGAGGCTGCCGCGACATCCATGCTCGCGCGCTGCTCGCCGGCAACGAGCGCCCACGCGAGGTGCGCGGCCTGCTCCGCGGCCGTCGCCGCGGTGAGCGCGCGTTCGGCGAGCGTGTGCGCGCGTTCGGCCTCGACACGCGCCAGCTCGCGCTGCGCAACGCGCTGTCGCGCCTCGTCGAAGTCCGCTTCGGCGCGGGCCACGGCGGCCTGCGCGGCCGCCAGCTCGGAGTCGCTGGCCTCGATCGGCGCCGGATGCTCGGGCGCGCCACACAGCGGGCACGGAACGCCGTCCTCGAGCACGTGGCGGAACTGCATCAAGTCGACGCGTGTGCGCACCGCATCGTTGCGTGCCCGCGCCGCCAGCAGCGCCTGCTCGGTGTCGTCGCGACGCGCGACGAGATCCTCGAAACCGGCCGCAGCCGCTTCGCGCTCTTGCAGCTTCCGCTGAGACGCGGCTGTTGCATCGACGAGCTCACGGCAACGCGCCTGCCACTCGACGAACCGATCTTGCCGCGCTCGCGCGACGCTGCGCGCACCGGCCAGCTGCTGGCGGACCGTCGCGAGCTCCGCGAACTCGGAAGCCGTGGCCGCGGCACGCGCAGTCCGCGTGACCTGCTGTGCCTGTTCGAGGGACTGCTTCTTCTCCGCCACGGCGCGCTCTGCGCTCGCGACGCCGGCCATGGCGGCCGCAGCGTGCTGCCGCGCGCGCGGCAACTGCGCCTCGCTCTGCTGCAGGTCGCGCAACGCCGACGACCACTGTTGCAACGTGTCGGCCCAGCGGTCGAACTCGCGCACGATCGGGGGCACCGAGGCCGGTGCGGCCCCTCGTCGCCACGCCGCGAGCTCGTCGAGCAGGCGCTGCTCGACCGCAGCCTCGTCCTGCTCTGCCTCTCGAGAGGCCCGTTCAGCGGCTGCGAGTCTCTCGCTGCCACGCGTCATGGCAGCCTGACAAGCCGACACGATCTCGAGACGCGGCACGAGCGGCAGCGCCTGTTGCAGACGCGCATGGCGCTCTTTTCGCGCAACCGCCGCCGCGACGGTCTCGACGGCGGTCTGCAGCGCCACGCAGGCCTCGTTCTCGCGCTGGCGCAGCCGCGTCGCGGCCTGATACCACTGCACGTAGCCCTGCGCGATCTCGATGCCGAGCTGACACGTCTTCGACTCCTGCTCGAGGTCGCGCACGCGATCGACGAGCGCCCGCCGCTCGGCGTCGCCGAGCAGCACCTGCGCGTTTCCCTGCGCGACGAGCGCTGCGAGCTCGGTCTCGCGCCGCTTGCAGGCCTCGTGTGCGGCGCGGGACAGCTTGCGATAGACGTCGGCTCCGGTCAGGTTCTCGAGCAGCTTCGCGCGTTCGTCCGGCGACGCGCGCAGGAACGCGGCGAAATCTCCCTGCGCGAGCAACACCGAGCGGCAGAACTGGCCGAAGTCGAGGCCGAGCCGCGCTTCGATCGCCGCCAACACCTCGGTCTTGCGACCACCCGCGACGAGCACCGAGCGATCGAGGTCGACGAGCGTCATCTCCTGTTCCTGCACCCGGCCATCGGGGCGGCGCCGGGCCCGGCGCACGGTCCAGCGCGCGCGGTAGCGCACGCCGTCGCGACCCGTGAAGTCCGCCTCGGCATGGCCTTCCGCGGCGTCGCGACGCAACAGCGAACGCGGGTCGCTGCTGCGCAGCCAGTCGCCGGCAGGTTCGCTGTCCTCCCCGACGAGCACGCCGCCGCGGCCCGACAACCGCGGGGTGCGATCGAACAACGCGAGGCAGAGCGCGTCGAGCAGCGTGCTCTTGCCGGCGCCGACCGGCCCCGTGATCGCGAACAGGCCGACGGCGAGAGGGCCGTTCACGAAGTCGACTTCGAACGAACGCTGCAGGCTCGCGAGGTTGCGGCCCCGGATCGCGAGGATCCTCACGGCGCATCTCCGTGCTGCACCGCGTCGAGCAGCTCGCGGAACGCCGCGAGCAGCGGCTCGGGCACGGGGCCCGCGTGATCGCGACGGTAGCGGCGCACGAACACCTGCTCGGGAAGCAGCGAGGCGAGCTCGGCAGCACGTTCGCCCGATCGGGTCTCGCTGCCCGTCAGCACGACATCGACGCGCACGAGACGCGCGTTCTTGTCCGCGATGAGACGCGCGATGCGTTCGCCGAGGTGCGGCGACGGCTGCGGCAGGCGCACCGCGACTTCGACGAACGGGCGCAGCTCTTCGGGCTCTGCCGCATCGCGCGGCGGCAGCGCGGCGACCGCGGCCAAGGCCGCATCGGGCTCGAGCTCACCATGCTCCGGGATGCGCACGAGCGGCACGAGGCGCGGCACGCGCAAGGACCACACCTTGCGCAGCCGTTCGCCTTCGAGGTCGGCGAACACGACGTGGTGCGCGTGCAGCCGCTCGGGCATCGAAAGCGGGATCGGCGACCCGCTGTAGCGCACGTGGTCGTGCCCCGCGAGCGCCTGCGGGCGGTGCAGGTGTCCGAGCGCCACGTAGGTGCAGTCGGGCGGGAACAGGTCGAGCGGCAGCGCGTGCTGGTTGCCGCCGAGCACCTTGCGTTCACTGAGCTCACTGAGTGCACCGCCGACGAGGTAGCCGTGGGCCATCACGACGAGCGCCTGGCCCGGCTCCAGCGCCGCGCGGGCCGCCGCGAACAGTTCGACGTGCAGTGCGCGCATGCCCCCAATGAGCGGGTCGCCTTCGAGGGGGTCGGCCTCGCCTTCGGCCGGCGCGTCGCCGGGGCGCGGCAACACGTAGTCACCCCTGCCGGCCGCCGCCGGCTCCGGTGTTCGCGGCGGCACGAGCGCCATCACGTCGCTGCTGCGCAGGAACGGGATGGCCACGCAGAGCGCGCGCACTTCGCCACCCGCGTCGCGCAACGGCACCAACAGATCCTCGGTCACGAGCTGGCCCGCCGCGTTGCGCGCGACGCCGCCGATCACGCGGACGCCGATCGTCGCGAGCAGGTCGCGCGGCGCTTCGAGCCTCGAGGCGCTGTCGTGGTTGCCCGCGATGACGACCACCTGCAGGTGCGGCCGCGCGCGACGCACCTGGTCGAGGAACTGGAACCACATGCGCCACGCGGCCGGCGGCGGGTTGCTGCTGTCGAAGACGTCGCCCGCGATCAACAGCGCATCGACCTCTCGCTCGACGACCGTCTGCACGAGCCAGCGCAGGAAGTGTGCGTGCTCGGCCTCCCTCGCGTGATCGCGCAAGGTGTGTCCCAGATGCCAGTCTGCGGTGTGCAGGATGCGCATACAGCCCAGGCACCGCCCGGTGCCCGATGTCGACGGTAGCACCGAGGGGGCGCAGAATCGCCGGGCCCGCCCCTGGTTTCGCGCGCACCGCATTGCGATCCTCAGGGCATGAAGCACGGAGCCAGCATCGGCGTCCTGTTCGCGTTCGCCGCGTGCGTCGGCAAGCCGGCACCCCACGGCGATTACGCGGCTGACCCCGCGCTGCTGGCCGAAGTGAAACGCGCGATCGCCGAGCTAGGTCCGGGCACGCGCGCGGCGATCTGGCTATCCCCCCCTCGAGGCGAACCGCTGCTCGCCATCAACGCCGACGAACCGATGCCGGTGGCCAGCGCGATCAAGGTCGGTTACCTCGTCGAGCTCTTCGCTTCGCTGCCCGACGGCCTCGACCTGCCCTTGCCGAACGCCGCCGCCATGCTCGCCAACGAGAAGCACCCGGCCGTCGCCCACTTCTCGCCAACACAGCGCGCGACCGCCGAGAAGGCGCTCGGCAACGCGAGCGTGCGCCGCATCGGAGAGGCCATGATCACCGGCAAGGGAGTCGACAATGCGACCTACAACCTTGCGGCCAACCTCGTCACTGCCCACTTCGGCGGACCCACGTGGCTGGAGGCAAAGCTGCACGCGCGCGATCCCGCCTGGCAGGGCCTGCACGTACGTCGCTACATGCTGGCCGATCGCAAGGTGAACGGCGACAACACGGCGACGGCGCGCTCGCTGGCGGCCGTGCACAGCGACCTGGCACGCGCTGCAGTTCCCGGCGTCGCCGCCCGCACCGTCGCCGCCGCGCGCGCCATCCTGGCCCGGCCCGCCGACGCCGCCGGCCTGGCCGTCTTCGCCAAAGGTGGCTCGCTCGACAGCGACCCCATCACACGCGTCGAAGCAGGCTGGCACGAGGGCCCCGACCACGTGCTCGTCCACGTCGTCATGCTGGCTCAGGACAACCTGCCCCCCACCGACCGCTCTACCGCGGGTCAGCGCCTCGGCAATGCCGCTCGCTCCATCGAGGCCATGCTCGTGAAAGGGCGCTGATCACACGCCCGACGCCGCAGCGAGGGCATGCCCGCAAAGACCAGCCGATTGCCCGCCGCCACAGCGAGGATGCCCGTAGACCAGCTGATTGCTCGACGCCCCAGCGGGGATGCCCGTAGACCAGCTGATTGCTCGCCGCCACAGCGAGGATGCCCCTAGACCAGCTGATTGCTCGACGCCGCGGCGGGGATGCCCGTAGACCAGCTGATTGCTCGACGCCGCGGCGGGGATGCCCATAGACCAGCTGATTGCTCGACGCCGCAGCGGGGCTGGCTGCGTTCCTCGCCGTTGTTATTTCCCCGCGTTGCGGCGTCGGAGCATGACGTAAGCCTGGAGCCTGGTCGCCTCGCAGAGGCGACCAGGCATACAGGCCGACCAGGCATACAGGCTTAGTTCCCGTAGCCGACGGTGACCGAGGTGCCGTTGCTCGAAGCGAAGCCGAACGGATTCGCGAGCGACAGAGACACCGACTGCGCCGCCAGCAGGGTGCCGACGATCGACGGGCTGGGCGGGATCGCCAGCACGAAGTCGCTGACGCCAGCGGAAACCGGCCCGCTCGTGAGCAAGCCGATGTTGAGGCTCGTGTATGCGAAGCACCCCGTCATGCCCAGGAAGTCCAGCGGGATGCCAGGATTGATCACCGTGCCACCGAAGCCGACCAAGGCAATGGGCGAGACGACCGGGATGCTCGACGTCCTCAGCGTGAAGTTGCTGTTGCCTAGCGTCGGCAGGCCAACGGCCGTGAGCGCGAGGCCGTCACAACCCGTACCGTAGTTCGCCGTCGCCCCGCAGTTCGCCGGCGCGCCCAGCAGCGTGTAGGTGTAGCCGGGCACCGTGGGGACCATCAGCAACGTGTTGTTGGCCATGTCGAACGTGTTGGCAACGACCCAGTTCTCGTAGGTCGTGTCCGTGACGGTCGCGCCGCCAGCCGAGAGATCGACCTGCCCCGGCAGCGCTGCGCCACCGGCAGGGGTGATGCCCGCAATGCCGTTGTCGGACACGCCGCCGAACGTCGAGTTGTTCGTGACGCCGGGGCCATAGGTGAAGCGGACCATGCCGCTCGGATACAACGTCATCTGCAAGGTGAAGAGCACCAGTGGGGTGACGAAGTAGCACTCGGCATTCTTCCAAGTGACCACGCACTGGGTCGGAGAGCTCTTGATGAAGATCTCGCCGTTCGGCTCGACGATGTCCGCATACAGCGCGCAGATCTTCGGTGGGCCGGCCATGAAGTTGGCCGTCGTCGGGGTGTAGAGCGTCGAGACGGCCGGGGGAGCCGGGACGCCGGCGTTGGACAAGGTCACGAAGGCGTGCGTGGTGACGTGGATGTCCGTGTAGTTCACGCCGCCCAACGGGAAGGGGAAACCAATCGGCTGGATCGGGAAGATGACGTCGTACGTGGCGCCACCGAGCTTCGTGCCGAAATCACCGTCGAAGCAGTTCTGGGCCAAAGCGACGGGTGACGAGACCACCAATGCGAGAGAGATGAGTAGCTTGTTCATGGGATCGGAAAGAAGGACCCGGACGGGGGAAGTACCGGATGGGAACGAGTGTTCGGAACACTAGCGGCCTGATCTGACGATGGCACCCCCCGTGACGGATCCGTTGCAGGGTAGAAATCACAATGGAGCGCCAATGGGCGGTTTCGTGGCAACGCTGTCACGGTCCCTTCGCATTGCCACGTACGGTGCGGCGTCGACAGCCACGGCGTGTGGCGGAGCCCGGGATCCGACCCGCGGCCGGGGAGTGGAACGACCGCGGGCGCATGTGAGCTCAAAACCCTGCCGCTGCGCGACTTGGCCCGAGGAGTGTTCGGCGCAGAACAAGCCGAGTGCGCCTGGCCCGAGCGAACGGCTACCCTTCTCCCCGTGTTACCAGTGTGCTTCGTGACGGGTGCGACTGGCTTCTTGGGTCGCCACCTGCTGCCACTGCTGCAGCGCGAATTCCGGTTGCGGGTGCTCGTGCGGCCGGGCCAACAAATGCAGCCGCTCGCGGGGCAAGAGCTTGAACGCATCGAAGGCAGGCTCGCGGATGCGCCGGCACTGCAGCGCGGCGCGTCGGGTGCGGACGTCGTCGTGCATCTCGCGGCGCTCGTGTCGTTTCGCACCGAGGACCGGGCCGCGATGTTCGAAGCCAACACGAAGGCGACGGCCGACCTCGCAGCAGCCGCGCGCATCGCGGGCGTTCGCCGTTTCCTGCACGTGTCGACGATCTCTGCCGTCGCGTTCCGCAACACTCCCGAGCTCGTGAACGAGCAGGCGCCCTACAACTTCGGTCCACTCCGCATCGGCTACTGCGACAGCAAGTTCGCCGCCGAGCAACGCGCCCTCGCCGAGTTCACGCGCGGGCTCGACGTCGTGATCGTGAATCCGCCGTCCATGTACGGAGCCGGCGATCGGCGCAAGGGCGATGGTTCGCTGTTGACCGCAGTGATGCGCGGTGAGCTGCGCATGGCACCTCCTGGCGGCATCAACGTGGCCAACGTCGAAGACGTCTGCACGGGCATCATGTCGGCCTTGCACCGCGGTCGCAGTGGTCAACGCTACATCCTCGGCGGCGAGAATCTGACGGGGCGCGATCTGCTGCATCGTGTCGCCCGCATCGTCGGGGCACGCCCGGTTCGCCGGACCCTCAGCAGGAGCCTCGTGCGCGCCGCCGCGCGCGCGATGGCGATGAAGGAACGCGTCTTCGGCAGCAAGCCGCCACTCACGAGCGAGGTCCTGCGGCTCGCCCCGCGCTTCCTCTGGTTCTCGAGCAAGAAGGCCGAAGACGAGCTGGCCTGGCGGCCCGGCAGCGTCGACGTGGGCATCGCCGCGGCGTGGCGCGAGATGCAGGCGACGAGCTGAGCGGCAACGACGGTTTTCCGCGACTCGTCTGCAACCGCGGCGGACTTCGCGTCACTCATCTCCCGGAGCGACGAGGCGCAGCGGGCCGCGTTTCGCCGCCGGCTTCCCGGCCCGCGACGGGTGCTTTGGCGCCCCGAACCAAGGAGGATGGAGATGAGCTCGAGATCCCTGCTTTCGATGACGTTCGCCTGTTTCTGTGCAGCGCCGATGCTCGCACAGGCATCGCCTTGCCCGATGGAGAAGACCAAGCACGTACCACTCGACGTGTTCTACGGGCCGTCCCAGGACTGCGGTGGGTTCACCTACTCGGTCGGCGGCGTGACGATCGGGGCCAACCGGAAGGGCTGCCCTCTGTTCATCATCGTCACGCCGCCGCACGAGATCGCGGAGCCCTCGAGTCAGGAAACCAAGGTGCAAGTGACCGCGAACCTTCCGATCAGCATGGTCACCTTCACCTGCACCACGGACTGGATTCTCATCATCCCGATCGGCTCCTCGTGCACGCTCGACCGGTCGGTGAACCTCGGAACGGTCCAGAGCATGATCACCGTCCCGTGCTACACGGTGCCCCCCTCCGGCAACTAGCAACTCGGCCGCGGCGTGCAACGGAGCTCGCCGCGGCCTTCACCACGGAGGAACCCATGCACGCGCCGACCTTGTCCACTCGTTGCCCCCTCGGGGCTCGCCTGCTCCCCACCCTCTTCCTCGGTCTCTTCCTGGCCATCGTCGTCGCGACGGCGTGGCTCGAGACGGATTCCGTCGGCCGCAGCGGCGACCCGAGCCATCCGCCGTCCACGCAGTCGCCAATGCGAGTCGGAGCTGCCGGAGTCGGGGCCGAAACCGCCACGCCCAACGAGCGCCAGGTCGTGCCGGACGAGGAGGCGCGCGCAGTGCCGCTCGCGAGTTTCGAAGAGCTCGTCGAACAACTGGTGACGCTCGGCATGCAGGTCGCCGAGTTCGCCCAACAAGACGAGATCGACGCGGCCAAGGCCGCCGACCGGGAGGTGCGACGCGTGTTCGGCGAACTGATGGAACGCTTCGTGGACGCCGGCGAGCACGGCCTCGCGATGCTGGCTTGCGTGCAGGAAGACTCGGTCGACCCACGCGACCGCGGGCGCTGCATCGTGCTGAAACTCGTGCTCGAGACGGAGTTCGCGCGCCGGGACGCCGCCGCCGCTGCCGGCTCGGATCGATCGCGCATCGACCCACTCGTGCAGTCGCTGCTCGACATCATGCCGCAGGCGTCCTCGATCGCCGACACGGGGGCGCAGGTACTCAGCAATCGCCCTTACCTGCGGCTCGTGCACGAGCCTTCGGTACTGCTCCTCGTGCGCCTTGCTTCCGCGCAGAAGTTTTCGCGCGAGCACGCGACGAAGCTCCTGCTCACGCTGTGGGACAATCTGCAGAAGAACGGCGAGCGATCGTCTGACGAGCTGTCGCGGCTCGCGTTGATGTTGCTCGTGGATTCCGACCCGAGCCAACGCACGGCTGCCTGCCGGCAGCTGCTGACCGACGCGCGTTACCGCGATCTCGTGCTGAGTTGGCTGCGCGAACGCAACGACCAGACGGTGGCCAACGAGATCGCCTGCCTCGCCGCCGGCGAATTGCCTCCCGCCGAAGCACTGCAGGTGCTGCGCGAACTCGCACCCGTTCTGCCGCGTTCGCCGGCCGCCTACGTCATGTTGGGCTTTCGCGCGCCCGAGTTGCTCGCGGACTCCTACCGCGAGCTGCTCGCGAGCAACACGCAGCCCGGGTGGCGCAGCGATCTGATCACGGGCATCGGGATGACCACCTCGGAGCTCGGGATCGAAATCGCACAGCTCGCGCTCGACAACGACCCGTCGGCGGACGTTCGCATCCAGGCCATGTTCGCGCTCACGTCCAAGAAACGAGAAGAACTCGGCGAACGCGCGCTGCAGCACGTCCTCGACGATCCACGCATCGCGCAGGATCCGCTGCGTCTCGGCGCCGTGGTCCTTGCCCTGCAGAACCTCGAGGCCGGCGGCCACACCAACGCGCTCGATCGGGTCGGACAGCGTTTGCGCGGGCTGCCACTCGCCGAGGGGAGCCGGCAGACTCTCGAGGCGATCCTGGCTCGCAGCCTGCCGGGCGGCCAGACCTCTGTGCCAGCGCCGCTACCGCGGTAGCGTTGCCCGCGGTCCGGGACTACTTCTTCTTCTCGACGTGCTTCGTGTGCTTGCGCAGGCGCGGGCTGTACTTGGACAACTCCAGCTTGTTGGTGCCCGGCTTCTTCATGATCGTGTAGTTCCGATCTCCGGTTTCCTCGCAGACGAGGAAGACGACCTCTTTCTTCTTCTTTGGCTTGGCCATGGCTCGAGCGGTGCTTGCGCCGGTTGGGGCGGAGCACAGTAGCGGACCACTTCGAGCATGCAAGGTCTTCCGCGGCTCCAAAGACGTCTCTTGGCCTTGCCCTTGGGCCGCTGCGCGAGCGCCTGCGCTCCCGCTTGCAGCGGCCGGCCTCAGGCGCGGGCGCGGAGGCGCCAGAAAAGAAGAAGGGCCTGGTTCCCGCCAGGCCCTTCCGGGGCGTCCGCAACTCGGCTCCCCTGCTTCCCTTCCCGGCTGTGTTATCGGCCGCGCCGAGACCGCAACCTTAGGAGCGGCGTCGGGTGCTCCATGGCAACTCCCTGGTTGCAGCCCCCCCGCCGCTCCTGCGAGCATGGCCGCCGCGCATGACGCCTACGCCTCCCCTTCCAGTGACGATCGTGACGGGCGCCAGCCGCGGCATCGGGGCCGCCATAGCGAAGGCTCTGGCCGAGGGGGGACATCGACTCGTGCTCGTCGCGCGCGACGCTGCGCGCCTCGCCACGACGGCCGCCGAACTGCAGGCGCGTGGCGCCGAGGTGCAGACCGTGACCGCCGACCTGCGCGAGGAAGGTGCGCCGGCAACGGTCGTCGCCGCGGCAGAACGACACTTCGGCCCGCCGACCGCGGTCGTCAGCAACGCCGGCACGGCCCCCGCCGGCAAGATCGAGGACACGACGAACGCCACGCTGCGCGAGGTCTTCGATCTGCACGTCGGCGCCCCGCTGGCCTTCGCGCGCGCCTGCGTGCCGGCCATGAAGCGAAGGGGCCAGGGCTGCTTGCTGCACCTCGCTTCGACCGCGGGCCTGCGCGGCTATCCGTTCACTTCGGCCTACACGGCGGCCAAGCACGGCATGGTCGGCCTCGCGCGCGCGCTGCACGCCGAACTGTCCGCTGCGGGCATCCGCGTCTACGCCGTCTGCCCAGGCTTCGTCGACTCCGACATCACGCGCGGTGCAGCGGCCGCCGTGGCCGCCCGCGGCAAGACGACCGCCGCAGAGGCGTTCGCGCGCATGGCCGCGCAGAATCGCATCGGCCGCATGCACAGCACCGCCGAAGTCGCCGCGGCGGTGGCGCATATGCTGCGCCACCAACCGCAAGGCTGCGTCTTCGACCTCGATCGCGAGACGCCGGCCTTCGTCGATTGACGATCAGTGCCCGATCACGAGCGTAGCCGCGTTCGACACCGTGAGGCCGATCGCGTTCACGCCTGGATCCCACGAGACACCTTGCAGGTAGAGCGCCTGCCCCACGAGGCTCGGCACATTCGGCACGTCCCAGGCCCACGTCGCCGTGCCACCGCTGGCAGGCAGCGTGAAGATCTGGTCGGCGCTCGTGTATGAGCGGCAACCGGGCATGCCGGAGCTCCCCAGTTGCATCGGCAGGCTGCCGTGGACCGACTGCGTGCGACTCAAGCCGACGGCCAGGAAGGCAACCGGACTGCTCGGCGGCAGGTTCGTGATGTCGGCGCTGGTGGTCGTGCCGATCCTCGCGGGCAGCCCGCCGACCAGCGCGGGAACACCGGCGCTGCCGGGGCAACCCATGCCAAACGGTTGGAACTGCGCGCCATACTCCCACGTGTCGTCGAGCATGGCGCCGTTCGCGTCGACGCCGCCGAAGGCAACCAGGCGATCGCGCATGAAGTCGTGCGTCACGGCGACGTCTGCCCGCGGCGGATAGATGCCGCCGTAGACGTTGTCGACCTTGACCCAGTTCACGCCGTCGTGCTCCCAGGTGTCGTTGAAGATCTCCATCGTCACGGGATCGCGCCCACCGAACAGCACCAGGACACCGCGGCTGAGGTTCGCCACGAGACTCGCGCCAACGCGGGCCGCGGGTCGGACTCCCGTCACGTTGATCCTCGTCCACGAGGTCCCCTCGTAGATCCAGGTCTCGTCGCTCGCGCCCTGCGACCCGCCGCGCTGACCGCCGAACAACATCACTTGCTGCAGGACCGGGTGGTAGGACATCGCCATGTCGGTGAGAGCCGGCGGTGGCTGGTTGACCGTCACCTGCACCCAGTTGCCCGCTGTGTACTCCCAGGTCAGGTCGGAGGCCTGGCTCGGGATCCAACTGTTGCGGCGGCCACCGAAGAGCACGTTGACCTGTCGCACGAGATCGAAGGCCATGCCATGGCGGGCCAACCCGCCCGGCGTGTTGGCCGGCGCCTGCAGCTGCCAGTTCGTGCCGTCCCAGAGCCAGGTCTCGTCGTTGGCGAACTGGGCGCTACCGGTATCGCCACCGTAGAGCAGGATCTCACCCGTGATCATGTTGGTCGCGATGTTCGCGCGTGCCCGCGCCGACGGCCGCGTCGCGGGCGTCAGCTGGGTCCACGTTCCACCGGACAACGACCAGAACTCGTTCGACCAGTTGCCGCCGAACATCAGCGTCCGGTTGCCGACGTAGTCGTACGCGAGCAGCGCACGCGAGCGCGGCGCCGGAGCACTGCTCGTTTGGAGATGGCCCCATTGCGCGGGCAGCGTGGCGGAGACCGTCGAGAATGCGATCGCAAGAATGGCTTTGTCGAGATTGCTCATGGGAGTCACCGAGGTTGTGAGTGCCGCCGGCGCAATGCCGGCGGCGCTCGGACCAACACACCGACCAAGAGGGAATGACCGACGACCAGCATCGGTCAGCAGTCTCTCACTGACCGATCAGGCCACTGAGCGCGTTCGACGTGACGAGCCACGCCGGGTTGACAGGATCGACCGAGATGCCCTGGCTCAGCAGCGAGGTGCCGACGAGGCTCGGGGTCGACGGGATCGGCAGCGAGTGGCTCGCGGAGCTGCCGACGGCGGTCATCGTGACGAGCACGTCGGGGCTCACGTAGGCGAAGCAGCCGGTCATGCCGATTACATCGAGCGGCGTCGGCGGGATCTCCGTGAGGCTCAGCACGAGCAGACCGATGCCGACCGCGGGGTTCAGGTTCGTCATGTCCTGCACGTAGTTCTGGCCCAGCCGAGGTGCGGCCGCGGCATCGAGCGCGGGGACGCCGTTCGAACCGGCGCAGCCGGAGCCGATCACGCGCGGCTTCGCGTATTCCCAGGTGTCAGCGAGATACGTGAAGCCGGCGATGCCGCCGAACTGCACGACGCTCGCGCGTCCCGGCACGTAGGCCAGCATGCTGTCGCGGCGCCCGGTCGTCACGCTCTGGACCTGCGTCCAGTTGGCACCGTTCCACTCCCAGGTGTCGACGATCGGGTTCCCCGTCATCGGGTCCATGCCGCCGGTCAACACGCACACACCGCGCACGCCGTCGTAGACCATCTTGGCGCCGGTGCGCGCGGCTGGCTTGGGACCGGGGACGGTGGCCGCGACCCAGTTCGTGCCATCGTAGAGCCAGGTCGTGTCGGTGCCGCCGGTCTGCGGATCGATGCCGCCGAACAGCACGGTCCTGCCGAGACCTTCGTGGAAGCACATCGCCGGACGCTCGAGCGGACCGGGGCTCCCGGCCGTCGTGATCTGGGCCCAGTTGGTGCCGTTGAATTCCCAGGTGCCGTTCGCGGCGATCGGGAACATGCTGTTGGCGACACCGCCGTAGAGCACGACCTTGTTGCGCACGGAGTCGAAGCATGCGCCATAGAGGCCGAGGCCACCCGGCGTCGTCGTCGGGAAGACCTGCGTCCAGGTCGCGCCGTTGAACTCCCAGGTCTGGTTGACCGAGGCGCCGCCGAACGCGCTCGTGTTCAAGCTGCCGAACATCACGAACACGCCGCGGTTGCTGTCGAAGACGAGTTCGATCCCGATCTTGCCGGTCGGCGATGCCGCCGGTGTCAACTGCGACCAGGTCGTACCGTTGTAGCTCCAGGTCTGGTTGCTGGCCGGGCTCGGGAAGGCACCCGTGTCGCCGCCGAACATGAGTACGTTCCCCGTCATGGGGTCGTAGGTCATGCCGGCGCCGCCGCGGGCCGTGGGGGAAGCCGAGGGAGTCGCTTGATGCCACTGGGCCGAGGCCGTGGCTGCAGCGAGGAGAAGGGCAGTGGTGCCGAGGATGTGCTGGTTCATGGGGTTTTTCGTTGAGTGAAGAGGCAGGAGTCTTTTTCGCTTCACCGGCCAACCCAGGTCGGCAAAAGAAAGCGAGATTCGCTCGGCCATCCGACAGGAAGGCCAGCCACCCCATCACGGCCGCGTGCGATCCAGGCGTTTCTTCCTCAGCGCCAGGCGCCGAGCCGCAACTGTCCCGACGAGACGCGCCAGACCCTGCCCTGGCCGTGCGCTCGCGGGCACGCGACGAACAGTTCGGGCCAGCCATCGCCATCGTCGTCGGGCAGGGTGGCCAGGGCACCGCCGAACGACCCGGGACCAGGGCCGAGCAAGCTCGAGACCCGCTGGCCGGCAATGGACATGAACGCGACGACGCCCGTGGCGAGCGCCCCGCCCTGGGGCGCTCCGATCGCCAGCAGCCAGCGACCGTCGCGGCGGAACGGTGTCACGGACGTGCCGAAAGCCGTCCCGGGGCGATCGCCCGACATCACCGCGAGCTGAGCCCCCGTGCTGCCCGAGTAGAGAAACACCTGGTCGACGCCGGCATCCTGCCCGCGACGCACCGCGGCAACGACGACGTCGGCACGGCCGTCGCCGTCGCAGTCGCCGACGCCACGCACGAACGAGCCGAACCCGCTGGTCGCCGCGGCGTCGCTCCAGGACTGCAGCACTTCCCCCGTGCGCCCCGAGTAGAGGCGTACGAGGCCTGGCGCCATGCCGAAGTTGCCGCCGACGAGCAGGTCGGGAATCGCATCGCCGTCGGCGTCGCCCGCGTTGGCGATGCAGGCGCCGAACCAGACGCCCGCGACGTCGTTGCGCAGCGTGTGCAGCGGCCGGCGCGTGCGCCCCGAGAAGATCTGCACGCTGCCCTGCGCGGCGCTGTTGCGGAGGAAGGGCGCAGTCGCGACCGCGAACTCCGGACAGCCGTCGCCATCGCAGTCGCCGAGATCCGCGACGCTGACGCCGAAGCCCGGTTCCTCGCCTTCGAGCCGGTCCAACATCACCCGCGTCCTGCTGGACCACAATTCGGCATGCCCATGGCGCGCGCCCTTGCTGCCGGAAGGCGCGCCGACGAGCCAATCGCGACATCCATCGCCATCGACGTCGTCGACGACGGCGAGCGCGTGCGCGAACATGTGCTGGTCCGATTCTCCGATCACCGTGTCGAGCAGCGCGGCCGTTCGCCCGTCGTACAGCAGCAACCGCCCGTGCGCTTCGCCGGGAGCAGGCGACGTGCAGGCGGCCAATACGTCGTCGAACCCGTCGCCGGACAGGTCGCCGACGCGAACGATGCTGCTGCCGAGCAGGACGGGCTCGGGCCACTCCTCGGGAACCTCGGCCTGCTTCATCACCACCTGGCTCCACGAGCCAGGCTGCCATCGGCTGACGTTGTTGCGCAGCAGCGCGACGCAGTTCGGGTAGACCATCTGTGCCAACTCGGGCACGAGCCGCATCAGCATGTGCGCCGGCATCGCGGGCAGCGAACCGCCATACGGCAGTCTGGCCAGCGCGATCGGAAGCGTGACGAACAGGTGCGCCGAGACCTCGTCGAGCCGCGGCGCATGCTGGGCGGCCGCCGCCTCGAGGCGGACCAGGTGCACGAACCGCAGCATCGCTTCGAAGTTGCTCGCGATGCGCGGCGGGGCGAAGGCCTGGATCGGCATCTCGCCGCCGAGGAAGGCGCGGCCCGTGTGCTCCATGCCCGTAGCCGCGAGGCCTTCGCGATACAGGCCTTCGAGCCCACCGATCCGCAGGATCTCGAGCAGGTCGGACATCGTGCCGCGCGAACGGTTGCGGCCGTGTTCCTGGTCGAGCACGGCGAGCACCTGTCGCGCATAGGCCGGCAGATCGCGACGCTGCAGCGCCACGCGGGCCCGGTCCAGCCGGAAACGCGCCGCCTCGGGCCAGCGGACCAGCAGTTCGTCGAGACGGTGCCCCGCTTCGGCGAGGTCACCGCGTCGCATCGCGAGTTGCGCGAGGCGATGCAGCGCAGTCGGGTCGCGGGGATCCGCTGCCGCGAGGTCCGCGTATTCGGCCGCGAGCTCGGCATCGCCACCGACCGCCGCGCGCAGGTCCAGCGCGAGGCGCCGCGGCGGCGCCACGTCCTTGGGCAACCGATCGAGCCACTGGCGCGCCACGGTGAGGTCGCCGAGCTGCAGCGCCGTGTCGGCGAGCTCGAGCGCGAGGGTCGCCGATGCGGTGAAGTGGCGCTGCGCCTGCAAGAGACGCACGTGGGCGGCCTCGGGCATGCCGTCGGCGAGCAGCAGGCGGCCGAGACCTGCGTCGACGAGCGTCTGGTCGCCGACGTCGGGCCGCATGGTTCCCCACGCCTGCTCGCACAGACGGAAGTCGCCGAACAGGAACGCGAGCAGGCCGAGGCTCATGCGGTCAGCGTCGTTCGTTCCCGCGATGCGAGCGACCAGCAGCTCGCGCTCGCGCGCGGAACCGTTCTCGCCGCGATCGCCACGCGCCAACACCCTCGACGATTGCACGGTGAGCGGACCGAGGCTGGCCGTGATCGCGGCGAACTCGGCGCCCCCTAGCGCGCTGTCCACGGAATCGGTCTGCGACACCGTGAGCTGTTGCAGCCAGATCGCCAGGCGCACGACGTCTCGTTCGGCCCGCGCGGCGTTTTCCTCGGCATGCAACGCCAGAGCGCGGTCGTACTCGGCCTGGACTTCGCGCAGCGGCGGGATCCGTTCGGACGTGCTGTCGAGTGGCGATTGTCCGGCACCACCCCACACCGCGTGGTGCCAGTCGAGGCGCCGCGATTCGATGGATATCAATCGCTGCCGCGCGGAGCGCACGTGTTCGAGCGCCAGTTCCCGGTTGTGGCTCGCGGCCTGCACGCTGTGCAGGACCGGGAACACCGCGGCCGCGACGACGACCGCGCCGATGCACCCGGCCAGCAGCGGCTTGCGATTGCGACGCAGGAACTTGCCGGCGCGGCGCAAGGCGCCGACGGGACGCGCCGTGATCGGCAGCAGTTCCAGCAGACGCTGCAGGTCGTCGGCGAGCGCGCCCGCGTCGCCGTAGCGGCGCAGTGGATCGACCTCCATGGCATGCGCGACGATCGTCTCGAGATCGCGTGGCGCGCCGGGAGCCAGGTGGCGCAGCGGCGGGAAGCTGCCCGATTCGATGCGATACAGGAGCTCCGTCGTCGTGCGGCCCGCGAACGGAGTCACGAGCGTCAGGCACTCGTAGAGCGTGACGGCCAGGCTGTAGACGTCGGTTGCCGGGCCGACCGTGGTCTCGCCGCGCAGCTGTTCCGGCGACGAGTAGACGGGCGTGCCCGCGAAGTTGCCCGCGTGCGAGATCTCGAGGCTGTGCAGACGCACGAGGCCGAAGTCGACGAGGACCGGTTCGCCGTTGCGCCGCAGCAGCACGTTCGAGGGCTTGACGTCGCGGTGCACGAAACCCGCCGCGTGCACGGTGGCCAATGCGCGCGCGACCTTCAGCACGAGACGCACGAAGAACTGCGTCAGGTTCCGCGCGCCGAGCTGGGCCGCGGGAATCCCGAGCACTTCGGAGACCTCGGCGAGACCCGCCGGCGTGCCGGTGCGGCTGCGGTGCGCGCGCAGCGCCTCGAGCAGGCTCTGCAGGCTCGGTCCATCGACGAACTCCATCTCGAACGCGAGCAGCTCCCCGTCGTCGACGATGCGGTGGATGTCGACGATGTGCTCGTGTTTGACGCGCGCGAGTGCCCGCGCCTCCTCGAGGAACCGCTGCCGGCTCGCGGCCGAGAGGCCGAACGAATGCGGCAGCACCTTGAGCGCAACCTCGCGGTCGAGGGCTTCCTGCCGCGCGAGATACACGGTTCCCATGCCGCCGCGCCCGAGCTCGCGCACGATCTCGTAACCGCCGAGCGACGGACGCGACCCGACGCGCCTGCCGGCCACGCTGCCGGCCAGCGTCACCGCCTCCTGGATGCGGTGCGCGGCGAGCGGATGCTCGGCGGCAATGGCGGCCAGGTCCGGCTCCCCCCCGTTCAACAACTGCGCGAGCAGCTCGTCGACCAGGTCAGCAAAGTGCGGGTCTTCCTCGGAACTCGTCATTTCGTCTCCGTCGAGGCGCCAGGGCTCTCGCCGAGCAGCTCCTTGAGCTGGGCGCGATAGGCCTGCATGCCGCGCACGAGCCGGTGTTTGGCGGTCGAAAGCGGAATGCCGAGACGCGTCGCGGTCTCTTCCATGCCGAGCTCTTCGAACAGGCGCAACCGCACGACGTCGCGAAGCGTCTGTTCGAGGCTCGACAGCGCGCGCTCGAACACGCGCGCGCGCTCGAGATGCGAGGCCGTCCAGCTCGGCGTGGTCGATCGCGGCGGCAGCATGCCTCCGACGGTGTCGGTCCCGCCGATCTCCGAGAACCTGGCCGTGCGCGAGCTACCGCCGCGTTTCTTGCGCCGGAGGCCGCGCAGCATGTCCTGGATGCGGTTCTGCGCGATGCCGAGCAGCCACGCGCGGTAGCGCGTCAGGTTGACCCACTGGTGCTGGTGCCGATCGCGCCACGCCATCCAGAGCGTCTCCTGCCAGACGTCCTCGACCGAGAGCTGGTTGCGCGCCTCCGCGCCGAGCCAGCTGGACAGGACCACGAAGACCGTCGCGACGTCGAGGCTGTCGACGAGCTCGCCCCAACGCGTGGGGTCGAGATGCGGCGGCCGGGGATCGGACGGCGAGGGCATGCGCAGGGGTCAGAGTATCGCACTTCGCAAGCAGAAGGACCGCCACAACGAAGGCATCCCGCGGCCGCGGCCATGCTCGCGCAGGGCCGCTCCGGAGGCCCCGATGGTACGCGGGCGACAGCGGTTGGTTACTCGTGGTTGCCTGCCGAAGTTGCTGCGACGGCGACAACCTGCTGTGCTCTCCACCCCCCGACGCGCCTACGATCGCGCTACCCGCCCGGCCCGCCCAGGGCCACCTCACCCTCCCCATGAGCCAATACGACTTCCGGTTCGAACGCGGCAGCGATGGCGTCGCGGTCCTGACCCTCGACCGCCCCGAGACGCTGAACTCGCTGACCTTCGCGATCTATGGCCAGCTGGAGCGTCTCTTCCGCGAGCTCGACGACGACGAGTCGGTGAAGGCCGTCGTGCTGACGGGTCACGGGCGCGGCTTCTGCAGCGGCGGCAGCGTCGAGGAGATCATCGGTCCGCTGATCGAGAGCGAGCTCGACGCGACGCTCGCCTTCACGCGCATGACCGGCGCCGTCGTGCGGAACATGTTGCGGCTCGGCAAGCCGATCATCGCTGCCGTGAACGGCATCGCCGCCGGCGCTGGCGCCGTGCTCGCGCTGGCCAGCGACATGCGGGTGTTCTCGCAGAACGCCAAGATCGCGCTGCTCTTCACGAAGGTGGGGCTCACGGGCGCCGACATGGGTGCGGCGTGGCTGCTGCCCAAGATCATCGGCACGGGCCGCGCGCTCGAACTGCTGATGCTCGGCGACCGCGTGTCCGCCGACGAGTGTCTTCGCATCGGCCTCGCGAATCGCGTCGTGGCCGAGGATCAGGTGCTCGCCGAATCGCTCGTGATCGCGCGCCGGCTCGCCGCGGGCCCGGGCCTGGCCCTGGCCATGACCAAGAAGCTGGTCTGGAACGAGTGGACGATGGACCTCGAGGCCGCGATCGAACAGGAGGCGCAGGCACAGGCGCTGCTGCTGCGCGGGCACGACCACCGCGAGTTCTACAACGCGTGGATGGAGAAGCGCGAACCGCGCTTTCTGGGCCGATGAATCCAGCTCGGCCGATGAACGCATCGCTCTGGCTCCCCGACGGCGATCTCGACGCCTCGCACCGCGAGTTCGCGCAGTCGATCCGCGCGTTCGCCGAACAGAAGCTGCTGCCGCACGCGCGCGCGATCGACGAAGCGCGCCAGTTCCGCCGCGGCATGGTCGCAGACCTGGCCGCCGCGGGCATCCTCGGTGGTCCGCTGCCGCGCGAGCACGGCGGCAGCGCGTGGACACCGCTGCAGCTGGCCCTCGCCCACGAGGAGCTCGGCGCGCACTGCGGCAACGCGAGGGGATTCTGTGCCGTGCAGACCGGTCTCGTCGCACAGTGCCTCGCGAAACACGGCACCAAGACACAGGTCGCGCGCTGGCTGCCCGCGCTGGTCTCCGGCTCCGCGATCGGCTGCTTCGCGCTCACCGAGCCCGAAGCCGGCAGCGACATCGCGTCGCTGCGCACGACGGCAGTGCGCCAGGGCAACGGCGGCTATCGCGCAACCGGCCAGAAGTGGTGGATCACGAACGGCGGCGTCGCCGACGTCATGATCCTGTTCGCGACGGTCGATCCTGCCCTGGGCAGGAACGGCATCACGGCGTTCCTCGTCGACACGAAACGCGCGGGACTCGACCGGCAGCCGATGCCCGGCATCGAGCTCGGCCACCGCGGCAGCGACCACGCCGTGATGACGTTCGATCAGTTCGCGATCGCGGGCGACGAGGTGCTCGGCGAGGTCGGCAAGGGTTTCGGCGTCGCGATGAGCGGTCTCGCCGCGGGGCGTCTGTCCGTCGCGGCCGGCGCGGTCGGCATCCATCGCGCAGCGCTCGCCGCGTCGGTCGCGTTCACGACTGGCCGGCGGCAGTTCGGGCAGACGCTCGCGAGCTTCCAGATGGTGCAGGAGCGGCTCGCCGACCAGCTGACCACTCTGCACGCGAGCCGCGGGCTCGTGCACCGCTGCGCGCAGCGCCGCGCGACCGGTACGGAGACACACGCCGACGTCGCGATGGCCAAGCTCTACGCGACCGAAGCCGCGGCGAAGGCCGCCGAAGAGGCCGTCATGCTGCACGGGGCGCGCGGCTACAGCTCGGCGTTCCCCGTCGAACGCCTGTGGCGCGACATCCAGGCGCTGCGCATCTACGAAGGCACGTCGCTGATCCAGAAGACGATCCTCGCGCGGATGCTGACGACCGCGACCTGACGCCGTCAGCGGTTCTCGGGCCGGTGGTTGCTGAACGCGATGATCACGACCGCCCGGTCTTCCCAGTTGCCCGCCTCCCGGTCGCCGGCGCGCTCGCGTGCCGGGAGCTGCGACGCGAGCTCGACCGTGACCAGATGAGGGCGCACGCGTGGATTCGCGAGCACGAGCTGGCGCAGGGCCATGACCCGCTTCGTACACAGGTCGCTCGCCGTGAGCGCTCTTCCAGTGGCGTCCTGGCCGATCAGCACGTCGGGCATCTCGATGCGGATGCGGATGGACGAAGTGAACGTCAGCGACCCATCGACGGCCCGGTCGAGCCAGCCCTGCACGTCGCGTTTGATCGGCGCCGCCTCCCCGACCGCGAAGAAGTCGGACAATGGCGCGGTCAAGGAGACCGAGTCGTCGGTCTGCACGATCTCGAGCGACCGCCCCGCGATCTCCTCGTACTCGGGCAGCAACTGCTTCAAGAACTCGCGCATCTCTCCGTCCTGCGCGGTCAACAGCGGCACCGAAGCATCGAGGTCACCGGCGCCCGTCTGCCGCGCGAAGATGCCCTGTTGCTGCGTCTTGCCCTCGCCGGCGATGTGGAACGCGAACTCGATCGACTCCTTGAGATCCCTGAGCTTGTCGAGGTTCTGGACGCCCATCGCGTAGAGCACGACGAACACCGCGAACAAGAGCGTCATCATGTCCGCGAACGAGACGATCCACCGTTCGTGGTTGGTGCGCTCCTCGGCTCTGCGCTTCATGGCCACGGCACGCTCAGGTCTGTGGCTGTGCGTTGGCGCCGTGGCTGCCGAGGTAGGCCTTGAGCCTGCTGCGCAGCGCACCCGGCGCGATCCCCGATTGGATGCCGACGACACCCTCGAGGATCATGTTCTTGAGCAGCTGGTCGTGTTCGATGTGACGCCTGAGCTTGAACGACATCGGCAACGCCACGAGGTTCGCGAAGCCGACGCCGTAGACCGTCGCGACGAACGCAGTCGCGATGCCGGGTCCGATCTCACCCGGCTTGTCGAGCACGCTCATGACGTGCATGAGGCCCAGCACGGCGCCGAGCACGCCGACGGTCGGCGCCAGCGCGCCCCACGTCTCCCAGAACTTCATGCCGGCCTTGTCGTCCTCTTCCTGGATGTGCATCTCGACCTCGACGGTCTCGCGGATCGTCTCCGCGGAGCTGCCGTCGATCGCGAGCGTCAGGCACTTCACGAGAAACGGATCAGCGTGGCCGCTCGTCGTGTAGCTCTCGAGCGCGAGCAGACCTTCGCGGCGAGCGAGGTTCGCGAGCTCGAGGATCTTCTCGGTGATGCCTTGGAAGTCGTATTTGCGCGGCGCGAAGATGCGCCGGCACGAGGCGAGAGCGAACTGCAGGTCGGACGGCAGCGTCGCCACGATCGTCGCGCCGAACGACCCCCCGATGACGATCATGAAGGCGCCGAGCCCGAACAGCGAACCGGAATGGCCGCCGTCGTAGATCATGCCGCCGACGACGCCGACGAAGGCGACCAAGAGACCGAGGATGCTGAAGATGTCCATTGCCGCGGTCCCTGCCCTCCTCTCGCGCTGCGGATCGGTGATGCGCCACCTCCATCATGGCCGGTTCGGCGCGTCACTTGAGCCGTGCGGCGCGTTTCGCGGCATGGCGGCTTTCGCGGAGTGGGCCGGGCAGTGTCGCGATTCTCGACAGTCGACCGCGGTGCTGGCGCGCCCTGGCGGACCGCCTACAGCCCGCCGAGTCGCAGCGCGATGCCGTTGCTCGCGGTGATGCCGGCGGGGTTCGCCGCAGGATCGAGGCCGAACCCTTGCAGCGAGAGCTCGAGGCCGAGCACGGCCGCGACGTACGGGAGCACCACAAGCTGCTGCAAGGTACTGCCCATCGTCGCGCGCGCTTCGAAGTAGTCGAGCGACACGAGCAGGCTGCAACCGGGCATGCCGATCGCGCCGAGCGGCAGCGGCAGCGGCACGCCGAGCCAGACCTGGCGCGACCAGCCGAACGCGAGCAGCACGACCGAGCCCGCCGGCGTATTGGTCCAGTCGACCGTCAGCGTCGTGCCGAGCCACGGCCGATCCGCGGTCGCAATCGTGAGCGGACCAGCCGCGCCGCCACAGGCCACGCCGAACGGCGTCGTGGTCGCGCGATAGACCGGCCCGAGCGTCCAGGTGTCGCCCTTGCGCTGCTGCAGCGACGGCTGGCTGTCGTCGCGCCCGCCGAACACGACGATCTGCTCGGTCACGGGTTCGAACGCCATCATGTGCCAGAACCGCGGCGGCGGCGAGACGGCGATCGCGCGCTGCGTCCAGGCCAGACCGTCCCACTCCCAGACGCCGATCGGGAGCGCGTAGCCCTGGTTGTCGGCACCACCGTACCAGACGACGCGGTTGCGGGCGCCGTCGTACGCGAGGCGCGCGCCGTAGCCGGTCGGGCAGGGTCCGCGCGGTGTCCACGCAACGCCGTTCCATTCCCACGTGCCGCGGGAGGGTCCAATGCCGTCTGCCATGACGACCACGCCGCGGGCAGCGTCGTAGGCCATGCTGTGATTCGTCAGCGGCGACATCGGTGTCGTCGGAACGCGCAGCGTCCAGTTGACGCCGTCCCACTCCCACGTGTCGGCGAAGTACGTCGAAGTCGCGGCCGTGATGTCAAAGCCGCCGAACATCACCGTGACGCCGCGACCGGCGTCGTAGGCGAGCGCGTGGCCTGAACGCGGCGGCGGGTTCGTGCTGGGGAAGCGCTGGATCCAGTTGGAGCCGTTCCATTCCCACGTGTCGTTGAGCGACACCATGATTTGCGGCAATGCGAAGTTGAAGGCCACGCCGCCGAACAGAACGACCGCGTTGCGCGCGGTGTCGGTAGCGAGGCGCGGGCCGTATCGCGCCGGGGGCGCTGCGACCGGGTTGAGCTGCTGCCACACGCCGCCGGTCCAACGCCACGTGTCGTTGGGATCCACGGGCAAGTTCGTGCTGCCGCCGAACAACACGAGGCCTCCGCCGACAGGATCGAAGGCCAGTGCCGACTCGTGGCGCGCGATCGGGAACGGCGC
>Ga0075418_10000534_pt1 | contig 40799 bp, 35 predicted proteins | sample SoiMetdeltSBSDD2_FD_81776 | JGI IMG/M metagenome (GOLD analysis project Ga0075418, IMG submission 81776) | Bulk soil microbial communities from a Populus tree surrounding site in Tennessee, USA - Soil MetaG P. deltoides SBSDD2 | ecosystem: Environmental > Terrestrial > Soil > Tree plantation...
CGCCGGACCGCCGAGAAGGGCTGCCACTCGCTCAGCTTCACCGAGAACCCCGCCGCCCTCGGCTACCCCAGCTTCCACGACGAGTACTGGGACCCGGTGTGGCGGGCCTGCGTCGACACGGGCACGGTCCTGTCGATCCACCTCGGGTCGTCGGGCCGCCTGACCATCCCGGCCGTCGACTCGCCGCCCGACGTGATGATCACGCTCCAGCCGATGAACATCCAGTCGGCGGCGGCCGACCTGCTGTGGTCGCGGGTGCTCAAGACCTACCCCGACCTGCGCGTGGCGCTGTCCGAGGGCGGCACCGGCTGGATCCCCTACTTCCTCGACCGCCTCGACCGCACCTACGACATGCACCGGGCATGGACCCAGCAGGACTTCGGGGGCCGGCTGCCGAGCGAGGTGTTCCGCGAGCACTTCCTCACCTGCTTCATCAGCGACCCCGTCGGCGTCGAGCTGCGGGACCGCATCGGCGTCGACAACATGGCGTGGGAGGCCGACTACCCCCACAGCGACTCGATGTGGCCCACGGCCCCCGAGGAGCTGAGCGCCGTGTTCGCGGCCAGCGCGGTCCCCGCGGACGAGGTCCGCAAGATCACCCACGAGAACGCCATGCGCTGGTACTCGTTCGACCCCTTCGCCCACGTGCCGAAGGAGGAGGCGACGGTCGGCGCCCTGCGGCGCCAGGCGGTGGGGCACGACGTGTCGGTCATGTCCCGCAGCACCCGGGTCCGGACCCCGGACGAGAAGCTCGAGGGCTTCCGCCGCCGGGCCCGGCGGGCCGTGGCTGCGGGGCGGTGAATGCGATGGCGCCGCGACAGATGTCGCTGGTCGGCTTCATGCAGGCTGGCAACGTCACCGTCTACGCCGGCTCGTGGCGCCACCCGGCCACCGAGCACGGCTTCCTGACGGCGAGCTTCTACCAGAAGCTGGGGCGGACGCTCGAAGACGGCTGCTTCGACATGATGTTCTTCGACGACCGGCTGGCGATGCCCGGCATCTACGCCGGGTCGGTGGCCGACGCCGTGCGCCTCGGGGCCCGGCCCGTCAAGCTCGACCTCAGCATCGTGCTCGGCGTCGTGGCCGCCGCCACCGACCACATCGGGCTGGGCGCCACCTACTCGACGACCTACTACTCGCCGTTCCACGTGGCCCGGACGTTCGCCACGCTCGACCACCTGTCCGGGGGCCGTGCCGCCTGGAACGTGGTGACGTCGGTGAACGACGGCGAGGCCCAGAACTTCGGCTTCACCCAGCACCTCGGCCACGACCAGCGCTATGACCGGGCCGACGAGTTCCTGGAGGCCACCACCGGTCTGTGGGACACCTGGGACGACGACGCACTCGTGCTCGACCGGGAGAACGGCGTGTTCGCCGACCCCGCCAAGGTCCACGAGCTCGGCTACCGAGGCGAGTGGTTCGACGTGCGGGGGCCGCTCACCGTGCCCCGGTCGCCCCAGGGCCGGCCGGTGCTGCTCCAGGCCGGCTCGTCGGGACGGGGCCGCGACTTCGCCGCCCGCTGGGCCGAGCTGATCTTCACCGGCGATCCCAACATGGACGTCGCCCGGTCCCACTACAAGGACCAGAAGGAGCGCATCGGCGAGCGGGGCCGCGACCCACAGGCGGTCAAGATGCTGCCGATGGCCTACACGGTCATCGGCGAGTCGCAGGCCCATGCCGAGGAGCGCGAGCAGCTGTTCCTCGACGAGCTCGTCGACCCGCAGGCGTCGCTGGCCCTGCTGTCCGAGCTGATGAACTACGACTTCTCGGGCCTGCCGCTCGACGCCCCCATCACCGACGAGCTCATCGAGTCGGTGTCCGGCATCCGCGGCCTGGTGCAGAACCTGCGCAAGCACATCGGCGGCACGGTCACGCTCGGCGACCTGGCCGGCCACCGGGCCACGCTGCTCCAGGGGCCGCGGTTCGTCGGGACTGCCAAGGCCGTCGCCGACCAGATGGAGGAGTGGTTCGAGGGCGACGCCTGCGACGGCTTCGTCGTGGCCGCGACCCACGTGCCGGGCGCCTACGAGGACGTGGTGCGGATGGTGGTGCCCGAGCTCCAGCGCCGCGGCCTGTTCCGCACGAGGTACACCGGCGCGACCCTGCGCGAGCACCTCGGCCTCGCCCGCCCGGCCGTGGAGCGCCGTGCCTGAGGGCCGGAGGAGGCCGCTCGACGGCATCCGGGTCGTCGAGGCGGCGACGCTGGCCGCCGGGCCGATGGTCGGGACCGCGCTCGGCGAGTTCGGCGCCGAGGTGATCAAGGTCGAGCCGCCCGGCGCCGGCGATCCCATGCGCACGTGGGGCAACCGCCGCGACGGCATCGGGGTCGTCTGGAAGTCCGTGAGCCGCAACAAGCGCTGCGTGACGCTCGACCTCCGCCGGGCCGAGGGCCAGGAGCTGTTCCACCGGCTGCTCGACGTGAGCGACGTGCTCGTCGTCGGTAACCGGCCGAGCGCGCTGGCCCGCTGGGGCATCGACTACGACGCGGTCCACGCCGCCCACCAGCAGATCGTGATGCTGCACGTCAGCGGCTACGGCAAGGGCGGGCCCAAGAGCGACCGCCCGGGGTACGGCACGCTGGCCGAGGCCATGAGCGGCTTCGCTCACGTCGTCGGCCAGCCCGACGGGCCGCCCACGCTGCCGCCGTTCATGCTCGCCGACGGGGTGGCGTCGCTGGCCGCCACGTACGCGGTCGTGATGGCGCTGTACCACCGGGACGTCCGCGGCGGCGGCGGGCAGCTCGTCGACGTCAACCTGATCGAGCCGCTGGCCCGGCTCATAGAGTCCTCGACGCTCAGCTTCGACCAGCTCGGCCTCGTGCCCGGCCGGGTCGGCAACCGCCTCGACGCCAGCGCCCCCCGCAACGCCTACCGCACCGCCGACGGCCGCTGGCTGGCCATCTCCAGCGCCTCGCCCAGCATCGCGGTCCGGGTGTTCCGGGCCATCGGCCGGGAGGACCTGGCGGGGGACCCCGACTACGTCGACCCGATCCGCCGCCAGGAGCGCGCCGCCGAGGTGGACGCGCTGGTGGCCGGCTGGGTGGCCGACCGGACCCTCGCCGAGGCCATGCGCGTTTTCGAGGCGGCCGAGGTCACCGCCGCGCCGGTCTACGACGCCCGGCAGCTGCTGGAGGACGAGCACCTCCGCGCCCGCGGCACCTACGTCACGGTCGACGACCCCGACTTCGGCGCGGTGACCGTGCAGGCGCCGGTCGCCCAGCTCACGGAGACGCCCGGCCGGATCGACCACCTGGGCCGGGCCCTGGGTGCCGACAACGACGAGGTCTACGGTGACCTGCTGGGGCTCGACCAGGACAAGCTCGCCGCCCTGCGGGCGAACGGGGTGATCTGATGCAAGCGCTGCGAGCGCGACGTGCGGAGCTGGCCACCCCGGCCAGCAGCGAGCGCATGTGCGAGAGGGCCGCAACGTCCGGCGCCGACCTCGTCTTCCTCGACCTGGAGGACGCGTGTGCGCCGCTGGCCAAGGAGGGCGCCCGGGCCACGGCCGTGGCCGCGCTCACCGGCCTCGACTGGGGGCGCACCGCGCGCGCGGTCCGCATCAACGGGCTCGACACACCCTGGTGCCATGGCGACATCATCGAGGTCGTCACCGGGGCCCGGGAGGCGCTCGACGTCCTCATCGTGCCCAAGGCCCGCACCGCCCGCGACGTCTGGTGGGTCGACATCCTGCTGACCCAGCTGGAGGCCAAGCTGGGCCTGCGGCGCCGGGTCGGCCTGGAGGTGCTGATCGAGGAGTCCGAGGGCCTGTCCAACGCGGCGGCCATCGCCCGGTCGAGCGACCGGCTGGAGGCGATCATCTTCGGGGCGGGCGACCTCTCCGCCTCGCAGCGGGCCCGGGTCGACGGCAACTTCGACCCGGCCGGTGACTACCCGGGCGACTTCTGGCACTTCGCCCGGTTCCAGGTCGTCACCGCGGCCCGGGCAGGGGGATCGACGCCATCGACGCCCCGTACCCGGCGTACAAGGACCCCGACGGCTACCGGCGCAGCGCCACCCAGGCGAGCCTGCTCGGCTTCGACGGGAAGTGGGCGATCCACCCCGACCAGATCCCGATCGCCCACGAGGTGTTCTCGCCCACCGACGCCGAGGTGGCCGATGCCGAGGCCGCCATCGCGGCCTACCGGCGGGCCGAGGCCGAAGGCGTGGGGGCCATCGGGCGGGACGGCAGGCTGGTGGACGCCGCCCACATGCGCCTGGCCGCCAACATCCTCTACCGGGCGTCGCTGCGGTGAGCGACGACCTGGGGACCTCCGGCCTGCGGCTGGAGCGTGAGGGCCCGATCGCCTGGTGCGTCATCGACCGCCCGGCCGCCCGCAACGCGTTCACGCCGGCGATGTACTTCGGCCTCAAGCGGGCCGTGCGGCTCGTCAACGCCGACGCCGACCTGGCGGCGCTGATCATCACCGGCACCGGCGACGTGTTCGCCCCCGGCGGTGACCTCGGCGGGCGTGAGGAGGAAGGCGACACCCTCCCCGAGGGCCTGGGGCACGAGATCCTGCCGTTCCTCGCCATACGCGACAGCCCCGCGCCGGTCATCGCCGCCGTGAACGGCATCTGCCAGGCCGGCGGCCTGCTGGTGGCGATGATGTGCGACATCGCCGTGGTCAGCGACCGGGCGACGTTCCGCGTCCCCGAGCTGCTGCGCGGCATTCCCGACGCCACGTACGCGGCGGCGCTGCCCGCCCACGTCGGGGTGGCGGTCGCCCGCGACCTGCTGCTGTCGGGCCGGCGGTTCGATGCGGCCGAGGCCCAGCGGCTGGGGGTGATCTCCCGCGTCGTCCCCCACGACGACCTGCGGGACGCGGCGGTCGAGGCCGCCCACCAGGTCCTGCGGACCGCGCCCGAGGCCCGGATGCACGTGAAGCGGATGCTCAACCAGCGCTACGGCGACATCGACTACCAGACGATGTTCTGGGCGCTCGACCACTCCGACGAGCCGCGGGAGGGCATGCGGGCGTTCATGGAGAAGCGGGAACCGCGCTGGGTCCCGGACGGTGACGGGGGGACGTCATGAAGACCTTCCGGGTCGTGCAGTGGGCGACCGGCAACATCGGGGCCCGGTCGCTGCGGTCGGTGATCGAACACCCCGGGCTGGAGCTGGCCGGCGTGTACGTCCACAGCGACGACAAGGCCGGCCGCGACGCGGGCGATCTGTGCGGCCTCGACGCCACCGGCGTCCTGGCCACCACGGACGCCGACGAGATCGTGGCCCTCGGGGCCAACTGCGTGCTGTACATGCCCCGGGCGCTCGACGCGGACGACGTGTGCCGGTTGCTGGCCGCGGGCACGAACGTCGTCACGACCCGCGGCGAGTTCCACCACCCGCCGAGCATGGATCCGGAGCTGCGGGAGCGGATCGAGGCGGCCTGCGCCGGGGGCGGCACGTCGATCCACAGCACCGGCAGCAGCCCGGGCTTCATCTCCGAGGCACTGCCGCTGGTGCTCACGTCGATCCAGCGCCGGCTCGACCGCCTCACCATCGACGAGTTCGCCGACCTGTCGCAGCGGAACTCGCCGGGCCTGCTGTTCGAGGTCATGGGCTTCGGCCGGCCGCCCGCCGCGTTCGACGAGCGCCGGCTCGGCCACGGACGGGTGAGCTTCGGCCCGTCGCTGCGGCTGCTCGCCGACGCGCTGGGCGCCCCCCTCGACGACGTCCAGGCGTCGGGCGAGGTGGCGACCGCGACGCGCACGGTGGAGATCGCCGCCGGGACGGTGGAGGCCGGCACGGTCGCCGCCCAGCGCCTGACGGTCGCCGGGATGCGGGACGGCAAGGCACTGCTGCGGTTCCGGGCCACGTGGTACTGCACGGCCGAGCTGGATCCGGCGTTCGACGCCCGCCCCACCGGGTGGCACGTGACGGTCGAGGGCGACGCGCCGCTCGACGTCGCGCTGCCGTTCCCGGTGCCGATCGAGCGCATGGGCGAGATGTCGCCCGGTTACACGGCCCACCGGGCGGTCAACGCGGTGCCGGTGGTGTGCGCGGCGCCGCCCGGCATCCGCACGACCGTGGACCTGCCGCAGATCGTCGCCGCGCTGGGGTGAGCGCCGGCGTGGGGAGACACCGACAACCTGGGGGAGTCAAGGATGGTCCGGAGGGGATTGCTGCTCGTCGCGGCACTGGTCGCGGTGGCGGCCTGTTCGGGCGGGGAGTCCGATGACGACGAGGCACGGGACGACGAGGGGGACGAGGTGACCGGGACGACCGGGGGGCGGGGCGCCGGTGTGGCGCAGCCGACCGTGACGGGGCCGGTTCCCGGCGCGCCGTTCAACGCCATGCCGCAGGACGTGGCCGACGAGTACGCCTACGTCGAGGAGGAGTACGTCATGGAGGGCGAGGCGACGTCCTACGCCGCCGTCGGCGAGCACGGCGAGGACGGGCGCTGGGAGGTCAGCGAGGCCGGGACCGCGCCCTACAGGACCCGGATCCTGGTCCGCCGGCCCGCCGACCCGAACGCCTTCGACGGCACCGTGTTCGTCGAGTGGTTCAACGTGACGGCCGGGGTCGACGGCGATCCCGACTTCGGGCTGACCCACCCCGAGCTGCTGGGCCACGGCTCGGCCTACGTCGGTGTGTCGGCCCAGCGGGCGGGCATCGAGGGCGGTGGGGTGCTGCCCGTGCCGGGGGTGCAGGTCCAGGCGCTCAAGCAGTGGGACCCCGAGCGCTACGGCGGCCTTGTCCACCCCGGCGACCACTACTCGTACGACATCTTCTCCCAGGCCGCCCAGGCCGTGCGGCAGCCGGGCGAGGTCGACGTCCTCGACGGCCTGGAGGTTCGGCAGGTGATCGGCATGGGCGAGTCGCAGTCGGCCGCCCGGCTGGTGACCTACGTCGACGCGGTGCACCCGGTGGCGGGGATCTTCGACGGCTACCTCGTCCACAGCCGGGGCGGCGGCGGGGCACCGATCAGCGACGCCGCCTCGATCCTCGGCGACGGCACGGCCCGCATCCGGGACGACCTCGACGTGCCCGTGCTGCAGTTCCAGACCGAGACCGACCTGTTCGGCGTGCTCGGCTTCGCCCGCGCCCGCCAGGACGACACCGACCTGATCCGGACGTGGGAGGCGGCCGGCACCGCCCACGCCGACCGGGCCATCCTCGACTACAACGCGCAGCTGGCCCGCGACGTGGGCGGGGGCGGCTTCGACCTGGCGTCCATGTGCGGCTCGATCAACGAGGGCCCGCAGGCCCAGGTGGTCCGGGCCGCGCTCGGTGCCCTGCGGGACTGGGTGGTCGACGGGACGGCGCCGCCGGAGGCGCCACGCCTCGAGGTGGCGGGCGAGGCCATCGCCCGGGACGAGCGGGGGATCGCCCTCGGCGGCATCCGCACGCCAGGGGTCGACGCCCCGGTGTCGGTGCTGACCGGCGAGGCGCCGCCCGGCCGCAGCGTGCTGTGCATGCTGTTCGGCGACACCCGGCCCTTCGACCCCGCCACGCTGGCCGCGCTGTACCCGACGCAGGAGGCCTACGTCGACGCGGTCACCGAGTCGGCCGACGCCGCGGTGGCCGCGGGCTTCCTGCGCCGTGACGACGCCGACGAGATGATCGCGGCGGCGGGCGAGACGCGATTTGGCGGCGCATAGGACGACATGTCGGCGCATGCGCCGCCAAATCGCCTCGCCGCGGTCAGCTCGACGGCCTGGTCGAGCCTGGCCTCCGGCACCAGCAGCCGCGTGGTGATGGCGCAGCCCTGGCCGGCATGGGAGCAGATCGTGAACCCGGCGAACATGGCCGCCAGCTCCATCTCGGCGTCGTCCATGACGATGAACGCCGACTTGCCGCCCAGCGCCAGGAACACCTTCTTCACCGTGTGGCTGGCGGCCGCCATGATGCGGCGCCCGGTGGCGGTCGAGCCGGTGAAGCTGACCATGTCCACCCGCGGGTCGGTGACGAGCACCTCGCCCACCTCGCTGGACGCCGAGGTGAGGACGCTGACGACGCCGGGTGGGATGTCGGTCTCGGCGACGAGCCGGCCGAGCGCCGCCGTGATCCACGGGGTCTGGGGCGGGCCCTTCACCACCACCGTGCAGCCGGCCGCCAGCGCCGGGACGAGCTTCGCCAGCGTGATCTGGACCGGGTAGTTGTACGGCACGATCGCCGAGACGACGCCGACCGGCTCCTTCTCGACCCACCGGCTGTGGAGGGCGCCGCGGGCCTCGGCCACGCCGAGGTCGACGGTGAACTCGTACTTGTCGAGCAGGTCGGCGTACCAGCCCACCATGTCCACCGGCGTGTCGAGGCCCGGGCCCTGGGTGAGCATGTGGGGCAGGCCCGTCTCCGCGATCAGGAGGGTGCGGAGGTCGTCATTGTTCTCGAACAGCCTGTCCTGGAGCTGGCGCCGGCACCGGGCCCGGAACGCCGGGTCGGTCGACCAGCCGGTGGTGTCGAACGCCGCGCGGGCCTGGGCGACGGCCCGGCGGCCGTCGTCGGCGGAGGCGTCGGCCGCCGGCCCGAGCGGCTCGCAGCAACCGATTCACCAGCCGCAGTCGGCCTATCGCGCCCGGTTCGTCAAGTCGTCGTCGAGCTCGACGCCGAAGGACCGGAACGCCATGGCGAGCAGATCGTAGGCACCCACGGTGAAGACGAGGTCCATCAGCTGCTGCTGGTCCAGCGCGCCGGCCAGGACCTCCCACGTGGCGTCGGCGATCCGGGCGTCAGCCACCAGCTCGTCGACCGCCCGCACCATCGCCCGCTCCACCGGGTCCCAGCCGGCGGCGTCGGGGCCCTCGGCGATGCGGGCGATCTCGCCGGCGCCGATGCCGGCGTCGCCCGCCAGAACGACGTGTTGCGCCCACTCGTACGCCGACCCGCGGACGGTGGCCACCCGCAGGACCAGCAGCTCGCGGTGGCGTACCGACAGCGTGGTCCCGAACAGCACGTGGCCGTTGAACGCGTGGAACGCCCGGGTCAGCACGGGGTGGACGGCCAGCAACCCGAGGGCGTTGAGCCCCTTGGGCCGGTCGGGGTCCCGCGGCGGGAACGGGTGGCGGGGGTCGGCCGGGCGCAGGGCGGCCAGGGCGTCGCGCATCTCCGGCGGCCACTCGGCCGGCGGCAGCGGCGGGATGCGGGGCGGCCCCACCTCGTCGGTGTCGGTCACCGGTCCTCCTCGGGGTGGGCCACGAACGGGTAGATGCGGGTGAAGTCGGCACCGGGCTGCGCGGCGGCGAACCGTTCCCACACCTCGGCGGTCACCGCGCCGAGCGCCGCCGGGAGGCCCCCGTCCTCGACCGCGCGCAGGTAGAGCCGGACGTCCTTGGCCATCAGCGAGTTGGCGAAGCCCGCGGCGTAGTGGCCGGTCAGGATGTGGGCGGGGAACTTGTCGCCGGTCGCCGCGCTCCGGCCGCTCGACGCCTCGAGCACCCGGAGCATCGTCGCCATGTCGAGCCCGACCGACCGGCCGAACACCACGGCCTCGCTGGTCGCCGCCAGCGCTGTCGCCGACAGGAAGTTGTTGGCCAGCTTGAGCGCCTGGGCCATGCCCGGCGTGTCGCCGACCCGGTGGCAGCGGTCGCTGAGCCCCGCGAGCACCGGGGCGACGGCGCCGTAGGCGGCGTCGGAGGCCGCGACCATGAGCGTCAGCGTGCGGGCCCGGGCGCCGGCGACGCCGCCGGACACCGGGGCGTCGACGTAGCCGATGCCGGCCTCCGCCAGGTGGGCGTCGATCGCCCGCGCCGCCTGCACGCCGATCGTCGACGTGTCCACCACGTGGGACGCGCGCCGGCCGGCGGCGGCGGCGATCTCCCCCGCCACGCTCGACGACGCGGCGCCATCGGGCAGGCTCAGCACGACCACGTCGGCTCGGCGCGCGAGCTCGCCCACGCTCCACACGAACACGGCGCCGTGCGGGCGGCGTTCGGGCCCCGCCACGTCGTGCGCCACGACGTCGTGGCCGGACGCGACGAGGTTGGCCGCCAACGCCCCGCCCATGCTGCCGAGGCCCACGACGCCGATCCGTTCCATCGTCACTCCCCCGGGTCGATCGTGGACGGGTTCGCGCCGCCGGCCGGCGGCTCGGCCTTGCCCCCGATCCAGCGGTCGTGGCGGGCCGGCATGTCGGCTGGTGGTCGGCGCTAGGGCGTGGGGGCCGACACGACGTCGATCGACGACGCCCCGCTGTCGGGCACCCGCGGCTGGCGCCACACCTCGACCGGGAACGACACGGTCACGAGCGACGAGAACAGCCACAAAAGGTTGCGGTCCTCGTCGGAGATCCCGTCGAGCGCGACGCCCTTCAGGTACTCCTCGCTCTCCTGGAGGCGGGGGAAGGCGGCGTCGTAGAACGCCTGGAGCTCGTCCATCGAGCTGTCGATGCGCTTGGCGAACCGGTCGTACTCGCTCGGCAGGCACCAGTCCGTGAAGGGCTCGAGCTCGGCGAACGCGGCGGGCAGGCGGGCCATGACGGTCTCTCCTCTCACGACGCAGCAGAGATGCGGACCGGGGTGGCGGGCTGGCGGGCCTGGTGGTCCGCGACGTGCTCGCGGCACACCTTGTGGAGGTGCCGGAGCATGACCTCCTGATCGCACAGCGGGAACGCGGTCACGGCGCCGGACTCGAGCATGGTCTGGGTCGCCTCGAGCGTGTTGCCGTCCTGGAGGCCGTACTCCTTGAACGTGACGACGGCCAGCTCCTCCTGGAGCCGCTCGTAGGCGTTGGCCGGCGGCGCGAAGTAGAGCGACGTCTCGAAGATGTGCGTGTTGTAGGACGTCGGCCAGTAGTGGTAGGTCAGGTACCAGTTCGGCTTCCAGATCAGCAGCATGAAGTTGGGGAAGAACAGGAACGAGTCCGTGCCCCAGGCCGGGTGGCGGGCCGGGTTGAGCCCGGCCGGCAGCTCGCCGATGTCGGGGCCGTCCCACTTGCCGAACAGGCCGCTGCGCAGCACCCGCTCCATCGGCTTGACCATGCTGAGGTCCTTGGGCGGCGACATGCCGCCCCACGACGACACCATGGCGTGGGGGCCGTCGATGTCGTAGGCGAGGGCCTCGTACCCGAAGGCGCGGAGCTTGCGGGACTCCTCCTCCGTGGCCTGCTTCGCGTGCAGGACGGGTGCGTGGTAGAACTCCATGAACGCGTCGATGAAGAGCTTCCAGTTGCTCCCGACCTCGGCGCGGTACGTGTGCTTCTGGGTCATCAGGTGGAACGGGTAGCCCTCGATCCCCGCCCCGAGCCGGCCCATGTACTCCCGCAGCGGCTGGGCGTGGGGGTCGAAGTTCACGAAGACGAACCCCTCCCACACGTCCGCGGTCACCGGCACCAGGCCGAAGTCCGCCTTGTCGAGGTCGAAGAACTCGCCCTCCTGCTGGACGAAGGTGAGCGAGCCCTCGAGGTCGTAGCGCCAGCCGTGGTACTTGCAGGTGAACTGGCGGCACACGCCGCTGGTCTCCTCGCGGGGGTAGTCGTCCCACACGAGCTTGTTGCCGCGGTGCCGGCACATGTTGTGGAACGCGCGGACCCTGCCCTTCATGTCGCGCACGACGAGCACCGACGTGCGGGCGGCGTCGAGCTCCTTGGTGAAGTAGCTGCCGTTACGGGGCAACTGCTCGACGCGGCCGACGTTGAGCCACGTGCGGCGGAAGATGGCGTCGCGCTCCAGCTCGTAGAACTCCGGGGAGATCGAGTCGTCGTAGGAGACCGGCTCCGTGGCGAGCCCGAAGTGCTCGGTCCAGCTGCCCTCGGTGGGCTTGGTGAAGTGCGGCATCGTGCCTCGGTTCCTCCGGATCAGCGGCCCGTGCGACACGATAGCACGAATCTCCGCTGATGAGAGGAACGTTTCCGCAGGGGAACGCCGGGCACCTCCGGACCGGCTCGGTAACGGAGCGCCGCGAACGTAGGTTATTCTCCCTGGTCGCGAGGGTGGATTGCTGGGGAAGGGGACGACCGGGCGATGGCAGACCGCGTACAACCCGTTACGTCGCGTGCCGGGGGTCGGCGGTTGCCGATCCGCATCAAGCTGGCGGCGGCACTCACCGTGCCGCTGGTCGCGACCGCGGTCATGACCATCGTCGAGGTCTTCCGCGCGTCGGGCGACGCCAGCGAGGTGCGGGACCAGACCGAGCTGGCCACCGCCACGATCGGCCCCAACGGCCTCATCACCGCCCTGCAGGACGAGCGCAACTGGGCCGCGGCCTACCTCGTCGGGGTCGAGTCCCAGCTGGAGCTCGCGAACCCGGGCTTCGAGGCCAACCGGGCCAACGTCGACAACGCGCTGGCGCAGTTCGAGGCGGAGCTCGACCGGCGCGGCGACGCCGCCCGCGCCGCGTACGAGCCGGCGTTGAACGGGCTCGCGGGCATCACCGAGCTGCGCCAGCAGGTCGACGTAGCCGCCGCGAACCCCGACCGCGGCCTCGACGACATCGGGGTCACCACTCGGTACTTCGACGCCTACGGCGCCCTCATCGAGCCCTTCTTCGACGGCATGTCCCGCATCTCGATCGCGATGGACGACTCCGACCTGCGCCAGGGCGCCGAGCTCACGGTGGCCGTCACCCGCCAGATGGAGATCATCCCCCAGATGGCCAACGCCCTCGTCTTCCCGGCCACGGTGCCGACCGCACCGGGAGACACCGCAGGCATCAACGCGCCGAGCGAGATCGCGGAGGTCGCCCGGTTGCGCAACGCCTTCAACTTCGAGGCGGGCATCCTCCAGGACGCCACCGGGCGGTACGCCGCCATCGCCGAGGAGCACTTCCCGCACGAGTTCAACCAGGTGATCGTGGACCAGGCGAACTTGGCCCTGTCCACAGGGAACGTCGACGTGAACGCCTTCCTGTCCGGCATGGACGTGGGGCTCGACGAGGCCTACATCGGGTACCGCGACGCCGTCGCCGGCGCCCTCACCGCCCGGGCGGACGAGCTGAACGACGCGGCGGCGGCCCGCCAGCGGCGGTTCGCCGTGCTCATGGTGGTGACGCTCGGCGCCGCCACGGCGCTGACGGTCATCGTGTCGCTGTCGATCACCCGCCCGCTGCGGTCTCTGACCCGCCAGGCCAAGGACATGGCCGAGCGGCGCCTGCCCGGCGCGGTGACCGACATCCTGGACACCCCGCTCGGGGAGGACGTGGTGGTGCCGACGGTGGCGCCCGTCCGGGTCAAGACGCGCGACGAGGTCGGCGACGTGGCCGACGCCCTCAACAAGGTGCAGGACTCCGCGCTGGGCCTGGCGGTCGAGCAGGCGGCGCTGCGCCGCAACATCGCCGACAGCTTCGTCAACCTCGGCCGGCGCAACCAGAACCTGCTGGCCCGGCAGATGGACTTCATCACCCAGCTCGAGTCCCGCGAGCCCGACCCCGACCGGCTGGCCAGCCTGTTCAGGCTCGACCACCTCGCGACCCGCATGCGCCGCAACGCCGAGTCGCTGCTCGTGCTGGCGGGTACCGAGCCGCCCCGCACCTGGGCGGCGCCCGTGCGTCTCGCCGACGTCATCCGGGCCGCGCTCGGCGAGGTCGAGGACTACCAGCGGGTGGCGGTCAACGGCATCGAGCCCGCCACCGTGGCCGGGTCCGCGGCCGCCGACCTCGCCCACCTGCTGGCCGAGCTCATCGAGAACGCGCTGGAGTTCTCGCCGGCCGACCGGGCGGTGCGGGTGCACAGCCTCGCCCGGGCCCCGGGCGGGCAGCCCGGCGGCCACGCCCTCGCCATCGCCGACGCGGGCCGGGGCATGCCGGCCCACGAGATCGAGGCGGCCAACCGGCGCCTGGCCGGAGGCGAGTCGTTCACGGTGGCCCCGTCGAAGTACCTCGGGCACTACGTGACCGGCAACCTCGCCGCCCGCCACGACATCCGCGTCCGGCTCCACGGGTCCCCCGGCCAGGGCGTCACCGCCATCGTCGAGCTGCCGCCCACGCTGTTCACCACCGACGAGCCGCAGGCGCCCGGCGGGCGGCTCCGGGGGCCCCGGGTGCTCGCCGCCCCCCACGCCCGGGGGTGAGCGCAACCGTCCTGTCGCCCATCGGCAACGGCGCTCTCGCGTGAAGTGAACTAACGTCTCAGTCACTGCACGCCGAGCCCGGGAAGGACCGCCACGTGGACGTCGACACCGACCGGACCCGGCACGTCCTGGTCGACCTCGGCTTCGCGGTGCGGCGGACCGAGGACGGCGGCGGGGTCCACGGGTCGGCCGAGATCGTCCCCGAGATGTGGGTCCCCGGGACCACGAGCCTGCGGACCTCGATCCTGGCAACCTGGGTCGACCATGTGGCCGGCCTGGCCGCCATCGGCGTGCTGGCACCGCGGGTACCGGTGACCCTGGAGCTCGACGTGCACGTCTACGACCGGGCGCCGTCCGACGGCGACGTGCACGCGCTGGCCCGGGTCCTCAAGGCCGGCCGCACGGTCGTCGTGTGCGGGGTCGACGTCACCGACCGGGACGGCGAGCCCGTGGCCATCGGCACGGCCTCCTTCATGGCGGCCCCGACCCCGGGGCTGGAGCTGCCGCCGGAGGTCTTCTCGCTCGACGCCGTCCGGCTCCCCGCCGGCCGGCTCAGCGTCCCGTTCGCCGAGCGGGCGGGCTGCGAGGTGCGGGAGCCCGGGGTGGCGATGCTGCCCCGCACGGAGGAGAGCCTCAACGCCTCCCGCAGCGTCAACGGCGGCCTGATCGCCCTGGCGGTCGAGGAGGCCGCCCTGTCGCTGACGCCGGGGGCGACGCTGTCGACCATGGCCGTGCGCTTCCTGGCCCCGGTGCGGACCGGCCCCGCGGTGGCCACCGCCGAGGTCCGGGCCGGGCTCGGGCGGGTCGAGGTCCGCGACGCCGGCAAGGACGACCGACCCGCGGTCCTCGGCACCACCCGCACGACGGCGACGCACGCGGTCTAACGTTCCGGTCACTTCCGACGGGGAGATGGTTCCAACCATGAGCCTGTGGCTCTCACTGCGCTACGACCTGCGGGCACCCGCCTTCGGTCCACCGGCCGAGGCCCTGTACCGGGCCGCGCTCGACCAGTGCGCCTGGGCCGAGGAGCACGGCTTCGCCATGGTCACGCTGTCCGAGCACCACGGGAGCGACGACGGCTACTGCCCCTCCCCGCTCGTGATGGCGGCGGCGATCGCCGGCCGGACCCGCACCATCCGGATGATGATCGCGGCGCTGATCGTGCCGCTGTACGACCCGATCCGCCTGGCCGAGGACCTGGCGGTGCTCGACCTGGCCAGCGGCGGGCGGATCGACGTCATCCTCGGCGCCGGGTACCGCCCCGAGGAGCTGGCCATGTTCGGCCGGGAGATGGACGAGCGCTCGCAGCTGCTCGAGGAGGGCCTGGAGGTCCTGCGGGCGGCCTGGACGGGCGAGCCGTTCGAGTACCGCGGCCGGACCGTCCGGGTCACGCCCCGTCCGGCCCGGCCCGAGGGCCCGGGGCTGCTGCTCGGCGGGTCGACCCCCGCGGCGGCCCGGCGGGCGGCGCGGCTCGGGCTCGGGTTCATCCCCGTCGACGCCACCCTGTGGCCGCCATACCAGGAGGCGTGCGCCGCGCTGGGCCGCGACGTCGGTCCCGCCCCGGGGCTCGACGCCCCTCGGTTCGTCCACGTGGCCGACGACCCGGACCGGGCGTGGGCACAGATCGCCCCCCACGCCCTGCACGACACGAACACCTACAGCGAGTGGCTGACGAGCTCCGCCGCCCGCGGCCCGTACGAGGCGGCGGCGGACGCCGACGCGCTGCGGGCCCGGGGCGACTACCTCGTGCTGACCCCGGACGAGTGTGCCGCCATGGTCCGCCGGTCCGGCTCGCTCATGCTCCACCCGCTGATGGGCGGGCTCGACCCCGACCTCGCGTGGGAGAGCCTGGAGCTCGTCGTCTCCAAGGTCCTGCCCCGCGCCGCGGCGCCCGCGTAGCCCCGACGCGGCGGCCCGGCCCGGCCCGCCGTCGCGTCACCGTGCGAGCTGTCAGCTCGACGGGACCGCCAGGTCGACCGCCCGCGACGCGTGCTGGCCGACCTTCGTGGCGTTGACCGACCGGATCGACACGTCGTGGCCGGCGGCCGCGGCCCGCAGGGCGCCCACGGTGCAGTTCTCCTTCCCGCCCAGCGCGCTGAACGGGTCGTAGCTGAAGTGCTTCATGGCGTTGAGGTGGGTCATGCGGTCCACGTCGTGGTCGCTGACGCCGTCGAGGTGGGTCGCCAGCTCCTCGGGGGCGAACGGCCAGGTCGAGTCGGAATGCGGGTAGTCGCACTCCCACATCACGTGGTCCATGTTGAGGTACTCGCGGCTGGCGACGCCGAAGTGGTCGTCGATGAAGCACGTGAGGATGCGCTCGTTGAAGACCTCGCTCGGCAGCTTGTCGCCGAAGTCCTGTCCGGTCCACGCGTGGTGGCGGCGGTAGTTGTAGTCGACCCGCTCGAGGAAGTACGGGATCCAGCCGATGCCGCCCTCGGACAGGGCGATCTTGAGGTCGGGGAAGCCCCGCAGGACGGGCGACCAGATCAGGTCGGCGGAGGCCTGGACGATGTTGATCGGCGTGAGCGTGATCAGGCAGTCGATCGGGGCGTCGGGGGCGGTGATCACCAGCTGCGACGACGACCCGATGTGCAGGCACACGACGACCCCCTCGTCGGAGCACGCCTCCCAGAACGGGTTCCAGTGCTCCGAGTGGAAGCTCGGCCAACCCAGCTTGGAGGGGTTCTCGGAGAAGGTGACCGCGTGGGCGCCCTTGCGGGCGGTGCGGCGCACCTCGTCGGCCAGGACCTGCGGGTCCCAGATGGCCGGCAGCGAGCAGGGGATGAAGCGGCCCGGATGCGAGCCACACCACTCGTCGATGTGCCAGTCGTTGTACGCCCGGACCATGGCCAGGGCCACGTCCTTGTCCTCGGTGCGGGCGAACAGCTGGCCGCAGAAGTGCGGGAAGGACGGGAAGCACAGCGAGCCGAGCACGCCGTTGGCGTTCATGTCCATGACCCGCTCGTCGATGTCGTAGCAGCCGGCCCGCAGTTCGGCGAAGGATGTCGGCTCCATGCCGTATTCCTCCGGCGGCCGGCCGGCCACGGCGTTCAGCGCGACGTTGGCGATCTCCTGGCCCTCGTACAGCCAGGCGTTGGTGCCGTCCTCGCGGGTGATGAACTTCGGCGCCAGGTCGACGTAGCGGGCCGGAAGCCGCCCCTCGAAGAGGTGCGGCGGCTCGACGACGTGGTCGTCGACGCTGACCAGAACCATCTCGTCGATGTTCATCACGACCCCCTCGAAAACTAACAACTGAGTCGCGAGGGTAGCACTGGCGCTCGTTCGTGTCGTCACGACACGGACGAACGCCAGTGTCAGGTGGCCGCCGCCAGGTCGGCCTGGACGACGCGGCGGAGGAGCTTGCCCGTCTCCGTGAACGGGAGGGCGTCGGCGAACGTGACCACGTCGGGCGTCTTCGAGCCGCGCAGGGACGTGCGGGCGAAGTCGCGGACCTCGTCCGCGTCCAGCACCGTGTCCGGGCGGAGGACGACGACCGCCGCGATGCGCTGGCCCCACTCGTCGTCGGGGAGGCCGACCACCGCGACCTGGGCGATGGCGGGGTGCTGGAGCAGCACCTCCTCGATCTCGGCCGGGGCGATGTTCTCGCCGCCCCGGATGATCGTGTCGTCGCTGCGGCCCTCGATGAACAGGTAGCCCTCGGCGTCGACCCAGCCCCGGTCCCGTGTCGGGAACCAGCCGTCGTCGTCCAGGGAGGCGTCGCGGCCGGCGTACTCGCCCGACACCTGCTCGCCCCGCACCCAGATCTCGCCCGGCTCGCCCGCGGGCTGCGCGTCGCCCAGCGGGTCCCGGACCTCGACCTCGACCGTGGGCAGCACCTGGCCGGCCGACGACAGCCGGGCGGACGCGTCCGGGTCGCCGTCCCGGGCGGCGCGGTGGTCCTCCGGCCCGAGCACCGCGATCGTCGAGCTGGTCTCGGTCAGCCCGTAGGCGTTGGTGAGGTCGACGTCGGGCAGCAGCGCCATCACCCGCTGGAGGACCGTGGCCGGGGTGCGAGCACCGCCGTAGGACAGCGCCCGCAGCGACGGCAGCCCCTCACCGTCCTCGTCGAGCACGTCGCAGATGCGGGCCAGCATCGTGGGCACGACCATGGCGTTGGTGATCGACTCCCGCCGCACGGACTCGACCCACGCGGGCGCGTCGAACTGGGCGAGGTACACGATCCGCCGGCCGAGGTAGAGGTTGCTGAGCAGGTTGGCCAGGCCGGCCACGTGGTAGGGCGGCACGCTCACCAGCACGGCCTCGTCCGGCCCGGCGCCGCCGAACTCGACCGTGCCGATCACGTACGACGTCAGGTGCCGGTGCCGCAGAACGGCGGCCTTCGGCGCGGCGGTGGTGCCGCTGGTGTACAGCAGGACGGCTGGGGCCTCGCCCTCGGCCGGGACGTCGCCCGCCGCCGGGCCCGCCCCACGGGCCGCGGCAACGAACTCGCCCGCGCCGAGCACCCGGTGGCCTCGGGCCGCCAGCGCGGCGGCCTGGTCCTCGCCGTCGGCGACGACCAGGGTGACGCCCAGCGGCGCCAGCAGGTCGTGGAGCTGGTCCTCGGTCAGCCGGTAGTTGAGCGGGACGAACGGCACGCCCGCGGCCGCGGCCGCGAACAGGCCGATCGGCAAGGCGAGGCCGTTGGTCCCCACGTACGCCAGGGCGGACGTCCCCGCCGCCGCCTCGGCCCCCGCCCACGCGGCCGCCAGCAGCTCGGCGGCGGTGAGTCGGTGGTCGCCGGACTGCACCACCACCTCGTCGCCGCGCCCGGCGGCGACCATGTCCAGCAGGAGCAGCAGGTTCATGCGCCGCGCCCCCGCAGCGTCAGTCGGACGAGGGCAGCGGCTTGGCGCCCTTGATCAGCAGCGGCCGCCCGTCGACCGTGAGAGCGCCCTTGCCGGCGCGGGTGCACAGCAGCTCGAGCCCGACCTCCTCGTCGGCGTAGCGCTTGCCCAGCAGGGGGCCCTCGCCGAGCGATTCGTCGAGCGTCGCGGCGCCGTCGGCCTCCTGCCCGTCGTCGAGCAGCGGTGCGCCCCCGCAGCCGAGCTCCACCTCGCCGGCGGGGGCCTTGACGACGACCACCTGCGCGTCGCACACGGCGCTGTGGAGCTTCTGACCCGGTCGCAGCTTCATGGACCGGCAATGGTATCTGGCGCGCCCTACCTCGTCTAACAGTAGGGTCACTGCCGGATCGGTGGCGCCCGCCCACGGAGGGGACAGATGCCCGACTACAAGTTCGTGCTGTACGAGACGTTCGACGAGGGGCGGATCGCACGGATCATGCTCAACCGGCCCGAGGCGCGCAATGCCCAGAACCGAGGGATGCTCGTCGAGCTCGACGACGCCTTCCGCCGGGCCGAGGCCGACGACGACGTGCGGGTCGTCATCCTGGGCGGCGCCGGCCCGATGTTCTCGTCCGGCCACGACATGGGGTCCAAGGTGTCGGTCGAGGAGTACACGCCCGGTCCCAACCAGCACCCCACGCGGGCCATCAACGGCGGCACCCGCAAGGGCGCCGAGAACCTGATGCTCCAGGAGTGGCACTACTTCTTCGACAACACGCGGCGCTGGCGGAACCTGCGCAAGATCACGATCGGCCAGGCCCATGGCGACGTCTACGCGGCCGCGCTGATGCTGCTGTGGGCGTGCGATCTCATCGTGGTCGCCGAGGGCACCCGGTTCGCCGACGTGGTCGGCACCCGCCTCGGGATGTGCGGCGTCGAGTACTTCGCCCACCCGTGGGAGTTCGGCCCCCGCAAGGCCAAGGAGCTGCTGCTCACCGGCGACACGCTGTCCGCCGACGAGGCCCACGCGCTCGGCATGGTCAGCAAGGTGTTCCCGGCCGACGAGCTGGAGGCGAGCACGATCGCCTTCGCCCAGCGCATCGCCCGGCTGCCCACGATGTCGGCGCTGCTCATCAAGGAGGCGGTCAACCAGAGCGTCGACAACATGGGCTTCTACAACGCGCTGAACGCCTGCTTCACCCTCCACGAGCTGAACCACTCGCACTGGGCGCAGGTGAACGAGGACGGCTACCCCATCGCCGAGCCGGACTCGGGCATCCCCCATTGGAAGGACGCGCCGCCCATCGTCCCGGCCCTGAAGGACAAGGTGCGGGCGGATCAGTAGCCCACCCATGCCCCCGCCCCGCAGGGACCTCGACGCCGCGCCCGAGGGCGACGGCGCCTCCGACGTGGCGGTGCGGCGCGCCCCCTTCTCCGACAACCCACGGGTCGGCGCCCGGGGCCAGCGGACCCAGCAGCGCATCGTCGATGCGGCCCTGCGGCTCTTCGGCGAGGAGGGCTACCACCGCTGCGGGGTGGCCCGCATCACCGAGCTCGCGGGCTGCTCGCGGGCGTCGTTCTACCAGTACTTCTCCGGCAAGGAGGACGTGTTCCGCCACCTCGCCGGCCAGGTCGCGCGCCAGCTGAGCGCGTCGACCGAGGCGCTGGGGCTGGTGACGCCCGACGCCGGCGGCTGGCGGTCGATCCGGGCCTGGGTGGCCCGCTACACCGCGGTCTACGAGCGCTACGAGGCCGTCTTCGCGGTGTTCCAGACTGCGGCCGAGAGCGACGCGGCCGTGGCGGGCGGCGGCGCCCGCACGAGCGAGCGGCACGTGGCCGGGGTGGTGTCCCGGCTGACGGCCGCCACGCTGCCGCCCCGCCAGCTCGACCCGGTGGTGGGGCTGCTGCTCGAGTGCCTGCCCCGCGCGTTCGACACGGCCCGCACCCTGCGGGCGGCCGCGCCGGAGGCCTACCCCGAGGACCGGATGGCGGATGCGATGGCCGACGTGGTGCACCGCACGCTGTTCGGCCTCCAGGACGCCAACGTGCACGACCCGGGCCCCCGGCCGCCGGCGCTGGAGTTCAGCCCGGTGATGCGGAACGCGCTGGAGACCGACGCGGCCGGCCGGGACCTGACCCCGACCGGCCGCCGCACCCTCGACGCCCTCATGGACGCGGGCCGGGAGCTGTTCGTGGCCCGGGGGTACTACGACACCCGCATCGACGACGTGGTGGCGGCCGCCGGCCTGTCGCACGGCGCCTTCTACCGCTACTTCGACAGCAAGGACCGCCTGGTCCACCTGCTCACGGTCCAGGCGATCCGCACCGTGTCCACCGCGCTGGCCGACACGCCGCGGGCCGCGGCCCCGGACGGCGCGGCCCGCACCGCGGCGCTGCGGCGCTGGCTGCGGCGCTACAACGCCACCCAGGCGGGCGAGGCGTCGATGATCCGGGTGTGGGCCGACGCCGCCCGCCACGACCCCACGCTGGGGGCCGACACCGCCGCCGCCATCGACTGGGGGCGGCGGCGCATGGCCCACGCGCTGCGGCCCCGGGGCTTCGGCGACGTGGACGCCGAGGCGGTCGTCTTCGTGGCGCTGCTCAGCAGCTTCGGGGCCCGGGAGCGCCCGGCGCCGACGATCGACGCGGCCGCCCACGTCATCGAGCGGGGCCTGTTCGGGCGCTGACCCCACGGTCTAACATTCGAGTCACATCTCCAAGGAGGGGACGGAACGTGCGAACCGTGGTTGTGGGGGCGTCGAGCGGTCTCGGGCGCTGCATCGGGGTCGGCCTCGCCCAGCGCGGGGCGCACGTGGCGCTCATGGCCCGGCGCCGCGGGCGCCTCGACGACGCCGCCAAGGAGGCGGGGCCGGGGACGCTCGTCGTCGAGTGCGACGTCACCGACGAGGGGTCGTGCAAGGCCGCCGTGGCCGAGGCGGCGGAGGGCCTGGGAGGCATCGACGCCCTCGTGTACGCCCCCGGCATCGGCCCGCTCGTCAAGCTGGTCGACACCGACGCCGACACCTGGCGCCGCGTCTTCGAGACCAACGTGACCGGCGCCGCGCTCGTGACCGCGGCCGCCATCCCCCACCTGACCGAGTCGGCGGGCGCGGCCATCTACCTGTCGTCGGTCAGCGCCTCCCAGACACCGCCGTGGCCGGGGCTCGGCGCCTACGCGGTCAGCAAGGCGGCCCTCGACAAGCTGGTCGAAGCCTGGCGGGCCGAGCACCCCGACGTCGGCTTCACCCGCGTCATCGTCGGCGACTGCGCCGGCGGCGAGGGCGACGCCCGCACCCAGTTCAACGAGGGCTGGGACATGGAGGTCGCCGCCGAGGTGGTCCCCACCTGGCTGTCGCGCAACTACATCATCGGCAACCTGATGGACGTCGACCGGATGGTGGCGATGGTCCACGCGCTCCTGAAGGACGGCGCCACGCTCTCGGTGCCGTCGATCACGCTGGCCCCCCGGCCGCCGGCCCCCCAAGCGACCTAGGGCGTCGGCGCCAGCTCGCCGAGGTAGGCCCGCTCCAGGCGGGTGCTGTCCCGGGCCAGGTCGGCCGCGGCGCCGCGCAGCACGACGTGGCCCCGGTTGAGCACGGCCGCCTCGTCGGCGACGCCGAGGGCGAGCTTGACGTGCTGCTCGACCAGCACGACGGCGGCCCCGTGGTCGCGAGCGATCTGGCGCACGGTGTCGAACAGCGTCTCGACCACGAGCGGGGCCAGTCCCATGCTCATCTCGTCGACGAGCAGCACCTTGGGCTGCTGGATCAGCGCCCGGGCCATGGCCAGCATCTGCTGCTCGCCGCCGGACAGCGCTCCGGCCGGCAGGCCCCAGCGCCGCTCCAGCGCCGGGAACACGTCGAGGAGCGAGCGGGGCGCCGGGCCGCCGCGGCGCCGGGCGACCTCGAGGTTCTCCTCGACGCTCAGCGTCGTGAACAGCGACCGGTTGTCGGGGACCAGCACGACGCCGGCCCGGCTGGCCGCCACCGGATTGCCGGTGCGCAGCGCCTCGCCCTCGACCGCCACCCGCCCGGCCTTGTACGGCAGGAGCCCGGCGATCGTGAGGAGCAGGGTCGACTTGCCGGCCCCGTTCGGGCCGAGCAGCGCCAGCACGCTGCCCGCCTGCACGTCGAGGTCGAGGTCGCGGAACACGACCGTGGAGCCGCGGCCCCCGGCGAGGTCCCGGCACTCGAGGCGGGGACCGCCGGCGCTCTCCTCCGCAGCCACCGCGTCGACCGGATACGCCGTCATGCCGTCACCGCCGTCGCGTCGTGCATCACGCCGAGGTAGGCGGCCGCCACCGCCCGGTCGGAGCGGATGGCCTCCGGCGGGCCCTCGGCGATCACGGCCCCGAAGTCGAGGACGTAGACGTGGTCGCACACGCTCAGCACCAGGTTGACGTCGTGGTCGACCAGCAGCATGGCGGTGCCCGCGTCCCGGATGTCGCGCAACCGCTCCCCGAGCCACGTGCTCTCCTCGCCGTCGAGGCCGGCGGCTGGCTCGTCGAGCAGCAGCACCCGGGGCTCGGCGACGCAGGCGCGGGCGATCGACACCAGCTGGCGCTCACCCTGGCTCAGCTGGCCGGCCGGGCGGTCGTGCAGGTGGGCGATGCCGACGCCCTCGAGCGCCCGCTCGACGGCCGACGTCCGGTCCGTGCGGCGGCCGCCGAGGGCGGCCACGCTGACGTTCTCGGCGACCGAGAGGTCGTCGTAGAGCTCGAGCGACTGGAAGGTCCGGCCGACGCCGGCCCGGACCCGGGCGTGGGGCGGCAGCCCGTCGAGGCGCCGCCCGGCCAGGTCGACGGACCCGCTCGACGGGGCGAACCCGGTGACGGCGTCGATGACGCTGGTCTTGCCGGCGCCGTTGGGCCCGATGAGGCCGACGATCGTGCCGCTGTGCGCGCCCAGGGACACGTCGTTGACGGCGACGACGCCCCCGTAGCGCACGGTGAGGTGGTCGATGTGCAGCGCGGCGCCGACCACCGGCTCGACCGCCTCGACCGGCGCCACCGCCGGCACGCGGTCGCCGGGCTCGGGGGCTGGTCGCCGGCGTTCTCGCCACCGCGCGAACCGGTCGGCCATCTCGTGGCCCGCGGCCGCCAGTCCTTCCGGGTTGGTGATCAGGGTGACGATCAGCAGGACGCCGCTGATGACCGTGAACCACTGGCCCAGGTCCACCCAGCGGTCGAGGGCGACGAACACGATGCCGGTGCCGGCCAGCAGGCCGGCGTTGAGGCCGCCCCACACCGAGGTGATGCCGGCCAGGTAGGCGGTGGACAGCAGGGCGAGCCCGCCGATGGCGGTGAACGAGTCGAACGTGACCACGCCGCGGCGGTAGGCCAGCAGGGCGCCGCCGAGACCGGCGATGAACGAGGCGAGCGCGAAGGCGAGCACCTTCACCCGCACGACGTTGATGCCGGCGGCGGCGGCCGAGCGCTCGTTGGCCCGGACGGCGAGCATCGCAGACCCCAGCGCGCTCCGCCGCAGGCTGGCGATGCCGACGGCGACGACGACGAGGGTGACCAGGCAGACCAGGCCGAACTCGATTCGGGGGAACGAGCGGCCGGCCCCGATGCCCAGGTCGATGCCGAACATCGACGGCTGGGTCACCCGGGCGCCCGAGCTCGGGACGATGTCGGCGTTGCGGAACCACACCGCCTCGATGGCGTAGGCGAGCGCCAGCGTGACCACGCCGAGCGTGAGGCCGCGCAACCGCAGCGCGGGCAGGCCGACGGCCACGCCGATGCAGGTCGCGACGAGCGCCGCCAGGATCGGGGCGAACGGGAAGGGGACGTCCCAGCTCTGGGTGAAGTAGCTCAGGCTGAACGCGGCGGTGCCGGCCAGCGCCAGCTGGGCCAGCGACACCTGCCCGGCGTAGCCGGTCACGACGACGAGCGACAGCCCGATGACCGCGGCGATGAAGGTCCCGATCACCGCGGCCCGCCAGGTCCCCGACGTGGCCACGAGGGCGAGCAGGCCGACGGCGGTGCCAACGGCGCTGGGAACGAGGAGCGACCGCGGCCGGGGCGCGCGGCCGAGTGGCTGGCGCACCAGCCCGCCCCGCACCGGCATGCCGCCGCCGACGACCAGGAGGGCGACCAGGATGACGATCAGCGGCACCAGCTCGGCCAGCCCGGTCTGGGGCAGCCAGTCGTACTCGGCGGCCAGCCGCAGCGCCTCGGACTGGAGCATGCCGATGGCGATGCCGGCCGCCACCACGGGGAGGAGGTACTGGAACCGGCCCACGACGGCCGCGGCCAGGGCCGGGACGACGAAAAGCGTGTAGGTCACGGGCGTCAGCGGGCTCACAGGCGCGATGAGGATGCCGGCGACGCCCGCGATCACCGCGCTGATCATCCAGTTGAGCAGCGCGATCCGGTCGGGGGACACGCCGCTGACGTACGCCCCGGTCTGAGTCTCGGCCGTGGCCCGGGTCAGCAGGCCGAAGCGGGTGAAGCGGAACGCGGCGGCCAGCAGGGCGGCCAGGCCGACGACGGTCAGCGCCAGGTAGAAGCGGTCGGACAGGATGAGGACCTCGCCCAGCTCCCAGCGGTCGTTCGGGAAGATCGGGGCGACGGTCACGGGGTTGGTGCCCTGGCGGATTGCGAGGACACCCTGGATGACCACGAGCACCCCGAGCGACGCCACCGCCTTGGCCAGCGGCGGCGCGTCCCGAAGCGGGCGGAACACGACGACGTAGAGCAGCGCCCCCAGCACGGCGGCGAGCGCCAGCGCGATAGCGCCGGCCGCCCACAACCCCAGCTCCTGTCCGAGGTCCACGGTCTTGGGGAGTCCCGGGATCGGAACCAGCAGCTCGCCCCGCCGCAGGCCCGCATAGGTGTAGGCGACGTACAGGGCGATCGCCCCGGTCGCGAAGTTGACCACGCCCGAGGCGCGGTAGGTGATGACCAGAGCCAGCGCGAGCGCGGCGAACACCCCGCCGTTGCCGAGCCCGAGCATGAGCGAAGCGATGTGGTCCACGGGGTGGGCCTTTCGGATGTGGCGGAGGGGGTGAGGCTAACGGGCCGGCCCGGAGGCCGGCCCGCAGACGCTCTCGTCTAGGGAAGGATGTCCGTGGCGTCGACGGCCTCGTAGCTGGCGGGGTTGCCGTCGGCGTCGAGCACCGCCCGCAGCGACTGGTTCGTGCACACCGCCGGCTGCTCGGGGAAGGCCGATCCGCCGCATTGGAACGTGATCCCGTCGGCGCCGGGGTAGTCGGTCTCCTGCATCGCCTTGATGGTCTCGACGACCGTCGCCGGGGTGATGTCGCCCGAGATGCCGTCGAGGGCAGCCGCCAGCGACGACACGATGGTGTAGCCGCCCATGGCCAGTGCGTTGTCGACGTCCTCGACCTCCTGGCCGTACTCGGCCATCACGGCCTCGTAGAGCTGGTAGGCCGGATCGTCGGCCGCCCCGACCGCCTGGGTGGCGGTGATGGAGATCCCCTCGAGGCCCCCGCCGGTGACGCCCTCCCGAGTGGCGTCGGTGATGCACTGGGAGATCGACGTGATCTCGCCGTCGTACCCGACGGCGGCGAGGCCGTTGATGGCGGCGATGCAGAACGCGTCGTTGCCGATGATGTGGACGACGCCCGCGCCGCCGCTGACGACCTGCTGCATCTGCGACGTCATGTCGGCGGTGCCCACCGGGATCTTCACGAGCTCGTACTCCAGGCCCGCGTTCTCGAGGATGGCGTCCGCCGCCCCCGACTCGAACGCGGTGAGCGCCGCCGGGACGTCGATGTTGACGAACGCGATCTTGTCGGCGTCGGCGCTCTCGGCCGCCGAGACCGGCAGGCCGAACAGCGTCGCCAGCGGGTTGACCATCACGAAGCTGGTCGTGGTGTCGGCCAGCATGTCATCGCTGTTCACCTGGAAGAACAGGGTGGGGACGCCGGCGGCGTGCAGCGGCTCCCACACCGACTCGACCTGCGCGGACTGGCTGAGCGCCACGGCCACGACGTCCTGCTCGACGAGCTGGTTGGCGCAGTCCGTCGCGCCCGCGGGGTCGGCGCCGGTCTCGCACGGCACGATCTCGATCGGACGGCCGCCGATGCCACCGCGGTGGGTGTTCCAGAACTCGGCCGTGGCCTCGGCGGACCGGATCTCGTCGGTGTTGTCGAACGCGTCGGTGGCGCCGTCGGAGACCATGCCGATCTTGACCGGCTCTCCGGAGGCCTCCTCGACGGGCCCGAGCAGGTCGGCCCCGCCCGACGACTCGTCCGCAGGCTCCGAGCCCGACGCGCTCGACGAGTCGTCGCTGTCGCTGTCGTCGCCGCATGCGGCGGCCGCCAGCAGCAGCCCGCTCAGGGCAGCGATCGCCAGCCAGCGCCGGGGCCAGCCCGCGCCGCGCCGTGAGGCTTCTCTCAGCTCCATCTTCCCCTCCAGGGTGCTGGACCGGTGGTCCCTTCTCACTTGGTTGATCTCCTCGTGGTCCGACGCCCGCGGCTCACGGGGCGGGCACGCCCCCAGCTACGACCACTCGGTCCATGCCCGCCACGATCGAGGCCGCCGCGGGCGTGACCGCGGCGAGCCAAGAGGCGCAGTGACGGTTGTGCGCGACGCGCGACGCCGGCCGCGTGATCCATGCCGGCCTCGATGGCTGCAGCCGTCCCGATCGCCGTTCGTGCTGTCGACACGACGACCGCGTCAGCCATCGTCCCTCCCTCCCGGACACCAGTGCCCGCCGTCACGTGAAGCCTATATTCACATAGGGAGAATGGCGTTGCAACCTGGAAGAACCCCTGCCACACGCCGGTCAGAACGTCGGTCCCAGCGCGCCCGTGGGCGCCCGCTCAGCCCGCGGACCGGATCATCCCGTCCTGGACGAACGACGCCACCAGCGCGCCGTCGGCCCGGAACACGTCCGCCCGGCCGTAGGAGCGACCGCGGCCGGCGTACGGGCTGTGGTGGGCGAGCAGCAGCCACTCCCCTGCCGGCGCCGGCTCGTGGAACGTGAGCGTGTGGCTGACCACCCCGGTCGCCACCGTCACGTGGGCCTGGGCCTGGCCGACCCCGGGATGGGGGCGCATCGCCGTGGCGATGAGGAAGCCGTCGGTGGCGAAGGCGAGCAGCGCCTGGTCGACCGCCGGATCGTCCGGGGCGCCCGCGAAGCGGGTCCACACGGCGAGGTCGGCCGGGCCGACCAGCTCGGGGTCGTCGATGTCGACGTCGCCCGCGATGCGGACCTCCCAGGCCCCCGAGCCGCCGGGCGTCGCCTCGTCGGGCCCCGGCACCTTCGGCGCGGGGTCGGCGTGGCGCACGAAGTCGGGCTCGTCGGCGCTCAGCAGCACGAGCGACCGGGCGCAGAGCCGGTCGCCCTGGCCGATCGTCACCGTGCAGCTGGCGAACGAGCGGCCGGCGTGCATGCGGTCGACGGCGATGTCCACCGGCGTGTCGGGCGAGCCGCCGCGGGCGAACAGGGTGTGGACGGTCTTGACCGCCTTGCCCTCGTGGCCGGCCAGCGCGGCCACGATCGCCTGAGCCAGCAGCTGGCCGCCGAAGATCACGCCGTGGCCGGCCTCGACGTTGGCGGCCCGGTAGCGGTCCGGGCCGGTGGGGACGAGGTCCAGCGCCCCCACGAGGGCCTCGATGGTCGGCACGGCTACTTCGGCGGAAAGCGCAGGGCGCCGTCGAGCCGGATGTTCTCGCCGTTGAGGTACGGGTTGGGGGCGATCGACTCGACCAGCAGGGCGAACTCCTCGGGGCGGCCCATGCGCTTGGGGAACACGATGTTGCGCACGAGGTTCCCCTTGAGCTCCTCGGGGACGCTCAGCATGATCGGCGTGCCCATCGTCCCCGGCGCGATCGCGCAGACCCGGATGCCCAGCGCGGCGAGGTCGCGGGCGAGGGGCAGGGTCATGCCGAGGATCGCCGCCTTGGCCGCCGCGTACGCCAGCTGGCCGGTCTGGCCCTCGATGCCGGCAATCGACGCGGTGTTGACGACGACGCCCCGCTGGCCGTGCTCGTCGGGCTCGTTGGCGGCCATGGCGGCGGCCGCCAGGCGGGTCACGTTGAAGGTGCCGACCGCGTTCATCTCCATCGTGCCGACGAACGCGGCCTTGTCGTGGGGCGTGCCGTCACGCCCGACGGTGCGGCCCCCGCCGACGCCGCCGCCGGCCACGTTCACGAGGAGCGACAGCGACCCGAGCGACTGCGCCGCCTCGATCGCGGCGGCCACGTCGCCGTCGTCGGTCACGTCGCCGGCGACCGCCACGGCCGAGTCGCCCAGCTCCTTGGCCAGCGTCTCGGCCCGGTCGCCGTCGCGGTCGAAGACGGCGACGGAGGCCCCGACCCCGACGAGGTGGCGGACCGTGGCGGCGCCGAGGCCGCCCGCGCCGCCCGTGACCAGCGCCGATCGTCCCTGCAGATCCATGAGCTCCCCTTCACCGATTTCTAACAGTTCAGTCAATCTAGGCACCCGGATGACTGAGTTACCAGAAGGTATGTCATCCCGGGAGTGCGCCATGCCTAACAACTCGGTCATACTCCCCCGGGAGACCAGGAGGGGACATGACCTCAGTGATGGAAGGCGTCCGCATCCTCGAGGTGGCGGAGCACACGTTCGTCCCGGCCGCCTCGGCGCTCCTCGCCGACTGGGGCGCCGAGGTCGTCAAGATCGAGCACGTCGAGCGGGGCGACGCCATGCGGGGCCTGGCCTCCAGCGGCCTCGCCGTCATGGGCACGACCGTGCACGTGCTGCTGGAGCACTCCAACCGCGGCAAGCAGAGCCTGGGCCTCGACCTCACCACGCTCGAGGGCCTCGACATCCTGTACAGGCTCGCGGCCACCTGCGACGTGTTCCTCACCAACAAGATGCCGAGCGTGCGCACCAAGCTGAAGGTTGACGTCGAGGACATCCGGGCGCACAACCCGAACATCATCTACGTCCGGGGCACGGGGCAGGGCGAGCGGGGGCCCGAGGCCGACCGCGGCTCCTACGACATGCTGGCCTACTGGTGCCGGGCCGGCATCGCCATGGGCGTAAAACAGGCCGACTACGACTACGTGCCGCCCCCGCCGGCGCCGGCCTTCGGCGACTCCATCGGCGCCATGACGATCGCCGGCGGGATCATGGGCGCGCTGTACCACCGCGAGCGCACCGGCGAGGGCACGACCGTCGACGTGTCGCTGCTCGGCGTGGGGCTGTGGTCGATGGGCGCGGCGCTGGCGCTGTCGCTCCAGCACAACGTGGGGTGGGCCCCGCCGCCGCCCCACTCGCCGACCGGCAACCCGCTCAGCGCCACCTACACGACCAAGGACGGCAAGTTCCTGGCCATCACCTGCCTCCAGGCGGCCAGGTACTGGCCCGAGGCCTGCCGGGTCGTCGGGCGGCCCGAGCTGGCGACCGACGAGCGCTTCGCGGACGCCGACGCGATCCGCGAGAACGTGGTCGCCGCCAGCGACGCGATGCGGGAGGCGATCGCCGGTCGCACCGCCGACGAGTGGCGGGAGCGGTTCGCCGACTTCTCCGGGCAGTGGGCCATGGTCCAGGACACGCTGGAGGCCGCGTCGGATCAGCAGACAGTGGCCAACGGCTACGTCCAGGAGTGCCACACCGCCGAGGGCACCCCGTTCAGGCTGGCCGCCGCACCGGTCGAGTACGGCGGCCAGCCGGCCGCGCCCCGGCGGGCGCCGGAGTTCAACGAGCATGGCGACGCCATCCTCGGGCAGCTCGGCCTCGACATGGACACGATCCTCGACCTCAAGGTTCGCGGCGTCGTCGCGTGACGACCCCGGCACACAGGGAGCACTGACATGAGCCTGTTCGATGCGTTCGGTTACAAGGGCAAGCGGGCCCTGGTCGTCGGCGGCGCCACCGGCATGGGCGCGGCGGCCGCCGAGCTGGCCCAGGACGCCGGCGCCGAGGTCGTCGTCATGGACCGGGCGGAGGTCACGCTGCCCGGCGTCAAGGCGATCCGCCTCGACCTCTCCGACAAGGCCTCGATCGACGCCGCGGTCGAGGAGTGCGGCGGGCCGGTCCACGCGCTGTTCTCGTGTGCGGGCGTGGCCGACGGCACGCCGGGCATCGAGCGCATCAACTTCATCGGGCACCGCCACCTGATCGACCGCCTGGTGGACGGCGACATGCTGCCCCGCGGCTCGGCCATCGGGCTGATCTCGTCGGCCGCCGGCTTCGGCTGGCAGGCCAACCTCGAGCGCCTCACCGAGTACCTCGACATCGGTGACTTCGACGCCGCCGCCGCATGGGCCCGGGAGAACGGCAAGGCCGACTACATGTGGAGCAAGCTCTCCATCAACGCCTACGTCGCCCGCGAGGCCACGGCGTTCCTGAAGCGGGGCGTGCGGATCAACGCCATCCTCCCCGGCCCGACCGACACGCCGCTGGCCCGGGCCAACGAGGAGCTGTGGCTGGGCTTCGGCGCCGACTACCGGGCCGAGGTCGGCATCGAGGCCTCCACCCCGCTCGAGCAGGCGTACCCGCTGGTGTTCCTGTGCAGCGAGGCGGCCCGGGGCATCACCGGCATCACGCTGGTCACCGACGCCGGCTACTTCAGCGCCGGCATCACCGGGTCGTTCCCGGCCGCGTCGCCGGCCGTGGACTTCCTGGCCAACACCACGTTCTGACCGCGGTCCGAGCATGGTGCGGCTCCTCCCCCAGCTCACCAACGTCAACGACTGGTTCTGGACCTCGGGCGCCGACGGGCACCTGCGGATCCAGGGCTGCCAGGACTGCAAGGCGCTGGTCCATCCGCCGGTCCCGATCTGCCCGGCGTGCCGCAGCCGGTCGTGGGCGCCGACCGTCGTGTCCGGCCGGGCCACGGTCGTTGCCTACACGGTCAACCGCCACCCGTGGCTCCCCGGCTTCGACCCGCCCTACGTCATCGCCAACGTGGCGCTGGCCGAGGACCCCGCCGTCCACCTCACCACCAACGTCGTCGGCTGCGACCCCGACGACGTCCACATCGGCATGGAGGTGATGGTCACCTTCGAGCAGCACGAGGACGTGTGGCTACCGCTGTTCGAGCCGACGGGCGAGACCGACACGGTCGACCGCGTCGGCGAGCCCGCCCGGCCTGTGCCCCGCCGGCCATTGTCGGGCGACCGCTTCGAGCACAAGGCGGTCCTGTCCGGGGCCGGCCGGTCGGCCATCGGGCGGCGGCTGATGCGGGACCCGCTGTCGCTCGCCGTCGACGCCTGCCAGGCGGCGGTGGCCGACGCCGGCCTGACGCTCGACGACATCGACGGCCTGTCGACCTACCCGGGCGCGGCGGGCATGGGGATGAGCGAAGGCGGCGTCACCGCCGTCGAGGAGGCGCTCCGGCTCCATCCCACCTGGATCAACGGCGGCGGCGACCTCCCCGGGCCCGGGGGCGCGGTGATCGCGGCCATGCTGGCGGTGGCGGGCGGCCTGTGCCGGCACGTCCTGTGCTTCCGCACGGTGTGGGAGTCGACGTTCGCCACGCTGGGGTTGGCCGCGACCGCCGGGCCCGGCGCCGGCGGGCGACTGACGGGCGCGATGCAGGAGTGGCGCCTGCCCTTCGGCGCCATGTCGGCGGCCAACTGGATCGGCATGAACGCCAACCAGTACCTCCACCGCTACGGCGCGGGTCGCGAGCTCCTCGGCTGGATCGCGCTCAACGGCCGGGCCAACGCCGCCCGCAACCCCGCCGCCATCTACCGCGACCCGATGACGATGGACGACTACCTGTCGGCCCGGCCGATCACCAGCCCGTTCGGCCTTTACGACTGCGACGTCCCGTGCGACGCGTCCATCGCGGTGGTCGTCTCGGACGCCTCCGCGGCGGCGGACCTGCCCCACCCCGCGATCCGGATCGAGGCGGTCGGCACGCAGGTCACCGAGCGCATCTCGTGGGACCAGGGCACGATCACGCACGAGCCCCAGGTCCTCGGCCAGTCGGCCCACCTGTGGACCCGCACCGACCTGCGCCCCGCCGACGTCGACCTGGCGCTGCTGTACGACGGGTTCACGTTCAACGCCATCTCGTGGCTGGAGGCGCTCGGGTTCTGCGGCCTGGGTGAGGCGAAGGACTGGCTCGACGGCGGCCGCCGCATCGCCCTCGACGGCGAGCTCCCGGTCAACCCCCACGGCGGCCAGCTGTCCGAGGGCCGCACACACGGCTACGGCTTCCTGTACGAGGCCGTCACCCAGCTACGCCACGAGGCCGGCGACCGCCAGGTCCCGGCTGCCCGCACCGCGGTCGTCACCTCCGGCGGCGGGACCCCGTCGGGCGTCCTCCTCCTCCGCCGCGCCGGTACGTAGTCCCCTACGGAGGTCGGCGCCCACCCGACCGAGAGGATCCCCCATGTCCGAGGTCCTGTTGTCCCGCGAGGGACACGTCGCCACGATCACGCTCAACCGGCCCGACCGGCTCAACGCCATCAGCGGGCCGATGTTGGCCGACCTGTCCCGGATGCTGGTCGAGTCGGACGCCGACCGCGACGTGCGGGTCGTCGTGCTGACGGGCGCCGGGCGGGGGTTCTGCTCGGGCCTCGACCTCCAGGACGTCGCGGCGGGGACCGGCATCGGCAGCGGCGGTGGTGGCGGGGTCGGCGGGTCCCGGCTGGACGACTCGCCGCCGTTCGTCCTCCGGCGCCTCGACACGCCGGTGCTGTGCGCCCTGAACGGCCCGGCGGCCGGCTACGGCATGGACCTCGCCCTCGGCTGCGACATGATCGTCGCCGCCGACAGCGCCACGTTCGTGCCGCCCATCCGGCGGGGCGTGATCCCCGAGAGCGGCGGGACCTGGCTGCTCCCCCGCCTCGTCGGCTGGCACAAGGCCTGCGAGATCACGTTCCTCGGCCGCAAGCTCGACGCCGGCGACATGCAGCGCCTCGGCCTCGTCAACCTGGTGGTACCGCAGGCCGAGCTCGAGCAGACCGTGGCGGGCTGGGCCAAGGAGCTGGCCGATCAGGCCCCGCTCGCCGTCCGGGCGGCCAAGCGGACGATGCGACTGGGCCTCGACACCGGCTTCGACGCCAACGCCCATCACGTCATGTCCGAGCTGACCGGGCTGTTCCGGTCCAAGGACTTCGCCGAGGCCGTCACCGCCTTCATGGAGAAGCGCGACCCCGACTACCAGGGCCGCTGAAATACCCGCTGGTCACCCCAGCCCCGTCACGGGCGCGCTTCGACTCGGTTACGAAGTGCGTACATGGCCGCAATCTGACGTGAGCATGAACGCCAGCTGGGTACGGTGCTGGACAGGGCGGGGCCGGAGCAGGGGGAGGGGACCATGGGTTCCGACGGCCGATCGTTCGACATCAGCCGACGAGGCTTCATCCAGGCGGTCGCGGCCGCGGCCGTGGTGCCGCCGTGGCTGGCGGCGTGCGGCGGCGACGAGGAGGATGCGACGCCGACGACGGCCGCGCCGGAGGACGTGGGCGCGCCCGAGACCACCATCCTGGAGGATCCGGCGTCGGCCCTGTCGGGTGACCTCCGCATCCTCATGTGGAGCCACTTCGTGCCGAGCCACGACGAGTGGTTCAACGCCTTCGCCCGGGACTGGGGCCAGGCCGTCGGGGTCAACGTCAGCGTCGACCACATCAACACCGCCGAGGTGCCCGGACAGATCACCTCGCAGATCGCCGCCGGGTCGGGCCACGACCTGATCCAGCACATCTCGGCGATCCCGCAGTTCGAGCCGAGCGTGCTCGACATGACCGACGTCGTCACCGAGGCTGAGAGCCGCTACGGCGACATGCTCGACGTCTGCCGGCGGTCCAGCTTCAACCCCAACACCGAGAAGTTCTTCGCCTACGCCCCCGGCTGGGCGCCCGACCCCGGCAACTATCGCCGGTCGCTGTGGGAGGCGGTCGGCCTGCCCGACGGGCCGAGCACCTGGGACGAGCTGCTGGAGGGCGGCAGCGAGATCCGCAGCAGCCAGGGCATCCAGCTGGGCATCGGCATGTCCCAGGAGATCGACTCCAACATGGCCGGCCTGGCCCTGATCTGGTCGTTCGGCGGCGCGGTGCAGGACGAGGAGGAGAACGTCGCCATCAACTCGGACGAGACCGTGGCGGCCGTCGAGTACATGGCGTCGCTGTTCGACGGCGCCATGACCGACGAGGTGTTCGCCTGGAACGCCGCGTCCAACAACCAGGGTATGGCCTCGGGCGCGCTGTCCTACATCCTCAACTCCATCTCGGCCTACCGGACGGCCCAGGAGCAGAACCCGGCCGTGGCCCAGGACGTGTTCTTCGTGCCCGCGCTGGAGGGGCCGGCCGCCGCGCTGGCCGCCCAACACGTGCTCTACAACTGGATCGTCCCCAACCACGCCACCAACCCGGACGCGGCCCAGGAGTTCCTGCTCCACTACACGGCCAACTACGCCCAGGCCACGTACAACTCCAAGCTGTACGACTTCCCCGCCTTCATCGAGCGGGTGCCCAACCTCGACGCCTGGATCCGCGAGGACCCGTTCGGCTCGACGCCCCCCGACAAGCTCGGGTTGATGACGTTCGACGACGTCGTCACCTGGACGACCAACATCGGGCACCCCGGGCCTACCAACCCGGCCATCGGCGAGATCTTCGGCACCAACGTCATCCCGACGATGCTGGCCAAGGCCGCGCGGGGCGAGGCCGACCCGCAGGCCGCGGTGGACGAGGCCGAGAGCCAGATCCAGAGCATCTTCGAGCGCTGGCGGGGGCAGGGGCTGGTCGGGGGATCGGCCTGAGCGCCCCCCGTGGCTGTCACCGTCGAGGCTGTCGGGCTCACCAAGGTCTACGGCGGCGGGCGCACGCCCGCGGTCGACCACGTCGACCTGGCCACCGAGGAGGGCGAGTACCTCGTCCTCCTCGGCCCCTCAGGCTGCGGCAAGACCACGCTGCTGCGGATGATCGCCGGGCTGGAGCAGCCCACCGAGGGCGAGGTCCGCATCGGCGGCGAGGTCGTCAACGGGCTCCCGCCCCGCGCCCGCCGCATCGCCATGGTCTTCCAGAGCTACGCCCTGTACCCGCACAAGACCGTCCGCCAGAACATCGAGTTCCCGCTCAAGGCCGAGAAGCAGCCCACCGCCAAGCGCCGGGAGCGGGCAGAGTGGGCGGCCGAGCTGCTGGGGCTCAGTGCGCTGCTGGACCGCCGGCCCCGGCAGCTGTCCGGGGGCGAGCGCCAGCGAGTCGCGCTGGCGCGGGCGCTCGTGCGCGAGCCGAGCGTGTTCCTGCTCGACGAGCCCCTCAGCAACCTGGACGCCAAGCTGCGGGCGACAGCACGGGACGACCTCAAGGACTTCCACGAGCGGGTGGGCACGACGACGATCTACGTCACCCACGACCAGGTCGAGGCGATGGGCATGGGCGACCGCATCGTCGTGATGCTCGACGGCCAGGTCCGCCAGGTCGGCCCGCCCCAGGCGGTCTACGAGGGGCCGGCCGACACGTTCGTCGCCACGTTCCTCGGCTCCCCACCCATGAACCTGGTCCCGCGGGAGGGCACGATCGTCGGCTTCCGGCCGGAGAAGGCGCTGCCGGCCGAAGTGTTGGGCGCGGCGCTCGACGGCCACCGCCGGTGGACCCTCGACGTCCAGCGCATCGAGTACCTGTCCGGCGACCGGCACCTGCACGGGGTGGCGACCGGCCTCGGCGAGCAGGCGCCGGTGATCGTCCGCCTGCCCGCCACGGTGCTCACGCCGATCGAGACGGGCACGAAGCACGAGTTCGTGGTGCGGGACGACGACCTGTGCTGGTTCGACCCCGAGACCGAGAAAGCCATCGATGGCCCGGCTGGCTGACCGCGAGGGCGTGCTCGCCCGGCTGATGCTGCTGCCGGCGATCGTCTACATCCTGGCGCTCGTCGCCGTGCCGTTCGTCGTCGCCATCGCCTACAGCTTCAGCGACGTCACCGCCGGCGATCCGAGCTACGACTGGGTGGGGCTCGAGAACTACCGGTCCAACTGGGAGGACCCGGTCTTCGGCCGCGCGCTGTGGAACACGTTCCTGTTCACCGGGGTCACGATGCTGCTCACGGTCGTGCTGGCCAACATCCTGGCGACCCTGCTCACCGCCGACTTCCACGGCAAGTGGGTGGTGCGGTTCCTCGTCCTGCTGCCCTGGACGACGCCGGCCGCGCTCGGCGCCATCGCCTGGCTGTTCATGCTCGACTCTCTGCTGAGCCCGATCGACTGGATCCTGTGGCAGGTCGGACTGCTGGAGGACGGCCGCCACATGGTGTGGCTCGGCAAGTCGGGCCTGGCCAAGGCGTCGGTGATCGGCGTGCAGGTGTGGCGCCTCGTGCCGCTGGCCGCCGTGATCATCATGGCTGGCCAGACCGCCATCCCCGACGACATCAAGGACGCCGCGGCCGTCGACGGCGCCGGGTTCTGGCGGCGGCTGTGGGAGGTCACGATCCCGCTGACGCTGCCGGTGATCGCGGTGGCCGTGCTGTTCGGCGCCATCATCACGTTCACCGACATGAGCCTGGTCCGGGTGCTCACCAACGGCGGCCCGGTGAACCAGACCCACGTGCTGGCCAGCTGGGCGTACGTCAAGGGGATCGACGGCGGCAACCTGGCCCAGGGCGCGGCGGTGGCCGTGTTCCTGCTGCCGCTGCTGCTGGCCGCGACCATCGCCATCCTGCGGGCGGTCCGGCGCTGGGAGGTCACGTGAGCGAGCGAAGCGAGGGAACCACCGCGCCGACCGTGCCCATCGAGCGCCAGCGTCGGCAGGCGCAGCGGCGCTACGTCGCGTCCCGCATCACGGTGTACGTCGTGGCGATCGTCGCGTCGCTTCTGGCCGCGTTCCCGTTCATCGTCGAGGGCATCATCACGTTCAAGCGGGACCAGGACCTGTACGCACCCGGCTCGAACCCGTTCCGCTACAACCTCGACCCGACCACCGAGCATCTGGACTTCCTGTTCACGTCGACGGGCTTCCTGACGTTCGTGCTCAACACGCTGCTGGTCGGCGCGTGCGTCGTGGCGATCACGCTGCTGCTGGCGCTGCCGGCCGCCTACAGCCTGGCCCGGCTGCCGCTGCGGTGGGGCGGCGCGCTCGGCATCACGATCTTCCTCGTCTACCTCATCCCCCCGTCGCTGCTGTTCGTGTCGTTCTCCCGGCTGATCGCCAACATGGGACTGCAGAACTCGCGGTGGGCGCTGGTCGTCCTGTACCCGACGATCACCGTGCCCGTGGCGGTGTGGCTGCTGCTCGGGTTCTTCAAGTCGATCCCGAGGGACGTCGAGGAGCAGGCGATGGTCGACGGCTACAGCCGCTTCGCGGCGTTCGTGCGGGTGGCGGTGCCGCTGGCGTTTCCGGGGATCGTGGCGGTGATCGTGTTCTCCTTCACCCTGTCGGCCCACGAGTTCCTCTACGCCAGCGCGTTCCTGTCGTCGAGCTCGCAGAAGACGGTGAGCGTCGGGATCCCGACCGAGCTCGTCCTGGGCGACGTCTTCCACTGGCAGGAGCTGCAGGCCGCGGCGCTGCTGGTCGCGCTGCCGATCGCACTCCTGTTCAACCTGCTGCTGGAGCGGTTCGTGTCGGGCTTCACGATGGGCGCGGTCAAGGGCTGACGGACGCGGGCACGCCGTCGTCCGACGGCCGCCGCTCGTCGGACGCCTCCGGTTCTCGAGGGTCGGCGAGGATCCCCAGGAAGCCGCTCTTGATCAGCCACGACGTTCCGAACGCGAGCACCGCGACGGTCTCCAACCAGAACAGGGCGTTCCACGAGCTGGGCGGGTCCACGATCAGGTTCGTCACGAGCACCAGCACGATCGCGGCGACGATGATGTAGCCACACGTCCGATAGACGACGTTGCGCACCCGCTTCATCCCCTCGGGAGGACCGGCGTCGGTCCTCGTGAAGAGGAGAAGGCAGAACACGGCCAGGATGACGAACAGCGCACCGGCGCAGATCAGGTGGGCGGTACCGACAGCCTTCTCGCCACCGCTCGCGGTCCCGACGTTGCTGGTGGTCGGCAGGAGCGCGACGCCGACGGCGACGACGCTGGCGGCCGTGCTGAGCAGGTTGTCGATCCTGAAGTTGGGTAGGGGCCGGTAGTTGTACGACAGGAAGAAGACCGCCAGGGCGCACAGGCTCCCCACGAACACGTTCCGCATCGGCGTGTAGTAGTAGGAGCTGATCGAACCCTCGAGCCAGGCGTCGCCCCACACCGCGTTGCCGACGACGAGCACCGGCGCGAGCAGGACGGCGATGAGGCCGACCGCTTTCTGCAGCTGCCGGTACGCAGCTGCCAGCTCGGCGTCCCCCCGATCGATCCGCAGGCTCTGTATCCGTCCGGCGGGGATCGGCTGGCCGCCGGCCTGGTCGTGCGATGTCATGTCCGACGCCTCCCGGTCACATACGCGTCCATCCACCCAGAGCAGCCGGGGCCCGGCGTGATACGCCGCGACGCCGGCTGAGGTGTCCGGCCGGCCGGCGGCGCGGGTCAGCGCCGGCAGCCTACGGTCACGGGCGTGACGATGGGATTCGGAATCCACCTGCCCCAGTACGGCCGCGTCGCGAACGCCGGGGCGATCACCGAGGCGGCCCGCCGGGCCGAGGATCTCGGCTTCGACGACGTGTGGGTCAGCGACCACGTGATCCACCCCGCCGACCAGAGCTATCCGTCGCCGCACCTGTTCGACCCCATGATGACGCTGGCCTGGGCCGCGGCGGCCACCACCCGGATCGGCCTCGGGACCAGCGTCCTCGTGGCCAGCCAGTACCACCCGCTGTGGCTCGCGAACACGACGTCGTCGCTCGACGCCCTGAGCGGCGGCCGGCTGCGGCTCGGCATCGGTGTGGGCTGGAGCGAGGCGGAGTTCGCGGCCCTGGGCCAGGACTTCCGGACCCGGGGGAAGCGCACCGACGAGATCCTCGGCATCCTCGACGCCTGCTGGACCACCGATCCCAGCTCGTACCACGGCGAGTTCTACGACTTCTCCGACATCCGCGTGCTGCCCAAGCCCGCCCACCCGATCGACGTCTGGATCGGCGGCAGCAGCGAGGCCGCCTACCGTCGGGCGCGGCGGGCGGCCGGGTTCCAGCTGATCGGGCTCAAGCCCGAGACGGTCGCCGGGCCGATCGCCCGCCTGCGGGCCGACCACCCCGACCCCGACGCCTTCACGATCTCGCTCCGCACGGGCTGGGACCCCCAGGGCATGGATCCCGACGAGATCGCGACCGAGCGCGAGGGCTTCGAGGCGGCCGGCGTCCAGCACGTCGTCGCCGCGCCGTGGCGCACGGACCTGCCCGCCTGGCTCGACTCGATGGCGCAGCTGGCGGGCGTCCTCGGGCTGCGCGGCGCCGCCTGAGTCACCGCGTCACGCGGGTGCGTGGCGCACCGCGGGCTCGACATCGACGAGGGTGTCGTGGAACGCGCTACCTCCGCCGAGGTCGGTGATCGCGTCGCTGGTGAGCGCGTTGGCCGACGTGCCCGAGAGGTGCTGGTCGCGCCACCAGCCGAACGGCATGCAGACGACCCCGGCACGGACGGCGTCGGTCAGCTGCGCGGCCAGCCGCACATGGCCCCGATCGTTCCAGACCCGCACCTCGTCGCCGTCGACGATGCCGCGGGCGCGGGCGTCGGCCTCGTTGATCTGCAGCCGCGGCCGGCCCTCGGCGGGCCCGTGCTTGGGCAGGTGCGAGTACGACGTGTTCAGGAACCGCGTGTGGGACTTGGCCGTGAGCAGCACGAGCGGGAACCGCCCGTCCCCTCCGGGCGCCTCCCGGGCCGGCCGGTACTCCGGGGCCCGCAGTCGAGCGCGGCCGTCCGCCGTCGCGAAGCCGCCCTCGGCGTAGGGGCGCAGGTCCTGCGGGAGCGGTAGGCGGGTGAACCCGTCCGCGACGAGCTCGCGGCGAGCCGCCGGCGAGAGGCGGTGGAGCGCCGCGTCGAGGAGCTCGTCGTCCGTGGCGAGGAGCTCGGGGTCGGTGAACCCCATGGCGGACGCCAGCCGCCGGAACAGCTCGGTGTTGGACACCGCCTCGCCCCGCGGCTCGATCGCCGGCTCGTTCCATCCGAGGTAGAGATGGCCCCAGGAGGCGACGACGTCGCGCTGCTCCAGTTGCGTGGTGGCCGGCAGCACGACGTCCGCGTAGCGGGCGGTGTCGGTCACGAACTGCTCGTGCACGACGCAGAACAGGTCCTCCCGCGCC
>Ga0075418_10000535_pt1 | contig 40757 bp, 24 predicted proteins | sample SoiMetdeltSBSDD2_FD_81776 | JGI IMG/M metagenome (GOLD analysis project Ga0075418, IMG submission 81776) | Bulk soil microbial communities from a Populus tree surrounding site in Tennessee, USA - Soil MetaG P. deltoides SBSDD2 | ecosystem: Environmental > Terrestrial > Soil > Tree plantation...
CGCCGTGAACGTTGCGTTGTCGAAGTTCAGCCGATCGGAGGCCGACACGAAATCGGTCACCTGGTCGACGTTTCCGGCGTTTGGCGCCGTATCGAACACGAACGTGTCCGCCCCGAGGCCACCGGTCAGCGTATCGTTCCCGCCGCGCCCATCTAGCGTGTCGTTGCCGCCCCCGCCGTTCAACGACTCGGCCACGCTGCTGCCGCTCAGCCGGTCGTTGAAACCGTCACCGAACACCTGCTCGATGCCGATGAGCTGCGCGCTGCCCGCTCCGCCGGTGCCGCCGCCGACGAGCGTCCCGGCGGCAAGATCCACCACGATCGCGCTCTTGGCGAAGCCGCTGAAGTCCAACCGGTCGAAGCCCGCTCCGAGATCGATGACCTTGTTACCGTAGCTCGGCACGCCGCCCCCGCCCAGCGTCACCTGGTCATTGCCCGCCCCGCCCTGGATGGTGTCGTCGCCGCCTCGCGGGTTGAAGAAGTTGTTGCCCGAGTTGCCCGTGAGGACGTTGGCCGCGTTGTTTGCGGTGAGGTTCAGGTTGGCGCTGCCCGTGACCGTCAGGTTCTCGAACCCATCGGCGAGGGTCCAGCTCGCATCGCTGATCACCGTATCGATGCCGCCCGTATCCGAGAGCACATCGCCGGCAGTGACGATGTAGGTGTCGTCCCCCAGTCCGCCGTTCATCGTGTCGATGCCGGCTCCACCGTCGAGCGTGTCATTACCGTTGGTTCCGTTGAGCGAGTCGTTGCCAGCGGTTCCCTGGATGTTGGAACCTGAAGCGGCGTTGCCAATGATCACGATGTCGCTCGCAACCATGCGCGGTGAACTCTGCACAACTGCGATCGCGTGCTGCTGGATGGAGCCGGTTCCATCGGGATCATAGAAAAGGTTGAGACCGTCGTAGATGAGGCGATCGCTCGCGTCATGAGCCGCCTGCCCAAAAAAGAACCGCTCGTCGGTCGCGCTGAAGCGTCCGGCCGCACCCAGGTTTGCGAACCCGGTGTTGTCGAGCTGGATCGTGTCGGTCCCGGAAACGAAGTCCAACACGTGGTCCTGCTTGCCGCCAAAGCCAGGGTCGGCCAGGAATCGGAATACGTCATTGCCGGCCCCGCCGGTCATGTCGTCCGTGGAGCTGGCCGCACCGACAAGCGTATCGTTCCCGCCCGCGCCATCGATGTTGTACTGACTGATGTTTCCGGCGGCGACGATCGTGTTGTCCAGAGCGTTGCCCGTGCCGAAGCGACCTTCGAACAACGTGAGATTCTCGATGCCGGTCGGAAGCGTGAAGTTGTGATTGCTCCACACCGTATCCGTTCCGCCCGCATCGACGATCACAGTCGCGTTGGGCCGCAAAGGATTGGAGAGGAAGTCGTAGATGTCGTCCCCCAAGCCTCCGTCGAGCGTATCGGGCGCTGCAGGGTTGGGATCCTCGCGGTCCTTCAATCGGTCGTTACCTGCACCGCCATGCAGCACGTCGGTGCCGAAACCGCCGCTGAGCACGTCGTCGCCGCCGAGGCCGTCGATCGTATCGTTGCCATCGGTCCCGGCAAGCGTGTCGTTGCCCTCGGTTCCGACGATGTGGACGCCGGGCGCCCCGGCGCCGCCGAAGGCCAGGATGTCCGTGGCGGTCAGCGCGGGCGCGCCCTGCAACGTCGCGATGAGCTGGCCGCTGCCTGCGCCGCTGCCGTCGGCGTCGTAGTAGAGGTTTCCGGTGCTGGTGTCATAGACGATGCGATCGTCCGCGTCGTGCCCGCCCGTTGCGCCGGCTGCTGCGTGAAAACGTGCATCTGCCGTAGCGAAGCGCCCCGATGGGCCCAACGCCGCCATGGCACGGACATCGAGGTCGAGCGTGTCGCTTGCGGAGTGGAAGTCGACGATGAGGTCGGCGTTGGCAGCGCCCGGGGTCTGATCGAAGACAAAATGATCTGCCCCCGTGGGTTGGGCCAGGAGGCGGCCGAACCCGTCCCCGTCGCCCGTCAAGGTGTCGTTGCCGGCACGCCCGTTTAGAGTGTCGTCCCCGGAGTATCCGGCGAGCTGATTTGCACCGCTCGTGCCGCTCACGAGCGACGACCCAGCCCCCTGCAGGGTGGCATTCTCGATGCTTGTGAACGTCGCGTGGCTGGATGCATCGTTGACGTCGCTGTACGTCCCTGCCGCCAGATCCACGATGGCGTTCCCACCAACGATCTTGAGCGTGTCGACGCCCTGTCCGCCGTCGATCGTATCCGTGCCGCTGCCGAAGAAGCCCTCGACTCGGATCAGGTCATTGCCTGCTCCGGCGTCGACACTGTCATTGCCTTGGCTGATCCTGATCTCATCATTCCCGTCGCCGCCCGAGATCCGATCATTTCCCGTGTTGAACTCGCCGCCGTTTTCCCCCGTGTCGCCGTCATCGTCGAGGGAGTCATCGCCAGCTCCACCGACGAGCGTATCGTCGCCGGCCGCTCCCAAGATGACGTCGTTCCCGCCGAGGCCGTCGATCGCGTCGTTGCCGGGCGTCCCGACCAGGAAGTCGTTCCCTTCAGTGCCTTGGATGGTGGTCGAGCCTGATTGCCCCGTGACGGTGATGTCGATCGCGGTGAGCGTGGGGGCACCGGTCAGATGGACGACCTTGATCGATGCGCCTGCGCCGTTGCCGTCGGCGTCGTAGTAGAGGTCGCCGTTTGTGGTGTCATAGATCAGGCGGTCGCTCGCATCCTGCCCCGACGTGAGGCCCGCACCCGAAGCGAAACGCGCGTCGCCTGGAGCGAGGTTGCCCGCTCCACCCAGCTGCGTGAATCCCGCGTTATCGAACTGCAGCCGATCGGTGGCGGAGACGAAGTCCTCGATCTGATCGGACCGGAAAAGAGTCGCCTGTGACGGAGGCTGACTAAAGACGAACACATCATTACCGGCTCCGCCGGTCATCGAGTCGCTGTCCACCCCGCCGATGAAGGTGTCGTTGCCGGCCGCGCCGTCGACAATATAGCCACCGTCCTCGTTCGTGCCCGTCCTGATGACGTTGTCCAGGGCGTTGCCGGTCCCCCTGAACGCCTCGCTCAGCGTCAGGTTCTCGATACCGTCGGGGAGAACGAAGCTGTGATCGGTCACCACCGTATCGATGCCGCCGGCGTCGACGATCGTATCGGCTGCCGGAAAATCGAACGCAAAGGCGCGCAGCTCATAGGTGTCGTTACCCAGGCCGCCGTCCAGAAGCTTTGCGGGCATGTCCTGTCCGCGGCCGACAATCAGCGTGTCGTCGCCGTCACCGCCTCGGAGCGTATCCGCGCCGCCGAGGCCGTCGATCGTGTCATTGCCGCCCAGACCGGAGATCGAGTCATCGCCCGCGGTTCCGGTCAGCGAATCGTTGCCTGCCGTGCCTTGGATGATGGTGGGTCCGCCGGCCTGACCCGTGACCACGATGTCGGTCGCGGCGAGCGTTCGAGCCCCCTGCAGCGTGGCGACGAGCTGCGACGCCCCCGCGCCGTTTCCATCGGCGTCGTAGAAGAGTTGCCCGGTAGTGGTGTTGTAGACGACGCGGTCGTCCGCGTCGTGCCCGCCCGTAGCGCCGGCGGCCGCGAAGAAGCGCGCATCTCCCGCTGCGAATCGCCCCGACCCGCCCAACTGCGCCATGACGCTCGCGTCGAGGTCGAGCGTGTCGCTCGCGGACTGGAAATCAGTAATGACGTCGGCGTTGGCAGCGCCCGGCGTCTGATCGAAGACGAAATGGTCTGCACCCGGAGAACGCGGAAAGTCGAAATCACCGCGGTCGCCCGTCAAGGTGTCGTTGCCGGCGCGCCCGTTGAGCGTATCGTCACCAAAGGCTCCCGCGAGCTGATTCGCCGCATTCGTGCCGCTCACGAGAGCGGACGCGGCGTTCTCGATAGTGACATTCTCGATGCTTGTGAGGGTCGCGTGGTTGGACGCGTTAAAGACATCGGTGAACGTGCCCGCTGCCAGATCCACGGTTGCGCCGCCGCCGATAATCTTGAGGGTGTCGATGCCGTCGCCGCCATCGATTGAAGAGCTGCTGAAGCCGCCGAAATCGGGAGTGGCAATGACGATGACATCGTTTCCTGTGTCGCCCTGGACGGTGTCATTGCCCTTGCTGACGAATATGAGGTCGTCGCCCGCTCCACCGGAGATCGAATCGTCTCCGGTGGGCTGGCTCTGATCGCTCCTGGGGTCAAGGTCGTCCGTAAGCGTGTCATTACCCGCCCCGCCGAGGATCGTATCGTTGCCGCCGCTGCCCGAGAGCGCACTGCCGCTGTCGTTTGCGACGAGGCGATCGCCAGAGAAACTGCCCAGGGCCTCTTCGATGTTCGAGAACGTCATGCTGCCCGACGCTGTGGTCGCCGTGCCGGCGCGAAAATCAACCACGCCAGCGGAGTCCAGCACGATCCTGTCCAACTCGGCCCCGCCATCCGCGACATCGTTGCCGGCCGAAACCTCGATCCAGTCCTGATGGTCGCTGCCGACGAGCGTATCGTTCCCGGCTCCGCCATTCATGAAGAACCCGGAAGAAGTGCCTTCATTCCGGATGACGTTGTCCGCGGCGTTGCCGAACAGTTCCGAATCTCCGAAAAACGCCGCGCCCGTGCCGCGGTACGTCAGGTTCTCGAGCCCGTCGGGAAGAGATGCGAATACGCCATTTTGGCTGCTGTTGATGATGAGCGTGTCTGTCCCGCCGGCATCGACAATTTGATCCGCAATTTGGAATCCGCTGCTGGTGGTGACATACGTGTCGTCGCCCAGGCCACCGTCCAGGGTGTCGGCGCCAGCGCCACCGTCCAGAGTGTCATTGCCGCCGCCGCCGATCAGCGAATCCGCTCCGTCGAGGCCGCTGATGAGATCGTTGCCGCCGCGGCCGTCGATCGTGTCGTTGCCGGCGGTTCCGGTCAGGGTGTCGTTCCCTTCGGTGCCCTGGATCGTGGTCGAAGCTTGCCCCGTGACGACGATGTCGGTCGCCGCGAGCGCCGGTACGCCTTGCAGCGTGGCGACGAGTTGCGAAGCCCCGGTACCGTTGCCGTCGGCGTCGTAGAAGAGCTGCCCGGTAGTCGTGTTGTAGACGAGCCTGTCGCTCGCGTCCTGTCCCGACGTAAGTCCGGCGCCGGCTGCGAAGCGTGCGTCGCCCGCGACAAAGCTGCCTGCACCACCGACCCCGAACACCGCATTGTCGAAGCTCAGCTTATCCGTGGCCGAGACGAAATCGGTCACCCGATCCACGTTGCCGGTGCCCGGTGTGGAGTCGAACACGAAGGTGTCCGCGCCCACGCCGCCCGTCAGCGTATCGTTGCCGACGCGGCCATCGATGGTGTCGTTGCCACCACCGCCGGCAAGCGACTCCGCCGCGGCGCTGCCGCTGATCCGGTCGTTGAAGGCGTCGCCGACCACGCTCTCGATGCTGACCAGGGTGGCGCTGCCCTGGCCCGCGTCGCCCCCGCCCCGCAGGGTCCCGGCCGCCAGATCCACCACGATCGCGCTCTTGCCGAACCCGCCGAACTCCACCTGGTCGGTACCCGCGCCGCCGTCGATCGTCTTGTTGCCGTAGCTCGGTACCCCGCCGCCGCCCAGACGGATCAGGTCGTTGCCCGCTCCGGCCTGAATGGTGTCGTCGCCGCCGCGCGGATTGAAAAAGTTGGCGCCGGAGTTGCCGGTGAGGACATTGGCGGCGTTGTTTCCGGTGGCGCTCACGTCGCCCGTGCCGGTCAACGTAAGGTTTTCGAACCCGTCGGCAAGCGCCCAGCTGATATCGCTCGAAACTGTGTCGGTTCCGCCGCTATCCGCGAGCACATCGCCCGCGGTGACGAAGTAGGTGTCGTTACCCAGCCCGCCGTTCATCGTGTCGATGCCCGCCCCGCCGTCGAGCGTGTCGTCGCCCGGCGTACCGGTCAGCGAATCGTTACCGGCCGTGCCGATGATCAGCTCGCCGCCCGCCGGCGACGCTGTGCCGGTTTCGATCACGATATCCGTGGCCGCCAGCGACGCGCCCGGCTGCAGCGTCGCAATCAATTGCGCGGCCCCTGCGCCGCTGCCGTCGGCGTCGTAGAAGAGATCGCCCGTGCTGCTGTTGTAAACGATGCGATCGTCCGCATCGTGCCCGGAGGTTGCCCCCGCACCGGCGAAGAAGCGGCCATCGCCCGCTGCAAGATTGCCCGACGCGCCCAACGCCGTCATCGCCGTCGAATCGAGATCGACGTTGTCCGACCCGCTCGCGAAGTCCGTTATCCGATCGGCGTTCGCAGTTCCGAACTCGCCGAAAAGGAAGCTGTCGCTGCCCGAACCGCCGGTCAGAGAGTCGTTCCCGGCGCCTCCGCGCAAGGTATCGTTGCCGGCACCCCCATCCTGCGTATCGTTGCCCGAACCGACGAAAAGCGAATCCGCGCCCGCTCCGCCTGTTCTGCTGCCGTCATTGATGACCCGCCACGTGACGCTCTCCTCGAGACTGGAGCGGTCGAGGCGCACCCAGTCGGTCGGATCGTAGGCGCGCGCGGTAATCGTGAAATCGCCGCCGGAGCGGCCTAGCGCAGCGAGCGAAACCTGCTCGCCCTGCTGCGCGAAGAGCGTGCCGTTTACCGACCAGTCAACCTGAATGACCGTCGGATCGATCGTGTCGACGCTGAACGCGTCGACGTTGTGCTGAACACCCGCATTCGCGCTATGTGCATCGAGCGGATCGACGAACTTGTAGAAATCGAGCACGAATTGCTCGCGGCCGACCGCGTCGAACGGCGTATTCAGAAAGTTCATTTTCGAAGCGGGCGACGGATGCCAGATGCCCTTACTGTCTCCCATGCCTCCTTCGTAGGCGCCGATCACCCCGACGCCCGGCTGGTCGTAGCCCAACCACTGCGCCCACTTCGCCCCGGTGGGATCGGTGGTCAGGTCCGCAAAACTGGGCTCGCCCGCGGCCCAGAGGCCTCCCGGCGTCGAATACTGATCGCCGAGGTTGGCGAAGGAGTGGCCGATCTCATGTACTGCGGTTTCCAGAGCGAGTGACTCTCCGGCGGCATAGGTTGCCCACTCGCCGCCGGTGCCGCCATGTTGCGGGTCGTTCACCATGGCGACTCGCATCTCGGGCGATATGGAGGTCCCGGAAAGCGCTTGCGCTACGAGCGCGTCGGCCTTCGCGTCATTGATGGTCAGCGCGCGCTCGACACCGCCGGTGCCAAAGGTCGCGTCGAGCGCCGTATCACGCATCACTCCGTCGTCGGGATGGTCGGCGCCGGATTCGGTTGAGTCGATCTGCACGAGGTGTACGTCGAAGAAAGACGCGTAGCGGCCGAAGGGTTCCGTCAGCGCGGATCCGTTGAACAGATAGCCGGCTAGGCTGTTGGCATCGGCGTCGAGCTTGCCGGCGGCGATATCGGCCGCGGTGTACCCATCGTCGACGATGACGATATCGATCCGGTTGTCGCTCGGTCCGTGGTCCACGAGCGTTCGCAGGGTCGCCGTCGGGCCGTCCACAACGATGTCCGTCGCCGCCAATGCCGCTCCCGGCTGCAAGGTCGCCACGAGCTGGGCCGCGCCGGTACCGTTCCCGTCCGCGTCGTACAGAAGCTGGCCGTTCGACGTGTTATAGATGACGCGGTCGTCGGCGTCATGACCGCCGGTCGCGCCCGCGGCGGCGTGGAAGCGTGGATCGCCTGCGGCGAACGCGCCCGAGGAGCCGAACTTCGTCATGGCGCTGGCATCGAGGTGGATCTGGTCGACGCCGCTTGTGAAGTCGACAATATTGTCGGCGTGCGCCGTTCCCGGGGTCTGGTCGAAGATGAACTGGTCGGAGCCCGCGCCGCCTTCCAGGCGATCGTTTCCGCCGGATCCGTTCAGCGTATCGTCGCCGGCAAGGCCGGCGAATGAATCGTTTCCCGACCCGCCTTGCATCAGATCGGGGCCGCTCGTGCCCACACGGTCGACACCGCGCGAATTCATGACTACAAAGTCCAAGCCGCTGGCAGTGCGACCGTTCAGACTGAAGAGCAATTGCGCCTGCGCCGGGCCCGTCCCGTCCGGGTCGTAACGGACCTCGCCCGTTAAGGAATCCTCGATGATTCGATCGTCCGCATCATGCGCTGCCGTTACACCTCTACCGGAAAAAAACCGGCCGTCACCGAAACCGAAACCTCCGTCGGCCCCAAGATTGAAAAGCCCCGAGCCGTCGAGCACGATCTTGTCCACGGCCGATATGAAGTCGGTAATGGAGTCCGCATTCGCGGCTCCTGCCTCGGCGTAGACGAAGCTGTCCGACCCCGGACCACCCGAAAGAAAATCGATGCCCGCGCCCCCGTTGAGGGTGTCGTTGCCGCCTTGCGCGGTGATGGTATCGTTACCTGCGAGCCCGACGATCGAGTCATTGCCTTCGGTGCCGTCCAACCTGTCGTTGCCGGCGGTCGGCTGTCCGGGATTCGGTTGCGTCTGCCCCGTCACCGCGAAGTCAGTCGCGCTCAGCGCAGGCGCTCCCTGGAGGGTCGCAACCAACTGCGAAGCGCCGGCGCCGTTGCCGTCGGCGTCGTAGAAGAGCTGGCCGGTGGTGGTGTTGTAGATGAGGCGGTCGCTCGCGTCCTGGCCCGAGGTCAAGCCTGCACCGGAGGCAAAGCGCGCATCGCCGGCGGTGAAGCTGCCCGCCGCGCCCAAGCCGGTGAAGATGGAGTTGTCGAAGCTCAGCTTGTCGGTTGCCGAGACGAAGTCGGTCACCTGGTCTACGTTGCCCGCGACCGGCGCCGTGGTGAACGCGAACGTGTCCGCGCCCGCACCACCGGTTAGCGAGTCGTTCCCGCCCCGCCCATCGAGCGTGTCGTTGCCGCCGCCTCCAGCCAACGACTCGGCTGCGGCGCTGCCGCTGATCTGGTCGTTGAAGGCGTCGCCGACCACGCTCTCGATGCCGACGAGCGTGGCGCTGCCCTGCCCCGCGTCGCCGCCGCCCTTGAGTGTTCCAGTGGCAAGATCCGCAACGATTGCGCTCTTGGCGATGCCGCCGAAGTCGAGCGTGTCGAAGCCCGCGCCGCCATCGATCACTTTGGTGCCGTAGGTCGGCACGCCGCCGCCGCCGAGACGGATCAGGTCATTGCCTGCCCCGGCCTGGATGGTGTCGTCGCCGCCTCGAGGGTTGAAGAAGTTGTCGCCCGAGTTGCCGACGAGAAGGTTGGTCGCGTTGTTGCCGGTCGCCGAGATATTGCCCGTGCCGGTCAGCGTGAGGTTCTCGAACCCGTCGGCAAGCGTCCAGCTGATGTCGCTCACCACCGTGTCGACACCGCCGGTATCCGAGACTACGTCGCCCGTGCCGACGATGTAGGTGTCGTTACCTGCGCCGCCCGCCATCGTGTCGGCGCCGCCAAAGCCCTGCAGCAGGTCGCGCCCGGCGGTGCCGGTGAGCGAGTTGGCGAGGTTGTCGTTCTGCGCGGTGGAGTTGTCGCCGAAGAGGAGCTTGCTGCCGTCGGCGAAGCTGACGTTGGTGGTCGCGAGCTGCAGGGGGCTCACGTTCTGCAGCGTCACGTCCTTCCCAGCCTGCGGGCCGCTCATCACCTCGACCCGGAGGTTCGTTCCCACCTGCGTGACCTGCAGGTCCGCGGCCGCGATCGTAGTCTGATCGAAGTTGAGGACGTCCGCGGTCGGATTGAAGACGAGCGACTGCCCGTCGCTCAGCGCGCTGAACTTGAACACTGCCATGACTACCCCTCCAGAGGGAAACCCAAACCCGGGCAGCACTCTGCGCGCTGAATGTGCTGTAGGGTTTTTCCTAGCGTAGCCGCGCCAGCACAGTGCAAGGCTGGCGACAGCCCTTTCAGCAGACTTACACGCTGACCTTGATCCTGTCGGCCTACGGACACTCTGATAAAAGCGGCGTGGTCGTTCCGGTGAACGGGCGTTGCTCGAGGGAAAACTGGGCCCCCGCCTTCGCGGGGGCGACTTCCTCAGATGTTCCCTAGTCGACGCGCAGCTCGACTTCGCCCAGTCCTTCGAGCGAATACTTAACGAAGTCGCCCGGCTTCATGTTCTTGGAGGTGATGATGCTGCCGGTGATGACGACGTCGCCGCGAAGGAGTCCCCTGCTGTGGGCGGCGAGATGGTCGGCGATCCAAGCGACGGAATTGAATGGATGACCCATGGCGTCGCCGCCGTTGCCTTCGCCGACGAGGCTGCCGTTGACGCTCGCGCGGCCGCGCACCGCGGCGAGGTCGAGCGCCTTCCAATCTGTCACGGGATACCCTAGCACCGCGCCTTCGTTCCAGGTGTTGTCGGCGATGAGTTCGAAGGGATGGCTGGCAAGTTCGCCATAGTCCGCCTGGCGATCATCGGCGAGCTCGATCGCGGGCATCACAGCGCCCACCGCCATTGCCACACGCTCGCGCGTGAAGGGCGCATCGGCCGCCGGCAGGTCCTCCTCGAGCAGCACCGCGATCTCGAATTCGACGATCAGCCGCAGGTAGTCGGACGCACGGACTACGGCCGGCGAGCGCAGCAGGCCGGACTCGAACATCGTGCCGGCCTGCGGCCGGTCCACGCCGACGAAGCGCTGCATCGCCGGGCTCGCCAGCGCGATCTTGTAGCCCGCGATGGCGCCCCGCTTCTCGGCGCGCAGCGCGACGAACGCGTCCTGGATCTCGTAGGCGGCCTCGCTCGTGCGCGGCGCGAGCTCCGGCGGGAGCGGCCGGAACGGCTCGCGCCGCTCGTGCGCCTCGTGAAGGGCCCGGGCCGCGCGCGTGAACCGCGGTTCGCTCATCCGCGGCCGCTCATCCGCCCGGGATGGACGTGGCCGCACGCCGGGCAGCGGCGCTCGCCGGCATAGAACGCCTCGAACAGCGGCGGCAGGTCGGCGACGATGTCCTGCACGTTGACTTCGACGCGGTGGATGCGGGTCCAGCAGCGCGGGCAGTACCACTCGAAGGCGTCGTTCACGTCGCGCGGCCGCATCTTCTCCACGACCAGGCCGATCGAGCCTGCGGGCCGCTGCGGCGAATGCCGGAAATGCCCGGGGATCAGCAGGATCTCACCTTCGAGAATCGGGATGTCGCGCGGCCTTCCGTCCTCGATCGCCTTCAGCACGATATCGCCGCGCAGCTGGTAGAAAAATTCCTCGTAGGGGTCGTCGTGGTAGTCGCTGCGCGCGTTGGGTCCGCCGATCACCTGGATGATCAGGTCCTCGGCCTCGCGGAACACGAGCTGGTTGCCGACCGGAGGCTTCAGCAGGTGCGCGTGGGAGTCGATCCAGCGGCTGAAATTGAAGGCGGAAAGCGCCACGGGCGTTTCTTCCGCAGGCATTCTAGAATAGCGCTGCAGCGCCCCAGAGACTATAAGATGAAACTCGACTCCCGGACGTATGCCGACACGCTGGTCGTGGCGCCCGCCGGCAGGCTGGACCACGACAACTGCGAGGCGTTCCGCGCCGGCCTGCAGCCCCTCCTCGACCGGGCGCTCGCCAGCCGCCAGCGCATCGTGGTCGACCTCTCCGGCCTGGAATACGTCTCCTCGGCGGGCCTGCGCTGCTTCATGCTCGCGGCCAAGCAGGCCGGGGCCCAGGGCGGCAAGATCGTGCTCGCGGCACTGCGCCCGGTGGTGGCCGAGATCTTCCAGATCAGCCGCTTCGACCTGGTGTTCGAGCTTCACCCTTCGGTCCGCGAGGCCCTCGCCGCCGTGTCGGCGGACGCCGCCGCGGCCTTCGACCGGGGCTAGCGCGCCGCGATGCGCGTGCGCTTCTGGGGCACCCGCGGCTCGATGCCGGTGTCGCTCACGTCGCTCGACCTGCGCGACCGCCTGGCGCAGGCGCTGGTCGCCGCGAGCGGTCGCGGCCTCGACGACATCCAGAAGGCCGCCGCGTTCGTCGAGCACGAGCTCGACTTCGCGCTTTCGCACACCTTCGGCGGCCATTCCTCGTGCGTCGAATTCGAGCCCGGCAGCGACCAGTACTTCGTCTGCGACATGGGGAGCGGCGCGCGGCCGTTCGGCGCCCACGTGCTCGCGCGCCAGTCGGGGCGGCCCGCGGTGGTCAACATCTTCATGTCGCACATGCACTGGGACCACATCATGGGCTTCCCCTTCTTCGGGCCGGCCTACGTCCCGGGCACGCGGCTTCGCATCTACGGCTGCCACGGCAACCTGGAGGAAGCGCTGCGCCGGCAGCAGGAGCCGCCCTCCTTCCCCGTGCCGTTCGCGCACCTCACCGCGACCATCGAGTTCGTGCCGCTCACTCCCGGCGAGACGCGCGAGGTGGCCGGCGTCAAGGTGACGGCCGCGCCGCAGTTCCATTCGGGCGACTCGTACGGCTTTCGCTTCGAGCGCGACGGCAAGAGCTTCGTCTACAGCACCGACTCCGAGCACAAGCTCGACGACATCCGCGAGACCCAGCGCATCGTCGAGTTCTTCCGCGGCGCCGACCTGGTGATCTTCGACGCGATGTACTCGCTCGCCGAGGCGGTCTCGGTGAAGGCCGACTGGGGCCATTCGAGCAACGTCGTCGGGGTGGAGCTCTGCCAGATGGCCGAGGTGAAGAAGCTCGCGCTGTTTCACCACGAGCCGGCGAACGACGATAGCGCGATTCATCGCATCCTCCGCGACGCGCGCCGCCTGGAGGAGCTCACGCGCCAGGGGCGCGGCCTCGAGGTGACCGCGGCCTACGACGGGATGGAGATCGATCTCTGACCCGCGCGCGCGCAGCCGCGGCCGCGCTCGTCGCCCTGCTGCTCGCGCTCGTCGGATGGTCGCCCGCGCCGGTCGAGGGGGTGCGCGAGGCGCTCTTCGACTCCTACCAGCGCCTGCTGCCGCGCGAGCGGCGCAGCGCCCCGGCGACGATCGTCGAGATCGACGAGGAGACGCTCGCCGAATACGGGCAGTGGCCCTGGCCGCGCACGCTCGTCGCGGAGCTCGCCACGCGCATCGCCGAGCACGAGCCCGCGGCGATCGGCTTCGATCTCCTGTTCCCCGAGCCCGACCGCTTCTCGCCCGCCGAGATTTCGCGCCTGGTGCCGCTGCCCGACGAGCTGGCCCAGCGCCTGGAGCGCCTGCCGAGCAACGACGCCTGGCTGGCGCTCGCGATCCAGGACCGCAAGGTGGTGCTCGCCGTGGCCGGCCTGGAGGAGCGCGAGCCGCACGGCTCTCCGCCGCTGCGCGAGTACGGCAAGCTTCTCTCGAGCGTGCCCGAGATCGACAGGGCGGCCGCCGGACGCGGACTGATCAGCGTCGACTTGCCCGAGCGCCTGGTGCGCCGCGTGCCGCTGGTGGCTCGCGTCGGCGACACGCCGGTTCCGGCGCTCGCGCTCGAGCTCTGGCGCGTCGGTACCGGCGCGCGGCAGTTCTCGCTGAGCGACGCGGGCAACGGCCTGCTGCTCGTGGAGTTCGCCGCCGCGTCGGTCCCGGTGCAACGGGACGGCTCGATGTGGGTGCGCTACAGCCGGCACGACCAGACGCGCTTCGTATCCGCCTCGCAGCTCCTCGCGGGCGAGGCCGACCCGGAGCTCCTGCGCTCGAAGCTCGTGCTCCTCGGGGTCACGGGAGTGGGGCTCCTCGACTACAAGGCGACGCCGCTCGGCGAGCAGGTCCCCGGCGTGGAGCTGCACGCGCAGCTGATCGAGCAGATCTTCGACGGCACCTACCTGGTGCGGCCCGATTGGGCGCTGTGGCTCGAGCTCGCGCTGCTCGCAGGCGGCGCCGGCATCCTCGTCTGGCTGGTGCCCTCGTCGCGCGTGCACTCCTCGGTCGGCACGGCCGCCGCGCTGCTCGTGGCGTTCTTCGCCGCGGGCCTGTTCGCGTTTTCACGCGGTGTGCTGCTCGATGCCGCGTGGCCGGCTTTCGGCCTCACGGTCGCGTTCGCGGTCCTTCTCGCTGCGACGCTCTCCGAGGCCGACCGCCAACGGCGCGAGCTGCGCGAGGCGGCGGCGCGCGCCGCGGGCGAGCTCGAGGCGGCGCGGCGCATCCAGATGGGCCTGCTGCCCGATACGGCCATGTTCGACGCGGAGCGCCGCTTCGCGCTGCGCGCGCTGGTGCAGCCGGCGCGCAGCGTCGGCGGCGACTTCTACGACTGCTTCAAGGTGGACGACCGGCGCCTCTTCTTCATCGTGGCCGACGTCTCCGGCAAGGGCATGCCCGCGGCGCTCTTCATGGCGCTGTGCAAGGCGACGATCAAGGCCTCGGTCATGAGCTCGGGCGCGGAGCCCGCTTCGGCGCTGCGCCGCGCGGCGCAGGAGATCGCCCGCGACAACCCGGAGACTTTCTTCGTCACGGTGTTCGCCGCCGCGCTCGAGCTCGACACGGGCGAGCTCGCCTACTGCAACGCCGGCCACGAGCCGCCGTACCTGCGCGGCGCCGCGGGCGTGCAGCGGCTCCCGACCGCGCCGCGGCCGCCGGTCGGCGTGCCCGGCGCGTTCACGTTCACCACACAGTCGATGCACCTCGCGCCCGGTGATACGCTCTGCGCCCTCACCGACGGCGTCACCGAAGCGATGAACGAGCGCGGCGAGCTCTACGGCCACCAGCGCCTCGAGCGGCTGCTCGCCTCGCTGCCGGCGGGCGCCGCGCCGCGCGAGATCAACTCCGCGGTGATCGAGGACGTGAAGCGCTTCGTAGGCGAGGCGGCGGCCTCGGACGACCTGACGCTCCTCGCGCTGCGCTGGAACTAGGCTCCCGACTAAAGCACTCGGGAGAGACACCGTTCCCCGCGAAGGCGGGGACCCAGTTCCCTAGCGGACGTTGATCTCGACGCGCCGGTTGAGCGGTTCGTCGACGTCGTTCTCGGTCGGCACCAGCGGCTCGCGCTCTCCGCGCCCCGCGGCGCGGATGCGCTCGGCCGAGGCGATGCCCTGGGCCACGAACTCGGCCTTCACGCGCTCGGCGCGGGCAAGCGAGAGCTCGTCGTTCGCCTGCGCGTTGCCGACCCGGTCGGTGTGCCCGATCACCACGATATCGGCGACCTCGCGCCGGCGCAGCTCCTCCAGCATGCGCGCCAGCTCCAGCTTCGAGGCCTCGGTCAGGTCGTCGGTGCCGGTGACGAAGTACAGCAGGAACGAAACCGGCCGCGGCGGCAGCGCCGCGATCGCATCGTGGAACATCGGCAGCGCCGCGGCCACCTGCTCGAGCGCGGGTTGCGACGCCGGCATGCCCTCGCCCTTCGACCGCGCGGCCTGGGACTGGACTTCCTTCGGCGCCAGCTTTTCGAGCCGGATCTGCCCGTCGGAGGTGACGCGGCTCGTAGCGTAGGCTTCGTTCAGGATAACGCGGTCGTCGCCGCGCTCGACCACCACCATGCCGACGTGCCCGTCGGCGCTCGGCACGACCACCACCATCTCCTTCGTTCCCGGGAACAGCAGGGCCAGCGCGAGGACCGCGCCGAGCAACGCGACTGCCACGTCAGTCGACGCGCACGAGGAACTCGGTTCCGCGCACGCCCATCACGCTCGAGGGCGTGCGCACGCGCATCGATCCCGGCGTCTGCTTGACCATCTTGCCCGACACTACCGCGAGCGAGCCTTTCTTCAGCGCAGCGTCGAACTGCCCGTCGTGGGTCGTGCTGTCGAAGCGGTAGCTCTCGATCGAGAACACGGTCGAGGGACCCGCCGACACCATGGTGTTGTCGAGGAAAGTCACGCCCACGGCGCCGTCGGCGCCGGTCACCAGCGTGTCGGAGCTGCGCACCGACATGCCCGCCGTGGCGGGAACGCGCTTGCCTTCGCGCTCGACGTGCACGGCGCCTTTCGCGTTCTTGATCTGCCCGACGTCCTGTGCATACGCCGCCAGCCCGAAAGCCGCGGCGGCCACCGCGAGTATCCAGCGCATCGGAGCCTCCCTTAGGTCCGCTTACGGCTAGATTCTATAATGGGGGTCAACACGCAACCGTGCACTATGTCCGCGCCCTCACGAACCGCCATGTTCCTCGCCCGGCTCGACCGGCTGCGCGCGCTGCGTGAATTCCTCGAGAGCTTCTGCGCCCAAGCCGGCCTCGGCCACGACCAGTGCCTGCGGCTGAACCTGGTGCTTGAGGAATTGTTCACGAACACGGTACGCCACGGGCACCGCGGCGACAGCGATTCGCCGGTCTGGGTGACGCTGAGCGCCGCGGGCTCCAGCGTGAGCCTCACCTACGAGGACGCCGCGCCGCCCTTCAATCCGTACGGCACGCCGCCCGATGCGCCGCCGGACACAACCGTCAAAATGCGCAAGATCGGCGGTCTGGGCGTGCTTCTCACACGCAAGCTCGCCGCCTCGCGCGAATACGCTTATCTCTACGGAAGAAACCGGATCCGGCTCGCGCTGAACCTCGGCTGAGCCCTTCCGGCGCGCGGGCGGGCTGGAGGCGAAGGTTGGACTCGAACCAACGTCGACGGCGTTGCAAACCGTAGCATGACCCCTCTGCCACTTCGCCTCTCCGGGTTCGAATTCTCCCGGCGCCGGGTTAAGACCGTGCCGTACGGGCCACATCCGGAATGACTATTGCGCCGTCAGCGCAGTCAGAAACCGCCACGGAGATTAAGCCATGCCTCAGAGGCTCGAAGATCTGCTGTTCGCAATGGAGGAGCAATTCTGGCTGGAGAGCGCGGCCTACTACCAACGCAACCTCGCCGACGCCGCGCTCATGGTCTTCCCCGACCCGGCAGGCGTGCAGGTGAAGGACGAGATCCTGTCTTCGGTGGCCGGCCCATCGCGCTGGCTCGATGTCGCGCTCGAGGAGCATCGGGTGATGGAGCTCTCGAACGGCGCCGCGCTGGTGACCTACAAGGCCACGGCGCATCGCGCGGGAGAGGCGAAGCCCTACCGGGCGCGCGCGAGCAGCGCCTATGTTCACGATGGCAGGGACTGGAAGCTCGCCTTCCACCAGCAGACACCGCTCAACTGAGCTCGCTGCACTTCGTGCAACGGGCAGAAGTTGTTACAGGGTTAGGCGGCGCGCATTTTCAACCGGCCGGGGCGGCCGAACAGCGCGAGACCCGTGCCGGTCCCGAGGCCCCACGCCGCGTTGACGAGCAGGCCGACGGCCAGCCCCTTGGGAGCGCCGCCGGCAAATAGCGGCTGCCCCTTCAGGGCGGCGACCACGGTCCACGCGACGAGCGAGGGCAGGATCGCGCCGAAGATCGTCGCCGCGATCACGAGCGCTCCGTCGATATAGCGGCGCAGCGCGGCGGCGAGCGCCACGCCCCACACTCCGCCCCAGAACGCGAGCGACCAGACCTGCGCGACGCCGAGCGGAGGCGTGGGCTGCATCGAGTACGGGACGCGCGGCGTGATGCCGAGCGCGTGAAGCAGAGCGGCGATCACCTGGTGGCACAGGAGCACCGAGACCGCGCCGCTCAGAAAGCCGACCACGATCCAGCGACCGAGATTTTCCTTCGTCATCATGCAGCGCAACCTGCAACGCCCGTTCCCGCGCCCGAAGGGCGGAACGCGGCTTGCTGCGATACGGATTCAACCCCGCAAAGAGGGTTCTGAAACATTAACCAACCGAAAGGAGATTATGGTCAGGAAGCTTTCCTATTTGCTTCTCGCAAGCGCAACCGCGGTTTCGTTCAGCGCGATCGCGGCGGGTAACCAGAAGCAGTCGCAGGGGCAAAGCGATCAGACTCAGGCTCAGAGCAGCCAGTCATCGCAAACCAGCCAAAGCCCCGACACAGTCAAGCAGGCTCAAGAGAAACTGAGCGCGGCCGGCATGGACTCCGGTCCGGCCGACGGCAAGCTGGGTCCGAAGACCCAGGCCGCGGTCAAGGAATTCCAGCAGTCCAAGGGTATCCAGGCCTCGGGCAAGCTTGACCAGAAGACGCTGGCCGCCCTGGGCGTAGGCGAGTCCACGGGCTCCGCGTCCGCCGGCTCCTCGAGCACTGGCTCCTCGAGCGGCGCGAGCTCCGGCGGCACGAGCTCGTCCAGCCCGAGCGCGAGCTCGCCGTCGAGCAGCTCGCCGTCGAGCTCCGGCGCGAGCAGCCCGTCCAGCCCGAGCAGCGGCGCTTCGTCGCCGTCCTCGTCGGGCGGCAAGTAAACGCACTAGGTAAGTAGGTGCAACAAGAAGGCGGAGAGCGCAAGCTCCCCGCCTTTTTCTCGCGCTTTCGGGTTCGGGAAAAACTACACGCTTGTAGAGAACAAACTACACACCCCGCCGCGATTGTCGTTTCATTCACACTGCAGCAAGCTTTAGCTGTACTGTCTCGCGCTGACATGGCGACTCACGACTTCGACAAAGGGTACGCCGTCCATGCCGCGCTCCTGGCGCTGTTCATCCAGGAGCACGGCGGGACGAACAATGCGAGCGCGCTCGCGAAGGCGCAGGCGCTCTGCGACGCGGCCGTCGATGCCGTCAACGACCTGGAAAGCCGCGTGGCGATTCGCGGAGTGAAGAGCCTCGCCTCCCTCCTCTACTCCGACGACGGCCACCACGGCGTCGCGATCGGCGAACTGCACGGCCTGCACGCGGTCCGGCTGCAGATCGCCAACGCCCTCAGCGCCTACCGCGGCCGCATCGAGCTCCTCGAATCGCGCAAGCCCTCGCGCCCGGAGATCCCGGCGGTGGTCGACCCCAAGCATCTGCGCGTGCTGGTGGTGGAGGACAACCGCGACTCGGCGGAATCGCTGCGGCGGCTGCTCGAGCTCTGCGGCTACGCGGTCACCATCGCCGAGACCGCCAAGGAAGGCCTCGACGCGGCGAAGAGCCTTCGCCCGGACGTGATTCTCTGCGACATCGGTCTGCCCGACTCGGACGGGTTCTCCCTCGCCCGGGCGCTGCGCAAGCACCCGGAGACCTCGACGGCCCGCCTGATCGCCGTCACCGCCTACGGCAAGGACGAAGACAAGGAGCAGTCGAAAAAGGCCGGCTTCGCCCTGCACCTTCTCAAGCCGGTCAGCCCGGGAACGCTGCTGCAGGTCCTCGAGGACACGCCGAAAGCCGCCTCGGGCGGCGGGTCCTAGCCCGTCCCTCGACCTAAAAAGTTCTTCAAAAACGAAGCAGTTAGCTACTTCGGGCTAAGGCTTCGGACGAAGTCCGGCTGGCATAATCGCCCGAGCATTTTCCGGGGGGTCCTGCCGCGGCTTCAGGGGCGGCAATTACGTTGATAACGACGATGCTCCAGGTCCAGTTCGGCGCCAATACCGCACCCACGATCCTGCTTCTCGGGGCGCATTGCGACGACATCGAGATCGGCTGCGGCGGCACCGTGATGCAGCTTGCGCGCCGCTATCCGAAGGCGAGGTTCGTCTGGGTGACCCTCAGCTCCGACGCCGAGCGGGCGGCCGAGACGCGCGCCGCGGCCGGGCGCATGCTGCGCGACGCCCGGGAACGCGACATCCGGGTCGAGGAGTTTCGTGGCAGCTATTTCCCCGCCTGTTACGCCGAGCTGAAGGACTACTTCGAGGGCCTCAAGGCGATCCGGCCAGACCTGGTGTTCACTCATTTCCGGAACGACCTGCACCAGGATCATCGCGTCACCAACGAGCTGACCTGGAACGCCTTCCGGGACCACCTGGTGCTCGAATACGAGATCCCGAAATTCGACGGCGACCTCGGCGTGCCGAACGTCTTCGTCCCCCTCGCGCGGGCGCAGCTGCGGCAGAAGTGCGACATCGTGACCGAATGCTTTCCGAGCCAGGCGAAGCGCGCCTGGTTCACGCGCGACACGTTCGAGGCGATCGCCCGGCTGCGCGGCATCGAGTGCAACGCGGCCGAGGGCTTCGCCGAGGCCTTCTACGCCAGAAAGCTGCGCATCAACCTTTTCGACCACACGGCACCGACCCCATGATATTCACCGAGACGAAGCTGAAAGGCGCCTTCATCATCGACATCGAGCGCCGCGAAGACAACCGCGGCTTCTTCGCGCGCGCCTTCTGCCAGAACGAGTTCGCCGCTCACGGCCTGAAGCCGCTGATCGCCCAGGCGAACATCGCCTTCAACAAGGCCCGCGGCACGCTGCGCGGGATGCATTTCCAGTATCCGCCCGCCGCCGAAACCAAGCTGGTGAGGGCCACGCGCGGCTCGATCCTCGACATCATCGTCGACCTGCGGCCCGAGAGCCCGACCTACCTCCAGCATGTGTCGGTCGAGCTCTCGGCCGACAACCATCGCGCGCTCTACGTCCCGGAGCGCTTCGGGCACGGCTACCAGGTGCTCGAGGACAACACCGAGACGAGCTATCAGGTCGGAGAGTTCTATACGCCCGGGGTCGAAGGCGGCCTCATGTACGACGATCCGAGGCTCGGGCTGGTCTGGCCGCTGCCCGTCGGAGAGATCTCGCCGAAGGACGCGGCGTGGCCGCTGCTCGCCAGCCTCGAAGCGGAGCTGAGGCGCCGGATGAGCAGGCGTGAAACCGAAACCGCGAGCGTGTAGGAGACGCGATGATCCTGGTCGATAACGCATTGAAGGCCCGCGAGCAGTCGGGCAAGCCCATCCGCGTCGGCATGGTCGGTGCCGGCTTCATGGGCCAGGGACTCACCAATCAGATCACCCACAGCGTCCCCGGCATGCGCATGGCCGCGGTGTACAACCGCCGCCCGGAGCGCGCACGGCACGTCTTCCAGTACTCCGGCCTGAACAACCTCGTGATGGCCGGAACGCAGTCCCAGCTCGACCAGGCCATCCGCGAAGGCACGCCGGCCGTGGCCGAGGACCCGTTCATGATCTGCCGCTCGGGCGAGATCGACGTGATCGTCGACGTCACCGGCTCGGTCGAGTTCGGCGCCCGCGTCATCCTCGAGGCCTACAAGCACGGCAAGCCGGTGGTGATGATGAACGCCGAGGTGGACGCCACCATCGGCCCCATCCTCCAGGTCTACGCGCGCAAGCACAACGTCATCCTCTCGGCCTGCGAGGGCGACGAGCCCGGCCTGCAGATGAACCTCTACCGCTGGGTCAAGGGCCTGGGCCTCATTCCGCGCGTGATCGGAAACGTGAAGGGCCTGCAGGACCCCTACCGCAATCCCACCACCCAGCAGGGGTGGGCCGAGCGCTGGGGCCAGAACGCGGCCATGGTGACCTCCTTCGCCGACGGCTCGAAGATCAGCTTCGAGCAGTCGATCGTCGCCAATGCCACCAACTTCAAGGTGCGCTCGCGCGGCATGTCGCGCGGGCTGAAGTACGACGGCTCGATCATGGAGATCGCCAAGCTCTACGACCTCGACGAAGTGCGCGCGCTGGGCGGCGTCGTCGACTACACGGTCGGACCCGCCGGCGTGAAGATCTTCGTCCTGGCGGAGCACGCCGATCCGAAGCAGCGCCACTACCTCAACCTCTACAAGATGGGCGAAGGGCCGCTCTACCCGTTCTGGGTGCCCTATCACCTGGTGCACTTCGAGACACCCAACGCGATCGCCCGGGTCGTGCTCTTCGGCGACAACATCGCGCCGCCGCTCGCCGGGCCGGTGGTCGAAGTCTGCGCGGTCGCCAAGCGCGACCTCGCGGCCGGCGAAGTGCTCGACGAATACGGGATGTACACAACTTACGGCGAGGCAGTGAACGCCGACGAGATGAGCGCGCAGCGCTACCTTCCGGAGGGGCTGGTGGAAGGCTGCCGGCTGAAGCGCGCGATTCCCAAGGACCAGGTGCTCACCTACGACGACGTCGAGCTGCCGAAGGGGCGCATCGCCGACAAGCTGCGCGCCGAGCAATACCGGCATTTCCGCGGCGAGCGCTGGCTCGAGGAGCACCTGCAGGGTGCGCCAGAGCCGGTGACGGCCACCGCCTGAGAATTCACAAGGGGGAACTGAAGAAATGAAAATACTCGTCACCGGCAACTGCGGCTACATCGGGCCCTCGGTCCTGCGGCGGCTGCGGCAATCGTATCCGCAGGCGACCCTGGTCGGCCTCGACAAGGGCTACTTCGCCCACTGCCTCACCAACGCCGACCTCCTTCCCGAGTGCCGCGCCGACGTCCAGCATTTCGCCGACGTGCGCCGGTTCCCCGCGGAGCTGCTGCGCGGCGTGGACGCGATCGTGCACCTCGCCGCCATCTCCAACGATCCGATGGGGAAGACGTTCGAGGAAGTCACCTACGAGATCAACCACCGCGCCAGCGTCGAGATCGCGCGCATGGCCAAGGCGGTGGGCGTCAAGCGCTTCGTCTTCGCTTCGAGCTGCAGCGTCTACGGGCTGGCGGACGATACGCCGCGGAGCGAAACCTCGCCCTTGAACCCGCTGACCGCCTACGCCAAGTCGAAGATCCGCACCGAGGTCGACCTCGAGAAGCTCGCCGACCGGAACTTCACCGTCACCTGCCTGCGCTTCGCCACCGCCTGCGGCATGAGCGATCGCCTGCGGCTCGACCTGGTGGTCAACGATTTCGTCGCCTGCGCGGTCAGCTCGAAGAACATCACCATCCTGAGCGACGGCACGCCGTGGCGTCCCCTGATCCACATCCGCGACATGGCCACCGCGTTCGACTGGGCGATCGGCCGCGACGCTTCATCCGGAGCCTTCCTCGCCGTCAATGCCGGCAGCGACGAATGGAACTACCAGGTGAAGGACCTTGCCGAAGCGGTCGCAAACATCGTCCCGGGCGTCAGCGTTTCGATCAACCGTACGGCGCCGCAGGACAGCCGCTCCTACCGGGTGGACTTCGCGCTGTACCGCAAGCTCGCCCCCAACCATCAGCCGCGCGTCGACCTGGCGACCACCATCCAGGAGCTCAAGGCGGGGCTAGAAGCGATGGGATTCAGCGACTCCAACTTCCGCAACTCCAAGTACATGCGCCTTCAGGTGCTGAAGGAGCTGCGCGAAAAGGGCTTGCTCGACGCCAACCTCGACTGGACCTGGGGCGCGCCGGCCCGCGCCCCGCGTGCGGTTGTTGCCGAAAGGAGCGCAGTCCAATGAAGGTCGTACTCTTCTGCGGCGGCCTCGGAACGCGGCTGGGCGAGCTCACCGAGCACATCCCGAAACCGCTCGTCAAGATCGGCTACCGGCCGATTCTCTGGTACGTGATGAAGTATTACGCCCATTACGGCCACAAGGACTTCATCCTGTGTCTCGGCTACAAGGCCGACACCATCAAGGATTATTTCCTGAACTACAAGGAGTACCTGTCCAACGATTTCACCATGAGCAACGGCGGCAGGGACATCCATCTCGAGCGCAACGACATCGCCGATTGGAAGATCACGTTCGTCGACACGGGCCTGCGGGCGAACATCGGCCAGCGCCTCAAGGCGGTCGAGAAGTACCTCGCCGGCGAGGAGATGTTCCTGGCCAACTACTCGGACGGGCTCACCGATTCCCCGCTTCCCGAGATGGTGGACGGCCTGGCGAAAAGCGGAAAGGTCGCCAGCTTCCTGTGCGCGAAGCCGTCCCAGAGCTTCCACGTCGCCGAGCTCGGGCCGGACAATTCCGTGCGCAGCATCCAGAGCGTGCGCAAATCCGATATCCGGATCAACGCCGGCTTCTTCGTCTTCAGGAAAGAAATCTTCAACTACATGAGGCCGGGCGAAGAGCTCGTGGTGGAGCCGTTCCAAAGGCTCATCGCGGAGAACAAGATCATCGGCTACCCCTCGGACCACTTCTGGTGCATGGACACTTTCAAGGAGCACCAGGAGCTGACGGACATGTACCACCTGGGCACCACGCCTTGGGAAGTCTGGAAGTCGGCGGAAGGGAAAATCGCGGGTAGCGACAGCGCGGTGCCGCGGTTCGAGGCTAAGGATGCCAATGCCTGGGAGCGCACGGCGCCAAAATCGGTCGCAGGGATACGACCCTGAGGTTGCTTGAAAAAATCGTGCATGAGGCCATAGCGAGCTACAGAAAAACCGCCGTTGCCTCGTTCCTGGCGTGCTTGGCGATCATTTCGGCGGCGTACCTCGGCCAGAGGTTCGCGCCCGCGGTCGTTCCGGCGCCGCTCGTTTTCCTGCTCGCGCTGCTGGGATGGATCGCCGGCGCAACCCTGCTGCTGGTTGCGCTCGGCGGCGTCCTCGCCGCCTTCCGCCACTCGAGCCGCGAACGGGGAGAACAGGACCTGTTCCTCGCCCTGAACTCGGCGCGCTCGGAAGCCGCACTGCTGCGTCAGGCGGGCCGATCCGGCACCGTCATGTTCCCGCGAGTCCGGCGCTGGCTCGGCGCTCCGGTGCCAGGCGTCGGAGACGTCGTCCGGATCCGCTCGCTGGAAGAAATTTCCGCGACGCTCGATGCGAATGGCTGCCTCGATGGCCTGCCGTTCATGCCCGAGATGGCGAAGTTTTGCGGCACCACGGGCACGGTGTTCCGCTACGTCGACAAGATCTACGACTACGGCGGCCGCAAGGACTTGCGCCGCATGAAGGATGCCGTGCTGGTCGCGGGCTTGCGCTGCGACGGGAGCGCGCACGACGGCTGCCAGGCGCGCTGCTACCTGCTCTGGAAGACCGCCTGGCTCACCTCGGCGGATGCGCCGGCTGCCGTGAGCGCGAAGCCGTCGATCGACCTCGGGCCCACGTTCGTGAAGCAAGGCGAAGAGAAAAAGTATGTCTGCCAGTTCACCGAGCTTGTCCGGGCCTCGAGCAGGATGAACCCGCGGGATCCTCGACAGGACTTGCGCCCTCTGATCGGCGGCAACGTCACGATCGCCGCGTTTACCGTCGCCATGCTGACCCGCCTGTTCAACGTCGCTCAACGCCTGCGAGGCGGCATCGGCTTCCCTGCGAACCGGCCGAGCTCCCGTGCCGCCACGCTGCGCACCGATCTCAACCTCCAGCCGGGGGAAGTGGTCCGGGTTCGCGATCCCGAGCGGATTTTCGAGACCCTCGACCGGGTCGGCAAGAATCGCGGGCTCTGGTTCGACCGGGACATGCTGAAACACACCAAGCAGCAGTTCACGGTGCTCGCCAGGGTCGAGCGGATCATCGACGATGCAAGCGGGCGCATGCGGCCGATGAAGACCCCGTGCATCGTCCTGGACGGGGTCGATGCTTCCGGCGAGGTGCTGGGCTTCTGTCCGCAGCATGACCTGGTGTTCTGGCGCGAGGCCTGGCTCGAGCGCAGCGCACCGGCGAAGGAATCGGCCTGATGGAGCCCGCGAAAGTCACCATCGGCGTCCCGGTCTACAACGGCGAGCGCTTCCTGCGGCAGTGCCTCGATTCCCTGCTCGCGCAGACCTACCGCGACTTCGTCCTGGTCATCAGCGACAACGCCTCGACCGACCGCACGCGGCAGATCTGCGAAAGCTATGCGAAGGCGGATCCCAGGGTGCGGTACCACCGCAACGCCGTGAACATCGGCCTGTACGGCAACTTCAATCTCCTGCTCGGGATGGTCCGGACGCCTTACGTGAAGCTCGCGAGCGCGGATGATTTCTGGGCGCCGGCGATGCTCGCCGACGCAATGGCCGAGATGCAGCGCGATCCCTCCCTGGTTCTCTGCCATCCGAGGGCCGTGCTGGTCGACGAAGGCGGCCGCGAGATCCGCCGCTATGAGAAGTCGCTTCCCCTGATGGAGGATGACCCGACCGTGCGCTTCCGGCGCGTGCTGACCGAGCTCGGGCTCGTCAACCAGCTCATGGGCGTCATCCGGACCGACGCGGTCCGCTCGATGCTCCCGCTCATGAAGCAGCCGCCGGCGGATTCCGTGTTCCTCGCCGAGCTCAGCCTCTACGGCAAGATCAAGGAGCTGCCAAGCTTCCAGTATTTCCGCCGCTTCCACGAGGAATGCTCGAGCTGGGACCGCAAATCCGAGTCGCACCAGCTCAAGCGGGTCTCCGGCGGAACGCGCCGCGTCCGCCTGGCGACCTGGAAACACCACTGGGGGCTGGTGCGCCGCCTGCTCCACAGCCCGCTCGGCCTCCGGGCCAAGCTCGGGTTGCTCGGGTTCCTCGCAAGGCGCGCAGCGTGGGATCGGTCCGCGCTGATGCGCGAGCTCTGGCCGGCCTAAGCGGACCGGATCAAGCGCAGGAACGCGACGACGGCCACCACGCGTCGGCGGAAGAACCCCCCGAGCACTGCGGCATAGATCAGCCCGCCCGCGGCGACGCTGAACGCTGCCTCTACCGGGGCAGGCAGCGCGTCCGGCAGCACCCCGCGCAGCGCGAGCACGCCGCCGGCCATGGCCAGGCACGCGCCCAGGGCGGGCCAAATCGCGCTCACCCACGCGCCCAGGCCGATCCGGATCGTGCGAAAGCCGATGACGAAGGCGGGAACGTTCACCAGCGGGAATGCGACGACCCAGGCCCAGGCCACGCCGGGAAGGCCGCCCTGGGCGCCGAGGTAGAAGGCTATGGGCAGCAGGACCGCCGCCAGCACGTTCAGCCACATGTTTGCGCGGAACTGTCCGGTCCATAACAGCACGTGCGCATTGAGCACCTGGCAGGAGTAGAAAGCCGCGTAGATGCACAGCACCTGCAGCGGCACGACCACGGCGTCCCACTGGGGCCCGAGGACGATTCGCACCAGGAGGTCGGCCGTGACCGCGATGCCGAATGAAACTGGCAACGTGAGATAGGCCAGCAGCTCCGTCAGGATGAGGAAGTAGCGCCGCAGCTCGCCCGGGCGGTCCTGAACCGACGAGAACACCCCCGGGACGACCCGGATCACCACCGCAGCGATTTCCTGCGAGATGGTGGTCGAGAACGTCGTCGCGAACGAGTACGCCCCGAGCGCGTCCTTTCCCAGCAGGCGGCCGACGACGGTCTGGTCGCCCGACGAGTAGGCGTACCACGCGACGCGCGACACCAGGATGCGCCAGCCCTGCAGCAGCGGCACCGCCAGCTTCACCATGCCGCGGGGCCAGCGTACGGCATACGGATGCCAGGCGATCAGCAGCGCCGTCACGACCCCGGCTCCCGCGAGCGTGCTGGAGACCAACGCCCAATAGCGCCAGCCGAGGTACGCCCCCGCGACCAGCACGCTCTGGGTCGCCACGACCTGGATGAACTGCGCCCAGGCCAGCCGCCGGTATTCGAGCGCGCGCTGCAGGGCGGCGCGCGGGATCACCTGCAGCGCCTCGATCAGCGTCAGCGTGCCGAGCACGCCGACGACCGCGGCGACTTCCGGCTCCCTGAAGAAAACCGCGATCGGCTGCGCGAGCAGCGCCATGAGCGCGGTCGCGCTCGCCCCGATCAGGATCGCCAGGCCCGCCAGGCGCGCCTGCGAATCGCCGGCGATGCCGCGGTTTTGCACCAGGACCGCGTCGAGGCCGAGGTCGTCCACCATCCTCACCAGGCCGACCGCGAGCATCGCCATCGACATGATGCCGTAGTCGCCCGGGACGAGCAGCCGGGCGGCCACCGCGGTGGCGATCCAGCTGATGATCTGCGCCGACCAGCGCAGGATCGCGGTCCAGGCGATGCCCGTGACCAGCTGGCGATCGAGCGCCGCTTGATGGTCCTGGCTTACGACACCTCCGCGCGCCCCGTCATCCGCCGCCAGTGGCTGGCTGCCTGCCCGAGCAGTGTGGCTTCCGCGCCCGAGGGGCGGCCGCAGAGCATCCAGAGCGCGAGCTCGACCGCAACGTAGGTTGCCGCGCCCAGCGGCACGAAGATCGCGAGCAGCACGACGCCGCGCCCGGCAGTCAGCGCCGCGGCGTCGAGCGGCGGCTGCGCCAGCACCGTCACCCCGTACATGATCGCCGCCGCCACCAGCGGCCGCCACACCGTCGCGAACAGCTGCCGTGCACTCACCCCGAGCGCACGCGCAACCAGCGTTGCGTTCAACGGCAGCAAGGCGAGCGCCGTTCCGACCGTCGCCACCACGGCGCCCTGGACGCCGTAGGCTCGAGTCAGCCAGAACGACAGCGGCAGCAGCACACACACCTGCAGCGCATAGATCTTCACGTACACGACCGGCCGGCCGGCGGCCAGCACTGGCGAAGCCGCCGTACGCAGGAAAACGTCCACGAGCCCGTGGAACGCAAGCAGGCTGATCAGCGGCCCCACCTCGTGCCACTGCGGGCCCAGGAGGACCGCCACCACCATCGGAGCGACCGCCGCGAGCCCTACGATCAGAGGCATCACCAGCAGCGCAACCAGGCCTGCGGCCGCCAGGTACGCCGCGCCGAGCGCAGCACGATCCTCCGCCAGCTTCGAATACGTCGGCAGCGCCGCCCGGTTCATCGGCATGATGAGCTCGGTCCCGACGAGGCTAGACAGCTCGTTGGCCAGGCTCCACATGCCGAGCGCGTGGGCGCCGGCGAACTTGCCGATGATGAAGTCGGGCGCGCGGTCCTTGAGGAAGACGAACACATTCTGGACCACCAGCCAGACGGAGAAATGCAGGAGATCGCCGGCGTGGGAAAGCGACCAGCGCGGGCGGAACGGATGCAGCGCGTAGCTGATGGCCACTCCTGCCAGGCGCCCGGACACCATCCCGATGGCGAGCGCCCAGTAGCTTCTCAGCCACAGGGCGAGCGAGACCGTGATCGCGAAGGACAGCAGCCGCTTGGTCAGCAAGAAGCGAAACTCGCGGTCGAAGTTCAGCTCCTTGCGGAACGCCACGACCCCGATGTTCTCGCACCCCTGGGTCAGCGGACCCAGGGCGAGGAAGGCGACGAGAGCGACCAGCCGGCCATCGTCGTAGAACCGCGCCAGGGGCCATGCCAAGAGCAGCAGCACGAGAGCGACCGCAGCTCCGATCAGCACGTTCATGGTCCATGCGCTGTCGAAGTGCTCGCGCGTCGCGCCCGGCCGCTGGATCAGCGCGACATCCAGCCCGAGCCAGCCGAACAGCTCGACGAAGGCGATCAGGGCCGTCGCCATCGCCACGAGACCGAAGTCCGCCGGCGTCAGGACGCGCGCCAGCACCAGCATGCTGATCAGCCCGACCGAGCGGTCGAGCAGGCGGAAGCCGATCATCCATGCGCTGCCGCGCACCAAGGTGCGGCCGATGCTAGTCATCTCGCCGTTCGCCGTTCGATTTCTCTCCCCTTTTTACCATAAGGGTTTGATCGAACTCGGGATGGCCCGATGTAGCTAACAGATCGCGTTGCCAGCCGTCATCAAGCTTAGTTGTGCGAGCTCAATTCGAGCGTCTCTCGAGGAGCAGGACGAGCGTATCGCGCGCTGTAAAAAAATTCGACACGCGAGCGCAATTCTTATTCGCGACGGCAATACCGCGGGATAAAAGTTGGTGGCATGATTGAGAGCGTTTTAGAACGCGGCGCGCGGACAATCGGGAGCGCGCGCCGCTCCATTCGTCGATGCAATAAAAGCGAAGCGTGAGCACCTCGGCTCATGCATTCGTTGGGGGCAGCGAGATGTTTCGATCCAAGTTCATCGCGTCCGTCGTTGCGGGGTCGGCGTTGTTGTCCGCCGCACCGGTGCATGCGCAGACCATTCCCGGCCTCGTCGCGGCCTACGGATTCGAAGAAGGCTCGGGGACGGCGATCGGCGATGTATCCGGACAGAACAACAACGGCGTCGCGAGCGGAACGACATGGTCCACTGCCGGAAAATTCGGCAACGCACTCGTCTTCAACGGCACCAACGCGGTGGTCACCGTGCCGAATGCGGCGTCGTTGCAGTTGACTACGGCCGTGACGCTCGAGGCGTGGGTCTTCCCGACCGCAGCGCCGATTGGATGGCGCGCGGTCATCGACAAGAACGTCGACGGCTATTACCTCTTCGCTTCCACCGACAACGGCAACCGTCCCGGCGCGGGCGGCACCTGGACGAACGGCAACAAGAACGTATTCGGCACCTCGGTGCTGCCAGTCAACACCTGGACTCATTTGGCGTCGACGTTCGACGGAACCACGGTGCGCCTCTTCGTCAACGGCGCGCAAGTGGCGAGCCTCGCGCAGACCGTGCCACTGGCGACTACGACGGCAACTCTGCAAATCGGCGGCGACGCTTATACCGGCGAGAACTTCGCGGGCCTCATCGACGAGGTGCGCGTCTACAACCGCGCGCTGAGCGCGGCCGAGATACAGGCCGACATGGGCGTCGCGGTGGGCACCCCGGCCCCGCCCGTCCTCGACACCGTCGCACCGAGCGCGCCGGGCACGCTGAGCGCCACGGCTTCGGGCTCGACCCAGGTCAATCTTGCCTGGGGCGCGGCGACCGACAACGTCGGTGTCACTGGATACAGCGTCGAGCGCTGCCAGGGAAGCGGCTGCACAAACTTTGCCCAGGTCTTTACGCTCACCGGCACTACGTTCAGCAACACCGGACTCACAGCAGGCACGAGCTACAGCTACCGAGTGCGTGCCACCGATGCCGCAGGCAATTTCGGCGGCTACTCCAATGTCGCTTCGGCGGCCACGGCGACGCCGGACACCACGCCACCGAGCGCCCCATCGGCGCTTTCGGCCACCGCGGCGAGCGCTACCCAGATCAATTTGAGTTGGACGCCTGCGACCGACAACGTCGGCGTGACGGGTTATCGGGTGGAGCGCTGCCAGGGCGACGGGTGCACCACGTTCGCGCAGATCTTCGCGCTCACCGGCACCACCTTCAACAACACGGGGCTCACCGCCAGCACGAGCTACAGCTATCGCGTGCTTGCCGTGGACGCAGCCGGAAACCTCAGCGCGTACTCGAGCGTCGCTTCCGCGGCCACGCTTGCGGCGCCGGACACCACGGCGCCGAGCGCGCCCACCGGCCTCTCGGCCAAGGTGTCGGGCAGCGCACAGGTCGATCTCGCCTGGGCCGCCTCCACCGACAACGTCGGCGTGACCGGCTATCAGATCCTTCGCTGCACTGGATCCACGTGCACGACGTTCACGCAAGTCGGCACCTCGACGGTCACGAGCTTCAGCAATACGGGGCTCACGGCTTCCACCACCTACCGTTACCGCGTGCGCGCGGTCGACGGCGCGGGCAACGTGAGCGGCAACTCGAATACGGTGAGCGCCACCACGACGGCCGCGCCCGACACCACGCCGCCGAGCGCGCCCGGCGGCTTCGCCGCGGTGGCGGCGAGCCCGACGCAGATCAGCGTGAGCTGGACTGCGGCCACCGACAACGTCGGCGTCACCGGGTACCAGCTCGAGCGCTGCTCCGGCAGCGGCTGCAGCGCGTTCGCCCAGATCGCCGCGCCGACGGGAACGAGCTTCAACGACAGCGGACTCACCGCGAGCACGAGCTACAGCTACCGCGCACGCGCCGTCGACGCCGCAGGAAACCTCGGCGGCTATTCGGTCGTCGCGTCGGCCACGACGCCGGCGCCGGACCTCACCGCACCGAGCACGCCCACCGGATTGACGGCCACCGCCTTGAGCGCAAGCCAGGTCAACCTGAGCTGGAACGCTTCGACCGACAACGTGGCCGTGACCGGCTATATCCTCGAGCGCTGCCAGGGCGCCGGATGCACCGCCTGGGGTCAGATCGCGACGCCCACGGGCACGAGCTACAGCGACACCGGGCTGACAGCCACGACCACCTACCGCTACTGGGTGCGCGCGAGGGATGCCGCCGGCAACCTGAGCGGCTGGTCGAGCATCGTCACCGTCACCACGCTCGCCGCGGATACCACCGGCCTGGTCGCAGCCTATGGATTCGACGAAGGCACCGGGACGGTGGTCCGAGACGCCTCCGGCCAGAACAACAACGGCGCTGTGGCCGGAACGGCCTGGACCACGGGCAAGTTCGGCAACGCGCTCGTGTTCAACGGCACGAGTGCGCAGGTCACGATCCCGGATGCGCCGTCGCTTCGCCTGACCACGGCGATGACGCTCGAAGCGTGGGTGTTCCCGACCACGGCGCCGACCGGGTGGCGTGCGATCATCGACAAGAACGTCGACGGCTACTACCTCATGGCCTCGACCGACAACGGCAATCGCCCGGGCGCGGGAGCCACCTGGACCAACGGCAACCAGAACATCTTCGCGCCCTCGGCGCTGCCGGTGAACGCCTGGACGCACCTGGCGACGACCTTCGACGGCTCGGCGGTGCGGCTCTACGTCAACGGCGTGCAGGTGGCGAGCCAGGCGCAGACCGCGCCTCTGGCGCCGACGACTGCGACGCTGCAGATCGGTGCGGACTTCTATCCGACCGAGTACTTCGCGGGCCTGATCGACGAGGTGCGGATCTACAACCGCGCGCTCAGCCCCGCCGAGATCCAGGTCGACATGCTCACGCCGGTTGCCGGCGCCGCCCCGCCACCGCAGTCCGACACCACGCCGCCGACGGTCAGCCTCACTTCGCCCGCGTCCGGCGCCACCGTCACGAACACGGTGTCGGTTTCTGCGAACGCCGCTGACGACGTGGGCGTCGCTTCGGTGCAGTTCCTGCTCGATGGCTCACCGCTCGGCGCGCCCGTCATCAACACGCCCTATAGCGTGGCGTGGGATACGGCAACAGCCATTTCTGGCAGCCATGTACTCCAGGCCCGGGCGACCGACTTCGCCGGCAACAGCACCACGAGCGCCGCGGTCTCGGTCTCGGTCGGGACGCCGACCGGTTCCACGTCCGGCCAGTGGGCCGCGCCGGTCGCCTGGCCGATCGTCGCGGTGAATGCGGCCCTGCTCCCGACCGGCGAAATCCTCGCCTGGGACGGGCAGGACTTCGGCAACCAGGCGCGCGTCTGGAATCCGGCGACCGGCACGTTCACCTCGGTCCCGAACAGTCTGACCAACATGTTCTGCAGCGGCCAGTGCCTGCTGCCCGACGGCAGAGCCCTGGTGGTCGGCGGACACATCGGCGCGCATGTCGGGCTGCCGGACACGAATATCTTCAATCCGGCGACGCGCACGTGGTCGAAGGTCGCTCCGATGGCGGTCGGCCGCTGGTACCCCACCGTCACGCAGTTGCCGGACGGGCGCATGCTCGTCACCTCGGGCGAGATCGATTGCGGCGGATGCTTCGCCCCGATCCCGGAGGTCTACGATCCGCAGTTCGATCACTGGACGCAGCTCACCGGCGCGAGCCAGAGCTTCCCGTACTATCCGCACATGTTCGTTCTGGGAGACGGCCGGGTACTCGCGGCCGCCAGCACCGAGGCGCCGATCGTCAGCCGCGTGCTCAATATCGCGACGCAGACCTGGTCGGTCGTCGATCCGACCGCCGTCGACGGCGGCAGCTCGGCGATGTACGCGCCCGGCAAGATCCTGAAATCCGGCCGCTCGGTCGATCCCGACCAGCCGGTGATTCCGTCGACGGCGACGACGTTCGTGCTCGACATGAACCAGCCGACGCCGCGCTGGCGGCAGACCGCGCCCATGAACTTCGCGCGCACCTTCCACACGCTGACGGTGCTGCCGGACGGCACCGTGCTCGCCACCGGCGGCGGTCCCACGACCGACGCCATCGGAGTGGACAACGCCGTGCTTGCCATCGAGCTCTGGTCTCCCGCCACGGAAACGTGGACGACCCTCGCGAGCATGCAGCGGCCGCGCCTTTACCATTCCAACGCGCTGCTGCTGCCGGACGCGCGCGTACTGGTCCTCGGCGGCGGACGCTTCAACGGCGGCGACGCGCCGACCGACCAGAAGAGCTCCGAGATCTTCTCGCCGCCGTACCTCTTCAAGGGAGCGAGGCCCGTGATCACCTCGGCGCCGGCATCCACGACGTACGGGGCGAACATCAGCGTCCAGACCCCCGACGCGGCCAGCATCGGCTCGGTCTCGCTGATCAAGCTCGGCACGACCACCCACAGCTTCAACACGAACCAGCGCATCGTGCCGCTGGCTTTCACCGCGGGATCCGGTACGCTGAGCGTGCAGACCCCGGCCAACGCCAACCTCGCGCCACCCGGGCACTACATGCTCTTCATCCTCAACACGAACGGCGTGCCTTCGGTGGCCTCGACCGTGCAGCTTCAGTAGCCATGGCCTGGCGCCTTGCGCTCGCCGCGCTCGCGCTCGCCTGGGTCGCGGTCGCCGACGCCCGGCATAGCAGCACCACGCTCGACCCGCGGCGCGCCACGCCGGGAATAAACCTGGAATTGGTCGAAGCCGCACGGGGTGCAGCAGGCGATTCGGTGAAGTACAGACTGCGCGTGAAAGGCCTCCCCCAGGGCCAGGCCTTCGGCGTGTGGACCAAGAGCTTCGGCCGCGATTTCAACGAGGTCGTCCCCGAGTTGCGCGACGGCATCGAGCTCGACCTCGGGCCCTATCCTCGCGGCGCCGCCTGGTGGGTGGCCATCGCCACAGCCGACCAGAAGACCACGGCTTTCGCGCGCGTGGTCCCCTACCCGATCGCGGCGCGCGACGGTGCGTGCTCCCTGTCGCTCGAGCTGATCTCGCTCTACGGAAACCGCTTCATCGCGCTCGCCGACGGCTTCCCTGCCGGGGAGGAGGTCGAGATCGAAACCCGCGCCTCGGGGACGGTGAGCCGAAAGCGCCAGCGCGCAGCTGCCGACGGGCGCCTGCCGCTGGATGTCGTCGAGCACGGAACCCTGAGCGCCGATTCCGTGGCGCGCTACATGGTGAAGGCGCGCGCTTGCTCCCCGGCAGTCGAGTACCGCTGGGGCGACTCGGCACTCAAGGATCACTGAGCGCTCGCTGGGCTTTCGCCACCTGACTCGGTGGCGTCGATCGTGCAGCTTCAATGGCGATGTCCCGGCCCCGGGCGCTCGCTGCGTTGGCCCTGGGGGGCGGCACCCCTCCCAGTCCGACGCTGTAAAAAAAACCGACACCACCGAAACACCGGTGAAACGAAGTTAGTGGCATCATTGCGGCCGCAGTTCTAGAACGCGGTGCGCAATCGAGGGCGCGCCGGGTCCGCTTGTCCATTGCAACAAAAGCGAAGCGCGACGCCCCCCTGTGCTCGCGCATTCGTTGGGAGGCGCGCAGGCATGTCGCGATCCACGTTGATCCCGTCCATCGTTGCGTGCCTGGCCTTGCTGTTCGCCGGGGCGGCGCGCGCGCAAACCACGACCGGACTGGTCGCGGCCTACGGATTCGACGAAGGAACCGGGACCGCGATCCGCGACGCCTCCGGGCTGGACAACAACGGCACCGCGAGCGGAACGACGTGGGCGGCCGGCAAGTTCGGCAACGCGCTCGTATTCAACGGCACCAACGCGCAGGTCACGGTGCCGAATGCGGCGTCGCTTCAGCTCACCACGGGCATGACGCTCGAGGCGTGGGTGTTCCCGACCACCGCGCCGACCGGATGGCGCGCGATCGTCGACAAGAACGTCGACGGCTATTACATCATGGCCTCCACCGACAACGGCAATCGTCCGGGCGTGGGCGGCACCTGGACCGACGGCAACAAGAACCTGTTCGGCCCTTCGGCGCTTCCGGTGAACGTCTGGACGCATCTCGCGTCGACCTTCGACGGGTCGACGGTGCGCCTCTTCGTGAACGGCGTGCAGGTGGCGAGCCAGGCGCAGACCGCGGCGTTTCAGACGACTACGGCGACGTTGCAGATCGGTGCCGACGCCTATACGACGGAGTACTTCGCGGGCCTGATCGACGAGGTGCGCGTCTACAACCGGGCGCTCAGCGCGGCCGAGATCCAAGCCGACATGGCCACAGCCGTGAGCAGCATAACGCCGCCGCCCGTCGGCGATACCACGCCCCCCAGCGTGCCGGGCGCGTTGACCGCGACGGCCTCAGGCTCGACTCAGGTCAATCTCGCTTGGGGCGCAGCGACCGACAACGTCGGTGTCACCGGATATCGCGTCGAGCGTTGCCAGGGAAGCGGCTGCGCTACCTTTACCCAGGTCTTCACACTCACGGGTACAACGTTCAGCAACACCGGCCTCACCGCCGGCACGAGCTACAGCTATCGAGTACGTGCCACCGACGCGGCGGGCAATCTCGGCGGCTATTCGAATGTCGCTTCGGCGGCCACGCCGCCTGTGGGCGACACCACGCCGCCGAGCGCGCCGCCGACGCTGTCGGCCACTACGGCGAGCGCCACGCAGATCGATCTGGTTTGGACGGCTGCGACCGACGACGTCGGCGTGACCGGTTACCGGGTGGAGCGCTGCCAAGGAAGCGGGTGCACGACGTTCACGCAGATCTTCACGCTCAGCGGCACCACCTTCAGCAACCTAGGGCTGACGGCCAGCACGAGCTACAGCTACCGCGTGCGGGCCGTCGATGCCGCGGGGAATCTAGGTCCGTACTCGGTCATCGCTTCCGCGACCACGCCTGCGGTGCCCGACACCACCCCGCCGAGCGTGCCCGCTGGGCTCGCCGCGGTCGCGGCAAGCCCGAGCCAGATCAGCGTGAGTTGGACTGCGGCCGCCGACAACGTCGGCGTCATCGGCTATCAGCTCGAGCGCTGCTCCGGCAGCGGCTGCAGTGCCTTCGCACAGATCGCTGCGCCGACCGCGACGAGCTTCAACGACAGCGGACTCACCGCCTCGACGAGCTACAGCTATCGCGTGCGCGCGGTAGACGCCGCCGGAAACCTCGGCGGCTATTCGGCCGTGGCGTCTGCTACGACCCCGGCGCCGGACACCACGGCGCCCACCACACCGACCGGATTGACCGTGACCGCTGTCAGCGCAAGCCAGGTCAACCTGAGCTGGAACGCTTCCACCGACAACGTCGCGGTCACCGGCTACGAGCTGCAACGCTGCCAGGGTATCGGATGCACCACATTCATCCAGATCGCAACGCCTACCGGCACGAGCTACAGCGACACCGGACTTACAGGATCGACCACCTACCGCTACTGGGTGCGCGCCACAGACGCCGCCGGCAACCTGAGTCCCTGGTCGAGCATCGTCGCGGTCACGACGCCGACCCCCGATACCAGCGGCCTGGTCGCCGCCTACGGATTCGACGAAGGGACGGGGACTGCGATCCGCGACGCCTCGGGGCTGAACAACAACGGCGTCGCCACCGGAACCACCTGGACCACCGGTAAGTTTGGCAACGCGCTGGTGTTCAACGGCACCAACGCGCAAATCACGGTACCGAATGCAGCGTCACTTCAGCTGACTACCGCGATGACCCTCGAAGCGTGGGTCTTTCCGACCACGGCGCCGACCGGATGGCGCGCGATCGTCGACAAGAACGTCGACGGCTACTACCTCATGGCCTCCACCGACAACGGCAATCTCCCGGGCGTGGGGGGCAACTGGACTAATGGCAACAGGAACGTATTCGGCACCTCGGTCCTACCGGTGAACGCCTGGACGCATCTGGCAACGACTTTCGACGGCTCGCAGATACGGCTGTTCGTGAACGGTGTGCAGGTGGCAAGCGTGGCGCAGACCTCGCCGCTGTCGCCGACAACGGCCACCCTGCAGATCGGCGCCGACGCTTATACGACCGAGTACTTCGCGGGCCTCATCGACGAAGTGCGCATCTACAACCGCGCGCTCAACGCGGCCGAGATCCAGGTCGACATGGCCACGTCCGTGGCCAGCGTGACGCCGCCGCCCGCGGGCGATGCCACGCCGCCGAGCGCGCCCGGCACGTTGACCGCGACGGTCTCGGGCTCCACGCAGATCGGTCTCGCCTGGGGCGCGGCCACCGACAACGTCGGCGTCGCCGGCTATCGCGTGGAGCGCTGCGCGGGCGCGGGGTGCTCCACGTTCGTGCAAATCGCAACGCCGACGGCGACGAGCTTCAGCGACAGCGGCCTCGCCGCCGGCACGAGTTACAGCTACCAGGTGCGCGCCACCGACGCCGCGGGGAATCTCGGCGGCTATTCGAATGTCGCTTCGGCGGCCACCCCGCCGCCCGTGGGCGATACCACGCCGCCAAGCGCGCCCGCCGGGCTCGCCGCAGTCGCTTCAAGCCAGACGCAGATCAGCCTAAGCTGGACCGCGGCCACCGACAACGTCGGCGTCATCGGCTATCAGCTCGAGCGCTGCTCGGGCAGCGGCTGCAGCGCGTTCGCCCAGATTGCTGCTCCGACAGGCACGAGCTTCAACGACATGGGGCTCACCGCCGCCACGAGCTACAGCTATCGCGTGCGTGGCGTTGACGCCGCCGGAAACCTCGGCGCCTACTCGCTGGTCGCCTCAGCGACGACGCCGGCGCCGGATCTCACCGCGCCGACCACGCCGACTGGGCTAACCGCTACCGCCGTCAGCGCAAGCCAGGTCAACCTCAGCTGGACGGCCTCTACCGACAACGTGGCGGTGACCGGCTACATCCTGCAGCGCTGCCTGGGCACCGGATGCACCGCATGGGTAACAATCGCTAATCCCACCGCCACGACCTACAGCGACACGGGCCTCTCGGCCACGACTACCTATCGATATTGGGTGCGCGCCACCGATGCTGCGGGGAACCTCAGTCCGTGGTCGAGCATCGTGACGGTCACCACGCTCACTCCGGATACGAGCGGCCTGGTGGCGGCGTATGGATTCGACGAAGGCGCGGGCACGGCGATCCGCGACATCTCCGGCCAGAACAACAACGGCGTTGCAAGCGGAACCACGTGGACCGCGGGCAAGTTCGGCAATGCGCTCGTATTCAACGGCACCAGCGCGCAAGTCACGATCCCCGATGCACCCTCGCTTCGCCTGACCACCGCGATGACGCTAGAGGCGTGGGTGTTCCCGACCCAGACGCCAACGGGATGGCGCGCGATCGTCGACAAGAATGTGGATGGCTACTACCTCATGGCGTCCACCGACCGGGGCAATGTGCCGGGCGTCGGTGGCAACTGGACCAATGGCAACAGGAACGTATTCGGCCCCTCGGTCATACCGGTGAACGCCTGGACGCACCTGGCGACGACGTTCGACGGCTCGACGATACGGCTGTTCGTGAACGGTGTGCAGGTGGCAAGCGTGGCGCAGACCGCGGCTCTGGCGCCCACTGCGGACACCCTGCAGATCGGCGCGGACGCCTACGTGGGCGAAAACTTCGCCGGCCTGATCGACGAGGTGCGCATCTACAACCGCGCCCTCAGCGCCGCCGAGATCCAGGTCGACATGCTGACGCCGGTTGCCGGCGCTGCTCCGCCGCCGCAATCCGACACCACGCCACCGGTAGTCAACGTCGCGTCGCCCGCGAACGGCGCCACGGTCACGAATACCGTGTCGGTCTCGGCCAATGCCACTGACGACGTGGGCGTCGCATCGGTGCAGTTCCTGCTCGACACCTCGCCGCTCGGCTCGCCGGTCACCGCCCCGCCATTCAGCGTCGCCTGGGATACGGCGACCGCCGTCGCCGGAAACCACGTCCTGCAGGCCAGGGCGACCGATTTCGCCGGCAACAGCACCACGAGCGCCGCGGTCGCCGTCACGGTGGGAACCCCGACCGGTTCCACTGCCGGCCAGTGGGCTGCGCCGGTGGCCTGGCCGATCGTCGCGGTGCATGCAAACCTGCTCGCGACCGGCGAAATCCTCGCCTGGGACGGGCAGGACTTCGGCAACCAGGCGCGCGTCTGGAATCCGGCGACCGGCGCGTTCACGTCGGTCCCGAACAGCCTCACCAACATCTTCTGCGGCGGCCACTGTCTGCTGCCCGACGGCAGGGCGTTGGTGGCCGGAGGACACAACGGAGCCCACATCGGACTGCGCGACACCAATCTCTTCGATCCGGCGACGCGCACCTGGTCGCGGGTTGCACCAATGGCCGTCGGCCGCTGGTATCCGACCGTCACGGCGCTTCCGGATGGACGCATGCTCGTCACGGCCGGCGAGATCGATTGCGGCGGGTGCGTCGCCACCATCCCGGAGGTGTTTGATCCACAGCTCGCGTCCTGGACGCAGCTCACCGGCGCAAGCCAGAGCTTCCCGTACTACCCGCACATGTTCGTGCTGGGAGACGGGCGCGTGCTCGCGGCCGCCACGACCGAGGCTCCGATCGTCAGCCGGGTGCTCGACATCGCGACGCAGACCTGGTCGGCCGTCGACCCGGCGAGCGCCGTCGACGGCGGCAGCTCGGCAATGTACGCGCCGGGCAAGATCCTCAAGTCCGGCCGCTCCGTCGACCCGGACCAGCCGGTGATTCCCTCTACGGCGACGACCTATGTGCTGGACATGAACCAGCCGACGCCGGCATGGCGGCAAACCGCGTCCATGAATTTCGCGCGAACGTATCACACACTGACGTTGCTACCCGACGGCACCGTCCTCGCGACCGGCGGCGGTCCCAACACCGACGCGCTCGGCGTCGACAATGCCGTGCTCGCCGCCGAGCTCTGGTCGCCCGCCACCGAAACCTGGACCACCCTCGCCAGCATGCAGCGGCCGCGCCTGTACCACTCCACCGCGCTGCTTCTGCCGGATGCGCGCGTGCTCGTCCTGGGCGGCGGCCGCTCCAACGGCGGCGATGCGCCCACCGACCAGAAGAGCTCCGAGATCTTCTCGCCGCCGTACCTCTTCAAGGGCGCGCGGCCGGTGATCACCTCCGCCCCCACGACGGTGACCTACGGCGCCGGCATCAGCGTGCAGACCCCCGACGCGGCGAGCATCGGCTCGGTGGTGCTGATGAAGCTCGGGACGGTGACCCACAGCTTCAACACCAACCAGCGCATCGTGCCGCTGGCCTTCATCGCCAGCGCTGGAACCCTGAGCGTGCAGGCTCCGGCCAACGCCAACCTCGCGCCGCCCGGGCACTACATGCTCTTCATCCTCAACACGAACGGCGTGCCCTCGGTGGCGTCGATCGTGCAGCTTCAATAGATCACTTGAAACGGTACCTGGTTCACGATCACGTAGCATTGCATCGGTACCATTCCGTCCGCCGTCCAGACGCCCGCCGTTGCGCTGATCGCGTTTCCGGCGGTCCTTAAAACAGGCAATACAGAAGGGGCCTCGAAGGGGAGTCGAGGCCGTGCAAGACGTTGACGTGCACCAGAAGGGGGGCTCGATTTGAACGCTAGAACAAGGAGCCAACCGTGGCGCGCGGTCTTGCAAGAGGTATCGCCCTCCCCGTAATCCTGATCCTCGCTGTTTCGCTCGATTGGAGTACGGGCGCGGGACGAGCACAAGCCGCGCCGAGCGACGGTCTGGTGGCGGCGTACGGTTTCAGCGAGGGATCGGGCGCGACGACGGCCGATGCCTCGGGCAACGGCAATAGCGGCACCCTCAGCGGGGCCGGCTGGACCGCGGCCGGCCACTCCGGCAAC
>Ga0075418_10000543_pt1 | contig 40415 bp, 27 predicted proteins | sample SoiMetdeltSBSDD2_FD_81776 | JGI IMG/M metagenome (GOLD analysis project Ga0075418, IMG submission 81776) | Bulk soil microbial communities from a Populus tree surrounding site in Tennessee, USA - Soil MetaG P. deltoides SBSDD2 | ecosystem: Environmental > Terrestrial > Soil > Tree plantation...
AACCGCTATGCCGAGTTCCAAAAGGGTGATCGCGTCGCCGAGATCGGCCTGACCGCACTCGTCGCCGGCGGGGCCGGAGCTCTGGCGCTCAAGACCGGGCTGTTCAAGAAATTCTTCAAACTGATCATCGTCGGCGGCGTCGCTGTGGTGAGCGCCATCGGCCGCACGGTCAAACGACTCTTCGGGAAGCGGGGCGAACCGATCACTCCCACCGCCTGATGACCGAGTGGCGCGAAGTCGGCCTGGTCTTGCTGGGCCTCTACACCCTGGAGGGCGCCTTCCTCCTCTCGGCGGGAGCGGTTGTCTTCGTCCAGTGGTGGTCGGGCGTCCAGATCGAGCTGCCGTCGGCCGGCGGCCGGCGCGATTTCCCGCGCTTCGGTCCCTTCGTCCCGTGGGGACGGCGCTGGCTCGCCACCGAGTGGCCGTGCTCGCTCTCTCCCACCGGGATCCAGCCAGGCTCCCTGGCGGGCTGCAGCGAAGCGCTTTCCACCTCGTGTCTGGGCGATTCCCTCCGGTTCGAAGACATCGAGAGCATGCGCGTCGAAGCCTCGACGCTTGTCGTCAATGGCTCACACTTCGCCCGCTTCGTGACGAGCGGCGAAGCGCGCCGCTTCGCGTCCCACTTGCAGCAGCTGCGCGGCGCGTCGCTCGCAGCGCGGAAAGCCCTGATCCATACCTGGGTGGCCTCGCGCCTGGATGCCGAGGCCGTGCAGCGCCGAGTGGCCGACTTCACCCGTCTCGCCCGGCCACTGGCGATGGTGTGCACGGCGCAGGGCTTCGTGCTCGGCGCGGTCATCGCCAACATGCTCTTCGACCCGGACCTGCTCCTGCGTACCTGGAAAGTCGCGTTGTGTCTCTGGGTCCTGCTGCTGGTGCCGCACACGGCCTTGTTCCTGCGCTGCCATCGACGCTTCCGGCCCGAGTACAGAGCGGAACGCATCCAGGCGCTCGTCACCAACCTGCTCGCTCCGGTGGCTTCGGTGTTCGCCCATGTCCATCTGTCCGAGAAGATCGTCGAGGAGTTCGAGCCCATCGCGGTGGCGATGGCCGTGGCGAGCCCTCGCGAAGTGCGTGCCCTGGCGCGGCTCGCCCTAGGAGCGCAAAGATCGTCGCCCGCTGGCGCCGGGACCGCCGTGTGGTTCGCCCACTCCATGCACACCCGACTCCGCGAGGTGCTTTCACGGCGCGAGGATGGGCTCGGTGAATCTCTAGCGACACCACCGAGTCGCCACCCCGGCGCACGCGCCTATTGTCCGCGCTGCCACGATCAGTTCGTGGTCGCCAGCGGGGATTGTCCACGCTGTGAACCCCTGCAGCTCGTGGCCTTCTCCGAGCCCGTGGTGTCCTGAGAGCAAGTGCGTCAGCTGTGGTGCGGCAAGGAGGATCGACGGGGACGACGCGGGCGCTAGGCGGTGCGGCATGGTTGGCGAAGCGACGGCGCTCGACTTGTTGCCTCGGCTTCGCGCTTCGCCAACCTACTCCCCTCCCCACATGAGGAGTCCGCGAGCAGCCCCTTGCAGGTTCCCTGCGGTCGTACGCCCGAGGTGCTCGAGGCGCTCCTGGAAGGGCGGGACCTAGTTGCCGGGCTTGGAGCCACCTGGACACAAGTCTCGGCTTTCGGTGCGGTTGACGGGAGTAGCCATCCGTAGGTAACGTGAAGCGCCCTCGCCGCGCTCTGGACTTCTTGTTGTGCACCATGGGGTTGCCTGCCAGCGCGGCGTGCGCACCGGAGGGAGGATGCTCTCAGGAGAGTCCGGCGGCGGCCCTGCCCTGGGTGTGCCTCCGGAGCCGGAAGCCATCCGCGCGCAGCTCGAGCGCATCCTCGCCAGCCCGCACTTCTCCGGCACGGACCGCAGCCGGAGGTTTCTCCGCTTCGTGGTGGAGGAGGCCCTCGCCGGGCGCTCCGAGCGCTTGAAGGAATACACCCTCGCCATCGAAGTCTTCGACCGCGACGACACTTTCGACCCCTCCACCAACCCGGGCGTGCGTGTCGAAGCGAGCCGCCTGCGCCGCCGGCTGGAGCACTATTACCTCACCCTCGGGCGCGAAGATCCGGTGCTCATCGAGCTGCCGCGGGGAACCTACGTGCCCGTGTTCCGCCCGAAGGCGGACATCCTGCACTTGCAGGAAGACATCGCCGCCCTCACCTCCACCGATCTGACGACGTTGACCCCAGGGTTCCCGGGCGGACCGTCGGTGGCGGTCTTGCCCTTCGACAACCTGGGCGGCGAGCGCTTTTTCGCCGACGGCGTGACCGTCGAGATCATCACCGCCCTATCGCGCTTCCGCGAGTTCCACGTCCTCGCCCGCAACACGACTTTCCAGCACGATGCTCGCGAAGGCATCACCCAGATCGCCCGGCGCCTCGGCGTGCGTTACGTCCTGCATGGGAGCGTCCGGCGGGACGAAAACCGCATCCGGGTGAATGCCGAGCTCTCCAGCGGCACGAACGGGAAGGTCTTGTGGGCGGAAGGCTACGAACGGGACCTCTCCGCCGCGTCGGTGTTCGACATCCAGGACGAGATCGCGAACCACGTGGTCACCACCATCGCCCAGCCTCACGGGGTGATCGCCCGACCCGAGGCGGCGCAGGCGCGGCACAAACCCCCGGAAAGCCTCGACGCTTACGATGCGGTGCTGTTGTTCTACGCCTATTCCGCCCACCATGCGCCGGAAGGTCACGCCCGGGCGCTCGAGGCAGTGGAACACGCCCTGCAGACGGAGCACGACTCCGCCTCGCTCTGCGCCGTCCATGCCTATCTGTATCTCGACATGGATCGCTTCGGCTACAACCTGCGCGGTAGCCGCGAAGAAGCCCGCGAACAGGGCATGCGAAGCGCCCAGGCCGCAGTCCGGCTCGATCCGCTGGAGCCGAGGGGTTACCATGCGCTGTTCCTGGCGCATTTCGCGCGCGGCGATCTCCGGGCCTTCCGCGAAGCCGGGGCCCGGGCCTTGGCGCTCAACATGAACGACACCGATACCCTCGCCGACTATGGGCTGCACCTGATCCTGAGCGACGACCTGGAGCGTGGCAGCCTGTTCATGAAGGTGGCGCTGACGCTCAATCCGGAGCCCCCCGACTGGTACTGGTTCGCCTTCTTCTCCCTGCACTTCACGCGCGGCGAAATGGAGGAGGCCCTCGACATGGCGCTCCGGGTGCAGAACGAGTCCTTCTATTGGTCGCCTTGCATGCAGGCGGCGGTGTACGCCCGGCTGGGGATGAAGGAGCAAGCGGCCGCCGCGGTGCAGCGCCTGCTCGCCCTCTATCCCGATTTCCCCGCCCGCGCCCGGGCCGAAGTCGGGCGCTGGGTCAACGCCAAGCGCGCCGACTCCGTCCTCGACGCTCTCGGCGAAGCCGGCCTCGCCATCCATTGATCCATGGAACAGGAGGCTCGAAGGAACGGCGATGGCCCACGATGATGCGCCTCGCGGTCACGTCCTCACCCGCCGCGAGGCACTCGCGCTCCTCGGCGTCACGGGCGCCGCGTTCTTCGGCAGGTCCGTAGCGGCATTCACTCCGCTCCTGCACCATGCTGCCCCAGCGTGGGGGCAGGGTGCCGCAGGCACACCACCGAGCACGGGTGCCGCAGCCTGGCCCGCAACGCCTGCCGCTGCTGCCTCGCCGGCACCCGGAGCCGCCACCTCGTGCATCGTCCGGCCGGGGCAGACCGAGGGACCGTACTTCGTCGACGAACTGCTGCTCCGCTCCGACATCCGCTCTGATCCCTCCGACGGCTCGACCCGGCCGGGCGCCGAACTCCGCCTGGCAATTCATCTCTCGGCGCTGCTGGCCGACAGCTCCTGCATCCCCCTGGCAGGTGCGTACGTCGACCTCTGGCACTGCGATGCGCTCGGCGTCTATTCGGACGTCCAAGACCCGGGATTCGACACCTTGGGGAAGAAGTTCCTCCGGGGCTACCAAATCACCGACCCCAGCGGCGTCGCGAGCTTCGTCACCATCTATCCCGGCTGGTACCTGGGGCGGACGGTGCACATGCATGTCAAGATCCGCTCGGCTCCGGCCACCAGCCCCGGTTTCGACTTCACCTCCCAGCTCTACTTCGACGACGCCCTCACCGACCAGGTCCATGCCCAGCAGCCTTACGCCTCCAAGGGACAGCGCCCCTTCCGCAACGACGCCGACGGCCTCTACCGCCAAGGCGGCTCGCAGCTGCTCCTCGCCGTCAGCCCGGACGGGAGTGCTTACGTCTCGACCCTCGAGGTGGCGCTCCAGGGCGTGGTGAGCGTGCGCCCCGGGACCTGGAGCGGGGTGAAGACGAAGTACTCCTAGCAGTCCGTGGCCGGCATGGCGGGCATCGACGCGGTCAGCGATAGGGAATGGTACTCGGCGGTCCGGGATCCAGGCCGAGGAAAGGCGTCGTCGGCAAGGGGCCGAAGTCGAAGACCTTGGTGGAAGCGCCCTCGGGGGACGCCAAGGCGTGGGAATAGCGCAGCTCCGTGGGCTCGAAGACCAGCAGTTCGTTGTGCAAACGGATGCCGAAGCCCACGATGGAGTAGTACTTGTCCTCCAGGAACGAATCGGCCTCGGGGCCGATCGTGCCGATGTCGAGCCGGCCGAAGAAGCCGAAGCGGAAGCCGAAGGCCTTCCACGGCGTGAGCAGGACCGATTCGAGACCACCCACCAGACGCTGCCGATCCCGTAGCGGCGAGCCCGTGATCCCAGCGAAGCCAGCGCTCCCATCCAGCGGAATGTCGTCGTTCTCCCGCCGCCGAAATCCGTGCGTATAGGAAACCTGGAAGAACTGCCGGAAGCCGTAACCACCGTGGTCCAGGAGCGGGGTGAAGTAGCTGCCGGCGAGATCCACCACCCCGTCCTCCATGGTGCGCTGGTGGAGGAAGGTGCCGCCGGCGGCGCGGAAGGCGAGATACCCCCAGCCCGTGTACTTCGCCGCCCGGAGCTCCGCGGCGCCGTAAGCTCGATTCTCGAATTCACTGAACTCCATGCCGCCGGTGAGCGTCGCCAGCAACCCATGCGGGATGTCTTCTCTCCAGCCGTATCCGCGCAGCAAGCGCCCTTGTTCGAAATCGCTCTTGGTGAAGGAGAAGCTCGCGAGCACGAGGTGCCGATCACGGAAGGGGCGATTGAAGTCGGCGGTCACCGAGTCGGGGCGGACGTAGAAGTCCAGGTAGTCGTAGCCGAGGGCGGGCACGAGCGCCTGGCGGCTGACGCCGCCGTGCGGCGCCTTGCCCACGGGGAACGCCCGCCCGCCCCATACGAAGGTCTCCAGGAAGGCCTGGCGGGGAACGTCGCCGGGCGCCGGCTTCAGATCGGTCATGGCGAAGGCGAGGGCCCCGGTGCTGCGGATCTGCGGTGCTTCGCGTGCGCGGGAAAGCACCACGCCCCAGGCCCGTTCCCGGTAGGTGTTGCGGTACTCGTAGGCGTTGCGTACGAAGGAACCGCTGATGTTGTCGACGCGGTATCTGCCGACGTACCCCAGCTCTTGGGGTTGCTCGGCGTCGATGAGGAGCAGGTTCTCGAAATGGTGCCCCCAGCCCGCGAAATTGCGGTCCGCCAGGCGGATGTCGGCACTCGAGGTGTTCTTGATCTTGAGGTCGAGGCCAAGGGTCCAACGATCCCGCGTCACCACGTAGAGGTCCACCGAATCCGGCGCCGACTCCACCGGCGCCACCACGACATTGGCCTCTTGCAGGAAAGGCGCGGCGCGCAACAGGCGCTCGGAATCGGCGAGGGCGTTCGGATCGAGCCTCTCGCCTTCGTGCATGAGCAAGTAATTCTCGATGATGCCTCTGCGCGTGTTGAAGTGCAGGGCATCGCCGACGCGACTCAAGGTGGACTGCACTGCATCGCCGCCGCCGGCGTCGTAAGCGCTGAAGACGTCGAGGCGTTCGATGACGATGTGGCGGATGGTGAGACCAGCGTAGGGGGCGAAGAAGTCCAGGCTCGGGGTGACGGCAGCCTGCTCCTGGAGCGGCAGCGCCGAAGGCTGGAAGACGTAGCGGGAGAGCTCGCGGGTCAGGCGATTGCGGGAGAGCTTCGCCTCCAGCGAGTCGAGCGTGGTGCTCCCGCCCACCAGACTGTCGGGCGGCTCCGCGACCGCAGCCGTCGCCGCGCCGCAGAAGAAGATGGCGGCGAGGAGCCGAGCGTGGAACCTCATGGTGTGAGCCGCCACGGGGCAGGAGCGGCGTTCAAGCCTCGAAACCGATGCGTCCGTGGCTGCCGTCGCAATAGGGCTTGTTCTGCGATCCGCCACAACGGCAGAGGGACAGGCGCTGCGCCGGACACGCCACCCCGGTGGCGGTGGAGCGGACGACCACGGGGCCCAGGAGACGGAGCGGGCCGTTCTTCGTCAAGATGATGTGCAACGCCCCGCCGAGCAAGCGTGCTGCTCCGGGAGCGGTGGCGCCGGTGCCAGGGGCGGCTGGGGCGCTGACGCCAGCGACAGCGCCGCCGGGAGCCCCGCCCACCGGTCCTCCTGCGGCTGCCGTCGCGGCGGCGCTGGGCACCGGTGGCGGCGGCACCTCGCCCGGGTCGGAGAAGCCGAGCTTCCGGTGCTGGCCGTCGCAATAAGGCTTGTTCGCCGAGCCGCCGCAGCGGCAGAGCGCCAGGCGCAGCTCCCGGGCGATCTCCATCCCCAGTGCATCCTGGAGCACGATCTCGCCGCGGGCGTAGAGCGGACCATCGGGCGAGGGGGTCACCTCGTTCACGAGCGCCGCTGCCTCCACCGTGCCATCGCTGCGTTCGTAGCGCAAAGCACCGGTGGGACACCGTTCCACCACGCGCACTACTTCTTCGGCACTCGCGCCTTCCAGGCGCACCCAGGGGCGCCGCTCGGGATCGAAGACGCTCGGCAAGCCACGCACGCATTCCGTCGCGTGGATGCAGCGTTTCACCTCGTAGGTCACGGCGATCTCGTCGCCTTGGTAACGATGGCTCCCCATCCGCATCCACCTCTCGTTGTCGCCACCACCCAGCCGGCGTCCCTCATGGTAGCACCGTGCCTCGGCAGCGCGCCCTCCCTTGACACTCCCGAACCGCCCCCCTATGTTCGGACCCCCCAACGGTGGGAAACGATGCTCGATCGGCTGCTTCCTCGAGCCGCGCAAGACAGTCTGCTGCGACGGATCCGTCAGGCCGAGGGGGGGGTGCTCACCTCCCTGCACGGGAGTAGTCCGTCCCTCATCGCTGCTCTCCTGCAACGCGACCATCCGGTACAGACGCTGGTCGTGGCGCCGAAGTTCGATGATGCGGAGGAACTGGCCCAGGACCTCGCCACGCTCCTCCCGGACACGCCGGTGCATCTCTTCCCCGAATTCGAGATCCTCCCCTACGAGAAACGTTCGCCCTACAAGGGCATCACCGGCCAGCAGGTCGAGGTGCTGCACCACCTGCTTTCCGGCGACAGCTGCATCGTCGCCACCTCGGCGAAGGGGCTGAAGTGGAAGGTGCAGCCGCCGGAAGAGATCCTCGATTACACCTTGCGCTTCGCGGTGGGCGGGGAGATCGACTACGACGGCGTGCTGGCTCGCTTCGGCGAGATGGGTTACTACGCCGTGCCTCGCGTCGAGTCGCCCGGCGACTTCGCGCGCAAGGGCGGCATCCTGGACGTGTTCAGCGTCTCCTACGAGAACCCCCTGCGCCTCGAGCTCCTGGGCGATCGGGTCGAATCGATGCGCTTCTTCGATGCCACGACGCAGCGTTCGCTGGGCGAGATCTCCACCGCCCTCGTGCCTCCCTGCTCTCCCCTCATCCTCTCGGACGCCAACTTGCAGCGTGCCGAGCAAAGGCTGCGTGCGAGCCAACAGGGCAGCGAGCCCGCCCGCGCTCGGCTCGCCGACCACGTGCGCGAGCGCCTGCATTTCGACGGGATGGAGCGCTACGCGGCCTACTACTCGCCGCGGGTCCTCCTCACCGAGTTCTTCCTGGATGCCCGGCGCCTGCTCTGGGTGCGCCCGGAGGCCGTGGTCGAGCAGCTACGTCGGCTCGACGAGGAGATCCACAAGCTCTTCGACGACGCCCGCCGCGGCGGCGAGCCGGTGCCGGAACCCGAGGCGATCTACGCTCCCAACACGGTCCTGCAAGCCTTGCCGGCCGGCATGCCCACCTACTACCTCACCCAGGTGCATTTCGGCGGCGCCCCTCTGGACAAGCTCCTCGAGCCGGCGCCGTCGGCCACGGAGGGCACGGCAGCGCCAGCGCCCGCCCAGGCCGCCGATCTGCCCGTGGTGCGTCTGGCGATCCAGTCGCCCGGAGAGCACGCCGGCCGGGTGGCGGAGTTGCAGCGCGACCTCGAGCACCGGCTGCTCCTCGGGCAGCGCATCCACATCTTCTGCGACAACCCCGGGCAGGCGCAGCGCCTGCAGGAGCTCCTGGACGACATCGCCGACCGCCTCGACTTCCCCGTGGGGGAGCTGCAGTCCGGGTTCGTGCTCGTCGAGCACAACGTGGTCGTGCTCACCGACCGCGAGATCTTCCAGCGCTACAAGCGCCGGCAGCGCCGCCGCAAATACCGCGTCAGCCAGGGCACCTCGGCATACGAGGAGCTGCAGCCCGGCGATTTCGTCGTCCACGTGCAGTACGGCATCGCCCGGTACTTGGGGATCCAGAAGTTGCAGGTCGAAGGCGCCGAGATCGACTGCCTGCAACTCGCCTTCGCCGGCGGCGACAAGATCTACGTCAGCGTCGACCAGCTGAACCGGGTCGAGAAGTACGTGGGCAAGGAGGGCGCCGTCCCGGAGCTGACCAAACTCGGCACCAACGCCTGGGAGCGCATCAAGGAACGCGCCAAGCGCGCCATCGCCGCCATGGCCCAGGAACTGCTCGGCCTGGCGGCGGCGCGGAAGTCCCAGCCTGGTCACGCTTTCTCCGCCGACACGCACCTGCTCAAGGAGCTCGAGGCTTCGTTCATCTACGACGAGACGGAAGACCAGCTGCGCGCCATCGGCGACGTCAAGGTCGACATGGAGAAGCCCGCTCCCATGGACCGCCTCGTCTGCGGCGACGTGGGCTTCGGCAAGACCGAGGTCGCCATGCGCGCCGCCTTCAAAGCGGTGCTGGACAACAAGCAGGTCGCGGTGCTCGTGCCGACCACGATCCTGGCGCAACAGCACCTGGGCACTTTCCGCGAACGTCTGGCGGACTTCCCCGTCGTCGTCGAGATGGTGTCGCGCTTGCGCCCGACGAAGGAGCAGAAGGAAATCCTCGTCAAGGTGGCCCGCGGCGAAGTGGACATCCTCATCGGCACCCATCGCTTGCTCTCCCGGGACGTGGAGTTCAAGTCGCTGGGTCTCGTCGTCGTCGACGAAGAACACCGGTTCGGCGTGGCTCACAAGGAGAAGTTGAAGCGCTTCAAGCAGACCGTGGACGTGCTCTCCATGACGGCGACACCGATCCCACGCACCTTGCACATGGCCCTGGTCGGACTGCGGGAGATGTCGCTCATCAACACCGCACCCCGGGACCGCCTGCCGGTGCAAACGGAGATCGCCCCCTTCGCCGAAGAGATCATCGTGGATGCCATGATGCGCGAACTCGACCGCGGCGGGCAGATCTATCTCGTGCACAACCGCGTGCAGAGCATCGACGCCATGGCCGGCTACGTGCGGCGCATCATGCCCTCGGCGCGTGTGGCCGTGGCCCACGGCCAGATGGAGGAACGGGCCCTCGAGAAGGTCATGCTCGACTTCCTCGACCAGAAGTTCGATGTGCTGGTGTCGAGCATGATCATCGAGAGCGGCCTCGACATCCCCAGCGTCAACACCCTGATCGTCAACCGCGCCGACCGGCTCGGCCTGGCGCAGCTCTACCAGCTGCGCGGCCGTGTCGGGCGTTCGAGCCACAAGGCCTACGCCTATTTCCTCGTCCCCCGCACCGGCACCACCACCGAGCTGGCGCGCAAGCGCCTAGCAGCGCTGCAAGAGTTCGAGGCCCTCGGCTCGGGCCTGCGCGTCGCCATGCGGGACATGGAGATCCGCGGCGCCGGCAACATCCTGGGGCCGGAGCAGCACGGCCAGATGGCGGCGGTGGGCTTCGAGCTCTACTGCCGTTTGCTCGAGCAGGCCGCCAGCGAACTGCAGGGGCGGCAAGCTCCCGAGGAAATCACGGCGCGGATCGACGTGGACCTGGAGTACCGGCTCCCGGACCGCTACGTGCCGGATCCGGAGGAGAAGATGCGGGTATACAAGAGGGTTTCCGGCTGCCGGGAACCGGGGGAGCTAGAGGCTCTGCGGGAGGAGCTCCAGGACCGCTTCGGGACGCCCCCGGAATCCGCATCCAACCTGTTGCATGTGGCTGAGTTACGGCTTCTTGCGCACGCCGCCGGGGCGGAGCGTGTACGCCTGCGGGGGTCGCGCGCCGAAGTCGTCTTGCGCCCCGGGCGGTCGCTCGCCCGGCCCGAGATCGAGACCTTGGTACGGGAATTACCGCACAAGCTCGCCTTCGATGCCGCGGGGGAGTTCCGGATCATCCAGCACCTGCGCCCAGGAAACCGGCTGACCCAGGTGGCCCAGCTCTTGGACCGCCTCCCGGGGACACGGGCCGGGAGCGAGGTGCGCGCCGCCCCCCGGTGAAGCCGTGCGCCGCCAGTCCCGAGGGTTGCCCTGACCGGGCATTGCCCTATGATGGGTGCGGGGAAACGAAAGACGCAGCCCAAGGGAGCATTCCATGAGACGGGTTCGAGCCAGCATCTGGGCCCTGGTCTTCCTGGCCGCGGCCTGCTCCAAGTCCAAGGAGGGGCGGCAGGACGCCGTCGTTGCCAAGGTGGGCAGCCACCAGGTGACGAAGGCCTACTACGAGGATCGCCTGGAAAAGATGGATCGGTCGCTGCTCCCGGACACCCTGGACCTGGCGGGGAAGCGGAAGTTCCTCGAATTCATCATCAACAAGGAAGTGTTGGCGCTCAAGGCGGAGGAGCTCGGCTATGCCGAGGATCCGGAGGTCAAGGCGCAGTTCGCCATCCTCGAGGAACAGATCCTGCACGGCAAGTCGGTGGAGGTCGCGATCAAGGACAAGGTGGCGGCTACCGACGCGGAGATCCAGAAGTTCTACGACGAGAGCAAGCACAAGATCCTGGTCAAGCAGATCATCGTGCCTACCAAGAAGGAAGCGGACGATTTGCTCCCCTTGCTGCGCGCCGGAGCCAACTTCGACTCCATGGTGGACGTGCACTCCCACGTGCCGCGGATCGGCGACGACGGCATGGAGATCCCGGTGGCTCAGCGCGCCATCTTCGGCGAGCTGGAGTACGGCCGGGCGAATCCGAAGGTGGAAGCGGCCATCTTCGACACCCCCATGGGACAAGTGGCGGAGCCGGTGGAGACCGCGTATGGCTGGCACATCTTCCTACCGTTTTCCGAGAGCCCGGTGAAGAAGCGGACCTTGGAGGAAGAGCGCCCGCTGATCGACGAGCAGATCGCCCGCCGCAAGCGCCGGGAAGCGACGAACGATTACTACGAGTCGATCCTCACCAAGCACAAGTTCAACGCCCAAGGCGAGGCGCTCGCCCTCATCAACCGCAAGATGCCTCCTGATTCGGACGAGCCCGTGGACCCAGCGAACGAAGTGAAGCCCGTCATCGACTTCAACTTCCAGGAACGGGAGACCCTCCTCTTCGAGGTGGATGGGAAGAAATACACCGTCGGCGATTTCTCCGACCGCTACGACCAGACGAGCTGGCCCGAGCGACCCAAGAAGTGGGTGGGCGCCCAGGGGTTGTACTACTGGATCCGGGACGTGTGGCTGAAGCCGCTGCAGATCGAACAGGCGCGCGCCGACGGCATCGACAAGCTCCCCGAGGTGGTCAACGAGATGAAGCTCCGCCACGAGATGCTGATGGTCGGACAGCTGCACGACAAGCTCATCGGCGAGCAGGTGCCGACGCCCTCGGAGGACGATCTGCGCAAGTTCTACGACGACCACGCCAAGATCTACGTGGAGAAGGAAAAGCGGATCTGCAACGTCATCTTCCACCCGCGGGAGACGGTGGTGCGCCGGGCCTACGAGGAGATCCGTGGGGGTGCCGATTTCGTCGCCACCGCGATCCGTTACAACGATAACGCCACCAAGCCCGAGGACGTCCGGACGGTGGCCTTCTCGCGGGACGATCAGAAGCACGCCTTGATCGCTGACAGCGCCTTCACCCGTGAGCTGCACCAGTACACCCAGCCGTTCAAGACCGGAGGTCGCGACCCGGGCACGCAAGGATGGGTCATGCTGCAGGTGCAACAGATCATCCCGGAGCGCCCCTTCGCCCTCGAGGACGTGAAGGAGAACGTCGTGCAGGACTGGCAGAGCGACTGGAGCGAGAAGCACCTGAACGAACTCCTGGTGGATTGGAAAAAGCAGGTCCCCATCGAGGTGGACGAGAAAATCCTGCTCGCCACCGAGGTGCGGCGGACCGACGTGGTCGTGCCCGGCAAGATCCAGGCGGGAACGCAGTGAGGCGGCGCCGGGCGAGACACGGCGCGGGCGCCGCCGGCGTGCTCGTGGCTCTGGCCCTGGCCCAGGCGGCCTGCAGTGGCAAGGGCGACACCCAAGGTGGGCGCGGCACGACGCAGCGCAGCGCCGACGCCCTGGCGCAAGTCAACGGCGCCGAGCTGCGTGCCGAGGACCTGCGCAAGCTCATCCCGGCGGACTACCGCGAAAGCGTCACCGGGGCCGAGATCTACGCCATCCTCGACCGCTGGATCGAGACCGAGCTGCTGTACCAGCACGCCCTGAAGGAGCACATCGAGAGCGACACCGAGGTGGGCGAGACGCTGCACCAGATGCGGCGGCAGATCCTCGCCGACGAATACCTGCAGCGGGAAATGAAGAACCGCGTGCGCGTGGGTGAAGATGAAGTACGGGACTACTACGAGTCCCATGTCGACCAGTACACCCAGGAAGTGCACCTGCGACACATCGTGGTGAACTCCTCCGAGGAAGCGCGGCAAGTGCTGACGGAGCTGCGGGCCGGCGGCGACTTCCGCGCCCTGGCGCAGCGCTACTCCGTGGACCCTTCCGGCCCCCGCGGCGGCGACCTGGGTTTCCTCGGCAAGGGCGCCATGAATCCGGCCTTCGAGCCCGAGGTGTTCCAGATGGCCCCGGGCGAAGTCCGCGGGCCCATCGCTTCCGGCTTCGGTTTCCACATCGTCCAGGTCGTGGGCCGGAGACCGGCCACGGACCCGTTGCCCTTCGAACTGGCCCGCGACGAGATCATGCAGATGCTGCTCCTGGAGAAGCAACGCGCGGCGGAGAAGAAGCTCTTCGCCGAGCTGCGGCAGGAAGCGAGCATCTTCCTCGCCAAGGCCTATGCCGGCATGCCCATCGAGCCGGAGACCGCGCCGACCACTGCCAGCACGGTGCTCGATACCACGGACGTGTCCAATCCGGACATGCCGCTGGAAGACACCTCCACCACCGCTCCGTCGGAGCCGGTGCAGCCGCACTGAGTCCCGCTTCGGGAGACAGGAGCGAGGCGCATGCAGACGAGTCGATTCCGGCAGCGAGCGCCGCGGAGGCGCCGGCACCTTTTCGCCGGCGACGCCCGTCCGCGCCGGCGCGGCGCTCTCACGCTGGCGCGCCGCTGGCTCGCCTTCGGTGCCTGCGCTTGCCTGCTCGGTTTCGCCGCTCCTGCCCAGGCCGCACGCGAGATGGTGGATCGCATCGTGGCGATGGTGGACGACGAGTCCATCCTGCTCTCCGACGTGCTCCGGGAGATGAACCTGGTGCGCCTGCAGCGGAGCCTGGGAGAGATGAGCGAGGCGGAGCAGGAGCAGCTCTTCCGCACCGTGCTGGACGGCATGATCGATGATCAGCTCCTGGTGGCCCAGGCCAAGGTGAAGGGCTACGAAGTGGGCGAGCAAGAGCTGAGCGAGTCGGTGGACAAGGAGGTCCGCAGCATCAAGGAACGCTTGGGAGGCGAAGAGGCTTATCGGCGGGAGCTGCAGCGCCAAGGCTTCACCGAAGCCGAGGTGCGCGACATGCACCGGGAGCAAAGGCGCAAGCAGATCCTCGCTTCCCGGGTGGTGCAGAACGAGCTGCGCCCCCAGGTGTCCATCACCGCCGACGAAGTTCGCCAGTTCTACGACACCCAGCGCGATTCCGTGCCTGCCGAACTGCTGCGCACACCGGTGCGCGTCCGTCTCGCGGACATCCTGATCATCCCGCGGGACGAAGAGAAGGAGAAGGCCGCCCGCGCCAAGATGGATGCCATCCTGCAGCGCCTGCAAGGCGGCGAGGACTTCGCCAAGGTCGCCACCGAGCAGTCCGAGTGGCCCACGGCGAAAAATGGCGGCTCGCTGGGCAAGTTCCGCTACGGCGACTTCGAGAGCGACGCCTTCGACGAGGCCGTGAGCAAGCTCGAGCCGGGCCAGATGAGCCCGGTCATCCCGACGAAGTTCGGCCTCATGGTGGTCAAGCTGGAAAGCCGCGACGGCGAGGTGATGACGGCCCGGCACATCGTGATCAAGATCGAGCCCGACGAGAACGCCCGCGTCAACGCCCTGGAGCGGGCCTTGGATCTGCGGCGGCGGGCGCTGGCCGGGGAGGATTTCGCGGCCCTGGCGCGGCAGTACTCCGACGACCCGCTCACCAAGGAGAAGGGCGGCATGGTGGAGGACGACTGGGACATCGAGGGCTTGCGTCCCGAGTTTCGCGGTGCCGTGGATTCCCTCGCCGTGGGCGAGATCAGCAACGTCCTCAACACCCCGAACGGCTTCTACGTCCTCAAGATCCTGGAGCGGAACGAGTCGAAGGAGACCACCTTCGAGGAAATCCGCGAGCCCCTGCACCGCTACATGGAACAACGCGAGCTGGAGAAGCTCTTCCAGAGCTACGTGCACGACCTGCGCAAGAAGTTCTTCGTCGACGTGAAGGTCTAGAGCGCCCCGCCAGACTCAGCGCCAATCGCCGCTGGAAACGAAGGCCGCCCAATAGAAGGGATGGGTGCTCTGGCCGCGGGAACGCCGCGCCGCGAGTATGGCGACGTCGGCGTGGTGCACGGCGTCGGCCGTCCCTTGGTGCTGACGCAGCCGCGCCTCGTACAAGGCGCGCATCCACGCCCGCGTCGGTTCGTCCGCCACCGGCCAGAGGCTCATGATCACCGAGCGGGCGCCGGCCACCTGAAAGGCCCGGCAGAGACCGAGCACCCCTTCTCCCACGCGCACCTCGCCGAGACCGGTGTTGCATGCCGACAGCACCGCCCACTCCACTCCCTGCAGATCGAGGGCGGCGATCTCCGCCGCGGTCAGGATGCCGTCTTCGCTTCCCGGCGGCGCCGCCGCGCGCCGGTTCGCTCCAGCCAGGGCCAGACCCGATTGCAGGAGGAGATCCGGGGGCCTCGGGACCGCCGACTCGAGCGGGAGCTTGTGCAGCTGGATGCTGCGGGTTCCCGCCGCCGCCGGCGCACAGGCGCCGAGGAAGAAGCCGTGCGTCGCCAGGTGCAGCACGCGCTTGCCCGGTGCGGCGCGCTTGAAAGCCACGTCGCTCGCAGCGGGCCCGGTGAGCACGGTGGACCCCGCGCCCCAGAGCCGGGCGACATCGCCGACCTCTCGCGCCGTTCCGGGGAGCGGCACGAAGTGCAACGACTCGAGAGCGGCACAAGGAGAGTCGCGCAGGGCGAGGTCGCTGGCGTCGCTCGCCCAAAGCAGCGAGACCTCGCTCTCGGTCCTATCGCTCTGGCCGTCGAAGTCCGCCCCACCCAGCGCCAAGAGCCCGTGCCCCGCCGGCGCCTGGCGTAGCGGCAACAGATCACGCTCCGAGGCGAGCGTGTGCACCCGCACCCCGGCATCGGCGAGGTAACCATCGGCGGCGCGCTCCGCTTCGCCCCGAGGCAAGGCGGCGATGTTGAGCAGGTGCAGGGCGCCGTCCGGAACCACGAGGACGTGCGACGCACCGGCGACGTAAGGCTCGAGCGGGTCCCACACGGCGCGCCGCAGCGCCTCGCCGGCCCGCCGATACGCCGTTTCGCTCTGCGCCGCGGTGCGGCCACGGACGCCGACGCCTACTGCCGCTTCGAAACCCCAGCGCGCCACCAGGGAATCGACGTGCTGCATCGGCCCCAGCGCCAGCAGGCGAGGGGGCTGCGCGCCGGCGAGCACGAAGGCGACGAGCTCGCGTACCGGCTGCAACCCCGTGGCCACGCGCTCCTGCCGCCGGTAGACGGAGTACGCCACCAGCGCCTCGCCTGCAGGCAAGCTGCGCGCGACCGCGTCCAGGCCCAGATCGCGCCGCGCCTGCCAGGCACGGAAGTCCTGGCTCCGCGTGGCCAAGGCGCGCTCCGCCACCTCCCGCGCTCGCGCCGCCTGGCGGATTCTCTCCTGGAGGGAGGCTCCACCATTCCCGGTGCTGCGGAAGGCGAGGTTGGCGAAGTGCGTGCTCGCATCCTGGTACTCCTGGGCGAGGCGGGAGAGCTCCGCATCCGCGTGCAGAGCCCGCGTCGCGTTCCGCTGCAACATCTCTTCGAACACCAGAGCGCGGGCCCGAAGGACCGCGTCCCAGACCGTGGGCACGAGAGCGGGAGACGCCGAGGCTCGCACCGCGAGCCCTTGCATGAGGTCGAGCCCCCGCGCCCGGATGCCGGCCAGGAGCAAGGCCTCCCGTTCGGCGAGCGCTCGCGAGGCCGATTCCAAGTGCGCCCTGCCGCGCGCCTCGGCCTCGGCACTGGCGCGGAAAGCGCCCGCGGTGTCGCCGCTCTCGGCGAGCACCACCGCCAGCAGCACCAAGCTTTGCGCCACCTCGGGATGCTCGGCGCCGAGACTGCGCTCGCGCCGGGCGAGGGCTTCTGTCACCAGCGCCCGCGCCGCCGCCAGGTCGCCCGCTTCGTAACGCAACGTCGCCAGCTGGTGCAGGGCTTCGCCGATATAAGGATGCTCCGGGTCGAGGAGCTCCGCCGCGAGCCGCCGCACCTGTTCGTAGTCCGCCGCCGCCGCCACCGGATCGCCGGTCTTCTGATGCAGGAGACCGAGCCCGACGTAGCACGACACCAGAGACGGATCGGTGGGTGCGACGATGGCCCGGGCCTCGCCGTAGAAGCGCTCGGCTCCGGCGAAGTCACCGGATTCGAGCCGCTGTCGCGCCACGTTGACCATCGCCGCTGCCGTCAACGGATGGCGATCCCCATAGGCCTGACGTCGCATGGCGAGAACGCGCTCGAAGAGCTCCAGCGCCTGCTCCCCGTCCCCCATGCTCGAGAGCACCGCTCCAAGATTGTTGAGGCTCTCGGCGATCTTGGGATGATCCGGGGGCAAGTGGCGGGTGCGCAGCGTCAAGGCCCGCTCGTGCGCCTCCCGCGCGCCGGTGTATTCTCCTTCCTCGCCGAGGGCGATGGCCAGTCCGTTGAGGACGAAGGCGATGTCCAGAGGCTCTGCTGCCGGCGCCGCCTCCAAGGTCGCCAGGGCGCGACGATACTCGTCGATGGCCGCGGCGAACTTGCCCATCCGGGTGCTGACGATGGCGATGTCGTTGCCCAGCATCGCCACCTCCGGCGCTTGCGGCCCGAGGCAGCGCGCCAGGAGGTCCCGCGCCACGTTGTAGAGCTCGGCTGCCTCAGTCAGGCGGTTGCAGAATTCGAAGAGGATCCCGGTGCTGCGCAAGCTCTCGGCGAGATCGGCATCGTCAGCGAGGACGAGATGGATGCGCAGGGCACGCTCCGCCAGCGCCTGCGTTCCCGGAGCGGTGGCGGCACCGGAACGCCAACCGCACTCCACCAGCAGGTCGAGAACTGCGGCGGCTTCCAAGCTGAAAGGACCCTGCACGGCTTCGACGGCGCCGAGGAGTTGGCGGGCCGCCGTGGACACCGGCTGTCCGGCGGCGAGCGCCTGGCGCAGGGCCTGCACGCGCTGCCTCACCTCCGCCAGCTCGAGGCGGGGCGAGGTTCGAGGCGACGTGAGGGCTGACGCCGGCTGCCGCTCTTCGGACTCGGGAGCCGGTTGCACGGCGGCAAGGCCGAGACCGACGCCGCACCAAAGCGCCCACGTGACCGCCCGTCGGCGCCGGCGGCCGTGCTCGTGTGGCGACGGGCGCTCGCTCATTGCCGGCCGCACCCTTTCTCTTTCAAGGTGCTGCGCTCGCTGCCTTCGCGCTTTCCGCTTCGAGTTCGATGAGCTGGAACCACAGATCCTTGCTCCGCTCGCGCCGGGCCTCGAGCTGTCGCACCAGGCCATCCATGGCGCTCGCCCCGGCCTGCGGCGCTTTCTGCAGTCGAATCGCGCGCAATTGCAAATCGTCCAGCACCGCGGCGTCCACCGGCGGCACGAGCGCCGCCTGCTGCTGCTGCAAGGCGATGAGCTCCTCCAGCCTTTCGATCTCGTGGCGCGACGCCACCACCAAGAGCTTCTCCGTCCCGCCGGCGGCTGAGGCCTGCCAGAAGGCTTCCTGCGCCGAAGCTGCCGGCAGGCGGTGCAGCACGCCACCGGGCAAGGGATTGTGCAGCTGCAGACCAGGGTCGGGGAAGAGCGCGTTCAAGACCCCCGGTTCGCTCGCCGCCTCGTTGAGCACGTAGACGTGCAGATCTTCTCGGCTCTCCACGGTCATGAACAGGGCTTCGCCGGGGCGCAGTCGAGAGCCAGGGGAAAGCGCCTGCTGCGTTCCACCTTGCACGGCGTACAGCGACGTCTGCACGCGGAGCGGCGTGGCCAGGAGACCGGTGCGGCTCCAGGGATGGAGAGCGAAGACAGCGAGCCCGGCGAGGAGGAAGAGCGCCGTTGCCGCCTGCCACCGCCGTGAGCTCCAGCGCCTGCCGGCCGCCCCTCCCAGAGTGGCGCGCAAGGCCCGCTCCATCTCACCCATGCTGCCGAAGCGCCGTGCCGGATCCGTTTCGAGGGCGCGCTCCACCACCTGCACGAAGGCCGCGGGCAGATCGGCACGGCGGTCCCGCAGGGGCACGCTCTCGCCGCGCTCGTGCTTCGCCTTCAACTCTTCCACGGCCTCGGCCAGCACCGGATAGCTCCGGCTCACGAGACGGTAGAGGAAAACGCCGAGTTGGTAGATGTCGGCGGCCCGGGTCGGACGATCGCCGTGCAGAACTTCCGGTGCCATGGTGAGGGGTGTGCCGGTGCGGTAGGTCGCAGCATCCACCTCGGGGAGATCCTCGCGCACGCTGCCGAAGTCCATGAGCACGATGCGGCCGCCGTCGACGCGCATCACGTTGCGCGCGGTGACGTCCCCGTGCACGAGTCCGGCGGCGTGGAGTGCCGCGAGGGCAGCGCAGAGCTCGCCGCCGACCAGCGCCGCCTCCTCCGCGCTGCAAGGGCCGCGGCGCTCCAGTCCTTGCTCGAGCGTTTCCCCACGCAGCAGCTCGGTCCACAAGCCCGCGCGGCCCCCGTGCACGTCGGCCCCATGGACGACGATCACATTCGAGTGGCGGATCTGCGCCAAACGCCGGGCCTCGTCGAGGAAGTCTTCCCGCCCGCGGCCCGGCGGCACGCGCTCGGCGCGGAAGAGCTTGAGCGCCACCTCGCGGCGGAGCTGCGTCTCGGTGGCTCGGAACACTTCCGCGAAAGCTCCGGCGCCGAGACGTTCGTGCACCACGAGTGGGCCCCAGTGGGTCGGCGCCGCCGCCGTGGCGATCTCGTCCCCGGCAGGAGCCGGATCCCCTTCACCGACCTGTCGGCACAGTCGCGCGATCGATTCGATGGCGCGCAGGTTGTCGAGCTCCCCGGCCAGCTCCGGCGCCTCCGTCCCTGCGGCGGCCCAGTCCAAGAGCGCACCGTCGGCGACCGCTTCGGCGAGCCGCTGCAGCGCCCCATCCTCCCCGCTCTCAGCGTGTTCCATGCATGGCCTCCGCCATCTGCACCAGGGCCCGGGCAATGAGCATGCGCACCGCATTGGCGGAGGGACTGCCCACGGCCTCCGCCACCTCCTGGTACCCCAGACCGAACTCGAGCCGCAGCACCACCGCCTCCCGGGTGCGTTCGGGGAGCGCCTGCAAAGCCTCCTCGTACGCAGCGAGACTCTCGCTCCAGAGCACGTTGTCCAGCGGACCTGGTGCCGCGCTCGGGATCTCTTCGGAGAGCTCCTCGTGCCGGGGCCGGTGGTTGGAGCGCCGGATCTCGTCGCGCACCTGGTTCATGAGGATGCGCCGCAGGTAGGCCAAAAAAGCCCCCTGCCCCCGGGGCTCGAACCCCTCTACGTGATCCAACGCACGCAGCAGGGTGGACTGCACGATGTCGTCGGTTTCGGCGAGATCCCGGACGCCGGTGGGGAGTCGGCCGTGGGCCCAGCGCCGGAAGGCCGGCAGGAAACGAGCCACCAGGTGGTCGCGGGCCGCCGGGTCGCCCAGGCGCACCCGGGCGAGGAGCTGGGCGGTGCTCTCCAGCGACTTCGTGGCAGCACCGGACGCGACCGGCGCGGTGGCGGCGGCGGACGATGTCACCCTGGGGGTCTCCTCCATACGCACCTCGGACGAGCTCCACGCTGTGGAGACTAGGGAGTCATGCAGGCGGAGGTGAGGATTATAGACGAGGCGACCCGGAAGAAGAGGAGACATTCCCTGGTGCCGGTGCCCGAGCCTCGGCGAGGTCGTCACCAACCGAGCTCAGGCACGGGCCCGCAGCGACACCGGCAAAGCCGCAGCGTCGAGGCCCCGCTGGGGACAGCTCAACTCGGCCGCGTTCCCCGACCAGAGCCCGCGCATCCAGCGGTGCATGGAGGCGGCGACCAACTCCAGGCGGCCGTCCTCGTGGAGGCGGCCCACGTCGTTCGCCGGATGATTCAGGGCGACGGTGCACTTGTTCAGCCGCCCATCGGCGCGGACGACGAAGGCATTGCCGCGGGCGGCGTAGCAGACACCGTCCGGGTCGACATCGACGCACTCCACGCCAAGAGCCAGCGCCCGTTCTCGCAGATCGTGGAGTACCGCGCCGCGCGCCTCCGGCGAGAGGAAGGGAAACGCAGCATCCGCAGGCCCTCCGAGCGGCGCCACTTCCTTGAAGAGCAGGCGGAAGCGCCTGTCCCCGCCGAAGGCCCGAGCGAACTCCTGGAGAAAAACCGGCAGCGTGGTGCTGTTGGCTCCGTGCACGTGCAGCCGCACCACCACCTCGAAGGCGCGCTCTACCGCCCGCATCGCCAGCAGGTGCGTCCAGAGGCGCTGGAAGGTGCCGCCGCCCCCGGCGCGCCGCCGCGTGCGGTCGTGCACCTCCCGCAGGCCGTCCAAGGAGACCTGGAAGCAGCTGACGCCGACGTCCAGCAAACGCGAGAACGCCCGGGGGCCGAGGTGGAAACCGTTCGTGGTGAGGTCCGAAACCAGCCGCAGGCGTGGGTGGGCTGCCACCAGATGGCGGGCATGGAGCATGATCTCTTCCACCACGTCCCGCGCCAGGAGCGGCTCGCCGCCGAACCACGACAACGCCAGCCAGTCGAGCTCGCCGGCGCGCCGCTCCAGGTAGCGCTTCAGGCCCCGCACGACGCCCGGGTCCATGCGCCCGTGGGCGAAATCCTCGTAGCAGTACGTGCAACGGAAGTTGCACGCCTCCGTCGGCATCAAGATCAGACGCAGGACATTGTTCGCCAGCGCCGCATGGATTTCCGTGGCCGGAATCGTCAGGGCCCCTTGCCTCCTGCAGACCGTGCGGTGACGACGCCCTAGCAGCGCAGGTTCACGATCGTCCCTGCATTGGTGATCGAGTCACCGTCCTGCCCGGCCTTCTCCGCGCCACCGAAGAAAACGATGACCGCCTCGCCCGAGCCGGCAGCGCCAGGTTTCACCCCGTAGAAGTCGCGAAGCTGGTTGCTGAGCTGCGGGTCGAGAATGGTGATCCGTCCGGTTTCGGGGTCGAACTGCACGATTTGGGGGCAGGCGACGGCGGCATCGCTTCCCCCCTGCGCGTCGATCTTCGCCGTGGCCGCTCGCTGCGGCCCGGAGGCATCCTCGCAGGCGAGGACGAAGACGAGACTCGATACCAATCCTCCGAGTGGCTTGTGCATGGCCCTCCTCCGCTTTGCTATGGGAGATGGAACGGGGAACGGAATGAACAGACTGAATGCCCATCCGCTGCACTTCGCAATGCAGTCCACTTGTCTAGTGACGGATGTTCGACACGGGTGCGGCCCGGCGTCCCCCTACCGACGCCCGAGGGGCGCGCTGTGCGCGTTTCATGGGCCGACGAGACCGGTCCTCACAGCATAACAGGCCAGGCCCACCGTGCTCTGCAGACCGAGCTTCTTCATGAGAGCGGAGCGCTGCGCGTCCACGGTGCGGGCGGAAAGACCCAAAATGCCGGCGATCTCCTTCGAGGTCTTCTCTTGCGCCAGCAAGGTCAAGACGAACTTCTCCCGCGCGCTCAGCTCCTCCAGCCCGGCCGTCGTTGCTGCTGGTCCGGGGGCAGGCGGAAGGCTGGCGCCGACGCAGCGACGCGGGTGCACTTCGGTCACGATCCGCGCCACTTCGTCCGGGCTCGCCGCGGCGAGGAGAAAGGCGCAAGCGGTCGACACGATCGACTGCACTTCCAGTGGCTCCGTCAGGGGATGGAGACAGAGGACGAGGCTGCGCGGCTGCGGCGCCGCTTCGCCGGCGTGGCCTGCACCGGGCTCCTGGATGGCGGCTTGGAGGACCACCGCGTCGGCGTTCTCCGCTGCGGCCTGCTGCAGCAAGGCGATCGTCTCTTCGAGCTCGCTGCGCATGACGGCGCCGGGCTCGGGCGGCGCTGCCGCGTTCACGGCCCACGGGTGATTCTTGCCGACCAGAATCCGCATGCTTGCCTCTGCCTCCGCACCATGAACCCTGGCAGCGCGGCGACGCGGCCCGAGCGGCGCCGGTGGAGGAAGCGGTCCGGCAACTCCGGGCACAGCACGTCTTCTGGACGCTCGGACCAGGAGAGTGCCAGCCTCCCCCTGGGGAGAAACGGATTCCAGCGCCGGATTCGCACACGCTCGCTCGCGGCGGCGCCGTTTCCAGCGGCGGGAGGAGCAGGCCTGCGCCGACCCGCCAGCACTCGCCTGCCGAGAGAGGCACTTCCCTCTCGTCAGGCCCCGCGGCCTTCCCCCAGGGCCACCCAGGGTATCGATTTTTTCGTTTCCTGGTAATCACACCATCGAGTTTTTGGCCTGGGCGTTGCTGCCCCTGCACGGGGAAGGCGGGGGGTCGTCGCGCGCTGGAGTTCTCCACGCGCACCGCTGCCCCTGGGGCACGAAAGGCACCATGCTCACCTGGCAGAAAGAGCTTCGGACCCGGGGGGAGGCGGTGGCAGCGCCACCGGATGCGCCGCCTCCCGGGGCAAAAGAGGCGGAGCCCGCCGAGGCTCCAGCCTCCCTGGACGTCCTTCCACACGGTGAAACGAGCCACGACTCGGTCACGGTGGTCGAGGACGCCCCGCCTGGAACCCAGCGCGCTGCCCTCCACCGCCGGCTCCTGCACACCTGGATTTCCCTCGTGGTCGCGAGCCTCCTTTCCACTACCGGGTTGGCGGTGGCCTTGGCACCGCTGCTCGGCGCGGACTTCGAGACTCTCTGGCCCTGGGCACCGACGCACTGGGCGCTGCTCATCGCGGCGCCGGTCGCCCTGCTGGCGCTGGTGCTGCTGCTCTCTTTGCGCCTGCGCCGACTCTCCGCCCAGCAGAAAACCCTGGATCTGGGTCTGCGGGCGCAGGTGGAGAGCTTCGACCGCCAGGCCGAGGTCATGACCCGGGGCATGCAGGAGTTGGAGGAGGAGATCGTGGCGCGGCGCGAGGTGGAGCGCACCCTCGAAGCCGTGGCCGCGACGCTGGAGCGTCAGCTGGAGGAAGAGAAGCGGGAGGCGAGCCGGCAGGAACAGCACCTGGCCGCCGCGAAGCGCAGCACCGAGATCCAGAACGCCCGTCTGCGCGAGCTGAACAAGATGGCCCACGAGTTCGTGAGCCGCGTTTCGCATGAGTTCCGCACTCCCCTCACCGTCATTCGCGAGTACGCCACCACGATGAAGGAGGAGCTCGTCGGTGACGTCACGCCGGAGCAGTACAAGTACCTGGAGACGATCATCGCCCGGGTCGACGATCTCATTGTCATGGTGAACGATGTCGTCGACATCAGCAGCCTCGAGGCGAACATCCTGGTCGCCGCGCGCAGCACCTGCCGGGCGGAGGACATCGTGGAAACCGCCCGGGACGTGCTGGAGCGCAAGGCCGCCGCCGCCGGGGTGAGACTCGTCGTCCGTCTCGACCCCGGCCTGCCTGAGGTGTACTGCGACGCGGCCAAAGCCGTGCGCGTGATCGTCAATCTGGGCGTGAACGCCATCAAGTTCTCCGAAGCCGGCAAGGAAGTGGAGCTTTGGTGCCGGCGGAGCAGCGACGGCGCCGAGGTGCTCATCGGCGTGGCGGATCATGGCCCGGGGATCGCCCCGGAACACCTGGAGCGCGTGTTCCGCTGCTTCGAGCAGCTGGAGACCAGCACGCGCTCCAGCACCAAGGGTTTCGGACTGGGGCTCACCATCGTCCGCGAGCTGGTGCAGCTGAACTTCGGCCGCGTCGACGTCGAGAGCCAGGTCGGCAAGGGCAGCGTCTTCTCCTTCAGCCTTCTCGTGGCCGACCCGAAGCGCCTGCTGCCCCTGTACGTGGAACGTGTCACCGCGACACCGCGCTCGGGCCGGACCATCTCCCTGCTGCGCGCCGCCACGGAAGCCGAGGCGGACGAGACGATGCTTAAGGAAATCGAGCACTACCTGGGCCGGCAGACGCGGCGCACCGATCTCGTCTTCGCCGCCGGACGCGGCCGCTGGCTGGTGGTGGCGATGACGGACAGAACCGGAGTCGACCAGATGTTGCAACGGCTCGCGCGCGGCTGGTCGAAGGTGGAGGGCGGAGCAGAGTCGAACCTCCCGGCGTTGCGCTGGCGCATCGCCGGTTGCTTCGACGTGGAGAAGCGCCGCGACGACTTCGTGCGCGCCTTCCTCGCCTGGTCCGAGTCGGATGCTGCCCCCGCCAGCGGCGGCCAGCCGGCTCCCGCGGCCATCCCGCCCAGTTCGACGGCGAGCAAGTCCCCTCCCGCCCCGAGCGCTCCCGCCGACAACGTCCACCCCGCACCTCCCCCAGCGGACCAGGACGCAGCCGCCACTCGCGGGAAGAGGCCCTCCCCGCGCGGCCGAGACTCACGCTGACCCCACAGAGAAAAACCCGTGCCGGACGCGACCGCCTTGTCCGTGCCGGCTCGAGAACCGGAGCGCCGACACTGCGTCCACGCCGGTGACGGTGGTTGTCGCCCGGCGAATTCGTTGGGGTACAAGGTGAAGAAGAGGAACTTGGTGGTGCTCAGCGGAAGCGGCGCTTCATCTCGCCCCAGGTCGGGGCCTCCACCGGCGTGGGCACGCCGAGGCCACGGTAGTCGATTTGCGTGTAGTCGAGCGTCGCGGAGTGCTCCTGGATGCCGAGACCGGCCTCGGCGCAGGCATCCAGGAGCGGGTGCGTCGTCTGCGTGAGCGCCCGCCGCGCCCGTTCACGGTTGATGAGATCGAGCTGCACGCAGTCGATGGCGACTGGGTCGACACCGACGAGCACGCTGTTGGCCGCGCCACCGCCGAAGGTCTGCCAGGGCGCCGGAACATCGGTCGTCTCCCCCCGGCCCACGAAGTGTTTCCCGGACCACATGCCGAAGAGACCGTCGGCGACGACGAGGCGCAGCTTGCCGCGGACGTGCGGGTTGTTGCAGATGGCGGCCACCGGGTTGGTGGCGGCCCGGGCGTTGACCAGGTGCACGTGCGTGCCCTGCGGCGTATCGATAGTGCCGTGATGCAGCTTGAGCGCTCCCGAGTTGCCCCAATCGATCCGGATGGCCTTGAGAACGGGCAGGGCGATCAGGTGCTGGGCGCGGCAGAGCTCATCGCTGATACGCCCGGACCAGCCGATGTTGGACATGCTCACGACCTGGTTGGGATAGCCGCCGGAGAAGCCGCTGTCGTCGGGGCCGACGAAGACGACGCCGGGGTAGCGGTTGTGCGTCTTGTCCCGGTACCGCTGCGGGATCGAGCCGCTGCCCGGCCGGGTGGAGTCGTAGACGTGGATCGAGGGCTCGGGGATGCCCGCACTCTTCAGCCCGCGGACCACGGAACTCACCAGCTCGGGGGTGGAAAGGATCAGATTCTGGCCCCAGTTCACGTCGTTGGTGTTGATCTTCAACGCCACGATCTCACCCGGGCGGTAGAGCGCCAGCACCTGCCGCCAAGCATCGGTGGGCGAGGGGGCGTCGGTGAGCTCCACCATGGCCCGGTCCACTAACGCATCCACTCGGGCCTGGACGACATAGTCGTAGTAGAAACCGGTGCTGAAATTCCACGAGGTCGCCTCGGCGTCGTAGGCGTGGACGACTCGATGTGCGGGCACCGCGCTGAGGGCAGGCGGATTGCCAGCAGCCAGGCTGCGCGCCGCCCTGCTGGTGCAGGGGATTCCCCCTGCCAAGAGGCCGGCCACACCGGCGGTCAGAGTTTGGAGGAAGCTCCGGCGGTCCAGCCTCAGGACGTCCAGCGTTCTCTCGTTTCCCCGCATGCCGCCCCACTCCACCCCAGGGACGCCTGAACCTCGGGAGAACCCGATGCACTCGAGAGGCGTCTCGAAGTGCGTTGAGTCTGACTGTTCCTGACACTCCATGCAAGCAAGTCTTGTGCGCTAGCGACGGCCTCGACACCGAATGTTCTTCGGTGTGCACGAAGCACCAACGCAGATCAGCTGAAGAGCCGCCGCGCACGCTACCGTGTCCATCGTGGTACGACGACTCCCGCGTGGGTTAGAATGCAACCCGCCGGTGGATGGGTGCCCAGGGTTGTCGTGTTGGCGTGGAGGAAGCGGTCGTGTGGTGGAAGGCGGTGCGAGCGGGCATCCTGGCGGCCATCGCCTTCATTCCTGCCTGTGAATTCGTGCTCCCCGAGGGGACGCCGGCGCAACGCATCACGGAACCACCGCAGCAGTTTCCCTTCCCGCAGCGTGCCCGCGTCGTGGACATCGATTCCCCGGGACTCCTGGATGTCGCCGACACGGAGTACCGACTCGTCGCCGACGTGACCGCCGACAAGACCGCCTTCCAGCTCGCCGCCTCTCACATCACCCTCAATCTGAACGGCCACATCGTGACTTATGGGGAGCGGAACGACGTCGCGGAGTGCCATGGCGTGGTGCACCAGCGCGACAACGCGACCGACATCGTGGTGTGCGGGCCCGGGACGATCCGCCAGGGAGCGGGCGGCCTGGCCACCGATCCCCAACGCACGGGCTGGAACCCCATCAGCTTCCCACTCGGGGCGACGCAGGTCGTCATTGCCGGTGTGGAGCTCCTCTATCGTACCCCCGAGACCTACGGGATCCGCGCCATGTGGGTTTCGGAGATCACCCTCCGCGACAACATCATCGAGGACCAGGGCACGGTGGTGCTCAACCGCCACTCCCTGATCGCGGCGATCGACATCAGCCGCGGCACGGGCGGACTCGTCCGGGGCAACGACATCCGGCGAACGCGACAAGTCGGGATCAGTTCCGGCAACGACTGCGAGGTCGCCTACAACAGGATCCACGTGAGCAGTGTGGTGACGAACTCCTACGCCATCGTCTGTTTTGCCGTGGACGGTTTCACCGTGCACCACAACACCATCACCGGAGAAGGGGTGCACCCGATCGGCATCGGTGCGGTGGCCGAGGCCCACCACGGCGACATCCTGGACAACGACATCGAGGTGCAGAGCACCGCGGTGGGGACGGAATACGGCGACACCGGAGCCGCCGGCATCCGCATGACCTGGGGCACCGACGACGTCCGCGTGCGGCGGAACCACATCCTGCTCCGGGCGGAGAAGAACCTCCTGGGTCCGGGGCTGGACAGCTGGGGGCGGGCCCTGTGGGTGGGACTCCCTGATTCCACTGCGGCCGTCGTCTTCGAGGACAATGTGATCATCGCCAGGAACAAGAATGGCGATGGGGCCAAGGCGGCGGGCATCGCGGTGGTGTGCTGGAACCGTTCGCCCGCCCTCGTGTTCCGCCACAACACCGTCATCAGCAACTGGGCGAACGTCCTCCTCGCCGACAGCTATGGCATCGCCGACGGCTATCCTCGCTTCATCGGCAACACCTTCCGCAAAGAGGATGCCGACCCGACCTATCGGACGATCCGCAGCGACAATCCCTCGGTGCCTTCCACCGCCCTCTTCGAGCACACGACCTACGAGAACGGCGCCGCCTTCGAGAGCATGGAGGTCGAATTCGACGCCGCCGGCAGCTGGTACGACGGCAGGGCGAAGAAGGACATCGCTCAGGGCTGGCACTTCGAGCTCACGGTGACCCACGGCGCCACGCAGCCCCTCGCTGGCGCCGAGGTACAGATCACGAACAATGCTGGAGAGCTGGTGTATCGGGGCACGACGGGCAGCGCCGGAACCATCGCCACGGACTTGGCCGAGTACGACCTGACCAGCCGCTCCACCTATCCATTGCCGGACATGGTGACCCTCGACGTCGTGCCGGGGGGAGGCAACAAGATCCTCCGAACACCTTACCGAGTCACGGCGCGCTTTGGCGCCGCGCAGGCGGCGGCGACGGTTCCCTTGACCGCAGACACCCGCATTGTGCTGCAGCTGCAAGCCTACTAGGAACAGGCTTCCCCGCCGGCGCCTCTTGCGCCGCCTCCCAGGCCGTGCTAGCGTGACCCGTTCCCGGTAGAACGTTTTTCACGCACGTCCAGCCCGGGGGCCAGCCTACCGTCCATGAACCCGTCTGGAGAGCATCAGCCTGTGTTGAGGGTCACTCCTGCCCGGGACGAGACCGTCTGGCGCGTCGAGGACTGCCTCCTCGATCTGGGCGCCGTGGGACCGTTGGCGTTCTTCGCGCGCAACGCCTATCGCTATTCCGAACGCTGGAAGCGCGTCGCCGCGCTCTACGCCGTCTCGGTCGGGCGCGTGCTCCTGTACACGACCTCGCCGGCGTTGTCGAGCCGCGTGCTGCATCTGATGACGCGCGGCATGAGCCGTGATCGACTCGATGTGCTCGGGGAGGAATACTTCCAGCTCTTTCTCGTGCCCCGTTTGAAGAAGCCCGGGATCGAAAGTTTGCGCCGTGCGATGGCGCAGGAAGATTCCGTCGTCCTCGTCAGCCAGGGGTTGGAGCACGTGGTGCGCCCCTTGGCCCGCCATCTCGGGGTGGATCGCTTCATCGCCAACCGTTTGGAGTGGCGCGACGGACACGCCACCGGCCGTTTGCTCGAACCGGTGGTGCACTCGCGCGGCGGCATCGCCAAGCTCGCCAGCCGCGACCCGCACGGCCGCGCCGGCATGGAAGAGCTGGCGGCGAATCTCGGCGTGGACAAGGACACCTTGCGGCGCGCCATCCTGCCGGTGGAAGCGACACCGGTGCCGAGGAAGCGCGCCGTCGTCTTCTTCCCTGGGGCGCAGCGGGTGCAGCAATTGTCCGTGCGCGAGACCTTGGCGGGGAAGCAGGTGCTCCTCATCGGCGGCACCGGTTTCATCGGCAAGGTGTGGCTCACCCACGTCCTCACCCATCTCCCGGAGATCGGCAGGATCCATCTCTTGATCCGCCCGCAGCAGGGAACCACGGCACGCCGGCGCTTCGAAAAGATGATGGAAGAGAGTCCGGTGTTCCGCGGCCTGCACGAGCGCCACGGCGACGACCTGCCGCGTTTCATCGGCTCGCGCCTCGAGGTCCACGAAGGCGACGTCGCCAAACCCGGCCTGGGCCTGGCGCCGGAGGTCCTGGCCGCCTTGCGCCTCCAGGTGGACGTGGTGGTCAACAGCTCGGGCCTCACCGACTTCAATCCCGACCTGCGCAACGCCCTCGCAGCCAACGTCGATGCGCCCCTCCACGTCCTCGATTTCGTGCGCGGCAGCGACCACGCGGCCTTGCTGCACCTGTCCACCTGTTTCGTCGTCGGTGACCGTGAGGGTCGCATCGCCGAGACCTTGGCGGCCGACTACGTGCCGCGACCGCGCGCGGGCTTCGACGCCGCCCAGGAGCGAGAGGAGCTGCACCAGCGCATCGAGGCGGCGCGGCAATGGCCGCCCAATGCGCGGCTCGCCGCCGAGCTGGACAGCGACCCGGACGGCGACCCCACCGGAGACGCCGCCAAAGGACGCAACGGTTCCCGTTTCGGTTGGCTGCGCAAGGTGCTCACCGAAGCCGGCAGGCATCGCGCCCGCGAGCTGGGCTGGCCCAACGCCTACACCTTCACCAAGAGTCTGGGTGAATCGTTGCTGCGGCGGCATGGCGAGCGAGTGCCCCTGGCGGTGGTGCGGCCTGCTATTGTCGAGACCTCGCTGGAGCAGCCCTTCGTCGGCTGGAACGAGGGCATCAACACCTCGGCGCCGCTTTCGTGGCTCTTGGGAACGACCTTCCGGCAATTGCCCGCCAACGAGCGCAAATGCCTCGATGTGGTCCCCGTGGATCTCGTTTGCCGGGGCATGACGCTGGTGGCCGCTGCGCTCCTCGGCCGCTGTCACGAGCCGGTCTACCAGATCGCTTCGTCCGTCACCAATCCTCTGCACATCCTGCGCGCCGTCGAACTCACCGGCCTGGCGCACCGCAAGCACTACATGGAGCAGCGTGGCTATCGCTCGTGGTGGAAGGCCCGCATGGATGCCATCCCGGTCTCCAAGCGCCGCTACCAAACGCTCTCGGCTCCGAGCCACAAGGCGATCCTCCGCGGTTTGCGCCGCTTGTTCGCGGCGACGCCGCTCAAGAGCCAGCTGGTGCGCGCCGAGCGCGCCGTGGGCCGGATCGCCAAGTTGGTGGAGATCTACGAGCCGTTCATCCTGCACAACGAGCACGTCTTCGAGGCGGAGAACATTCGCGTCCTCTCGGCGGCGTTGCCGGCCGAGGAGCGCGCCGCCTTCGCCTACGAGGCCGATGGTTACGACTGGCATCGTTACTGGGTGGACGTGCACATTCCCGCCATGCGCCGCTGGTGCTATCCCCTCATCGAGGGCCGCTCCTTGGAAACGATCCCCCGTTTCACCTTCCGCTTGCCCGAACCCGTGTCGGGAGGGCGGCCCCGCGGCGAGGCCGTCGGGACCCGAGCGTAATGGCGATCTTCCTGAGCGGCGGGACGGGTTACATCGGGGCACACGTCGCAGCGAACCTCCTGGCGCAGGGGCAGTCGCTCAACCTCCTGGTGCGCGCCCGCAGCGTCGAGGAGGCCGAAGGCCGGCTGTGGCGGGCGCTGCAGCTGCACTTCGACTTCCCGGTTTTCCACCAGCACCTGCGCACGCGCACCCGGATCTTCCTGGGCGACCTCACCGAGAGCCACCTGGGCCTCCCAGCGAGCGACTACACCCGGCTGCTGGATGGGACGGACTCGATCATCCACTGCGCCGCCTCGCTCAACCGCCGCTCGGAGAAGAGCTGCCTCAACGTCAACCTGCGTGGCACGCTGGAAGTGCTGCAGCTCGCTCGGCGCGCCCACGAGCGGCACGGTCTACGGCGTTTCAGTCACGTCAGCACCGTCGCCGTCGCCGGACAGCGCCAGGACGAGGTGGTCGGCGAGGACGCCGCCATCGATTGGGGGCGGTCCGACTACGACCCCTACGCGCGGACGAAGAAGTTCTGCGAGCACATGTTGCACGAGCTCTTGCCGCACGACGTGAGCCACCTGGTGTTCCGGCCCAGCATCGTCCTCGGCGACAGCCGGCGCGGCGAGACCACGCAGTTCGACATGGTGCGCGCTTTCGTCTTCCTGGCCGGACTTCCGGTGCTGCCGTTCCATCCGGAGCATCGCGTCGACATCGTGCCGGTGGAGTACGTCGCCGACGCCATCACCACGCTGCACCTGCGGGAAAAACCGTCCCACGACACCTACCATCTCTCGGCCGGCACCGGTTCTCAGACCTTCCGCGAGTTGACCGCGGCCCTGGCCCAGGCCCGGGGAACGAAGCCGCCGCTGTACGCCCCCTTCCTCGGCCGGCCCTTCCGCTCCGTGGTGCGTGCCGCGGCCGCGCAGCGCGGCACGAAGATCGGGCACGTGGGTTCGCTGCTCCAGGTGTTCCTGCCCTACCTCTTCTGGAACACCGTGTTCGACAACCGCCGCATCGTCGCCGAGCTCGGCCGCGAGCCGATGCGCTTCTCCGCCTACAGCCTCGAGCTCCTGCAGTTCGCCACCACCACGCGCTACCAGTACCCCTATCGGGACTGGCCGCAGGAGACGGCGCCCGAGGTCCCCCCTGGCGGTAGTGACAGCGCCCGCGGCGTCGCCGCGCCGGCGGTCGCCGGCGGCATCCCTGGAGGCGGGCGTTCATGATGGACGAGGTGCTGATCGGCTGGATGAGCGGGCTCATCGAGCTCTCCAAGCTGGGCTGGATGCTGGGAGCCGGGAAGCCGTGGACTCCCGGGACGCGGCTCGAGCTGCTCTTCGCCGGCTACAACGGTACGCGCAACACCGGCGCCGACGTGCGGGTGGAGGAGATGTTGCGCCAGGTGCGCCGCGTCCTCGGGGAGGAGAAGATCGCCCTCTCCGTCCTGAGCCAGAACTTCGCCCTTTCCCAGGGCTACTTCGGTGACGCCCGGCAGGTGAAGCTGCCCGACCTCTTCCCGCCCTTTCTCTACCGCGAGGTGCCCAAGCACCACGGCGTCGTCACCTGCGAAGGTTCCATGTTCAAGAGCAAGTTCGCCAATGCCCTGACCACCATGATGGTGGGAACGCTGGGGATCGCGGCGGCGCAGAACAAGCTGGCGGTGGGCTATGGCGCCGAAGCCGGGCACATGGATCCGGCGGTGAAGCGCATGCTCAAGCGCTATGGCCGGCAAGCCTTCGTGATCACGCGCAACACCGAGTCCGCCGCCATCCTGCGCCACCTCGGCATCGCCTGCGAGGTCGGCACCGACACGGCCTGGACCTTCGAGCCCAAGGCCCCGGAGTACGGCAGCAAGGCCCTGCGCGACCTCGGCTGGGACGGCGCGGCGGCGGTGCTCGCCGTCTGCCCCATCAATCCGTTCTGGTGGCCGGTCCGGCCGTCGCTGCTGAAGGCGGCCACTTTGGGAATCGCTGGGGCGCACAAGAGCAGCCATTACCGCTCGCTGTATTTCCATCACGAGGGCCCGGCGGTGGACGCGGCTTACCAACGTTACCTGGACGGCATGATCCGCGGCGTCGACCGCTTCCGCCGCGAGAAGGACGTGTTCGTGGTGCTCGTCGCCATGGAGATGCTCGACAACGACGCCTGCCGCCGCATGGGAGCCGCGCTCGGCGCCCCGGTGGTCTCGTCGCAGGATCACGACATGTACGAGCTCGTGAGCATCCTGCGGGCCTGCCACCTCATGGTGTCCTCGCGCTATCATGGCATCGTCACCAGCATGCCCGGGCTCGTGGCCTCGGCGGGGGTCACCATGGACGAACGCATTCGCAATCTGATGAGCGAACGCGGGCACCAGCACCTGTTGTTGCACGTGGACGATGCCGAGCTCGGGGACAAGCTGTTCGCGGTGCTGCGCGCCTTGGATCGGGAGCGCGAGGCCGTGCGCGAGGGCATCGCCCGCACCGTGGTGAGCAGCCTGCAGACCATGGCGCGCATGGGGATGTACTTCGAGACCCAGGTGCAAGAGCGCTACCCCGAGTTCCCCGTGCGCCAGGGCCGCTACTCCTGGGACGAGTATTTGCCGCCCCTCGGCCGCGACCTCCAAGAGCTGGTGACGGCGTACGCCTGAGAGGTTATGAACTTCCTCGAGCGCATTCTCGACGGTCTGCACCGGGAGCCCGGGCGCCTGCTGCTGCAGGAAGCCTGGAGCGACCGGGTCGAACGCGCCACGGCCGGCGAGCTGCTCGCTCGCGTCGCTCTGGCCCGCCGCTTCCTGCGCCGCGCCGGTCTACGCCCAGGCGACCGCTGCGTCCTCCTCGCCGCCAACAGCATCCGCTGGGTGGCGGCGGATCTGGCCATCATGGCGGAAGGCCTGGTGCGCGTGCCTCTCTACACCCGCCAGTCCCCGGCGGAGCTGGTGGGGATGATGCGCGATTGCGAGCCGGCTCTGATCGTTTGCGGCGACGATCTCCTGCGCGCCGCCGTGCAAGAGCTCTGGCCCGAAGCTCCCGTCTGCCTCCTGAGCGAGGTCGGCGCCGAGAGCGCGGGGGGCGCCGCCACCACCACCGCTGCGCCTGGCGCCGCATCGACCGCCACCGTCGCCGCCGACACGCCGCCGCTGCCGCGTCGGGCCCAGGACCCCCTCGTCATCATCTATACGTCCGGCACCTCGGGTGATTCGAAGGGCGTGGTGCTCACCACGGGCAACGTCGACCACATGCTGCCGTGCACGCTGCAGCGATTGGACGAGCTGATGCACGGTCACGCCGGTCAGGAACGGGTCTTCCACTATTTGCCGTTCTGCTTCGCCGGCTCCTGGCTGCTCCTGCTCAGCAGCTTGTCGCGCCGCAGCCTGTTGACGATGGCCACGGACATCGACAAGCTGCAGGAGCAGCTCCGCCTCGCCTCGCCGCATTACTTCCAGAATGTCCCGCTCTTGCTCGAGCGCCTGCGTGCGGGCATCGACAAGAAGCTGCAAGCGAGCGCCGCCGGCGGCCTCTACCGGCGCGCCCGGGTTGCTTGGGCCCACGAGCAGGACGGTCGTGCCGGGGCCCTCGACCACGGCTTCCTCGCCCTCGCCGACGCGGTTCTCTTCCGGCGTGTGCGCCGGAAGATCAGTCCCGATCTCCGGGCGCTCATCTGCGGTTCGGCGCCGCTCGCCGAAGAGACGCAAGGTTTCTTCGAAATGCTCCGCATCCCGGTACTCCAGGTGTACGGCCTCACGGAGACGACGGCCATCTGCACCATGGACGAGCCGCGGGGCCGGCGCCGCCCCGGTCGCGTCGGACGCGCCGTGCCGGGGATCGAGATGCGTCTGGGGGAGAACGACGAGATCCTGGTGCGCGGGCCGCACCTCTTCGCCGGCTACTGGAAGCGGCCGGCGGAGACCGCCGCCTGCATGCAGGACGGCTGGTTCCGCACCGGCGATCAGGGCGAAGTGGATGCGGGCGGGCTCTGGCGCATCAGCGGCCGGATCAAAAACCTGCTCGTCCTCACCTCGGGGCACAAGGTGGCACCCGATCCGCTGGAAGAACGCCTGCGTCTCGCGGTGCCGCAGGCGCAGCAGGTCCTCGTCGTGGGCCACCAGCGCCAGCATCTGACCGCGATCCTGACCGGTGAAGTGACGGCCGCTCAAGTCACAGCGGCCCTGGAAAAGCTCAACTCGACGCTGCCGCACTACCAGCGCGTGCACGCCTTTCACATCGAGCGCGAGCCCTTCACGGCGGAGAGCGGGCTCCTCACCGCCAACGGCAAGATCAAGCGCCAGCGCGTTCTCGACCGCTTCGCCGCGGCGCTCGACGCTCTCTACGCTGCTCCCGTTGCGCCGGGCGCCACGGCGGGGCGCGGCGCCGGCGTCATAAGCTCGAGCGGGAGGCAGGCATGAGGGAATGCACCGGCCAGGCCCTGAGCTGGAAGCTGGTGGACGGTGTCGTCGAGCTGCAGCTGCACCGGCCACCGGGCAACGAGATCGGCACCACCACGCTGGTCGAGCTGGAGCGCTGCGTCACCGCCCTGGAGGCGCTTCGCGACCACGCCCACGCTCTCATCATCTATAGCGGGCTGCCGGCAGGGTTCTGCGCCGGCGCCGATCTCCGCGAGCTGTACGCCGGCATGCAGGCGGTCTCGGCGCCGGCGGCGCGCGTGGCCGGTGTGCGCCGCTTCCTGGAGCGCATCCACGCCGTGCTGAACGCCATCGATACCTGGCCGCACCCCACGCTCGCTGCGGTGCATGGCATCTGCTTCGGTGGTGGCCTGGAGCTGGCTCTCGCCTGCGATCTCGTGGTGGCCGACCGGCTGGCGCGCTTCTGCTTCCCCGAGCTGCGCCTCGGCTTGGTCCCCGGTTTCGGCGGCATCCCGCGCCTGAAGCGGGACGTGGGCAACGCCGTGGTGCGGGATCTCCTGCTCACGGGACGCAGCCTGAACGCCACCCGCGCCCATGCACTCGGTCTGGTGAGCCAGCTGGCCGGCGAGGGCGCGGCGCTGCAGGTGGCGCGCTCCACCGCACGACAGATGGCCAAGTTCGACGCTACCACCACCGCCGCCGCCAAAGCCTTCATCAAGACCTTGCCGCGGGAGGAGCTGCAGCGGGAAATCGATCTCTTCTGCGAGCTCCTGGCCCGGCCGACGGTGGAGGCGGCCCTGGCCAAGTTCGTCTCGAGCACGGAAGTGCAGCCGTATCTGCCCTGAGAGCGGCGAAGGGAGTCGTTTCGATGCGAACACCGCAGCAGACGCTCGAGGAGATCCTCGACCTCGCCTCCCAGCACTTCAAGGTGCCGCGGGCGAACCTGACGGCGGACGACGACTTCTTCGAGAAGCTGAGAATCGACAGCTTGCAGGCGCTCGAGCTCCTGTCGCGCCTGGAGCACCACTTCGGTGTCGAGATCCCGGACTACGAGCTGCAGGGCGTGAGCGACTTCCGCACCCTCGCTGCGACGATCCAACAACGTCTCTGAACCGCTCGAGCAAGGAGTGCCGTTGATCGCACTGGACCGGCACACTTCGTTGGGCAGCGCCCTCGACGAGGCGCTGGAGCGCTGGGGCCCCCGCGTCTGCCTCATCGAGTCCGACCGCGAGCGCGAGAAGGAACGGCTCACCTACGCCGACTTCGCCGCCCGCGGCAGAACTCTGGCGCAGGCCCTCGCGGAGCACGGCTTCGCCGCCGGGAGTCGCGCCGCCATCGTCATGTCCAACCAATCGAAATGGCTGCTGTCGGCGTACGCCGTCTTCCGGCGCGGCGGCGTGCTCGTGCCCCTCGACTTCAAGCTGAGCGCCGCGGAACACCTGCAGCTCCTGGCCCATGCGCGCGCGCAAGTGCTGGTGACGGAGTTCGCCTTCTGGCGCACTCTGGTCCGGGCGCGCAGCGACGCGGCGGCGAAAACACCGGACCGCACCAGCCTCGCTGCGTCCGCTCCCTTTCCCGCTCTCGTCCTGGTGACCGAAGCGCCGCCGGGCGCGGATCTCCAGGGAGCGCGCCGCTGGGAAGAGTTCCAGCGCGACGTGCCGGCGGACGCGGTGCCGCGGCAACGGACGGACCTCGCCTGCATCGTCTACTCCTCCGGCACCGGGGGAAGGCCCAAGGGCTGCATGCTCACCCACGACAACTATCTCGAGCAATGCAAGGCCCTGACGCAGCTGTATCGCTTCGGCCCCGGCGACCGGTACTTGAGCATCCTGCCCACGAATCACGCCATCGACTTCATGGTCGGTTTCTTCGGCCCCTTCGTCTGCGGCGCCAGCGTCGTGCACTTGCGCATCATGCGTCCCGAGTTCGTGCGCGACGCCTTCCCGCGCTACCGGATCACCCACATGGCGCTGGTACCGCTGGTGCTCAAGAACCTGGAGCGCGGACTGCGCCAGCGCCTCGAGGCACTGCCACCGCCGCGGCGGGCGGTCCTCCACACCCTCGTGCGGCTGCACCGGGCTCTCGTCGGCGGCCGACCCAAGGTGTGGCTGTCGCGCCGACTCCTCGCTCCCATCCACCGCAGCTTCGGTGGCAGCCTGGAGATGTTCTTCGTCGGTGGCGCTTTCACCGAGCCCGAAACCCTGCAGTTCTTCTTCGACCTCGGCATCCCTGTGGCCAACGGCTACGGCCTGACCGAGGCGGGCACGGTGCTGGCGGTGAACGACATGCGCCCGTTCCGCGCCGACAGCGTCGGCAAGCCGCTTCCCGGCACGGAGCTCCGCATCCTCTCTCCGGATGCCGACGGCATCGGCGAGGTCGCCGCCCGCGGCCGCACGGTGATGTCGGGATATCTCGACGACCCGGAGCTGACGAGCGCCACCATCGTGGACGGCTGGTTGCTGACCGGCGACCTGGGTCGCATCGACGCGAGCGGCCACCTGCAACTCTTCGGGCGCAAGAAGAACATGATCGTCACCGCCGGCGGCAAGAACATCTACCCCGAAGACATCGAGAACGCCTTCGTCGGCATCGTGGCGAAGGAATACTGCGTCTTCGCGGCCAACTACCTGTGGCCGCAGCGGTCGCTCGCGAACGAGCGTCTGGTCATGGTGCTGCGCTTCGAGCCGGGGCAAGAGATGACGCCGGAGCTGCAGCGACAGCTGGAGGAGCGCAACCGGCGCCTGCCGGACTTCAAGCGCATCCACGCCTTCACCGTGTGGGGCCAGGACTTCCCGCGCACCGCCTCGATGAAGGTGAAGCGCGAGGAACTGGCCGCGAGTCTCCGCGCCCGGCTGGCGCGGGACGAGGCGCTGGTCGAACTATGAGCGGAATCTCCATGCGAGACGGCAGGACGGACGGAACCCGGGAACTCGGTACCCCGGCCATGCCACCCGCCGCGACCACACGGGTACGCTGTCTCGTGGTGCTCAACCCTGCGGCCGGCGGCGGCCGCTGCGGCAAGCTGGCCCCGGGGGCGCTGTCGCGGCTGCGTCAAGGAGGCCTGGACTTCGAAGTCGTCGAGAGCCGGCAACCCGGGCATGCGGTCGACATCGCGCGCTCGGCCTATGCGGCAGGGACGCGGCATTTCGTGGCCATGGGCGGCGACGGCACGGCCTGCGAGATCGTGAACGGCCTCTTCCCCGCGGCCGAGCACGAGAAGGCGACGCTGGCTTTCCAGCCCCTCGGCACCGGCAATTCTTTCCTGCGCGATTTCAGCAGCGACGGCCTCCACCACGCGACGCAGGCCCTCCTCGAGGGTCGCCGGCGCCCCTGCGACGTGCTCCGCCTCACCCATCGGGACGGCGTCCTCTACTCCATCAACCTGCTCAGCATCGGCTTCTCCGCCGACGTGGCAGCCCTCACCAACCGGCGCTTCAAGCGCTTCGGTCACCTGGGGTACTTGCTGGGTGTGCTCGTTTGCCTGGCGCGCTTGCGGCGGCGGGCGTTTCCCTTGCAGGTGGACGGGGAAGCCGACATCGACCGGCGGCGGCACCTGTTCCTCACCTTCAACAACAGTAAATTCACCGGCGGGACGATGATGATCGCGCCGCAAGCGGATACGTCGGATGGGCTGGTAGAGTACGTGCGCTGGGGACCCATCGGCCGCCTCGGGCTCCTCCGCAACCTGAACCGGCTCTACGACGGCACGCACGTGAACCATCCGCTGGCAGGGCGGCGCGGTGCCCGGCGCATCGATTTCCACCTGGACGGTCCGGTGGACGTCATGGTGGACGGCGAAGTGATGACGTTGCAGCCCGTGACCTTGGAAGTGCTGCCGTCGGCACTGGACGTCATGGTCTGAGTACCGTGTCTTGGGCACGCGCTCCGGGTCCGACCTGGAACCGCGGGTCGGCAAGGCTCGGTCGGCTCAGACCGAGAGCCCTAGGAGGAGGCGCATCGTGGGTGACACCCAAGACAGGCTCGGGGTGAAGAAGATCTGGTGGGGCGTCCGCTCCGTCGTGCTCTGGACGATCGGCGGCGTGCACTTCTTCGTCGTCTGCATGCTCCTCATCGCTCTCAGCTTCTTCAAGGATCCACGGCACAACGACAAGCCGCAGCGCTGGCTCTTCCGCAACGTGCTGCGCCTGATGGGAGTGCCCTTCCGCGTACGCTACGCGCCAGGCTTCGACCCACGGCGCACGGCGCTGTTCATCTGCAACCACGTGAACCTTTTCGACCCGATGGTGATCTACTCCGCCATCCCTCAGTTCGTGCGTGGCATGGAGCTGGAGTCTCACTTCAAGATCCCCGCCTACGGCTGGATGGTGGGAAAGTTCGGCAACATCCCGGTGCCGAAGAAGCATGGCAAGGAGGAGATGCGCCAGCTGTCGCGGCGCATCCAGTCAGCCCTGGACGACGGTACGAGCGTCATCGTTTTCGCCGAGGGCCACCGCACGCCGGACGGCCGGGTGCACGAGTTCCAGAGGGGGATCTTCCGCTGGGCCTGCCAGTGGGGCGTGCCCATCGCCCCGATGACGATCACCGGCTCTTACGAGTTCAGCCGCAAGGGATCCTGGCTACTGCGCCCGTCGACGATCACCGTCTTCCTGCACGAGATGATCGAGACCAGGTCCCTCGGGCCAGCCGACGCCGAGAGCTTGCGCCAGCGCGTCCACGCCATCGTCGCCCGCCCGGTGGACGAAGTTCTGGGCCTCGCCCCTCCGGCGGCGGAACTCCAGACCTACCGCCACGCTCACGGCCGCGACGAGATCCATGCCGACTTGGGGACCCAGTCGTCCCCGGTATCACAGATGGACGGCGTCTGCGGCTGAGCGAATCTCCAGCAGCCGGCGTTCGCTCTCCCACTTATCAATCGCGGACGCCGTGCAGGCCGTCACTTCGAATCGGTGACAAGACTCCACCAGTCATCGCATGTCCTCGAGCGCCTGTTGACAGAGCTGTTCGGCAAATGCCAGCATTGAGGATTCTGCTTGTCAGCAGTCGGCATGGTCACGGTCTCGGCCGCGGGTTACCATCCGGGGGTCGCACGGTGAGTACGCTCCTTGAATCGACCACGACACTCCTGAGAAAAGCGCGCGAGGGAGACGAGCATGCCCGCGATCGACTCTTGGCACGCTATCGCCCCGCACTCC
>Ga0075418_10000545_pt1 | contig 40364 bp, 37 predicted proteins | sample SoiMetdeltSBSDD2_FD_81776 | JGI IMG/M metagenome (GOLD analysis project Ga0075418, IMG submission 81776) | Bulk soil microbial communities from a Populus tree surrounding site in Tennessee, USA - Soil MetaG P. deltoides SBSDD2 | ecosystem: Environmental > Terrestrial > Soil > Tree plantation...
AGGCTGGTGAGAATGATCGGTACGGCAGCAGCTACTTCAGCAGCATTGCGCATGACCTTGACACCGGCACGGCGTGCTTCACGCTGTCGCGCAGGACTGGTGTCGTAACCGACCACATGCCAGCCGGCAGCCACCAGATTTCTCGCGAACGCGCCGCCCATAATGCCGAGCCCGATCACGCCGATCGCGCCTTTGGGCTTTCTTGTCGCCATTCACCATCTCCCCGAAACGGAAGTGCATCAACTTATCCGTCCCGTCTTATGCGCTGACCGGAAGACTGTCGAGTCGTGGGGCATGCAAGACCGCTTTAAAGCGTGTCCGTGATCGCCTATCGTCGGCGAACAAACATCTAAGGAGGACGTATGCGAATTGGCGTTGCAGGTCTTGGAGTCATGGGCGCTGCCGTTGCGGCGCGGCTCATGGAGGTCGGGCATGAGGTGACGGTGTGGAATCGCACACCTGCGAAGACCAAGCCGCTGGCTGATGCCGGCGCCAAGGTGGCGGCAACGCCGGCGGAACTGGCGAGCGCGGTCGATGCGACCATCACCATGCTGACCGACGCGGCTGCGATCGACTCCGTCTACAACGGGCCGAATGGACTTCTTTCAGGAGATGTGAAAGGCAAGCTGCTCCTCGAAATGAGCACAGTGCCGCCCAACGTGCCGAAGGGACTTGCTCCGAAGGTACGTGCGAAAGGCGCGGCGATGGTCGAATGTCCGGTCGGAGGCTCGACCGCGCCCGCGCGCCAGGGAAAACTGCTCGGCCTGATGGGCGCGGTGCCTGCGGATGCTGAACGCGCAAAGCCTATTCTTAACCAACTGTGCAGGCGGCTCGAACACTGCGGTCCGATCGGCACCGGCGCTTCCATGAAACTCGCAATCAACCTGCCTCTGATGGTGGCCTGGCAGGCTTACGGCGAGGCCTTCGCCATCGCAGGCGCCGCCGGCTGGGAGCCAAAGCGGCTGCTTGATCTCTTTGCCGATACCAATGGAGCCAATGCCGCTCTGAAAAATCGCGCCGAAATGATTGTAACCATGTTCGAAGGGCGCGATCCCGGGCCGACCACGTTCAGCATTGCCAACGGCGTAAAGGATTTGCGAACGATGGTCGAAACTGGCGAAGGACGGGGCGCCGACATGCGCGTGACCAAGGCTGCGCTTTCCGGTTTCGAGGACGCGACAAAGCACGGCTTTGGCGGCGGCGACGGATCGCAGATGTCGGTGTACTGGTCCAGTCGGAAAAAGCAGTAGACAGTACAAAGGGAGAGACATCGTGAAGCTGTTCTCATTCTGGCGTTCTTTGGCGACCTATCGTGTTCGCATTGCGCTCAATCTGAAGAGCCTTGCGCCGGACGAAGTGATCGAAGTCAATTTGATGAAGGGACACCAACGCGAGGGGGAATTCCGCAAGATCAATCCGATGATGGCAATCCCCGCCCTCATCCTGGACGACGGCACGGTGCTGTTCGAATCCCTCGCGATCCTCGAATATCTTGATGAGACGCACCCCAACCCACCGCTTTTGCCGAAAGACCCGAAGGCACGGGCGCGCGTGCGCGGGCTCGCGCAGATCATTGCCTGCGACACGCACCCGTTGATCGTTCCGCGTGTGCGCGAATATCTTGCGCATGAATACAAAATCGACGAAGCCGGCGTCCTGAAGTGGGGTCACCACTGGCATACGGCCGCGCTGGCGGCTTTGGAAACGCATCTTTCGGGTTCGAAGGAGACCGGCCGCTATTGTCAGGGCGACACGATCACGATCGCGGACATTTGCCTTGCCGGCCAAGCCGTGGGCGCAGCCTATTTCAAATGCGACCTCGCGCCCTATCCAACCGTGAAGGGCATCGTCGACGATCTGAACAAGATCGATGCCTTCGCTCGCGCGCATCCGCTGAAGCAGCCGGGAGCCCCGGCCACGGTGTAGTCGCGTTTGTATGCTGAATACTGCAATCGTCGGCCTCGGGTGGTGGGGCAAAACCCTGGTGAAGGCGGCGCGCGATTTTGGCGCGCCTCTGCGCTTCGTGCGCGGCGTCACGCTCGAGCCCGAAACGGCACGCGATTTTGCCGCCGAGCAGCAGATTACGCTTGGGACTTCGTTCGATGAGGTTCTGGCCGATAAATCGATTGAAGCCGTTGTACTTGCAACCCCGCACACGATGCATCGGAGGCAGGTCGAAGCGATTGCAGGCGCCGGCAAGCATCTCTACTGCGAAAAGCCGTTCGCGCTGAGCAAAGCCGATGCCCAGGCTGCGCTCGAGGCCTGCCGGCGAGCCAATATCGTGATTGCGGTCGGGCACCATTTCCGGCTGATGCCTTCAATGCGTGTCCTGGCTGAGCTCAAGGAGACCGGGGCCTTCGGGACAATCATGCATGCGGAGGGGAATTACAGCCACGATTGGCTGGCGAATTATCCTGCCGACAGCTGGCGGCTGCGAGCCGAGGAAAGCCGGGCCGGTGGAATGACAGGCATGGGCGTCCATGTGCTCGATTGCTTTCGCGACCTTGTGGGACCGATGAAGCGGATCAGCGCCCTCGCGAAAGGGCGCGCTCTCAACCTCGCCACTGGCGACACCACCTCAGCACTGATCGAATTCGAGAACGGCGCAACCGGCACGCTCGCCACGACCATGAAGACGCCGTTTGCCTGGCGCATTGCGATTTTTGGCGAAAATTGCTGGGCAGAGAGCGTGAGCGAAACGCGCGCTCTCGTGCGGCACGCAGGTAAAGAACCTCAAATCATCGACCGGCCTGCCGACAATCATCTCGGGCGCAATCTCGATTACTTCGCACAGGCGGCGTTGGGGCAGGGGAAATTTCCGATTCCGCCCGACGGCATTTTGCAGACGGCAGCTGCGCTCGAGGCGGTTTTCAAGTCGGCGGAGGCGAACGGCGCCTGGATGACGGTCTGATTGTCACTGCAGCTTGATATCTGCAGCCTTGATGACGTTTCCCCAGCGGACGACTTCCTCGCGCATGTACCTGGAGGTGCGTTCGACTGAGCCACCAACAATCTCCCCCGACAGTTTCTTCAACTGATCCTGAACTTCGGGTTGGCGGAGCGCCTCATTCACGTCGGCGTTGATCTTGCCGATGATCGTTTCCGGGGTATTGGGCGGAGCTACGATGCCGTACCAGGCGACGGCATCGAAGCCGGGCAGCATTTCGCCGATCGTTGGCACGTCCGGCAGGGTCGGCAAGCGATTGGCAGATGCAACTGCAATCAATTTGAGCTTGCCGGCTTCGACGAGCGGCAATGAGACGCCCAGGTTATCGAACATCAGGTCGACGTCGCCGGCCAGCAGGCCTTGAAGCGCGGGGGCCGAGCCACGATAGGGAATGTGACGCAGCGTCACCTTTGCCATCAACTGGAACAATTCGGATGTGAGATGCGACGTGGTGCCGTTGCCTTGCGTCGCGCTCGTCACTTTGCCGGGGTTGCTGCGAAGGTATTCGATCAGCTCTGCCAGCGTCGACGCCCTGATATTATTCGGGTTCACAATCAGCGCGTTTGGTACCTGAATCGTCACGATAATCGGCTCGAATTTGGTCGGGTCGAAGCCAAGCTTCGGATAAAGATTCTGGTTGATCACGAGCGGCGGAGGCGGAGCGCAGAGCAGCGTGTATCCGTCAGGCGGTGAGCGATAGACAAACTCGGCGCCGATATTTCCGGCTGCACCGGTACGATTTTCGATGATCACCGTCTGGCCCCACTTGCGCGACAGCCAGTCGCCCACAATTCTCGGAACGGCGTCGGCGGTTCCTCCTGCCGGGAATGGCACGACGATCTTGACCGGGCGATCGGGGTACTCTTCCGCGCGCGCTCCACTTTGCAACGGTGCCGACGCCGCAAGAAATAAGGCCCACACCATGGCACAGCGACTGACGAAAAGATGTGGAGGCCATTCGCGCATTCAACACACTCCGAAAGTTCAGGCGGTCACCATGCCGGTCTTTCCGATGGCGAGACTGCTTCAGTCTGTGTGAAGATACAACAACGTGACCGGCGTATTTTGCCGCGGTCTTCGCTGGGAACAGATCATGCGCGAACGGCCCACCGCCATCATTATTGGAGGAGGCATCGGCGGGCTGTTTGCGGCCAATGCGCTCATTGCACGGGGCGTGCCGGTGTCGGTGTATGAACAGGCCCCCGCCCTCGGCGAAATCGGGGCCGGCGTATTTTTGACGCCCAATAGTGTGCGCCACCTGGAAAGAATCGGGCTCGGAGCGGCCATCGAAAAATGGGGCGCCAGGGTGGGCACCAGTTCTCGGTACTTCCGTCACGATGGCACGCCGATTGCCCCGGTCCAGGTCACGGATTCGTCCGGCTGGAACGCCACATTCGGAATGCATCGCGCCGATCTGGTCGCGATCCTGGCCGATGCTTTACCGGCGGAGGTCATCCATACCGGACATCGCTGCACCGGTTTTGAACAGGACGACAGCAGTGCTCAAGTGTCGTTCGCGAACGGCAAGACCACCGCGGCGGACGTGATCATCGCCGCGGACGGCATTCACTCAGAGCTCCGGCCCTTCGTCTTTCCTCCATCGCGTCCCGTGTTCTCAGGCTCGGTTGCATACCGCGGCGTGCTGCCGCTCGAACGCATTCCAGATTGGCCAACCAATGCCTGGCTGATGTGGCTGGGCAAAACGAAACACTTTCTGACTTTCCCGGTGCGCGCACGACGATTGATCAACTACGTCGGTTTTGTTCCCGCCGATGAGGAGATGAAGGAATCGTGGTCAGCTCCCGGCGATCCCGATGTCCTGCGGCGGGAATTCTCCGGCTGGGACACGCGTATCGAGCAACTCTTGCGGCATGTCCAAATGACCTTCCGCTGGGCTCTGTATGACCGCGAGCCACTCCCGACCTGTACCAGGGGACGATTGACGCTTCTCGGCGATGCCGCTCATCCGATGCTTCCCCACCTCGGACAGGGCGCCAATCAATCGATTGAAGACGGCATGGCGCTGGCAACAATTCTCGAGCGTGCGGACCGAACGGCTGCTCCGGCGGCCCTCCTTGCTTATGAGCATTTGCGTCGTGAGCGTGTGGCGCAGGTCCAGCGCGGTGCGCGCGAGAATGGTCTGCGGTACGATTCGGCCTACGCAGATTTAGGAATTCGCGATGCCGAGATTAAAGCGCATGCGGCATTCCGTATGCGGCTCTACGACCACGATGTCGTCCAGGAGGCGCAGGCAGTGGCGGCATCGCTCGGCGGATAACTGTTATTCGTCATCTGTGTGACGTCTGCGAGCCTTGCGCTTGCGTCGCGGTGGTGCCTCGCGGGTTGCCGCCGCATTCGGGCGCACCGTTGGCGTATCCCGTTGCGCCGATGTTTCCTGCCAACGCAGGAATTCGCGGAAAAGCGCCGCATTTTCCTCAGGCCTTGCGGCTGGGAGGCTGGGTGTCGTTAGATCGACCGGATTTAAGGTCGTAACCTTGACCTCAACCGATTCTGGTTCATCGATCTTCGCGGCAACATTTTCGGTTGCTTTCGATTCGATAACGCTCTCATCCGCCACTTTCGACACGATGGCTTTTGGTGTGGCCGCGACTTCGCTGACTGCATTCCTGTCCGGTACTTCGGTAAAAATCACGACGTAAGTGGTTGCAAGTCCCGCGGCGAGGCCCGCCACTCCGGCAAAGCGAAGAGCGGGGCCGAGTACCTGCCTCTTGCGGGCCCGTTGGCTTAGACGCCAAACCGCTTCCATGCTGCCAGGTTCGGGCGCGGTCAGGGGACGCTCTGGCAAGAACTCTGGCGGCTCGTCAGGAATTTGCGGATCGAGCGAGGGCGCGGTCCGAATCTCGAGAGCCTGACCGTCAAACTGTTTCGTCCGTAATGCATTGGCGCGATCACGCAGATGGCGTGGCGCATAGTAAAGCAGATTATTGGGATCGGTCGCGTCCTGGTTGTCCGTCGCGGTGTCTTGTTGGTCTGGCGCGCTCATTCTGAACTCCTTCGAAGACCGGCCGCGATACGGCAGATGCGAACAGGCCGCAGGCCGGCGCTCTATGGCAGAACGCTGCAAAACTGGAATGATGAATAGCTTCAACGCCACGCAAGAATGGGCGGGAATTGTCGTCTCTGCGCGCCGTCCAAGCGTCCATCGCCTAGTCCCCACTCGGCAACTTTCCGCTGTGCAAATTATGGGATTGGTGGACAGGCTTTAGTTGGTCCGAACCTAGACAAAAATGTGATTCACCGCATGGCTGCGGTAACGAGAAACTGTCGACCTGATACGCGAGCGAATGGCGCTACAGATTCGCCGCCCGCAATTTGGCTTTCTGCGGAGCGATGGTCGCGGCCCAAACCCCGTGTATGTGCGCAACCTCTGCTTCGAATCGCTGTAGGAAAAGTCGTGCCTGCGTTGATAGCGTACGGCGCTTCGGCTGAATGACCACGAATTCCGCGTGCAGCTCCGGCTCGACGATGGGATTCACGATCAATTCGCCGCGGCCGATGTCATTCACCGAGATGACGCTCGGCAGGATGGTAACCCAGTCGGAACGCGCCACGAATTCGAGGGTGGCGATCATGGCGTCCATCTCCAGCATTGCAGCAATTTCGACGCCATGTGACTGAAAATACGTTTCGAGATTGCGGCGGCGGATGTTGTCAGGACCAGGGACCACGATTTTCAATGGGCGACATTTTGCCAGACGCAACGGGGCGAGTGCCTTGAAGCCCGCGCGCGGACCGGAGATCATCATCTCGCGGTCACGCACCAACATCCTCGATTTCAACCCAATGGTGCCCTCGAAAGCCGGCACCACGGCAAAGTCGAGCGCATCATCGAGCACCATTTCAGTCAGCAACGCGCTGTAGCCTTCGACGATGTGCAGGCGGACTTCCGGACACCGCGGCACGAAATCATCGAGTACCGGGGCGAGTACCGCCCGCGTGAACGTGGGCATCAATCCGATACGAAGATCGCCTGTGACTTCGCCCGCGAGCGAGCGCGCTTCTTCGGCGGCGTGCTCGAGCGTGCCGACTGCCTCAACGCATCGCTTGTAATAGCGCAAGCCTGCTGGCGTTGGGGTAACGCCGCCGGTGGTGCGCTCGAACAGCTTCACCTTCAGGGCCCGCTCGACCGCCGCTACGTGCTGCGAGATGCCCGATTGTGTTGCATTTTCCCGCTGCGCGGCGCGGGTAAATGAGCCTTCCTCGCACACCGCAATGACGGCGCGAATTTGTCGCAGCGGGATCGTGGCCATGTGGAGAATGCCTGAAAAAGGGGGGCATCAGAAAATCTAATGATCGGGCGCAGAATATATTATTTCTGCTTGAGCTGCCAACCGGCTTAGGATTTCGGCCCATTCAGCTACAGGCGCGCGAACGCGCCGGTTCGGGAGGACGGCCATGGGAGCTAATTTCGGCATTGCCGGCATGGATTGGCAGCAGCGGGTCAACTGGGACCGGCTGCGCGAATATCGCATCGAACGCGCGCGCGCGATGATGAAGAAGCACGGTCTCGGCGCCATGCTCTGCATGTACGACGAGAACGTCCGCTACATCACGGGCACGCTGACGCCCGGCTGGAATCGGCTCAAGCCAGGCCTGCGCTACGCCATGCTGTGCGGCGACGGTCGTCCGATCCTGTTCGAGCAGGGCGATCTCGGCTTCCAGATCGAGCGGCATTCGCCGTGGTTGCCGAAAGAGAACGTGCGCCACTCGTTTGCATGGATCAAAGGCGCGGCAGGTCCCGCTTCGACGCAGCAGGTGAACAAGTTCACCAAGGCGGTGCTGCAAGCGATGAAGGAAAACGGCGTCGCCGGTCAGAAGCTCGGCGTCGACTTCATCGACATCAACATGATCAACATCTTCAGGGAAAACAACATCAACTGGGTCGATGGCATGACCCCGATGATGGAAGCGCGCGCGGTCAAGAGCGAGGACGAGCAGGAATGTTTCCGCATCGTCGGAGCGATCGGCGATGCCACGCATTGGGAATGCATGAAATTCCTGCGCCCCGGCATTACCGAAAACCAGGTGACGGCGCACCTGATGGAATATCTCTACAACATTCCGGGAATGGAGGACGTCGAAGACGTGATCGTCTCGTCCGGTCCGAACACCTGGCCGAACTGGCGCAACTTCTCCGACCGCATTATCCAGCCCGGCGACATCGTCTTCATGGATTTGGCCGCGCTGACGTGGAACGGCTACAAGTCCTGCTATTACCGCACCTACTGTGTCGGCAAGGAGCCGAGCAAAGAGCAGAAGGATACCTATGCCACCGCGCTCGAATGGCTGTATGACTCAATCGGCGCGGTGAAGGTCGGCGCCACTACGCGCGACATCGCGCTCAAGTGGCCGTCGGCAATGGAAACCTGGGGCTATGAAGATGAAGACCAGGCCGCCGCCAATCTCTGGGGACATGGACTCGGTCTCGCGCAATACGATCCGCCGGTGATTTCGCGCATCTGGTCACTCGATCACCCGGTTGAAATTCAGGAAGGCATGACGTTTGCGCTCGAAACCCAGCACGGCAAGCGCTTCCGATATGGCGTGCGCATCGAGGAAATGCTGATCGTGAAGAAGAACGACATCGAGATCGTGTCGAACTTCCCAGTCAAGCAGATCACGGTCGTCGATCCGCTGCCCGGTTATGGGGACCATGTGAAGTGACGTCGGCGTAAGCCGACGTCATCCCCGGGCGAGCCGAAGGCGAGACCCGGGGATCTCGAGCCGCGAACTGTGGTGCCCGCTTAAGCGGGATGGCCGGGACAAGCCCGGCCATGACACCAGAAACCGATTGGTCCGCCGTGATGAACCCCTTTGTTCTGTCTCTCGATGATCCGTCTGCTGCCAACCCCGAGCGGGTCGGGCCCAAGGCAGCGAATCTCGCCGGCTTGATGCAGGCGGGCCTGCCAACACCGGGCGGGTTCGCGCTCACCGCGGATGCTTACCGTCAACAGATAAGACATCTCGGTATCGAGGACTTGCTCCGTCAATATAACGAAGCCGATCTGTCGAACTCGCGCCGCATCTCGATTCAGATCAGGCTTGCGCTCTATCAACGCCCGATCGCGCCGGACATTCTTGCGCCGCTTCTCGCCGCCTGGCGCAAGCAGCGCGAGAAGGCGCCATTGGGCGTCGTGCGGTCCTCGGCGCTGATCGAGGACCGCAAGGGCGCCAACTTCGCCGGCCAGTTCGAAAGTTTTCTTGGGCTTTCCGATGAAACCGAATTCCAGACCGCTGTGCGCGCTTGTTGGGCGGCCTTATGGACCTCGCATGCCCGCCGTTACATGGATAACCACGGTCTTTCTCCGGCTGATACCGCGATGGCCGTATTGATCCAGCCGCTTGTGTCGGCGCGCGCTTCTGGCGGCGGATTAAGCGAGACCGCCGAAGGACAGATGCTGATTTCGGCGACGTGGGGCCTGGGCTCGGCGATTGCCCAAGGCGAGGTGGTGCCGGATCGCATCTTGCTGAGCAAAACCGGCTTCCTCCGCACCGTCGAGGCCGGCCGCAAAGGACATCGCGATACTTGCGCGCACGGCGTGTCCGCCCCGGAGCTGGTCCCGAAAGAGCTTGTCAGTGAACCCTGTCTTTCACCGGGCGAAGCCGTGACGCTCGGTCGCCTCTTGCGCAAGTGCGAGCAACTGGCGGGCGGTCCCATCGAGGTCGAATGGGCAGCGGACGAGACCGGTTTCGTGCTGTTGCAATCGCGTCCGCTGCACATGGAGCCGGCGGTGGTGCCGGACGAAATCTGGCTGCAGCATCCGGGTCTGAATGGCCACCCCGCCGGGATTGGCTGGGGCTCCGGCCGCGCGGTCGTGGTCAATTGCGAATGCGAACTGTCGCGCGTTGCGCCCGGCGACGTGCTGGTCACGCGCGTGGCGGGGCCGGCTCTCAGCCCGATCTTGCCGCGTGTCTCCGGCGTCGTCGCCGAACTCGGAGGCTCCACCTCGCATTTGGCTTCGCTTGCGCGCGAGCGGGGAATTCCGATGGTGCTGGGTGTGCTCGATGCCACGCGCAAGATTCCCGACGGCGCGCAATGTGCCGTTGACGGAGTTGCCGGCATCGTGCGGTGGCTTCGGTGACGGCAAAGCCCCGCATTTTCGTCACCCAGCCGATCGCCGATAGCGCGCTCAAGCGGCTGCGGGCGTTGGCGAACGTGAAAGTCTTTCCCGACGACAGCAGGATCATTCCGCAACGCACGCTCATTGCCGCCGCTCGCAAGGCCGATATCCTGTTTTGCCTGCTGCACGACAAGATCGGCCACGCCGTCATCGCAGCCAATCCGAAGCTGCGTCACATCGCGGCACAATCAATAAGTCCGTCGAACATCGACGTGGCCGAAGCCACGGCGCGCCGCATACCCGTCACCGTGGTGCCCCCGGTCACGACCGAGGCGACCGCCGACCTCACGTTCGGGCTCATGCTCGCGGTTGCGCGCCGCATGCTTGAGGGTGATCGGCTGGTGCGTGCGGGCAAATTCCCCGGCGGGCAATCCCGGCATTTGCTCGGGTCATTCGTTCACGGCAAGACCTTGGGTCTCGTCGGCGGCGGTGGGCTCATCGGCAAGGCAGTGGCAAAACGCGCCCAAGGCTTCTCCATGCGAGTTCTCTATTGGACGCCGCGCCGAAAGCCGGAAGATGAGGAGAGGGGAGCCGGTCTCACGTTCGTCCCGCTCGATCAACTGCTGCGTGAATCGGATTTCGTCTCGCTGCATTCGCCGCTCAACGCGGAAACCCGGCATCAGATCGGCCCAAGCGAGATCGGCCTGATGAAGAAGTCGGCGTTCATCATCAATACCGCGCGCGGTGCGATCATCGATGAGGCGGCGCTGGTGCGAGCGCTTAAAGGCAGGAAGATTGCAGGCGCCGGCCTCGACGTGTTCGAGCACGAACCAAAAGTGCATGCCGAATTGAAACGGCTGAAAAACGTCGTGCTGGTGCCGCATCTCGGCAGCGCCACGGCCGAAGTGCGCGAGGAAATGGCGAACATCGTGGTCGATAATATCGAGGCGTTGCTCGGTGGGCGGGTGCCCCCAAACTGTGTAAATCCGCAGGTATTGGGCAAGTGACGGTCGATCATCGCCCGCCAAATGGAAATCCGATTCTTCGGCGTTTGAGCTAAGATCGACTTGAATGAACGCTGGGTCGCCGCTTTCGCGCGATGACGCTGGCGCATCGGGAGGAAAATCGATGGCGGACTTGCCCAAGCTTGACGTGGTCATCGGAAACAATTTCGGCCATCTGCCGATGTTCATCGGGGCCGAGAAAGGCTTCTTCAGGAAACACGGCGTCGACGCCAAAATGCTGGTGGTCGACACCGGCACCGACATGGTCAACGCCATGCACGACGGCCGTGCGCAAATCGGCGACATGAGCACGACCACTTACCTCAAAGCGGTGCATACCGGCGAGCCGTTCAGGGTGATCGGCCTGATCATGAACGACGCGACGCGCGACAATTGCGACGATCCGCTCGCCATCGTGACCAAAAAGGGCAGGGGCATCGAGGCCGGCAAGGTCACCGACCTCAAGGGCAAGAAGATCGGGCTCGCGCGCGGCCAGACATCCGACGAATATTTCAAAATGGTGTTGCGCCGCGCCAAAATGTAATACGAGGAGCTCACCATCGAGAACATCTGGTCGCAGTTCGGTCTCGCGCCCGCGCTGAAGGAAGGCAAGGTCGATGCGATCGTATCGTGGGAACCCTATGTCACGCAGGTGCTCACCGAAGTACCGGATTCATTCGCGGTGATCCGCGGCGGCCATCATATGTCGTACGTGATGGTGGCAACGGCGCACGGGCCGACGGTTGAGAGCAAGCCTGCGGTGGTGAAAAGCATCGCTGCCGGTCTCGCCGAGTCCTCGCACTTTACGCGCAACAATCGCGACGAGGCGGTTGAGATTTTCGCGAAATGGGTGCCTGGTACCGATGTCGCGATCGGCAAGAAAGCCGTGAAGCACATCAGCTTCGATCCGCGGCTTTCGCCGAACGTGATGCGCGCCTTCGAAAACGCGGAGGACGAGGTGCTGATGAACACGCTGAAAGGCGCGCCAAGGCTGGACGTGCCCAGCCTGTTCCGGCCGCAATTCATGGCCGAGGTGCAGCAGGAGCACCCGGAGTACTTCGCGGATTTGCCGCAGTTAAAGTAGACCTGCTCACTCCGCTGTCCAGCCACCGTCGACGACGAGCGATGAGCCGGTCATCAGCGCGGCTGCGTCGCTCGCCAGAAAGACAATAGCGCCGGTCAAATCCTCGAGCTGGCCGAGGCGGCCGAGCTTGATGCGGCGAAGCGTATCCTCGCGAAATGTCTGGTTCTGGAAGAACGACCGCGTCATCGGCGTCTCGATGAAGGTCGGCGCCAGCGTGTTGACGCGAATCTTGTGCGGGGCCAGCTCGATTGCCATCGCTTTCGTGAAGCCCTCCATTGCGTGCTTGGTCGCGCAATAAACCGTCCGCGTCGGTCCCCCGACATGACCCATTTGCGAGGACATATTGACGATAGACCCGCCACGCCCGGCATCGATCAGTCGCCGCGCGACGGCCTGTGCCACGAAATAGGCGGCGCGCACGTTCAGCGAAAAGACGAAATCGAAATCTTCTATCTTCACGTCGACGAACGGCGCCGGCCTGTTGGTTCCGGCATTGTTGACCAGGATCTCGAAAGGCGATCGTTCTGCAATTGCTTCCTTCACCGCATTCACGTCGCGGACATCGAGCGCAAGATGTGCAGCCTTTTGCCCGCGCGAGCGGATCGCCTCGGCGGCTTCCTCGATTTCCTTTACGGTGCGCGCGGCGAGTGTCACTTCCGCACCGGCATCTGCCAGGGCGGAGGCGGCCGCAAGGCCAATGCCGCGGCCGGCACCGGTCACCAGCGCGCGCTTGCCATCGAGTCGAAAGGAAGGGGTGCGAGTGAGATCAACTGCCATGCTTCGTCATGCCCGGCACTCGGGTCCGGCCGTCGGTCGGCCCGAGCACATGCCTTGTGTCGGGCATCCACGTCTTCCAGACGTACCACTATCAAAGACGTGGATGGCCGGGACAAGCCCGGCCATGACAGAAAATCACTCCGCAGCCTGAGCGTAGGGGACGTTGCGGCCGCCATAACGCCGCACGCGAATGTTCGCCTGCTCGGCATGACCGAGAAAGCCCTCAAGCACGCACAGGCGCGAGCAATACTCGCCGATCATGGCGCTGGCCTCGTCGGTCAGCACTTTTTGATAGGTGCATGTTTTCATGAATTTGCCCACCCACAGGCCACCGGTGTAGCGCGCCGCTTTTTTAGTCGGCAGCGTGTGGTTGGTGCCAATCACCTTGTCGCCGTAGGCGACATTAGTCCGTGGCCCAAGAAATAGTGAACCGTAGTTCTTCATGCCATTGAGAAACACATCCGGGTCGTGCGTCATGACCTGTACGTGCTCGGACGCCACGCGATCAGCCTCGGAAATCATCTCCGCCTCGTTGTCGCAGACGATCACCTCCCCGTAGTCCTTCCATGCCTGGCCGGCCGCGTCCGCGGTGGGAAGTATCGACAGCAGCCGCTCGACCTCTTTCATCGTGTCGCGAGCAAGCTTTTCGGATTTGGTAATCAGCACCACGGGAGACGTGGGACCATGCTCGGCCTGACCAAGAAGATCGGTGGCGCAGATTTCCCCGTCGACGCTGTCATCGGCGATGATGAGCGTCTCCGTGGGGCCGGCAAGCAGGTCTATGCCAACCCGACCAAACAACTGGCGCTTCGCCTCCGCCACGTAGGCATTGCCTGGCCCAACGATCATGTCCACCGGCTTGATCGTTTCGGTACCGAGCGCCATGGCAGCTACGGCCTGCACGCCGCCGAGCACGTAGATGTCGTCGGCGCCGCCGAAATGCATGGCCGCGACGATCGCGGGGTGCGGCCCGCCTCTGAATGGGGGCGCGCAGGCGATGATGCGTTTCACGCCCGCGACCTTCGCGGTGACGATCGACATGTGCGCAGAGGCGACCATCGGGTAGCGCCCGCCAGGTACGTAACATCCGATCGAGTTCACAGGAATATGGCGATGGCCGAGAACAATGCCCGGTAGCGTCTCGATCTCAAGGTCGTGCATCGTGTCGCGCTGTTTCTGCGCGAAATTGCGCACCTGCGCCTGAGCAAACTTGATGTCGTCAAGGTCGCGCTTTGGGACCTGCGCGATGGCCCGTTCGATTTCCTGGGGCGACAGTCGGAAATCCTTTGGCGACCACTTGTCGAATTTTTCCGACATTTCGCGAATCGCCGCATCCTTGCGCTCGTCCACCTGGGCCAGAATGCTCTCGACGGTTTCCCGCACCTTGGCGTCGGCAGCCTTTATCGCGCCCGCGTCCATTCCACGCTTGAGCCAACGGGGCATGTTTTGATCTCCTCGCTTTCGGCGTCATCCTGAGGCGGCCGCCGCAGGCGGCCCTTGAAGGATGACGGTTACAAATCACCATCGTCACCCTTCGAGGCTCGCTTCGCGAGCGCCTCAGGGTGACGGGCACCGCTCGGTTTTTAGTCTAGCCTATTTGATCGCCTGCGGATTGATCGGAGAGCCGGTGCCCCCGGTGATGATCAGCGGCGGACCGCAGAAGAAAAACTCATAAATCCCGTCCTGTTCGCAGTCCTCGGCGAGTTCCTTCAGATAGAAAATCTCGCCCATGCACAAGCCCATGGCCGGAATCACGACCCAGTGCCAGGGCTGATTGGCTTCGGTGGTCTCGTTGGGCCGTACCTCGACGCCCCAGGTGTCCGTGCAAATCGCGGCGATCTGCTTTTCCTGACACCAATAGCAGTTCTCGAACTTGACGCCGGGCGCGTCCCCGCCGGCATAGCCGCCCCAGTTTTTTTCAGCGAGGCAACGTTCCATCTGCCCGGTGCGGACAATGACAAAGTCGCCGCGGCCGATGCTGACATTCTGCTGCTTTGCGCATTGATCGAGCTCGTCATTGGAAATGCTTTCGCCATCCTGCATCCATTTCACGCCGCGAAAACGTGCGATATCGAGTAGGACGCCGCGGCCCACCATTTTGTTTTTTGAATGCTCGATCCCCAACACGGACAGTCCGCGGGAGTCGATGAGCTTTGCGTCATAGCCGTTGTACGCCTTGTCTTCGTAAAAGATGTGGCCGAGCGCATCCCAGTGGGTGGCTCCCTGCACGCACAGCGTCAGCGTGTCGTCGGCGTAGCGGATCTTGTTCCAATCCTGCTGCCCGGCGATTGCGTCGGTGCCGGTTGCCAGCATCTGGTGGATCGGGTTGAAGCGTCCGCCAAACAATCCGGTCTGCGGACCGGTGCGGTCGAGCGGGATGCCAAGGGCAAACACCTTGCCGGAGCGGATCAGGCTGGCCGCCTTGACAATGTCCTCAGGGTTAACGTGGTTGAGTGTGCCAATCTGATCTTCTTTGCCCCACCGTCCCCAATTCTTGAGCTTTTTCGTGGCTTCGGCGATCGCTTGTCTGCCGACCTTGATATTCATGAAGTGCTTCCTTCCGGCTTTCTTATTTTCGCAGCGTCAAATTTGCCGCTTGCTGGCGGCGCAATATTGCGCAGAGCGGCGGTATTTCATCAAGCGGCCGGCATCGTCTCTTTGACAGGATGTGAAGCGCTTGCGCATCATCCGGTGAATTTGAAACCACGCCGGAGGACATTCATGAAACGCTATCTGATCGCTGGCGCTATAATGGCGTCGCCCGCGCTGCCCTCACATGCAGCCAATATCGTTGACGAATGGGCCAGCGTAAAGCCGCCGGCGGCGCCGGCGCTCAAGCCGGTCACGGTTGATCCGAAGACCACCGCGCTGTTGATGCTCGATTTCATGAACCAGAATTGCGGCCAGCGGCCGCGTTGCCTCGACACGATTCCGGCGATGAAAAAGCTGCTCGCAGAGGCTCGTGCTCATAAAGTGCCAGTTGTGTATTCGATCATCGCCAATAGTACGCCGGCCGATGTGATCAAGGACGTTGCGCCGCAGCCTGACGAACCGCATGTCCTTTCGGGCCCGGACAAGTTTCGCAACACCGATCTCGAGAAGATTTTGAAGGACAAGGGTGTCACCACCGTGATCGCCGTGGGCACTTCCTCGAATGGCGCGGTGCTCTACACAGCCAGCGGAGCAGCGTTTCGCGGCATGAACGTCATTATTCCAGTCGATGGCATGTCGGCGGTCGATCCTTACGCCGAATACTCCGCTGTTTTCACGCTCATGAATGCGCCACAAGTCTCAGCAAAAACTACGCTCACCAGAAGCGACATGATCAAGTTCTGAGAAATCGGATTCTGTAGCGACAGGAGATGCCGATGCTTGTGAGACGCCACTTTATTGTGGGCAGCGCAGCAATGGCGCTGGCGGGGGGCACCCTGTTCGGAACGCGAGGGTATGCCCATCACGGCTGGGACTGGGCCGACGAGAGCGAAAATTTTTTGAGCTGACCGGCGTGATCAAATCGGCCCAGCTCGGCAACCCGCACGGGCTGCTGACCGTCACCGCAAAGAATGAGGATTGGACCGTCGAGGTCGGTCAGCCCTGGCGCAACGAGCGCGCTGGGTTGAAGGACGCGATGCTGGCCAAAGGTGTTGAAGCGACGTTCCAGGGCCATCGCGCGAAGGATAAGAAAAAGCGGCTTATGAAGGCCGAGCGCATCATAATCGCCGGCAAGCTTTATAATCTGTATCCGGACAGGGACTGATCCCGCGTCGCTATGCTTATCGATGCGCTCACGGCGCTGCAAGACTGGGCGCCGGTCGCCGCCCTGCGGCATTCGCGCTGGACCTATGCCTCGGTCAACGCCGCCCACATCATTGGCATTGCGCTGCTGTTCGGGGCAATCGTGCCGCTCGATCTGCGGCTGATGGGATGGCGGCGCACTGTGCCGATCGGGACCATGGCTCGCGCCTTGCTGCCGGTCGCGACCGCGGGCCTCGGACTGGCGGTTATCGCCGGCTTGGCGCTTTTCTCGGTCCGGGCAGTCAAATATGCCGGCACTGGATTGTTTCAGGTAAAAATGGCGCTCCTCGCCTGCGCGGTGACCAACGCGCTCCTGTTGAAATACGCGGCGCAATGGGAGGCACAGCAGACGAAAACCGGGGTCGCGCCACCGCTGCGCTTGCGCCTGGCCGGCGCGCTGTCGATCGTGCTCTGGCTCTCGGTCATCGTCAGCGGGCGTATGCTCGCGTTCGTGGACTAGCGTCAGCCGCCGATTTTCCGATTTAGACCTTCCCCAGCGCGCGGAGGATTTTGTCCGGCGTGAACGGCATGTCGGTGAGCGGTTGCGCGCCCAGCGGACGCAGCGCGTCGTTGATCGCGTTCATCACCGAACCCGGGGCGCCGGCGGTGCCGGCTTCGCCCGCGCCCTTCGCGCCAAGTTCGCTGTCGGCGGTCGGTGAGACCACATGACCGCACTCGATGTCCGGCATTTCCGCCGCCATCGGGACCAGATAGTCGGCCATGTTGCCGTTGAGCATCTGTCCGCGCTCATCGTACAGACAATGCTCGAACAGCGCCGCGCCGATGCCCTGTACGACGCCGCCGCGAATCTGCTCGTCCACCAACTGCGGATTAATGATGGTGCCGCAATCTTCCACGCACCAATGCTTGAGAAGTTTTACGAAGCCGGTGTCGGTGTCGACTTCGAGATAGCTGCCCTGAATGCCATTGGTGAACGCGAAGGGCCACGCACGCGGCACGTAATGGCGCGTCACCATCAATTCCGCCTGAAATCCGGGCGGTAGCGTGTCCGGGCGGAAGTAGGCCACGCGCGCGAGCTCGTCGAGCGGCAGTCGCTCGGTGCCCGTTTGCTTGTCGACGACAATACCGTTCCGGATGTCGAGATCCTCGGGCTTGGCCTGCAGGATCGAAGCGGCAACGGCGACGACGTTGGCCCGCAGCGCCTTGCCGGCCTGCCACGCGGCCTCGCCGCCGATGCCGGCAGCCCGCGACGCCCAAGTGCCGCCGCCGTAGGGCGTGTTGTCGGTATCTCCCGTAACCACGCGCACCTTTTCAATCGGCACGCCGAATGACGAGGCGACGCATTGCGCCACCACGGCCTCCGCCCCCTGGCCCTGCTCGGTGACGCCGGTGTGCACGATGATCGCGCCCTGGGCATCGAGCTTCACCGTGGCGCCATCCATCGAGGTGATGCGGGCACCGCCCACGCCATAGAAGGCAGCGGAGGGATTGGTGACTTCGATGAAGCTGGCAAAACCAATGCCGCGATAAATCGCTTTTTCGCGCAGCCGCTTTTGTTCGGCTCGCAGGCCGGCGTAATTCATCATCGCGTCGAGGTGAGCCAAAGCCTCGTGATGCGAAAGCAGTTCGAACTTGAGTCCTGCGGCCGATTGTGTGGGATAGGCATCGTCGGGGATAAGGTTGCGCCGGCGCAATTCCAGCGGATCCATGCCGATTTTGGCGGCAGCGAGTTCGACCAGCCCTTCGGTAACCGCGACCGCAATCGGATGGCCGACTGCGCGGTATTGGCACATGACGTTCTTGTTCTGGAAAACAACGCGGGCCAGCGCCCGATAGTTGGGACATTTGTACGGGCCGCCGGTCAGGTTGACGATCTGGTTCGCTTCGATGCCGCTGGTGCGGGGATAGACGGAGTAGGGACCGATACCGGTCAGGTCATCGATCTCGAAGGCATTGATGGTGCCGTCCTTGCTCACGCCGATCTTCGCCTTGATGCGATGATCGCGGGCGTGAATGTCGGTGACAAAGCTTTCGATGCGGTCGGCGACGAATTTCACCGGACGCTTGAGTAGCTTCGACAATGCCACCGTTGCCATTTCATCGGCATAGGTGTGGACCTTGATGCCGAACGAGCCGCCCACGTCCTTGGTCACGACACGGACTTGGTGCTCGGCGATGCCAAGATGCTTGGCGAACAAGTTCTGCATCATGTGCGGCGCCTGCGTGCCGTGATAGACGGTCATGCGCTGTTCGCCTTCGTTCCAGTCGGCGACCACGGCACGCGGCTCGGTCGTCACGCCGGTATGGCGGCCGAAACGGAACGTGGCCTCCACGATGGCATCGGATTCGGCGAGCGCCTTGTCCACCGCGCCAACATCGAGCTTCCGCTCGAAGCAGAGATTGTCGCCGAGCGAGGCATGGATCACCGGCGTCTTGCGGTCGAGGGCCACTTCCGGATCGGTCACCGCTGGCAATTCTTCGTATCTCACTTCGACCAGTTCGCAGGCATCCTCGGCCTCGGCCCGTGAGCGCGCGACGACCGCGCAAACCGCTTCGCCTTGCCAGCAGGCGCGGTCCACAGCCAGGGGGGACTGCGGCGCCGATTTCAAACCCTTGAGGTGAGTAAGCACACCCACCCAAGGAGTCATAACCTTGGCAAGCTCCGCGCTGGTAACGACCGCAATGACGACCGGGGCCTTTTTTGCCGCGTCGGTGGCAATTTTGACGATTCGCGCATGAGCGTGTGGCGAGCGCACATAAGCGACGTGTGCCATGCGCGGCAGATTGACATCGCTGACGTATTGCCCACGGCCCTGCGTGAGCCGCTGCAGGTTCGGGCGTGGTACCGAGCGGCCGATATAGGAGTTCGGACGATCAAGGGCGGTCAGCACGGGCCGAGAATCTTCGACGATCTTCATTTTCTGGCTCCAGCGCGCGCCTGTGCGACTGCTTCCACCGCATCGACGATGGCGTGGTAGCCGGTGCAGCGGCAGTAGTTCCCGGAAATGTGCGCGCGGATTTGCTCGCGGCTTGGAACATTTTTCGTCCGCTTGAGGAGGTCCTGCGCGGTCGCGAGCATGCCGGGCGTGCAATAGCCGCATTGCAAGGCGTTGCGCTGCTCGAATGCAGCTTGCAGGTCGGCGACTTCGCCGGAATCGGATAGTCCCTCGATCGTTTCGACCTTGGCGCCGTCACACTGCACCGCCAGCATCAAGCAGCCGCGGGTAATCTCGCCGTTCACGCGCACGGTACAGGCGCCGCAAACGCCGTGTTCGCATCCGACATGGCTGCCCGTCAGCAAGAGGTCCTCGCGCAGGAAATCGACCAGTGTTTTGCGCGCATCTACGCGCTCCTGCACGCGCTCGCCGTTTACGGTGAGTGAGATATCGAGGGCGCGGTGGCTCATGGCCGATCCTCCAGCAGCTGTTTCGCCACGCGGCGAAGCAGCACGCCAGCCAGATGTTTCTTAACCTTCGCGGTTGCTTGCACATCGTCGTTCGGTTCGAGATCGAGCGCATTGACCGCTGCGTCGATATTGCCGGCAGCGAGCGCTGCCTCAGCTTTTTTGGCGCGGACAGGTGTGTTGCCGACGCCGAAGTAGGCCAGTCTCACATCGGCAATGCTCTTGCGGTCCGCGCGCGCGGTCGCAGCGAGGCCGATGATCGCATAATCGCCATGGCGGCGCGCCAGTTCGGCAAATCCGACACGAGTGTTCCTGTCGGCGGCGGGAACGCGCACAGCAGTCAGCATTTCCTGCGGACGCAGCGCCGTTTCAAACAGACCCCTGAAGAAAGCGTCCGCTTTCACCGTGCGCTTGCCCTTGGGGCCGGCAATGTCAATCTCGCCGCCAAGCGCCAGGACGCACGCCGGCAATTCCGCCGCCGGATCGGCGAAAGCGATGGAGCCCCCAAACGTGCCGCGGTTGCGAATCGCGGGATGACCTATGTGAGGCATTGCGAGCGCGATCAGTGGCGCGTGCCTGGAAACGATGTCCGAGCGTTCGACCTGGGCATGACGAGCCAGTGCACCAATTTCGACAAACCTGCCTTTCCGGGCAATGCCATCGAGCCCTTTGATACCGTTGATATCGATCAGCAGTTCAGGCGCCGAGAGGCGCATATTCAGCGTCGCGATCAGGCTCTGCCCGCCCGCAAGCAGCCGCGCGTCGTCCTTGTGCTTGGCGAGCAGCGTCACCGCTTCCTTGAGCGTCCGTGCCTTCGTATAGGCAAATGGCGCCGGCTTCACCTGTCCTCCCCCGTCGATGGCGCATGATCCCGGCGGAGAACACTTCCCACCTTCGGATCGCGCTGTCGTTTTTTCTTATTGTGACCGGGAACGCGGTCAGGTCAATGCGCTCGCCGACTGACCGCGCCCCGCGTATAAAGCCTGCACAAAATCAAGGGAGAGACCCGTGCCAAAGGAATTTGAAGGGAACGTTGTTGTTGTTAGCGGGGGCAGCCGTGGAATAGGCAAGGCGATTGCAACCGCTTTCGCCCGCGAAGGCGCGCAAGTCGTGTTGGCGGCAGCCAGTGCGGACAATCTTGCGGCCGCGGCCAAGACGATGGCCGGAGGGCCTGCCCCAATGACGGTTGCCGGGGATTTGAGAACGCTTGCCGGCTGCTAGCTGCTGTTCAAGGCGGTCAACGATAAATTCAAGCGCTGCGATATCCTCGTCAACAATGCAGGCGCGACGCGCGGCGGGAATTTCTTCGAGCTTCCGGACGAGGCATTTGTCGATGGGTTTGCGCTGAAATATTTTGCCGCGGTGCGGCTTTCGCGATTGTTCTGGCCGCTGCTAAAGGCGTCGCATGGAAGCATCATTAACATCATCGGCGCGGCCGCTCGAACGCCGGGACCCGATTTCCTGATCGGCGGCTCGGTGAACGCGGCCTTTGCGAATTTTGCAAAGGGCCTTGCCGCCATCGGCAATCGGGACGACGTCAACGTCAACGTCATCCACCCCGGAATGGTGGAGACCGACCGCGTCATCACGCTGTTCCAGCAGTTCGCCAAGGCCCACAACACCACGCCCGAGGAGGCGCGCAAAAACAGTCTCGCCAAAAGCGGCGCTCGGCGCATCGGCCAGCCTGACGACATCGCTGAGCTTGCGTTGTTTCTGGCACGTCCGCAGGCGCGGCACATTCAGGGCGCCGCCATTGTGGTCGATGGCGGCACGACGACCGGGCTCTATTGAAATTGCCCGCGTTCGTCGCCGCCAAGGCGGGGGACCCAGGACCGAGAAATTGGAAATGAATTCCGCTTCACGGGGTGAGCGGAACCAATATCAATCGTCGGACCACGCTAGGCGACGATTGTCTTCACGATATCGATCGCGCGGCGAAGGAGCGTTTCGGAAGCCTCCGGCGTGCGGAATGCCGCATGGGCCGAGAGGGTCACGTTCTCAAGTTTCGCCAGCGCATGATCCGGCGGCAACGGCTCGTTATGGAAGACGTCCAACCCCGCCTGGCGAATGTGACCGCTTTTCAACGCCGCTATCAAAGCGGCTTCGTCGGCGAGCGCTCCCCGTGCAGTGTTAACGTATATGACGCCCTTCTTCATTCGCGCGATGCGGTCGGCTGACAGAAAGCCGCGCGTCTCATCTCCGAGCGTCAGATTCATCGAGACGACATCGGCGCGAGCGAGAAGCGTGTCGATGTCAACCAATGGCACGTCGATCTCCGGGTGCTTGGTGCGATTCCAGCCGATCACGTTCATGCCCATGCCCCTGGCGATGCGCGCCACCTCGCGTCCGATCCCGCCGAGCCCGATCACGCCAAGTGTCTTGCCGAGAAGCTGCACGCCCTCGTGCGGCGTCCAGACGCCGCGGCGCACCTCGCGATCCATACGGGCAAGGTCGCGCGCACAGGCCCACAGCAGCGCGATGCTGTGCTCGGCCACCGCGGTGTCGCCATAACCCTTGATGATATGGACCTTGATTCCGCGTTCATTGAGCTCGCCGACATTCATATAGCTGGCCGGCCCGGTGCCGAGGAAAACGATGTGTTTGAGCACCGGGCACTGCTCAACCAGCGGTGTGGGCATGTATGAATGGTCGTCGATCGCAATGCTGTAGCCACGTATGATGCGCGGCAGTTCCTCCCGCGCGAACGCCTTGCGGTTGACATCGATCGGCGGGTCATTGGGCGTTAAAACCCTTGCCCAGACCGGAGCCAGTTGATCGTTGCAGTCAAGGAAAATGGATTTCATGAGGATCATTCCATGAAAGCGGACAGACATTCCATAAGGGGACGTGGTTATAAGAGCAATGGCGCGAAAGCGGACAAGCCGCAACCGTTGACGGGTCGCGCTGCGCGGACTATAGCGGCGCCGCTCAATTAAACGCAGTCGAGTAATGGCCAAGAATCATAAAGCAGTCTGTGTCATCGCCTGGCCCGCCGGGCATTCACGCTCACCGATCATTCATAATTACTGGATCAAGCAACATAAGCTCGATGCCGAATACCGGCGCGAGGCAGTGCGGCCTGAGAAGTTTGCCGATTTTGTCACGCATCTACGCGAAAACGGCTATGTGGGCGCGAATATCACTGTGCCGCATAAGGAGCCGGCCCTGAAATTGTCCGAGCCGGACGAGCGTGCGCGCGCCGTTGGCGCCGCCAATGCACTTTGGTACGACGATGACAGGCTGCGCTCGACGAACACCGATGTCGAAGGCTTTCTCGCTAATCTCGATGCCGCCACTCCCGGCTGGGATCGCGGCCTGTCGACCGCCGTTGTGCTCGGTGCCGGAGGTGGTGCGCGCGCGGTGATCTACGCTTTGCTTACGCGCGAAGTGAGGCGCATCTACGTGATCAATCGAACGAAGGAGAGGGCGCAGGCACTTCGCAAGAAGTTCGGTTCGGCGCTTCAGGTCGCGAGCTGGGATGAAACCACCGGCCTTTTGGGAGGTGCCGGGCTGCTGGTGAATACGACGACGCTTGGGATGGAAGGCCAGCCCCCGCTCGAGCTCAACCTGCGCTGCCCGCCATCGCTGGTCGTCGCGGACATCGTTTATGCTCCGCTTGAGACCAGGCTATTGGCGATCGCCCGCGCGCGCGGGCTGCGTACTGCCGATGGCCTCGGCATGTTGCTGCATCAGGCCGTGCGCGGCTTTCAGCTTTGGTTCGGCATTCGACCAGAGGTGACGCCTGAATTGCGCAAGCTGGTTGAAGACGATCTGCTCAAGAAAAAGTGAGTAACCGGCGTCTGGAATATGCCGGCGATGCCGGGGTTAATCGCCTGATTGGGACCGGACCAAACCGGAACCGTATCGGGAGGACCATAATGTACAGCTCAAAGATTATTCGACGCACAGTCGGCGTGGCGGCTGTTGCGATTGCCCTGGTTTTTACGACTGCTTCCTTCGCACAGCAGCCGGGTCGCATTCGCGGCCAGATCGAAAAAGCCGATACCGGCACGCTCTCGCTGAAGCAGCGGGACGGCAGCATGCTCAACGTCAAGGTCGCGGAAGATGCGCGGGTGGCTGCCTTGGTTAAGGCTTCACTCGATGACATCAAGAACGACAGCTTCATCGGCGTTGCCGGCATGCCGCGGCCGGATGGCAGCATCGAAGCGTTTTCAGTTCACATCTTCCTGCCCGCGCAGCGTGGCGTCATCGCCGATCGGCATTTCGATTGGGACGCGAAACCTGGAAGCACGATGACGAACGCGTACGTTGCAAGCAGCGTAAAAGAAAAGGACGGGCAGACGCTTGTGCTCAAATACAAAGATGGCGAGAAGAAAATCATTGTGACGCCCGCAACGGCGATCACCGCGGTAGCGCCGGGCAACAAGGAGGAGCTCAAGCCCGGTGCGCAGATCATCATCATGGCGTCCGACAAGCAGTCGGATGGCTCGGTGCTGGCCAAGACGCTTTACATCGGCCGCAGTCTGACGCCGGCGATGTAAGAGAACGCCACTGGAATGTTCATTTTTCTGCGCCGCCGTATAAGGCGGCGCAGCTGCTAAAGGAGGATGCGACGTGAAAGTATTGACACTGATTGGCGCAGCGTGCGTCGTTGCAATGGTTTCTGCCACGGTGTGTGCGCAGGACAAGCCGGTGCGAGTGCGAGGCACGATCGATCAGATCGAAGGCAGCATGATGATTGTCAAATCGCGCGAGGGTGACACGCTGAGAATAAAATTGGCGGATGACGGTAGCGTCATTGCCCTGGAGAAGGCCTCGCTCGCGGACATCAAGCCGAATTCGTACGTTGGTTCGACCGCAATGCCGCAACCGGACGGAACCTGGAAGGCCGTCGAGGTCCACATTTTTCCGGAAGCCATGCGAGGCACCGGCGAGGGCGACCGACCATACGATTACAGGCCGCAAAGCACCATGACAAACGGAACGGTCAACAACGTCGGCAAAAGCACGGTAGGCGGGACTGTTTCGAGCGAGGAGGGCTCAACGCTCACGCTGAGCTACAAGGATGGCTCCAAGAAGATCGAGGTAACGCTCGAGACGGTGATCGTGAGCTATTTGCCCGGCAGCAGAGACGAGCTCAAGCCTGGCGCTCGAATTTATATTCCGGCAGCGACACGGCAGGCTGACGGCACGCTAATGACAGCGCGCATTAATGTCGGGCGCGGAATTGTGCCGCCAATGTAGGGTTTGATTATGCCCGCGCCCGCCGCGTTGGCGCGTGTGCCGAGCCGCGCGCGGGCACGTCGAGATCGGAAGCGAGCTCCGGCATTTCCCGCATGAGCCGGACGAGGCGGTTTTGGCGCCCTCCGGCAAGGCGTGCCTCGCGCTGTTCCTCGATTGGACGGCGCACTTCGTCGCAGCGGGCGAGGCCGTCGATCTCGGCGCCACGCTCGGCCAGTCGAGCGAGGCAATGCGTCAGATCCTCCAGCTGCTCGGCAACGACGTGGATGACGCCCGCCTCCTCCTGCACGCAACCGGTGACCACCACGTAGCGCGCGCCCAGCACTATCGGCCGCAAGCGCTCGAATACTTTCGGCCATACGATTACGTTGGCAACTGCGGTTTCGTCCTCGATCGTCATGAATACGACCCCATTGGCCGAGCCTGGTCGCTGCCGGCACGTGACCAGCCCTGAGATGCACACGCGCGTCCCGGAACGGATTCGGCGCAGCGTGTCGTTTGGTTTAATGGCACGCGCGTTGAGATCAGGACGCAGGAATTGCGCTGGATGCGCGCGCAGCGACAAATGCATGAAACGGTAATCGTTGATGACTTCTTCGCCGATCGGCATCGGCGGCAGATGGACATCAGGCTCACGTGAAACGATACGGGCCAGCGTGACATCGCTATCAACAGAAAACAGCGGCAGATCGTCGTCGTGGTCGCCGACCCGACCGAGAGCCTTGGCCGCCCACAGCGCTTCGCGACGGCTGAGGCCGAGCGAACCGAAGCCATCCGCATCCGCCAGCCGCTCCAGCACGTGCGGAGAAAGCCCCGTGCGCAGCCAGAGATCGCGCATGGAGTCGTAATGAAAATTGCCGTTATCCTGAGGTGGCAGCGCAAAAGCGCTGCCCACGAAGGATGACGCCGTCGCCCTTCGAGGCTCGGCGACTGCGTCGCCCCGCACCTCAGGGTGACGGCGCATTGCAACAATCAGTTTCCCATCTTCCTCCTTCAGCCCCTTGATCTCCCGAAGGCCCAGACGAATGGCGTGAGTTGTATACACATCATCCCGCATCTCCCGATGCAGCTCATGCAAACGTTCGGCTGCGCGGGGACCTGGTTCGAGCGTCGCATCCCAGTGCGAATGATTGATGTCGGGCGGCCGTACTTCGACGCCGTGCTCGCGCGCGTCGCGCACGATCTGCGCCGGAGCATAAAATCCCATCGGCTGCGCATTCAAAAGCGCGGCAGCGAAGGCATCCGGATAGCGGCATTTCAGCCAGGCCGAGGCATAGACCAGAAGCGCAAAACTCGCCGCGTGGCTTTCGGGAAAGCCGTATTCGCCGAAGCCCTCGATCTGCTGGAAACAGCGCTCGGCAAACTCGCGCGTGTAACCGTTGGCCAGCATGCCGTCGATCATCTTGCGCTGGAATGTGCCAATGGTGCCGACGCGCTTGAAGGTGGCCATGGCGCGGCGAAGCTGGTCGGCCTCCGCTGGCGTGAAGCCGGCGGCGACGATGGCGATTTTCATCGCCTGCTCCTGAAACAGCGGCACGCCCAGGGTCTTCGAGAGCACCGCTTCAAGAGCCTTTGAGGGATATGAGATCGGTTCCTGTCCGCGCCGCCGTCGCAGATAAGGATGCACCATGTCGCCCTGGATCGGGCCCGGCCGCACGATCGCCACCTCGATCACCAGGTCGTAGAAGTTTTGCGGCTTCAACCGCGGCAGCATGGTCATCTGCGCGCGGCTTTCCACCTGAAATACGCCGAGAGAGTCCGCGCGGCACAGCATGCGATAGACCGCGGGATCCTCGGCCGGGATGCTGGCAAGCGTGTGCTGCTCGCCGTAATGCTTCTCCACCAGATCGAGCGCCTTGCGCACGCATGAGAGCATGCCAAGGCCGAGCACATCGACTTTCAGGATGCCAAGCGCATCGAGATCGTCCTTGTCCCATTCGACGAAGGTGCGATCGTCCATCGCCGCATTGCCGATCGGCATCACTTCGTCGAGACGTCTGCGCGTAATCACGAAGCCGCCGACATGTTGCGAGAGGTGACGCGGGAAACCGTTGATCTCTTGCGCAAGCGCAAGGATCCGGCGCATGCGTCGGCTTTGCGGGTCGAGGCCGGTTCTGGTCACCGCGTCCTTCGAAACTGCGCCGCCACCGCCGCCCCAGATCGAGGACGACAGGGCTCCGATGGTATCCTCGCTCAAGCCAAAGGCTTTGCCGACCTCGCGGATCGCCGAGCGGCCGCGATATGAAATAACCGTGGCGGCGATGCCGGCGCGTTCGCGACCACACTTATCGTAAATATATTGAATGACCTCTTCGCGCCGTTCGTGCTCGAAATCGACGTCGATATCAGGAGGCTCTCGCCGTTCTGGAGAAATGAATCGTTCGAACAGGAGGTCGGCGCGATCGGGATCGACCTCGGTTACGCCCAGACAATAGCAGATGGCAGAATTCGCAGCCGAACCGCGGCCTTGGCAAAGAATGCCCTTCGAGCGTGCGAACCGCACGATGTCGTAGACCGTGAGGAAATAGGGCTCATATTCCAATCGGGCAATCAGCTGGAGTTCATGCTCAAGATTCGCCCGCACCCTGTCTGGGATGCCCTGCGGATAGCGGCGGGCTGCGCCCTCATATGTGAAGTGGGCCAACGCATCCTGGGCATTGACGAAGCCCTCGACCTGTTCGTCGGGATATTCGTAGCGTAGCTCATTGAGAGAGAAGGAAAGCGCCTCGCTGAGCATCAGCGTTTCCGCGATCGCATCCGGCGCGTCGCGAAACAGCCGCGTCATTTCTTGCGGCGGTTTCAGATATAGCTCGGCGTTGGCCGCAAGCTTGCGGCCAGCGCGATCAATTGTTGTCTTCTCGCGGATGCAGGTGAGCACGTCGGCGAGCGGCCGCCGGTCGGGATGATGATAGAGGACATCGTTCACAGCGATCAGCGGCACGCCGCTGGTGCGCGCGACTTCCTTCAGGCGCGCCAGTCTGGAGCGGTCGTGCCCGCGATAAGGCATGGAAGCGGCAAGCCGGACGCGATGCGGTGCAGCTTCGCGCAGGCGCGCTAGCAGCCGGGCAGGGGCGCCCATGGCGATCAATTCCAGCCCAAAGGAATGTGCCAGCAGGTCGTCCAGATGCAGAACACAATCGCCCTTTTTGGCGCGAAGATTTCCCACTGTGAGCAAGCGGGTCAGTCTGCCCCAGCCGGTGCGATCGCGCGGGTAGGCGAGAATATCGGGCGTCCCGTCGGCGAAAACGAGCCGCGCGCCCGGGTGATAGCGCAGCGATAAATTTTGCTCGTGCTTGGCGAGGTGCGCGCGCACCACGCCTGCCACCGAATTGCGGTCGCAGAGTCCCAAGCCCGCCAGCCCGATATGGGCGGCCTGGACCATCAGCTCTTCCGGATGCGAGGCGCCACGCAGGAAGGAGAAATTCGAGGCAATGGAAAATTCGATGTAACGCATAGTATTTACGCAGACTTCTAACCCTCTCCCCTTGTGGAAGAGGTCGCGGTCGAAGGCCGCGGGGTGAGGGGGAACGCGTGGCCTATCATCGTCACGCGAAGGTCCCGTGCAGGAACCAGCTTGGCACTGCTGTCCCTTGCGCCAGATCGCGGTAAAGCCCTGCCCGGAAAAGCCAGAATCGAAGTCCGCTCTTGTCCTCGACGCGGAAATAATCCCGCGCCGGCCCGCCGTGCTCGCTCCACCAGGCTCCCTCGATCCGTTCAGGACCTTCGGCAGCGATCACTTCGTGCAATGCGCGCCGCCATCGAAATCGTAAGGGCGGGCCATCCGGCACTTCCGCCACGGCTTCGATTGGCTCCGGCCGTGCCAGTAGCCGCAGCGGACGTGGCGGAAGGTTTGCCTGCTCGCGATATTGGCGGAACGCATTCCAGCCCGCATCGCCCTTGACGACCTGCGCGGGGAGACCAGCCTCTGCCAGTTCGGGAATATGACTGTCTTGCGCCATCAGCCGGCGTACGCGACGCGCGCCCAGGCGCGCGCTCAGGCGGTCGACCAGACGACAAAGCTCGGCCGCATCCTCCGCGCCGACGATGCCGATTTGTTCAGAAGGGCAGGGCTCGGCGACAATGACCGACAGCCGTGCCATGTCAAAGCCGAAGCCGGGATCGAGTGCATCGCCGAGCGCGGCGAGCCGCTCCACGAACAGCGCGCCGATGTCATCCGGATTGCGCAACGGCCGTGACGTCCCGGCGGCGATGCGTCGGACCGCGCCATCGGTGCGGAACAATGTCAACTCGATGCGGCGGGCGCCATCACCGCGCCGTTCCAATGCAAATTGCAGTCGCTGTGCCAGCCGTGCGGTGATCGCGAGGACATCTTCCTCGCGCGCAATCGGTTCGGGAAATCGCTGCTCGGCGACATAAGGCGCAACCGGCAACCGCGGCGTCAACGATTCCTGTTCGTGGCCGAGTGCGCGATCAAGCTGGCGCAGCACCTCGGATCCGAAACGTGCGGTGAGCGGCGCCCGCGGAAGACCGGCGATATCGCTGATGCGCTTTAAACCGACGCGGGCGAGACCTGAGACCGTCGCCGGTGGAAGCCGAAGCGCGGACAATGGCAATGGCGCAAGCAGCGCAAGTTCCTCTCCGCCAGCGTAGCTTGCCGGTTCGCCATAATGCGCGACAGCCCAGGCGGCACCGATCGTGCCGGCAATGGCGAGCGAATAAGCGAAGCCGGCGTCTTCCAACCGGCCGCTGAGATCGGCAACCAGTTCGCGTTCGCCGCCGTAAAGATGCGCGCACCCGCTGATATCGAGCAGCAGGCCGTCGGGCAGATCGCAAGTGACCAGCGGCGTATAACGCAGACACCAGTCGGCAATGGACTCGAGCAGGGCAGCATCGGCCTCGGCATCTTCGGGGACTGCATCAATCCCGGGATGCATGGCGCGCGCCTGAGCCAATGCGAGACCTGGCGCAAGGCCCAGCCGCTCGGCCGCATCATCGATTGCGATGAGAACCTCGGCATTGCCGCGCTTGCCGGCGACGACAAGTGCTCTTTCACCTCCCCTTGCATTGCGCAAAGGCGGAGAATTTTTACGCAACCTGGCGATGCGATCGGTTGAGAGCCGGCGCAGCCACAGGCTGAGCATGCGTTGGGAGGATGAATCGCTCATCGCTGTCACTCCATTCAAGAATCCATGAGCCGAGAGGGCCGTAGCGATTGCGGGCAAGGTGCGCGACAAAGCGCGGCGCGCCGGGACATTGCGAAGTCACCGAAGGTGCAGCTCCGACAATCCAGCGGGTGGCGGCGGTGGAAGCATCGTTAGGTGGAGTTGCGCGCAGCAGCAGTCCCAGCGCGCCGCTATCCGCTGCCGCAAGTGAAAGCCGGCGCACTGCCACTTCATCGATCCGGCCACCTCGCATCTCGCCGATCACCGCGCCAACTGCGCGGGATCGCAGAGCCTCTTCCATCGCCCACAGCAGATCGCGGCGATGCGCGCCGCTCACCATCACCAACCGCTCGGGTGCGAGGCCGATGGCCTCAAGGCCGGCACCATGCGGCGCGCCGCTTTCGGCGAGCGCCATCTCTTCGGCGATCCAGAAGACGGTGCGTCTTTTCTCCTCATGCCCGGCCAAGCCCAAAGCAAAGCCAGCTGCTGCCGCAATATGGGGCTCTCCTGGCGCCGCGATCTCATGCAGGGCGCCACGCAGGAGCCCGCCGCCAAGAACTTCATCAATGGCTGGAATGCCCAACGGCAGGGGGCCGGAGTTGTTTTCAAGTCCGGGGCGTTGTTGCAAAGCTAACAGGCGGCGCAGCTCTGTAATCATAAGCCTTTGGAGACACAGAGTTATTCGATTCGGTTTCGAATGTGTTCATGTTTTGTTCTAATCTATAGACTGAACGAAGGACGTCAAGCCGCAAGGGAATGGGTTGCCCCGGCGTGCAACCCCAACGCCTAGATATGCGTGACGTACAGGATGAAAACGGCCGCGGCCAAAACGGTAGCGACCCAAACAAGCCGAGGATCTGCGGGGTTACTCATGACGGTTCTTGCACAAACAAACTATGTGCCAAAACCCCGTACTGCGGCCTTCATTTCCCGTGCGGTGGTCCGAAAATGATCAATTCATTTTGAGGAAAGAGCGCCCACGCCTCGTCAGCAGAATCCGCGATTCTTTCATGCTGCTGCCGTTTTCGAAACGGATCAGCCCATCGGCGATGGCGTCTTCCCAGATCGAGAGATGGGGGCAACTCCGCCGCCAGGCTTCAGCGTCCGAATAGCTTCGCGGCGCCTCCGCGACCCAGGCAAGAAATTGCTGCGTCAGTGCGCGCGCCGCGTCCCGCATGGAAACTAAATATACCCGCTGCAAACAAATTCAATCGGTCGGAATCGACTTAAGCAGGTGCCGATTACACTGTCATCTCAAGAGTTCGAATTTCAATTTCCGATTCCAGTGTCCGATGTACTGGACACTTGTCGGCGATTTCCAGGAGTCGCTTTCGCTGCTCGGCGCTGAGTGCGCCTTCCAAACTTATATTGCGATCGATGCGATCGATCATGCCTTCCTTGATTTCACAATTGAGGCAATCTTCGGCATGGATCTTGTTGTGAGTAAGCCGCACCGACACCCGTTCAAGTGGCAGCTTTTTGTTATCGGCGTAGAGCCTCAGCGTCATCGATGTGCAGGCGCCGAGGGCAGCGAGCAACAGATCGTAAGGGCCCGGACCTGAATCGAGCCCTCCCACTTTGACCGGCTCGTCGGCAAGAAAGCGATGCGGCCCGCTTGATATCTCCTGCTGAAATTTGCCGCCACCTGTCTCGCGCACGAGAACGGTGCCAGCCTCAACCGTATCGCCTGGCGCGACAGGCTGGTCTAGATAGCGTTCGACCCAGGCGGCAATGACGTTAGCCACGTAAACCGCATCGCTCTTTTGGCTCAGCAGGTGATCGGCGCCGGCAAGCGAGACGAAACTTTTTGGATGCTTTGCCGTGGTAAAAATACGCGAGGCATTTTCGATACCGACAATATTGTCAGTGGGTGACTGGAAGATCAGCAGCGCCTTGCGCAGATTTTTCAGACATTCCTCGAGCTTCTTTTCTGCGACATCATCGAGAAATTCGCGCTTGATACGGAATGGTCGCCCGGCGAGCTGAACCTCCACCTCACCTCGGTCTCGGATCGCTTCGATCTGTTCCTTGAACAGGCCCGTGACGTGCGCAGGATCGCAGGGTGCGGCAATTGTAACGACCGCATGCGAGTCCGGAATGCGATGCGCTGCAGCGAGGACGGCGGCGCCACCCAGACTGTGGCCGATCAGGATTGCAGGCGCGCCATACGCTCTCCGCAAGTGGTCTGCTGCTGCGATCAAATCCTCGACGTTCGAGGAGAAATGCGTATTGGCGAACTCGCCTTCGCTCATGCCGAGACCGGTGAAATCGAAGCGCAGCACGCCGATTCCAGATATCGCCAGCCGCTCGGAAATGCGCTTGGCCGTGAGGTTATCCTTCCCGCAGGTAAAGCAATGTGCGAACAGCGCGAAGGCAACGGGCTCGCCCAGTGGAAGGTCGATCAGAGCCGCCAGCTTTTCGCCTTTCGCATTGGCAAATTCAGTTCTCTCGGTGCGCATGGTTTGCCCCTTCTCCGAAACGGTGCCCCTGCGCCAAGGAGCCGGCACAGGCTGCCGAAGATTAGTGCGTTTGCCCAAGAATAGGGCAACTCCAGGACCGGCATGCACGATTTCGGCTGGAATACCGCTTGCATTGGCCCATTAGAGTGGCGCGCATTTTGGCACAATTTCTGGCACGTCGATTGCAAATACCGCGGGTGAATAGCCGGCGCGAGACCGGCCCAACGGGGATGCGCAGCCATGTCCACTTTCGACAATCCATTTGACCCGTCGCGGTCTTTGAATAGTAACGGATGCATCTGCGGCCGCCATGTCAGCCAGGTCGAACACGAACGCGATGCGACCGCGCAATTGCAATGCGCCGCCGTCGAGAGCGAGGAGAAACGTTACGAACACGTCATCGCCTCCGCAGTCATGCGCGCGGTTTTCCCCGCCGATAAAGGTCGCCGCGCGTTCCTCCAGTCACTGGGCGCATCGGCGGCGCTCGCCGCGCTATCCCAATTTTTCCCGCTAAAGACAGCAACCGAGATCTTCGCCGCGGGTGGCCCGATCGAGAAAAAAGATCTCAAGGTCGGATTTATCCCGATCACCTGCGCGACACCAATCATCATGGCGAAGCCGATGGGCTTCTATGAAAAGCAGGGCTTGAACGTAGAGGTGATCAAAACCGCCGGCTGGGCGGTGATCCGCGACAAGACGATCAACAAGGAATACGACGCCGCGCACATGCTGTCGCCGATGCCGCTGGCGATCACGATGGGGGTTGGCTCGAAGTCGATTCCGTACACGATGCCCGCAGTCGAAAACATCAACGGCCAGGCGATCACGCTTGCCATCAAGCATAAGGACAAGCGCGACCCGAAAGACTGGAAAGGCATGAAATTCGCAGTGCCTTTCGACTATTCGATGCACAACTATCTGCTTCGCTACTACGTGGCCGAGCATGGCATCGATCCCGACCAGGACATCCAGATCCGCGCGGTTCCGCCGCCGGAAATGGTGGCCAATCTGCGCGCCGACAATATCGACGGATTCCTTGCACCCGATCCGGTGAATCAGCGCGCCGTCTATGACGGCGTCGGCTTCATTCACGTGTTGTCGAAGGAAATCTGGGACCGGCATCCATGCTGCGCCTTCGCGGCATCCAAGGAATTCGTCATCGAAAGCCCGAATACATACGCCGCGCTGCTCAAGGCGATCATCGATGCGACGGCTTTTGCGCACAAACCGGAAAATCGCAAGCAAATCGCAGAGGCAATCGCGCCGGCCAACTATCTCAACCAGCCTGTGACCGTGGTCGAACAGGTGTTGACTGGCACTTTCGCGGACGGGCTCGGCAACGTGAAGAAGGTGCCCGACCGCATCGATTTCGATCCGTTCCCGTGGCAGTCGTTCGCGGTTTGGATCATGACCCAGATGAAACGGTGGGGACAGATCAAGGGCGACGTCGACTACGCCAGGATCGCCGAAGATGTCTTTCTTGCCACCGATACCGCCAAGCTGATGAAGGAGGTTGGGCTGGCCCCACCGGCGGCGACATCGAAGACTTTCGTCGTCATGGGAAAGACCTTCGATCCCGCGAAGCCCGAGGATTACCTCAAGAGCTTCAAGATCAAAAAGGTTGTCTGAATGAAGACGGCATCGCTGACCGGGCGCGCGGCCGTCGTTTCACTCGCGCTGTTGTTCAGTTTCCTCGTCGCGTGGCATCTCGCCACCCGCGACACGGGCACTTCGCAACGCATGGATCCGGAGTACGCCAAGTTGATGGGCGTGACCGCGACCCAGGGCAAGTCCGCGATGCCGGGCCCGATCGATGTCGGCGCCAAGCTCTGGGAGCATCTGCGCCGCCCGTTTTACGACAATGGGCCGAACGACAAAGGCGTGGGCATCCAGCTTGCTTTTTCGATCGCGCGCGTGCTCGCCGGCTATCTGCTGGCTATCCTTGTGGCCATTCCGGTTGGTTTCCTGATCGGCATGTCGCCGCTGATGAGCAAGGCGCTCGATCCGTTCATCCAAGTGCTCAAGCCGATCTCGCCGCTCGCCTGGATGCCGCTCGCGCTCTACACCATCAAGGATTCCAGCCTTTCGGCGATCTTCGTGATCTTCATCTGCTCGCTGTGGCCGACATTGATCAACACCGCGTTCGGCGTTGCCTCCGTGCGGCGTGAATGGCTCAACGTTGCAAAAACCTTGGAGGTCGGCACTTTGCGCCGCGCTTTTACCATCATCCTTCCGGCTGCGGCGCCGACGATCCTCACCGGAATGCGGATTTCGATCGGCATTGCCTGGCTGGTCATCGTTGCGGCCGAGATGCTCGTGGGCGGCACGGGCATCGGGTATTTCGTCTGGAACGAGTGGAATAACCTTTCGATCACGAACGTGATCACCGCGATCCTGGTGATCGGCATTGTCGGCATGCTGCTCGACCTGATGCTGGCGCGGTTCACGCGCCTGGTGACCTTTCCGGAGTGAAATATGACCGACCGCTTCATCTCCATCGAAGGCATTGCGCGCAGTTATCCGAAATCCGGCGGTGGATGCACGAGCATCTTCGAGAACTTGTGGCTGTCGATGGACCGCGGAGAATTCATCTGCGTGATCGGGCATTCCGGCTGCGGCAAAACAACCGTTCTTAATATTCTTGCCGGACTCGACACGCCCTCGAATGGCGCCGTGATCGTTGACGGGCAGGCGATTGAGGGGCCGAGCCTCGATCGCGCGGTCATCTTTCAGAGCCATGCGCTGCTGCCGTGGCGCACGGTTCTGGGCAATGTCGCTTATGCGGTGTCGTCCAAATGGCGCGATTGGAAGACCGCGAAGGTCAATGCGCATGCGCAGAAATTCATCGACCTGGTCGGTCTCAGCGGTGCTGAGCACAAACGACCCGCCGAATTGTCCGGAGGAATGAAGCAACGCGTCGGCATAGCCCGCGCACTGTCGATCGAGCCAAAGATCATGTTAATGGACGAGCCATTCTCCGCGCTCGATGCGCTTACGCGCGGCACCTTGCAGGACGAAGTGCGGCGGATCTGCCAGGAAACCGGGCAAACCGTGTTCATGATCACGCACGACGTCGACGAAGCAATCTATCTCGCCGACAAGGTGGTGCTCATGACCAACGGCCCCGGAGCGGTGTTGGCGGAAATCGTCGAAAACCCTCTCCCCAAAGAACGCTCACGCAATGACTTTCACAGACATCCGCTTTATTACGCGACGCGAAACCACATTCTTGATTTCCTGGTCAGCCGCAGCCGCAGCTTCATCGAAGAGGCTCGTGGCGTCTACAATCCGCGCGAGGTGCCAGTCGTGCGGCCCGGGCTGCCTGAACCCACGATCGCCGCGGTGCAGGACGCATCGGCTATCACGAGCCGCAGCCAGCAAGCGGCTGCCCACTGATCTCTATTGAGGAGGAAACATCATGAAAAGGTCCGATCTCACCGAAAAACTTCTCGACATCAAGCGAGAGAAGGGCTGGACGTGGAAATATATCTGCGAGCAGATCGGCGGCATGTCGCCGGTGATGGTTACCGGTGGTGTGCTTGGCCAGCAGAAAATGACCAAGCCGATGGCGGCCGCCGCCGCCAAGCTGTTCGGTCTGTCCAAAACCGAGGAGGCCCTGCTCAACGAGGTCCCGATGCGAGGCGCCGGCACGCCGATGCCGCCCACCGATCCGCTGATTTATCGCTTTTACGAACTGGTGATGGTGAATGGCCCGGCCTGGAAGGCGCTGATCGAAGAGGAGTTCGGCGACGGCATCATGTCCGCTATCGATTTCGATATGACGATCGAACGGCAGCCCGATCCCAAAGGTGACCGCGTCAGGATCGGGATGACCGGCAAGTTCCTGCCGTTCAAATACTACGGCGCCACCGGCAATGCGCTCGCCTATGGCTTGAAGGAAGCATAATCGTCAGCTTTTACGCTTGCGGGCAGGCTTCTTCGCTTCGGCGCCGACGAGCACCTGCGGCCCGAGGTCGCGGATGCGCGTTGTGCCGGTGAGAGCCATCGCGACACTGAGCTCCTTCTGGAGAATGTCGATCGCCTTGGCGACCCCGGCCTTGCCTGCGGCCCCGAGCCCGTAGACGTACGCGCGACCGATCAGGCAGGCGCGCGCGCCCAGCGCAAGTGCGCGCAACAGGTCGGCACCCGTCCGTATCCCGCCATCGAACAGGACTTCGGTATCGGATCCCACCGCTTGCGCAATCGCCGGCAGCGCTGAAATTGACGAGGGTGCGCCGTCAAGCTGCCGCCCGCCATGGTTCGACACAACGATGGCGTCCGCGCCGAGCTTGACGGCTGTCCTGGCATCTTCGACATCGAGAATGCCTTTGATAATGATTTTGCCCGGCCAGACTTTCTTGATCCACTCGACATCCTTCCAGTTCAACGCCGGATCGAACTGACTGTTGGTCCACTGGGCAAGGGAGGTGATGTCTTCCATGCCTTCCAGGTGGCCGGCGAGATTGCCAAATGTCTTGCTTTTGCTTTTCAGAATGCTGAGCGCCCACCGTGGTTTCCTCGCCATCTCGATAACGTTGCGCAAACGCATTTCCGGCGGCACCGTCATACCGTTGCGGATGTCGCGATGGCGCTGGCCGAGCACCTGCAGATCGACGGTCAGAACCAGCGCATTGCATTTGGCAGCACTGGCGCGCTCGAGAATATCGCGCGAGAAGTCACGGTCGCGGATGACGTAGAGCTGAAACCAGAATGGCCTCGAGGCAGCCTCCGCCACCTGCTCAATCGAGCAAATGGACATGGTGGACAGAGTGAAAGGAATGCCTGCCTCTTCAGCTGCCTGCGCCGCCAGTATTTCACCGTCGCCATGCTGCATCCCGCACAATCCGATGGGCGCAAGCGCGAATGGAGCACTGATATTCTGTCCGATGATGGTCGTGGCGAGGCTTCGGTTCGACACGTCGACCATCACGCGCTGGCGCAGCTTGATCATCTCGAGATCGGCGCGGTTCGCGCGCAGCGTCTCCTCGTTATAGGAGCCGCTGTCGACATAGTCGAAAAAAGCTTTCGGAACTTTGCGGCGGGCAACGTCGCGCAGGTCTTCGATGCAGGTGATGGTCTTCATGGAAACGGGTTTGGGTATTGATCAACATTTCGGTAGCACAGTGCCGCCGCACGATGAAATGGCGGTTTTGCTACCGATGGCCGGGCGAATTAGCGTTAACGGACCCCTTAAGGTTCTTCACAATTTTTGAGGCATTTCCACTCACTTGGCCCTATTATCAGGCGTGTGGAGGAGGCTTGGCCGTCCGTCAAAAGCGGGCTAATCAGCGCGCAACCTGTATCTTTGGGCGTCGGGGATTGTTTCATGGTTCGTCGTTATTTCGGGACCGACGGTATTCGCGGCCTCGCCAATCGCGTGATTACCCCGGAACTGGCGCTAAAAGTGGGACAGGCTGCCGGCCTCGTCTTTAGAAACGGCGATCATCGGCATCGCGTCCTGATCGGCAAGGACACGCGGCTGTCCGGGTATATGATCGAGACCGCCCTCGTCGCCGGGTTTACATCGGTCGGAATGGATGTGCTCCTGACCGGTCCCATCCCAACGCCGGCGGTCGGCATGCTCGCCCGCTCGATGCGCGCGGACCTCGGCGTCATGATTTCGGCGTCACACAATCCGTTCGACGACAATGGGATCAAGCTGTTTGGACCGGACGGCTACAAGCTCAGCGATGAGACAGAAGGCAGAATCGAAGATCTGCTCGATTCCGATCTTGGCAAGCAACTCGCGAAAAGCGCCGATCTGGGACGCGCGAAGCGCATCGATGGCGTGCAAGACCGCTACATCGAGTTTGCCAAGCTGACCTTGCCAAAAGCGGTGTCGTTCGAAGGGCTTCGGGTCGTCATCGATTGTGCCAATGGCGCGGCCTATCGCGTGGCGCCTGGCACTTTATGGGAGTTGGGCGCCGATGTGATTTCCATCGGCGTCGATCCTGACGGGCTTAACATCAACAAGGACTGTGGTTCCACCGACCTTGCCGCGCTATCGCGCAAGGTCCGCGAAATGCGGGCCGACATCGGCATTGCGCTCGATGGCGATGCGGATCGCGTTCTGATCATCGACGAGCGCGGTCACGTGGTGGACGGAGACCAGCTCCTTGCGGTTATAGCGGAAAGCTGGAAGGACGACGGCAGGCTCCAGCGTCCGGGCTTGGTTGCGACGGTGATGTCAAATCTCGGGCTTGAGCGTCACCTTGCCGGCCTGGGGCTCGAGCTGGTGCGCACGCCCGTCGGCGATCGATATGTGCTCGAGCACATGCGCACGCACGGTTACAACGTCGGCGGCGAGCCCTCCGGTCATATCATCCTGTCTGATTACACGACGACCGGTGATGGCCTGATTGCAGCGCTGCAGGTGCTGGCGGTGGTTAAACGCGGCGACAAGCCGGTCTCCGAACTGTGCCATCGTTTTGAGCCGCTGCCGCAGGTGCTGAAGAATGTCCGCTACAAAAAGGGTGCGCCGCTTGACGATGCGCAAGTCCGCTCTGTGATCGCAAGCGCCGAACGCAAGCTGGGCCATGGCGGACGTTTGATTGTCCGTCCGTCAGGTACCGAGCCCGTGATCCGAGTCATGGGCGAGGGTGACGACAGAAATCTCGTCGAATCGGTCGTGGATGATGTCGTCGAAGCGCTAAGCGAACTTGCAGCCTGATATCCTGATCTATTCGCGTGCAGATTCCGGATTGTAAGCAATTTCTTAAAATTCGTGGATGCGTTTATTCCTTGCACCTCAGGCACTTGGCCTGCGCCGTTAAGATCAATTAACGAGCGTAGTTAATAAACAAGGTTAAGTGGCGATTAAGGATTTGCTGCCATCGTCCCGTTCGGGCGTCGTGTGCAACCAGCACGACTGTGGAAATGGGGGCTGTGGTCATGAGTGGGGCGACTCTACAATTCCGTGCTGGCCTGCGCAGGCGCCCACACAAATTTTTGCTCTGCTCCATCGCAATCTGTTCGGCACTGGCTGCTCGGTCAGTGGACGGCGCGTGGGCGGCGGACTGGCCGGGAGCGGCACCTGTTTTGCGGGGCACGGTCTCGCCGGGCTATGTCCGCTGGGATGGCTGGCAAGCGGGCATTCAAGCGGGCTTCGGCAATATGAATGCCGACTTCGGCAAGAGCACGAGTTCGATGGTGGCATTTATACTGCGCAATTCAACGTTGGAATCGGAGGGTCATCCATCGAGCTGGACGACGTTGCCAAAGAATACAACGACCGGTCCGGTCTTCGGAGGGTTCGTCGGTTACAACTGGCAATGGAGCGAACTCGTTGTCGGGTGGGATCTCGCCTACAAGCGCCCGGCGAGCCTGAATTCATCGACGAGCGATTCGCTTCGTCGCTTATTCGATACCTCCGACAGCGTCCGGCACGATGTGACGATCGACGCGCAGGCCTCGTTCAAGCTCGTTGACTATGCGACTTTGCGGGGAAGAGCCGGATATGCGTTTGGTGAGTTCCTTCCCTATGCGTTCCTTGGCGCCGCGGTCGGACGCTTCAATTACCAGACGAAC
>Ga0075418_10000546_pt1 | contig 40327 bp, 34 predicted proteins | sample SoiMetdeltSBSDD2_FD_81776 | JGI IMG/M metagenome (GOLD analysis project Ga0075418, IMG submission 81776) | Bulk soil microbial communities from a Populus tree surrounding site in Tennessee, USA - Soil MetaG P. deltoides SBSDD2 | ecosystem: Environmental > Terrestrial > Soil > Tree plantation...
CACCAACGGTGGCAGGGTTTCTGCCCGCGACCTTACCATCGGCGTAGCGGACGGCGGGCTTTCCGATCCAGGATGCGGCTTGGGCGGCGGTGTCCCCTTTCTGAACGAAGTTGAAATCGCCGGCGGCAATCTCGACCTCGACAGGAACGCCGTGAACACGCTCGAAGTGCGATACGGCACGCTGCGGCTCCGAAGCGGCGCGGTCAATGCCGGCAGATTGCTGATGACCAATCAATGGAGCCGGTTGGAACTTCTCGGCGGAACTTTGTTCTGTTCGGAAGCGCTCGTGGATAATCGCCTTCCGCTCGTCATTGGCGACGGTCTCCACAATGCGTCATTCCACGGCGGAGACATTACCGCGCCACGGGGGATCATTGTCCGCGAACACGCGCTGCTGGAAAGCCGCGGCCCAATTACGGCCAATGTCACCAATTTCGGCACTGTGTCGCCGTTTCTTCTTGGCACCATCGTTACCAGCAACTTTGTTCAGCAACCTGCTGGCACGCTGTTGATTGATATTAGTCTTCAACGAGCGGCGACGCTGATCGTCAGCAACGTGGCTGTCCTGAACGGCAAGCTGCTGCTCCGCCTGGACGCCGACCCTCCTTCAAATACGGTCGCGATCGTTACGGCCGCGGTGACCGGCACCTTCAGCAATATCACCAATGGCGGCCGACTAAAAACCACGGACAACCTCGGATCGTTCATTGTTGAATACACGTCGACATCAGTCACGCTGCGCGACTATCGCTCCACCGACCTCGACGGCGACGGGATCGAAGACGCATGGGCCACCGGCCACTTTGGCCATTCGCCATTAACACCCGGGGAGAAGTCCGCCGACGAGGACGGCGACGGCGCGAGTAATTACGACGAATTTGTCGCTGAGAGCGATCCCGAAAACTCAACAAGCGTGTTGCGAGCCTCGATCTCGTACGCCAATGGAGCAGCCAGCCTGGTATTTCCAGCCCAGGAAGGGAAACAGTATCGCATCGTCTGGTCACCCATCCTCGCCGAATGGTCTTCGGGCCAGGCCGACTGGCACTTCATCATCGATCCGACCTTCAGCTTTCCTGAGCCTGGACTCTGTCGCTGGACCGAAGACGGCCGATGGGGCGGCCTGGGCGGTCCAACACGCTTTTTCCGCGTGGAGGCCGTGAGATGACCCGACTTCGCGCCGGCTTATGGAGTTCTTTGGTACAGAGAAGGGGCGGGGCAGGAAAAGTTGAGATTAGCGCGCCCTGAAGAGGGCTGCTGCTGTTAGCAGGTCCAACGCTCCGGACATACGACCTCAAAACCGGTTCTGGACAGCGTGTCCTGCCCCGCGAGTGTTGTTTGTAACAAAAGCGTCACCTCGAGTTCAAGCAAAATCGTCATAAATTGCGCTAATAGCTCCTAAGTGCCCGCCAGGAAGCCTCGAAACCAATCCTCGGCTTCTGCGAGAAATCGCCGTTCGTGTCCCCGCCACGCAAGGCGGACCTCCGCGGCGTGCAGGGCGTGATACGGAAGGATCAAGCGCTGGCGCTGCGCGTCGGTCAGGCGATAACTCACGAAATCGAGATAAATGTTTTCATCCAATCCGTAGAGCTTGTCGCCAACGATCGGGTGGCCAATGTGCGCGAGGTGAATGCGAATCTGGTGTTTTCGGCCGGTGAGCGGCTGCACTTCGAGCAGCGAAAACTCGCCTTCGCTTCGTGAAAATCGCCGGAGCACACGAAATTGCGTTCGGGCCGGGGCGCCGTCGGCAACGACGCAATCCTTGATTGCCACGGGACTGCGGGTGTCCTTGCCCAGCGGAGCATCGCTGACGCCGTCGTCAGGTTCGACGGTGCCGTGAACAATCGCGAGATACTTCTTGGTCACGTCGCGTTGTTCCCAAATTCTCCGAATTTCCAGCGCGGTCTCGGCGTTCTTCGCGACGAGGGTGACGCCGCTGGTTTCGCGGTCGAGCCGGTTGATCAACTGCGGCTCGGACCCCGCGCCGACGTGGAGCCGCGCGCGACTGATCAGGCTCGAATACTCGTCGCCTTTGGTGGGATGGCAGACCAGGCCGGCCGGTTTGTTGATCACCAGCAGGTCGGCGTCTTCGTGAACGATCTCGAACAGCGTTTTCAGGCTCGCACGGCTGCTTGTCAGCGTCCGGCTGTGCGGTATCATTGTTACGCGTGAACGAGAAATGGAACAAGTGGCTGCCGATCCTGCTGATGGTCGCGTTCGCGCTCACGCGCTGGCCGGGATTGCTGCCGTGGAACTTTAGCGCGTATTACGCGCTGGCGTTTTGCGGCGGGGTGTTCCTGCGGGGCAAGCTGGCGTGGTGGTTGCCGCTTGGAACGCTCGTGATCACCGATGTGCTGCTGAACTTTTATCACACCGCACAGGGCTTCAACGCCTGGCAACCGGAAATCCTGTTTAACTACGTCGCCGTCATTGTGCTTATCTGGCTCGGCACGCGATTCAACCCGCGCGGTTCGCTTTGGAAGATCGTCAGCGGCGGTTTGCTGGGCGCGGTGTTGTTTTATGTGATCACGAACACGGCGGCCTGGTTCTTCAATCCGTTCAACAATCCCGAATACGTGAAGACGCTTGCCGGTTGGTTTATTGCGCTCACGAAGGGAACAGCCGGCTATCCTCAAACGTGGGAATTTTTTCGCAACACGCTCCTGAGTGGTGGGTTGTTCACGGCGCTGTTTGCGGGCGCGATGAAGCTGGCTGAAGCGATGGAGCCCAAAGAAGAGAAGGAGGAGGAACCCGAGCCTGCCTCCGAACCGGAAAAGGGCGAGGCGTAGCGATTACTTTTTCGACTGCGCGGTTTTTGCCGGCGGCGCCTTGGGCTGCGGTACCATTTCGTAAAGCACCGCTTCGTAATACTTGATTTCCTTGTATTTATTTTTCGGCAACTTGATCAGGCAGGAACCCAACTGAATGTCCGTGCCGGGTTTCAGACCCTCGTCACCGAAGGAGCTTTGCGAAGCGGCGCCGATAAGCTTCCGATCCTTGTCGTAAAACGCGACGCAGTATTCAAAGGCCAGCGGCTTCGCGCCGGTGTTCTTGACTGTGATTCCCGCAAACACAGTTTGCGTGCCGAAAAAGTCACCGACGCGCCAACTGGTCGTCACCTTCAGAGTATCACCAAAAGCTTTCACGAAACTCTCTTTCGCGAAGGAATCGGTTTCCTTGAGCGCGATTTCGCCGCTGACGGCGGCGCCATAAGTGGAACCCACAAACGCCAGCGCGAGCGCGATGGCGACAGCGTTGATTTTCGCAGTGCAGATCATATTTGGCCTCAACGTGTAATCTATCGACCGTCTTGGGCGCGAACTGTAGTTGCGTGTGCCGACAGTTGCGGCACGGCGCACAATCCGTCATTCTTGCGCAACCAATTTCGAACTTATGAGAACGCTTATTCTCGGCATCGACAGCGGCACGCAATCCACCAAAGCCCTCGCCATCGATGCGCGCGACGGCAAGGTCCTCGGCACGGCCTCGCAACCGTATGATTTGATTCCTGACCTTCCCCCGGGGGCAAAGGAACAGCATCCGCACACGTGGCGCGACGCGACTGCGGCGGCCATCCGCCAGGCTCTGCGCGGGGCGCGGGCGTCGGGGACGGAGGTGAAAGCCATCGGCATCAGTGGCCAGCAGCACGGGTTCGTGCCGCTGGATAAAGAGGGCGAAGTGATCCGCCCGGCCAAGTTGTGGTGCGACACTTCCACGGCCGCCGAATGTGACGAGATCACGGAGAAGCTCGGCGGAGCGAAGGCGACCATTCGCGCGCTCGGCAACGCGGTCCTGCCCGGTTTTACCGCGTCGAAGATTCTGTGGCTGAAGAAGCACGAACCGAAAAATTACAAGCAACTTGCGATGGTCCTCTTGCCGCACGACTACCTGAATTTTTGGCTCACGGGCGAGAAGACGATGGAGTACGGGGACGCCAGCGGGACGGCGCTGATGGACGTGAAGAAGCGCAAGTGGTCGGCGACGGCGATCAACACCATCGATCCGGAACTGGCGGGCAAGCTTCCCGATCTGCGGCCGAGCGATAAACCCGCGGGGAAATTGCTGGCCTCGACCGCGCGCGCGCTGGATCTCACAACCGATGTTCTCGTGAGCGCCGGCGGCGGCGACAATATGATGGGCGCGATCGGCACGGGCAACACGCGCGACGGGGTGATCACGGCGAGCTTCGGAACGAGCGGCACCATTTACGCGTGCGCGGAAAAACCGGTGGTCGATCCGCAGGGCGAAATTGCCGCGTTCTGCGACTCAACGAACCGGTGGCTGCCGTTGCTCTGCACCATGAACGTGACCGTCGCGACGGAGTTGATGCGTAATTATCTAGGCTGGACTCACGAGCGTTTCTCGGCGGCGATCGCGCGCGTGCCCGCCGGCGCCGGCGGACTGCTCCTGCTGCCCTACCTTGAAGGCGAACGCACGCCGAATGTGCCCGATGGCACGGGCGTGTTCCTGGGAGTGAACCAGCGCACGTGGAGCGCGGAAAGTTTCGCCCGCGCGACCATGGAAGGTGTGACGCTGGGCATGAATTACGGATTGCGCCGGCTTGCCGAGTTGGGCGTCAAGCCGACGCAAATTCGCGCGACCGGCGGCGGCGCAAAATCTAAAGCGTGGCGGCAAATCATGGCCGACGTTTTCAACGCGGAAGTTGTCACGCTGAAGGTCAGCGAAGGAGCGGCCTATGGCGCAGCATTGCAGGCGCTCTGGACATGGCGCCGCCAGCAGGGTGAGAAAGTCACCATCCAGGAAATCACCGATCAGTTCGTCGAATTGAATCCGACGGAAACGCTAACGCCGGACGCGAAAGCCGCTGAAGTCTATCGTGAACTCCAGGCGCTTCAGGACGAAACGTCCGCCGCGCTTCGCGACGTGTTCCGCAAACATCGCCAGTTTGTATTGCGATAAGCCACTATGAAACGCCAGGCCGCCGAGACGCTGCTGCAAGCGATGCTTGGGCCTGAGACGAAATTTCGTCCCGGACAGTGGGAAGCGATTGACTGCGTGGCGAATGACCGGCAGCGCTTGCTCGTGGTGCAGCGCACCGGATGGGGCAAGAGCGTGGTTTATTTTCTCGCGACGAAAATTCTGCGCGATCGCGGCGAGGGTCCGACGCTGCTTGTGAGCCCGCTGCTTGCGTTGATGCGCAACCAGATCCTCGCGGCGAACCGGCTCGGTATTCGGTCGTTTGCGGTCCACAGCGAAAATCGCGCTGAATGGGATGAGGTGGATCGCGCCTTGAAGTCGAACACGTGCGATTTGTTGATGATTGCGCCGGAACGACTCGGCAACCGCGAGTTTCTCGACAATCTCGTCAGTAAGATCCAGGGCAGCATAGGCTTGTTCGTCGTGGATGAGGCGCATTGCATTTCGGACTGGGGCCACGACTTTCGTCCCGATTATCGACGTATCGTGCGATTGCTGCGGTTGCTGCCGGAAGGAGTTCCCGTGCTCTGTACAACGGCAACGGCCAATGATCGCGTGGTGCAGGACGTGCAGGTGCAGATTCCGCGCCTTGAAATCGTGCGCGGCACGCTCGTTAGGCAGTCGCTGCGGCTGTTCAACATTAAGTTGAGCGACCAGGGGGAGCGGTTGGCGTGGCTCGCCGCGTTTCTTCCGGAGCTTCCCGGCAGCGGCATTATTTATTGCCTGACGATTGCGGACACCGAGCGAGTTGCGAATTGGCTCACGGAAAGAGGCATCGTCGCGCAGGCGTATCATGCGAATCTGACCGGCCCGGAGCGCGTGCAGGCCGAGGAACGCCTTCTGGCCAACGATCTCAAGGCGCTTGTCGCTACGGTGGCTTTGGGAATGGGCTTTGATAAGCCGGACCTTGGCTTCGTGATCCACTTTCAGCGTCCGGGCTCCGTGATCGCTTACTATCAACAGGTTGGCCGAGCTGGACGCGCGGTGGACAAAGCATTTGGAATTCTGTTGAGCGGCAAAGAGGACGACGATATCGCCGACTATTTTATAGAAACGGCGTTTCCGCCGGTCGAACTAATGGAAAAGGTTCTGGATGAGCTGGAACGGAACGGCGCGTTGACCGTGGCGCAACTCACGGCGCGCTTGAATGTCGCACGCGGGCGTATCGAGAAAGCGCTCAAGATTTTGGAAGTCGATGGCGCGGTGCAGCGCGAGCGTACCGGTTACTCGCGGACTGCCAACCCATGGAGTGCGGACACATTGCGCGCGGAGCAGGTGACGGAAAAGCGCCGGGAGGAAGTCGCGGAGATGGCCGCTTACGTCAGTCACGAAGGCTGCCTGATGCAATTCCTGGCGCGCGCGCTGGATGATCCGCACCCAATGCCGTGCGGCAAGTGCATGAACTGCGCCGGGCAACAGAAGCGGCATCCGCCTCCCGCCGAGCTAATCGAAGAGGCTGTGCGATTCCTGCGCGCCAACCACTTCGAGATTGAACCGAAAAATCAGTGGCCGCGGGCGTTGCTGCCCGAATTACAAACTGCCGGCGTGGTGGATCTCGACGCGCACGGGAATCCCAAAGTGACAATTCCAGCGACGGTGCGGCCGGAGGTTGGCGTCGTGCTTTCGTCGTATGGAGACGCGGGCTGGGGCCAAAAGGTGGCCGCAGGCAAATACACCCATGGGCGCTTCGATCGCGAGTTGGTGGAGGCGTCGGCAGCGCTGGTGCGCGAAAAATGGCAGGGCGAATTGGCGCCGGCGTGGGTCACGGCAAGTCCGTCGCTCGATCATCAACTGGTGTTCGTGTTCGCGCAGGAACTGGCCCAGGTCCTGGGGATTCCATTTCAAAAATCCCTGCGCAAAGTCCGCGCCACGATTCCGCAAAAGCAAATGGAGAACAGTTTTCAGCAACTCAAAAACCTGCTCGGCGCGCTCGAGGTCGTTGGCCCGCTGCCGGCGGGTCGCGTATTGCTTGTGGACGACATCGTCGATTCAGGGTGGACGCTGAATCTCGGCGCGATAGTGTTGCGCAAAGCGGGCGCGGGGCCGGTTTATCCCTTTGCCCTCGCCAAAGCGTCACCGTTGTTAACGTAATGAAAGCACACGAATTATTGAGTGAAGACGGTCACGCGGTGCTCGCACTCTGCTCCAGCCTTGGGCTCAAGGAGGGCGGCGGCGACGTCGCCACCCTTAAATTGTCGGAATGGAATGACCTTGAAGGCCGGCTCAAGGCTGCGTCGATGACGGCGGCAGCCTTGCACGGCAAAACCGCTGAGAATATCTCCAACGAACTCAAAATCGATCGGCCTCTTGCGGAACGAATTCCCGCCCTTCTCTCGCGAGGAGATCGGCTTACCGTCGAACTTGAGCGGATGTTTGCCGCCGAGATTTGGGCGCTGACTCGCGTCGACGAAGCCTATCCCGCGAAACTCGCGAGCACGCTCAAGCAACACGCACCCTCGGTGCTATTCGGAGCAGGCAACATTCCGTTGCTGAACAAACCCGCCGTCGCGATCGTCGGTTCGCGCAACATCGATGCGGTCGCGGGCGAGTTTGCGATGGAAGTCGGTCGCAAGGCCGTGCGCTCCGGTCTCGCGGTGGTTTCCGGGGGCGCGAAAGGCTCGGACCGCATCGGGATGCAAGCCGCGCTCGACAGCGGCGGGATAGCCATCGGCGCGCTCGCCGACAGCGTCGAACGCACTGTGCGGCAATCCGACGTGCGTGAGTTCCTTCTCGATGGGAAACTGGTGTTGATCACGCCCTACGCACCGACGGCTGGGTTTTCGGTCGGTGCGGCCATGGGACGCAACAAGTTGATTTATGGCATGGCGAATTCTGGCGTCGTGGTCAGCAGCGATTACCAAACCGGTGGCACCTGGGCCGGGGCGGTCGAGGCCTTGAAGGCGAAGTGGTGTCCGGTTTTTGTACGCACCGCGGATTCAGTGCCGAAAGGCAACACGGAGTTGCTCAAGCTCGGCGCGCAGCCGTTGTCCACAAACGAGTTGTTGGCGATTGAAGATATTCAGGAGTGGTTCGCCGCTCACGCGACGTCGAACGCTCCGAACCAGGCCGAGTTGTTTTGACTTTATGAAGACTACGCGCACTCGAAGGCAGTTTCTCCGGCAGACAGGCGCCGCCACGGGCGCAGCCGTGCTGACACCCATCGCGGTCAGCAAGGTGGCCGCGGCGCAACGGCAACCAACGTTGCCGACCATCAAACTTGGCAAGCACGAGGTGACGCGGCTGATCATCGGCGGCAATCCCATTTACGGCCACTCGCATTTCAACCGGATCCTCAGCCAGTACATGACCGGATGGCACACGCCGGAGCGCGTCGTGGAATTGATCAATCACGCCGAGGCGCATGGGATCAACACGTGGCAAAACAGTTACACCGAGCGCACGATGTCCGATCTCGACAAATACCGCGAGCTGGGCGGGAAGATGCATTGGCTCTCGCTCGGCAAGCCGGACTGGGATGAAAAGCCGGAGTCGATCGAGATTGCGGCGCAACGGAAGCCAATCGGCATCGCGCCGCACGGCGCGCTGGGCGATCGACTTCATCGGGAGCGCAAAACCGACAGATTGCTGACGTTGCTGAAGCGGATTCGCGATACGGGAGTGCTGGTCGGATTGTCCGCGCATAACCCTGAGTTGATCGAACTCGCCGAGGAGAAGAGCTGGCCTGTCGATTACTACATGTGCTGCCTCTATTACCTCACGCGAGGGCGCGAGCAGTTGCAGAAAATGACCAACGGCGAAGTGCCGCTCGGCGAGGTGTACCTGGAGAGCGATCCGCCACGCATGTTCAAAGCGGTGCGCGCCACGCGCAAGCCGTGCCTCGTTTACAAAGTTCTCGCTGCGGGACGCAAAGTGGACAGCGCCACGCAATTGAAGACGGCCTTCGAGCACGCGTTCGCAAACATCAAATCAACGGACGCGTTGATCGTGGGGATGTATCAGCAACAAAGCGATCAGGTGGCGCAGAACACGGCTTTGGTGCGAGAGATTTGCGGGCGTGGGGGTTAGCAGGTGGATTGCAATTCTTCGCGGCGCCGCATAAATGCGGAACTCCGACGCGGAGCTGGATGCGGCGACGGGTTTGTATTTAAAGCGCCAGGGCACCGGCGCACTCCAGGACGCTTCGCGTTCTCGAGGGCGATCTAACTACGAGACGCCGAAGGTGGTGCGCAACCAGAAACCGACCAAATAGGCGAGCACGGCGGCGACGCTGCCGACGACTAACGTCTCCAGACCGGAGCGAACGATCGAGTGTTTTACCACTACGCCCTTCGCTACTCCGATCGCCGCAAAGGCAATCGCTGTGATGATCGCGCTGAACCGAAATCGTTGATCGGTGGCGAGACCGGGCACCAGGAAGGGAAGCAGCGGGATCAAGCCGACGAAAAGAAAAGCCAGGAAAGTAGCGAGGCCTGCTGCGATCGGTTTGCGCAGGCCCGAGCCGAACCCGTGCTCCTCGCGCAGCATCGTTTCGATCCACAGGTCGTGATTGCTGGTGATGACTTCCACGATCTTGTCGAGCACCTCGCCTTCGAAACATTTACTGGCAAAAATCTGGCGTATCTCCTCGCGTTCTCCATGGGGCACCTCCTCGATGTGCAGGCGCTCACGGCGGCGGATTTCATCGATCTCCTGCAACTCGCTTTTTGTGCCGAGGTAATTGCTCACGCCCATGCTGAAGCCGTCCGCGATCAGGTTCGCGAAACCAAGAATGATCACGACGCTCGGCGGCAATCCACCGCCGACCGCGCCCGCGACGACCGCGAACGTCGTGACGCAGCCGTCAATGCCGCCCAGGACTCCATCGCCGAGGTAGCGCGGGCGGTGCCGCTCCGTGAGTCGGTCACGGATTGCGTGCGGGTGGTGCTCGATTTCCAGTTTGCGCGACATACGCGGGCCGCCGGAACCTAACTCAAGGCGAATCGCACATCATCTTCTTTCATTCGCCGGCGCTCAGGATCGCCGCGAAAAGCTCCATCACCTTTTGTGTTTGCCTCGGCAAAATAAAGTCAGGCGCAATTTCGGCCAGCGGCTCGAGGACAAACCGCCGCAGGTGCGCGCGTGGATGGGGCAGGGTTAACTCGGTGGTGTTGCGGACTTCATTGGCAAAGGCAATGAGATCGAGGTCGAGAGGTCGGGCTTCGTTGTGTACCCGTTTCGGTCGCCGGCCAAACTCGCGCTCCAGAGACTGTAGTTTCTTCAGCAGGGTTTCCGGCGTTTCGCCGACGCGCGGAATCAATGCCACGATCGCGTTGATGAATTTCTGCGATCCCGGCGGGCAATCTACCGGATCGGTCTCGTAGAGGGATGACCGCGTGATCGGCTGATCAGAGAACTCCTGGAGTTGATCCATGGCACGCAGCACCGTCTCACGCGATGAACCGAGATTGGAGCCGAGCGCGACATAGGCCACTTCGCGCGTCGCGGGCATAGCTCACCGCAATCCCAGCACGTGTTGCATGTCGTAGAGACCGGGCTTCTGTTTCGCCACCCACTGCGCCGCGCGTAGCGCGCCGTTTGCGAACGTGTCGCGACTCGAGGCTTTGTGCGTCAGCTCCACCCGTTCGCCGCTGGCCGCAAAAACGACTGTGTGATCGCCCACGACGTCACCCCCGCGCAGCGAATGCATGCCGATCTCAGTTGATGTCCGCTCGCCGGTGATTCCGGAGCGGCCGTGCCGGAGCACTTTGCTCAATTGCTGCTGGCGCACCTCCGCGAGGATCTCCGCCAACGTCGCGGCCGTGCCGCTCGGCGCGTCCTTCTTCGTGCGATGATGCATTTCGATCACTTCCAAATCGAATGCCGGTCCGAGGATTTCCGCCGCTTTGCGCGTCAGCCAAAACAAGGCGTTCACGCCGGTGGAAAAATTTGACGCCCAAACGACAGGAATTTGCGCCGCCACCGCGAGTATTCTTTTCCTGTCTGCCTCTGAATGTCCCGTGGTCCCAATCACCAGCGCCTTTTTCTTTTGCGCGCACAACTCGGCGATCGGCGCACTCGCGTTATGAAAGCTGAAGTCGACGACCACGTCCCCAGAGTCGATTACGGACTTGATATCATCGCCCTGATCGACCTGCCCTGTTAGCTGCAACTCGGGCATCTGCGCCGCGCACGCGACGAGCGCCTGTCCCATTCGTCCTTTCGAACCAGTAATGATGACCCGCGTCATGATTTAAACACTCCGCACATCTTCATCGTCGCGCGCAAGCTATCGCGGTTCTTCTGGCTCATGGGGACCAAGGGCAAACGATACTCTTCCTGGAGCTGCCCCATCATTGCCAGAGCGGCCTTCACCGGAATCGGGTTCGTCTCGATAAACAAATCTTTGAACAGCGCGTAGTATTTGTGATGCAGCTTTTGGGCGACCTCCACTTTGCCCATACGAAAGGCCTGCACCATGTGCACAACCTCTTTGGGAATCACATTCGACGCCACGCTGACGACCCCGTGTGCGCCCACCGCCATGAACGGAAGCGTCAAGGAATCGTCGCCGCTCATGATGGTGAACCGCGGCCCGAGCGCCATGCGCAGTTGGCTCACGCGATCCGCGCTGCCACCGGCCTCTTTGATGCCAATGATGTTGACGGCGTCGTGCGCGAGTCGCACCACTGTTTCGACTGCGATCTCGACGCTGCACCGCCCCGGAACGCTGTAGAGCATGATGGGCAGCTTTGTCGCGCGGGCGATCGCGTGAAAATGTTGGAACAAACCCTCCTGGGTGGGCTTGTTGTAATAGGGCGCGACCTGGAGCGAGCCGTCCGCGCCCGCTTCCTCGGCGGCCTTGGTCAGGTAAATCGCTTCGCTGGTCGAGTTGCCACCGGTACCCGCGAGTACTTTGATTTTGCCGCCGGCGTATTCCACGGACGCTTCGATCACCTGGATGTGTTCCTCGTAATCCAGCGTCGGCGACTCGCCCGTGGTCCCCACCGGGACAATTCCATCCACGCCGGCCTTGATCTGCGCCTTGATCAACTTCTCCAACGTCGCCTCGTCCAGCTTGCCTTCTTTGAAGGGCGTGACGATGGCAGTGTAAGTCCCCGTGAATTTCAGGTCCTGTTCCATTCCCATTTGTGTCTAAATTTCCAGCCGCCCCTCGAACACAAACTCGGCGGGCCCGGTCAGCCGCACGTCCGAAAAATTCCCCGCCTGTTCGCTGAAACTCACTTCCAAGATATCTCCACCCTGGACCTGCACTTTGATTGGCGACGAGAAGCCGTGCACGCGCGATGCGACCAATGCCGACGCCGCCACTCCAGTTCCGCACGCGAGCGTCTCGCCTTCCACGCCGCGTTCGTAGGTGCGCACGCGAATGGAATTCTTTCCCAGCACCTGCACAAAATTGACGTTGGTTCCCTTCGGCGCGAAATGCGCGTGAGATCGAATCTCCTGTCCAAGTTGCTGCACCATGGCTTTATCGGCGTCCGCGACAAAAACCACCGCGTGCGGCACGCCGGTGTTCAACGAGTGGACTGTCAGCGACCCATCCTTCGTCGGGACCTTTTGCGCGAGCTGCAAATCCTTCGGCGCGGTGAGGTTCACCGTCACGCGATCGCCGTGGAACGCGGCGGTGATCACGCCGGCGCCGGTCTCGAATGAGGTCTGTCCGTTGGCGCCTGCGGTTTTCTGGACGAACCGCGCGAAACAACGGGCGCCATTGCCGCACATGTCCGCCGTGCTGCCGTCGCTGTTGTAGAATTCCCAGGACCACTGCGCCTTGCCGCTGGTGTTCGGCACGAGCAAAAACAACCCGTCGGCGCCAATGCCGCGCTGGCGGTGACAGATGCGCGCGACCTGGTCGCGGGAGAGCTTGATTTGGCGCTCGCGGTTGTCAATGAGCACAAAATCGTTGCCCGCGCCGTTCATCTTTGTGAACTCCACTAACATGTCCGGCCAGCCTACCACAGAGGCGGGGCGTGCAAAGTTCAAATTAGGAAGGCGGAGCGCCCGAGGAGCGTTTCGAAGGCCGCTCCAAATAAGTGTTACAATTGTAACATTCAGTTGAAAGAGGTCATGCAGCGTGGCGGCGGCGCGCTTGCCGGTAACTGCCTGCGGCTGCGGCGCGAAAGTGCCCGGCCAATTTCCGGCGCGCCGTCGTGACGATCACTGTGTCAACGATCAACCCTGTGACGATCCAGAATGCAAAAAAGAAGAAAAAGCCCGTCTTGCTCATTCTGGGTTGCGTTGAAATCAGCAGGACAATCAGTCCCCATGAGATTCCCATTACTTTGAGGACTGTGCCCACCACGGCACGATGATTCTGACGAGTCAGCCCACGCCAAAGACCCAGCCAGCTCAGCGCGTGGAAGTCGGCAAGCAAAAGCGCGATCCCGCCCAGAAACAGCTCACAGAATATCACCTGGTCATTGCCATGCATCTGAAGTGGCTTGGGGAACGCCAGTACCGCGAAGACGAGGGCAAGGTTCAAGGAAGCCAGCAGGAGAATTGGCCGCCGGAAGTGTGCGCGCAACGCGGTCCGTTGCCCTTGAACGATTGCTTCAATGGGCAGCGCCGTCACCAGAAGCAACTCCAGTGCGCCGCTTTGCCGGTCTTCGTTGATGCGCCGGCCAGCCTCCATGGCGATCAACACTTTGAGCAGCAGGTGCAGCCCGAACGCGGTGAAAAAACAGACGATAAACGGCACTATGGTTTTGGTTTGCGAAACAGAAACAATAAGCAGTACTGCGCAGAAACCGACCAGCGGAACCAACACCCTCCATGAAATCAACCGCGCCGAAAAGTCGCGGCTCGCGAGCCACGCAAATGGATTGGCTGCGCGAGCCAACGCGGTGCGGCCCGCGTGAAGAGTAGGACGACGAACCGACCATCGGGGAAGACGAAACCACGAGCGCGTTTCGGCTGTTTGCCACACGCGCGGCAGTGCGACACACGCAACCACGATGCATGCCATGGTCAACGCGAAGATCACGCAGGCGGATCTCCAGAATTCCTGCGGGCCGCTCGTGAGCGCGTACGAGGTGTCGTACGCCTTGCGAAAGAGGTAGGGCGGACTGGGGACTAAAAGAACATCGAACACGGGATTCTTGAACAGCGCCTCTTGCGACCACCACAAAGCCGGCAAGAGACCCGCAAGCATCGCCATCAACAGAAACGCTCCCGCGCTTGCGCGCATGGCCTGGTGGCTTAAGGTCGAGACGACGATGCCTAACGCCAGGGAGAGGAACAGCGTGAGCGCGAACACCAAAACGAAACGAGCAAACTCGGCGCCTGTGACTCCGCCCATCATCAGGCTCAATCCGAGGATGGGAATGGCTGCCAATAACCCAAAGAAGGCGTGCACCGAGGCGGCGACCAGTTTCCCGAGAATGACATCATAGCCCTTCAGGTCCGTGAGAAAGAGTAACCCCATGGTTCCTTCCCGCTTTTCACTGCTCACACAGTCCGAGGTGAGGAACGCTCCGGCCGTCATGCAGAAACCGAGCGTGAGCGAACCGAGCATGGTGATGATGTGCTGGCTCAATTGCGCGGGGGTCATTCGCCGCGTGCCGACCAGCAAAACAATCCATACGAGCAGGACCATGAGGGCAGCGAAGAATCGCAGCCAGTAAGTGCTGGCCCGCCGCGAGGCGACTCGCAGTTCTCGCTCTACGATCGGCAGGAAAGTCATTGACGGGCTCCACCGCAATTTCCCCCAGCCGTGATTGCTTTCAAGGACTTTCTTGTTTCTGCTGGCCATGAGCCTTTTGTTGCAGGAGCATTCCAGGATGAATTTGAAATCTTTGAGTCTAACCGTTGGGGTCATCGCGTTGTCTGCTCACGCCGCTCTCGCGCAAGGACCGCAGGGGCAAATGCCCGGGCTTGATACGGCGATGGCCCGGCTCTTCGGCAATAACAACGCATTCACTGCCACCGCGACGGCGCGCCTTGTCGACGAGAAACAAAATGAAACGATGTCCATGCCGATGAACTACGCGTTGCTCGACGGCAAGATCCGATCCGAAATCGACATGGCGCAAGTGAAGAGCAAGGACATGCCCGCCGAGACCGGCGCCACGCTCAAGCAAATGGGGATGGACAAAATGGTCAGCATCGTTCGCCCGGACAAACAGACCGTGGTTATCGCCTACCCGGCGTTGCGTGCTTACGCCGAGCAACCGCTGAGCAAAGCAGAAGCCACCGCCGCCACGGCGCGCGATTTCAAAATCGACTCGACGAAACTCGGGTCCGAGACAATCGAGGGCCATCCGTGCGTGAAGAATAAAGTGACTATATCCGCCGAGGGCACTGAGAAGCAGGAAGCAATCGTCTGGAATGCAACGGACCTGAAGGATTTTCCGATCAGAATTCAGACGCAGCAACCGAACGGCGGCGCGCTGGTGATGACGTATTCGAACATCAAACTTGAAAAACCCGATCCCAAGCTCTTTGAGCCGCCCGCCGGCTTCGAGAAACACACGAACGTTCAAACGCTGGTGCAGTCGGCCATGATGAAGATGCTGGCGAAGTAGCTTATCTCACGTCCCAAAACATCCGCTCCAGGCGAACCATTGTGCTTCCCGGCACCTGCGCTCTCAACGGCCCACGGATGCGGTCCATGTCTGCGGCGGCGGCGTCGCGCTCACCGCGTAACAAGCGAGCCATGGCACGATCTGCGAGCAACGAGGCATCGATCTTTTGCGGATTAACTCGTTGCTCGAGTTCGACCAACGCCATTCTCAAGTTGCCCTCGGCTGCTTCGGTGCGATTGAGGCCCAATTCCGCGCGGGCCTGGCGAATCAGCCATGCGCTGCGCCAGCGTCCGCGGTTTGAGTATTTTTCTATTCGCACGAGCGCTTCGTTGTATTGCCCTGCGTCGATCATGGCTTCGATCCACTCGATCTCGAGCACCACGTTCGGCGTCTTATCGTAAGCCAGCTTCAACGCGGCTGCGGCTTCGGTGTGTTTTCGCAGTCGGCACATCAGTCGCGCGCGAGTCAACTGCCACTCGAGCTGAGGCTCTGCACTGCCCATCGCCTTCTCGCATTCCTGGAGCGCAAATTCGTACAAGCCCCTGCGCTCGGCGACCTCGCTCAGCACCATGCGCAGCGCTGCCCCCTCGGATTCCTCCGCGCAAGCCAACCCATGTCTGATGACGGTCTCCGCGTCGCAGACATTCCCGCGCTCCAATTCGACGCTCGCGTATTCGAGCACGAGCGGAACGGAGTTGGATTTGATTACCAGGGCGCGTTTGAGGTCCCTCGCCGCCTCGTCGTATTTGCCAAGCGCTCGCCATTCCGTTGCGCGGCGCGCGAGCAATTCCGCCGTCGCGCCGCTTACCGCCATTTTGCGGCTCAACGCCTCGACTTCATGCTCCGGACTGTCGTGTGCGATTGAAGCCGCCGGTGCGCCCATGGTGAGCGCCAAAACAATCGATGGAAAAGCGCGCGGCATTAGTCCTCCAAGACCAGGTAGGGATCGAGCGTGAAGTCCGAACTCTCCAAACTGTTATTGTGCCCTTCGATCGCCAGCACGTTCACGCCGTTGCGGAGGTGCTTCTCATAATCCTTCAAAGGAAAATAATTGTATCTGCCTCCGGCATCGTGGCTCTTGATGTTCCGGGCGTTTCGTCCGCTGCCAATGCCGACGCCGACCCGCACCACCTCCTTGCCATTCAGATACGCGATGAACGCGTCATCATAGCTGATAATCAATCCGATCTCCGCCACGGTGTCGGCCTGTTCGATCTCGAAATTCCGCCGGATATAAACCGTGGTGTAATTGCTCTGCATGTTCGAGAGCACAGTGCGATCATCCTTGTCGCCAAAACCAAATCCAGCCTCCGCTTCCGGCCAGGCGCTCACGCTATATTCGGGCTTCATCCAATTCGTGCCCGGATGCTGGCCGGCCATGTAGTGCCACCGGGAATGCTTCTCGATCACGATGAAAAAATCTTCCGGCGGTTCGGAGCCGGGATCCTCGCCTTCCTTCTTTGGCGGCGGCGACCACTTTGGCGGTTGCCATGGCGTTGCCAGGCGCGTGGCAGTCACTTGTCCGCGCTTCACGAGGCTGAACAGATCGCGCTTCTCGCCGTATTTGTTAATCATGATCCCGGTCAAGGTATCGCGGTCGATATCGATCAACACGGAACCGTGCTCGACGATGATCTTCTTCATCACCGGCATCGTCCCTTTGCGCCCCACCGTGGTGCCGCCGTGGCCCGCGACGATTTGTACTGCACCCTCATTGGGATGAATCCCCGCGCTCTTGCGATAAGGTCCATCGCCCTTCGGATCACCATCGCCGTCATCGAGGATCACATTCTCTGCGACCGTCGGCGTCGCGTACGCTCCGTCCATTAACATTGACCGTTCGTAAATGTGCGAATGTCCCGTCAGCACGACGTCCACGCCACCCGATTCCAGAATTGGCATGATGTGCGTGCGCATCTCGATCAGCTGCTTCTCGCGGTCGCTGTCGTGGGAACCTTTCGTGTAGGGCGGATGATGAAAATAGGCCAGAATCCAGTCCTGCTCTGTATATTCCAGGTCGGCCTTGAGCCACTGCGCCATCATCCCCGTGGGCCGTCGATCGAGGTCGTGCGAATCCAGGCAGATGAAATGCGCGCGCCCGTAATCAAACGAATAAAACGCCTCCAACCCGGACGCCAGACCGCCGGCTTCGCCGCGTGTCGGGCAAATATACGCATCGTAATAAGGCCCCACTCCGTTGGTGCCCTTCGACGTCGCGCCTTCGTGGTTCCCCATCGCCGGCCAGCACACCACGTTGCGCAAGGTGGGTTCGTACATTTCGAAAAACCGCGTCTGAAATTCCACATCGCGTCCGCGCGAATACGCCATGTCGCCGACGTGCAGATAAAAATCGATGGGCCGATTCTCCCGCTTCGTCCAGTCTGCCATCGCCGAATGCACCGTCGATTGCGTCTCGCGTCCCGTCCCCGAATCTCCCACTACCCAGAAGCGCATGGGCCGATGCGTGCCGGGGACGGGATGGGTGCGGAAATGAAAACTCGGATCGCGGCCCGTGAGCCGTTTCTCTCCATTGAACACCGCATAATAATACTGCGTGTCCGGTCGCAACCCGGTGATCTTCGCCTCGTACTGGTAGGTGCCCTCCGGTGCGCTGTGCAACTTGAAGACGCCCGGCGCGAGCTTAACTTTGTTCGTCGTCGCGTAACGCGTGATGATCCCCGGCCCGCTCACTTCCCTGTCCAACTTCTCCGGCGAACTCCCGTAGCGCACCGCTGGCTCCGTTTTCCCTTCGGTCCTCCACGCCACAAAAATGGACTCATGCGTCGCCAACTGCACATATGGCGCGCGCGAAAATACGTTCGTGGGATGATGCCCGTGCTCGGCTCCGGGCGCTGCCCAGACAACCATCCACGCCAAAACCATCGCTAATCTCATGCGATGGCTTCAGCCTACCAATGCGCATGACGCCACTCAAGGCAGGCTAATTACGAGCCGGTGCGAGCCCGCACAAGGCCTCATCGGCGCGTTCTTACAGTTAAATTGCGCAGGATACCGTGCCCGCTCATCACTTGCCAATTTTCCGCGATCGGTCAAATCTCAGGTATGTCCGTATTACTCGTGACGAAACGTACGGCGCTGGCCCGGCTGTTCAAGCTGGTCCTCAGAACGGCTGCGGTCCTTACGTTTCCGGATTGCGAAGAACTTCTCGCGACCGCGCTTGAATCGTCGCACCGTTCAAAGCCGATGGTGGTGGCGATTGATATCGCGACTGTCCGCGGCGCAAAGAGCTTCATTCATTTGATGCATTCGTCCTCGGCCACGGCGCACGTGCCAATCCTCGGCGTCGGCGAAGTCTCGGACTATGATGCCCTTGATACGGATACGCTGGCGGAGTTGAACGAGCATCTGCTCATCCCATTGACTGGGGGGGACTTGTCCGCGGCGGTGAAAAGATATCACCACGAAGTGCCTACCATGTCACTCAAACGCTCGGCTGTGCCGACGGACGCAATAGCAAAACTGTTCACGAACGCGCAGCTTCGCAAACAGGTTCAGGCATTTCGCCTGAAAGGGCTGGGCCTGGGCGACCATGCTTACGTTCTGGACGTGAGACCGGGCAGCGCAGAGTACACAAGGGTTGAGAAGCTGTGGCGGGAACCGCTGCGCCGCAATGACAGAAGCGGCCCCGTCATCGCGAACCAGTGACGACGGAGCCGCCCAGTGAAGCTTGTAAGCTGCTTCACCAATCCTTGTACGCAATGTTGATCTGCGCGAACCGTCGTTCTATGGGGAATCCGACCTACGTTGTCGTTTGCGAAGTTACAAGGCCGTGTCGCAGTTCCCTTTCCCGCAACCACGCGAAGATCACGGGGGTGACGATGAGGATGTGAATGAGGCTGCTGACCATGCCGCCAATGACGGGCGTGGCGAGAGGTTTCATGACTTCGGCGCCGGTGCGCGCGCTCCACATGATTGGCAGCAGGCTGGCGACGATCGTGGCGACGGTCATGACCTTCGGCCGCAGGCGCAACCGCGCGCCGTCTTTGATCGCCTGGATAAGGTCCTCGCGATTGAACGCGGCGCCGCGTTCTTCGCGCTTTTTCTTCAGCATTTCCTCGAGGTACACGACCATGACGACGCCTGTCTGAATGGCAGTGCCGAAGAGCGCGATGTAGCCCACCCACACGGCGACGCTGAAGTTGTAGCCGAGCAGGTATTGCAGGAATACTCCGCCGCTGAGTGCGAATGGTACCGCGAGAATCACGTGCGCGGCCTCTTTCGCGGAACGATACACGACGTACAGCAGGAGGAAGATCACCACGAGGACCGTGGGCACGATGACCAGCAATGTGCGTTGCGCGCGAATCTGATTTTCATAGTGCCCGCTCCACTCGATCGTCGTACCGGGCGGCAAGGCGATTTCGCGCGCGATCCGTTCCCGCGCTTCCTTGACGAACCCGCCGAGGTCGCGGCCTTCGACGTTCGCCTGCACGAAGACACGCAAGCGACCATTCTCGCTCGCGATTTCGCTGGGGCCGGCGTTGCGCTGGATTTTGGCGAGTTGGCCGAGCGGAATGAATTTGCCGGAAGGGGTCGCCACGAGAATGTCGCCGAGGCGTTCGATGTCGTCGCGCTCGTCGCGTTCGAGGCGCACCTGGATTGGAAAACGCTGACGGCCTTCGATGGTCGTCGTGAGGTTTTTGCCGCCGATGCCCGCTTCGACGACGTCCAGCACATCCTGCGCGCGGAGGCCAAAGCGCGCCATGGCGACGCGGTCCACGTGCACTTCCAGGTACGGCTTGCCTTGCACGCGGGAAGGAGCGACGCCGACTGCCCCGGGAATTTGTCGCACCACGCGCTCGACTTGGTAGGCCTTCTGCTGGAGGGCGTCGAGGTCTTCACCAAGAATTTTGATTCCGACCTGCGCGCGGATGCCGGTGCTGAGCATGAGGATGCGGTTCTCGATCGGCTGGAGAAAGCTCGGCACGTAACCGGGAATCTGCGTCAGCTTTTGGGTGAGTTCCTCGACCAGCATTTGCCGGGTCACGCCGGGACGCCATTGCGACTCGGGTTTGAGCATGATGGTGGTCTCGATCATTTCGACGGGGGCAGGATCGGTGGCGGTTTCGGCGCGGCCCAGCTTGCCGGCGACAGAAGCGACCTCGGGCGTCTGTTTAATCACCTGGTCCTGCCACGCCATGATGCGCTTCACCTCGGTGAGCGATGTGCTCGGCAGCAACACGGGCATGAAGAGCAGGCTGCCTTCGTTGAGCGTGGGCATGAATTCGCTTCCCATGCCGTGCGCAAGCCGCGCCGCCGTGGGAAGCTTCCATGCTTCGAGTTGGCGAACTGCGGCGCGGGGCAGGCCCCAGGCGAGCACGATCGCAAAAGCCAATAACATCGCCGCGCCCGTGATCACGATCCGCCGATGGCGCAGGGCCCAGTTCAAAACCGGATCGTAGATTCCAAGCAGCGCGCGCATGACCCAGTTGCGGTCCTCGGAGTGAAACGGGCCGCGCACCAGCCACGCGCACAACGCGGGCACGACGGTTACCGCCAGCAGGGTCGAGCCAATCATGGCGAAGGTTTTTGTGAACGCGAGCGGGTGAAATAATTTCCCTTCCTGGCCCGTGAGCGCGAACACCGGCACGAACGCGAGAATGATAATGACCATGGCGAAGAAAATCGGGCGCCCAACCTGTTGCGCGGCTTCGAGCGTCACCTGCCAGGTCTCCAGCGGCGTCAGGCGCTTGCCCGTCCGCTCTTCCGCCCGCTCGCAATGGCGAATCACGTTTTCCGTCATGACGATCCCCGCGTCCACGAGCACGCCGATGGCGATGGCGATGCCAGCGAGCGACATGATGTTCGATGTGATGCCAAATTGCTTCATGAGGATGAACGAGATCAGGATCGAGACGGGCAGCGGAAACGTGACGATCAGGATGCTCCGGAAGTGAAAGAGAAAAATAATGTGGGCGAGCGTGACGAGAATCACTTCCTCGGTGAGCGCGTGTTTGAGTGTGGCGATCGTGCGTTCGATTAAATCGCTGCGGTCGTAAAACGGGCGGATGCTCACGCCAGGGGGCAGACTGGAAGAAATCTGCGCAATCTTTTCTTTCACGGCGTGGATTACCGCCAGGCCGTTCTCGCCGGTGCGCATAACGACGATGCCGCCCACGACTTCGCGCCCATTCACATCGAGTGTGCCGCGGCGGAAATCACCGCCAACTTGAATCGTGGCGACGTCACGCAGATAGATCGGTGTGCCGCTTCGCTCCATGAGCACGATTTTTTCAAGGTCGGCGACGGAGTTGACAAGGCCAACACCGCGAACCACGAATTCCATTCCATTTTCCTCGATAACCTTGCCGCCGACGTTGAGGTTGCTCTGGCTGACAGCTTCCATGACCATTTGGAGCGACACGCCTGCCGCGCGCATCTTCGTGGAGGAGACTTCGATTTGATATTGCCGCACGAAGCCGCCGATGCTCGCGACTTCGGCGACGCCTCGGACCGCATTCAATTGGTAACGAATGAACCAGTCCTGGATCGCGCGGAGCTGGCCAAGGTCGTAGCCGCCCTGCAGGGACTTCGCGGGATCGACCTCGAGGTAATATTGATAGACCCAGCCGAGGCCGGTCGCGTCAGGCCCGAGCTTTGGAGTAACTCCCGCGGGCAAAATGTCTCCTAGATAATTCAGTCGTTCGAGGACGCGCGAGCGCGCGAAGTAGTTGTCGACCTTGTCTTCGAAAACGACGGTGATGAGCGAAAAGCCAAACATGGAGTTCGCGCGCACCGCTTTCACGCCGGCGAGTCCCTGCAGATTGACCGAAAGCGGGTAAGTGACCTGATCCTCGACCTCCTGCGGACTGCGCCCGGCCCAATCCGCGAAGACAATCACCTGGTTTTCGCTGAGGTCGGGGATCGCGTCCACCGGCGTCGTGTAAAGCGAGTAAATGCCCAGGCCGACGAGGAACAGAACCGCGCACGCGACCAGGAACCTGTTGCGCAGCGACCATTGGATAATGGCGTGGATCATTGCTTCACCTCACTGCCGCAATCGATCATCTCTGAGCCGAAGAACGGATTGCGGAGCGGCGCGTTGGTTTGGACCCACATCGCGCTCTTCGGCGCGCCGGGGTACGCCTGGTCGGTCATAGGGCAACGGAACAGGCGCACCGTCGCGAACGCCGGTTGCGCTTTCGCGCGCCGGGCTACATCCACCACTGCCGCGGCGAAGGGCTGGAATAGGCGGCGGGCTTCCTTCAGTTCGTTCGCGGGTTTGAACTGCGACGACGTTGTGAGTTTGGCAATGATCTCTTTCCACCCTTCGACTTCGCCAAACGCCGCCGCAAAATGGTTGACGACATCCGCGCTGCCGGCCGTAAGAATGTTGAACTGCTGGACACTGTCGGCTGCGAGCGCCGCGCTCAGGTTGTGTTCGAGCGCGATCAGCTCTGCGACGGCCTTTTGCTGATGCTCAGTGAAATCCGGCACCTTGGGTTGTGCGGCCGGGCTAGCGCCGCCCTGGTTCAACTGCGCCTGCGCGTCAATCAACATATTACCTGAGGTCACGACCTGCTCGCCTTCGCTCAAGCCTTCCAGCACTTCCCAGTGTTCGTCGCCCACGCGCCCCGGTTTCACCAGGCGCTGGTCGTAAAGGCCGGCGCTCTTCTCCACATAAACCACCGGTCGGCTCCCGGGCGAAAGGACCGCGCTGCGGGGAATCAACATTACGTTCGACACTTCGACTTTCACGACGCCCTCCGCGTACGTTTTGTGCAGCAACTCGCGGCGCTGTCCGCCGTCGCTCTTGATCGACGGATTCTCCAGCGTCACGCGCACTTTGGCGCTGCGAGTCATTTCGTTGAGGTTGGGATCGATGAACGTGATCGGCGCGCGATAGACTTTGCCGGGCACCGAAGGCGTCGTGATCTCGACGATTTCACCGGGCTTGAACCACGCGAGGTCCCGTTCGTAGGCGTCGAACTGGAACCACATCTTCGAGAAGTCGGCGATCTCGAATAGCTTCTCGCCCTCCTTCACGTATTGCCCTTCGTAAGCGAACCGCTGCACAACGGTCCCCGAGACCGGCGCGACGATCTGCGTGTGCAGGTTGCTCCCGCGTTTCGTCGCAAGATTTTTGATTTGCTCGTCCGTCAGTCCGAGCCGCCGCAATCGTTGCTCCGCCACCGCGATCAGCCGGTCCTGATCGCCGATCAGCGCGCCGTCCGCCTTTTGGGAAAGCAGCAGCGCATACTCCTGTTCGGCGGCCAGGAGCATCGGACTGTAGAACGTCGCTAGCGGTTGCCCTTGCACGACGTCCGCGCCGTTGTAATTGACAAACAGCTCGTCGATGCGCCCGTCGATGTACGCCGAAACGAAGCGATGCTGCGTTGCGTCGTCCTCGATCGTTCCCGCCACACGCAATGTCTTCACCAGCGTGCCGCGCTGCACCGGCTGCGTTTGCACGTGCAGCACGTTGATCACGTTGGAACTCAACATGATCGAGCCGTCCGCCGGAGCCTGCGCAGTGCCGATGGGCGCAAGCGCCATCCCGCAGATGGGACACTTGCCCGGTTTGTTCGAGCGAATCTGCGGATGCATCGAGCACGAGTACACTTTTCCATCAGCCGTAGCTGCCGTTTCCGTTGGACTGTGTCGATGCTGCTGCCGCGCGGCGAACCAGCCCGTTGCTGCGCCAAGAACTGCAACGATGATTATTAGGATAAAACCTCTGGTTTTCTTCATTTGGGGCCTCCGGTCATGGCTTCGAACTCTGCGAGTGCGATCAGATAATCAGTCAGGTGCTGCTGCGACATCGCTTCGACCTCCTGCAACGTGCGTTGGGCCGTGATCAGTTCCAGGAACGTTGCTTTGTCGTTGCTGTAGCTGATCCGCGTTGAGTCGATCGTTTGCCGCGCCAGCGGCACCACCCGGTCGCGGAACAAAGTGTAATGATGGTGCAGCGTCTGGATGCGGCTGAGGTGCTCGCGCACGAGCCCGCGCGTTTCGTTCTCCAGCGCGGCCAGCTCATACTCGGCGCTTTCGCGGTTTCGCTCCGCTTCCACAATGCCGGCCTTGTACTTGCCGCGATTGAACCACGGAAAGCTGAAGAAAATTCCGGTGTCATACTCCTGGATGCGCGCCCCGCTGCCGTTATACTGCCGCGCTTCGACGCGCAGTTCCGGATCGGGAATCCACGCCCGCTTCGCCACGTCCCGCCGCGCTTTGGCCGCGGCGATTCGCTGCGCGACCACGCGCAATTCCGGACGATGCAACAGCGCGTGCTTCTCGATCTCCGCCGCGTCGTAACCCGGCACTGGAGGCGCCAGTGCTCCCCCCTCCAGGGGCACCGCGCGGCCCAGCGCATTTGTGGGCGGACGGTTCATCAGCACGTTGAGCCGCAATTGCGCTTCGACCAGCCGCTGCTCGAGGTCGCGCCGCGCCTCCGTATTTTTCAGCGCCTCCGTTTCCGCCATGAACACGTCCGACTGCATGCGCGTGCCGGCTTCATACTTGATGCGGGTGATCTCGGCGAACTGCCGGAGCAACGCCGCGTTGCGATCGTTCAACGCGAGCTGCGTCTGCGCGTTGATCAGCGCATAGAATGCAATGCTCGCGTCGCGGATCAGGTCCAGCTTGCGCCGGTCGGCCTGTGCAAACGCGCCCTCAGCTTCCGCGCTCGCCGCTTTGGCCCGGCGCCGGTTTTTCCCGCTCAACGGGATCTCCTGGCCCACCATCCACTCCGTGTCCGTGTAATCGGCAAACTGCGTCGTGCCCATGCGCTCGACGTCGACACCCACGCGCGGATCGGCCCACGCGCCCTCCTGCCGCACGCGCGCCTCCATCGCGCGCCAGTTCGCGTGCGCCGCCTTCAGCGCGGGATTGTTGGCCACGACCTCGGCGATGACCGAGGCCAGGGTCAATTCATTCGTTTCCTCCGCCGTCGCCGTGATGGCGCTCAGCAGCAGGGCCAGCCAAAATATCTTCTGTTTCATTGGATCTCATGTCTTTCAAAACGGGGACACACCACGCACACACCGGGTGCGCGCGTGATTACGAGATGGCGCCGAAATGCGCCACGTCAGGGCACACCTCAGGCGTGAAACAGAAGATCAAATGAGATAACTGCAGTCCCGCTCGTACACTGGCACGGCGGCATGTTGGGCAAGTGACCGCTCGCAGGAAACCAGCGCCGTCGCGCAGGTGACCTCCGGCACTGTGGAAAGCATCGCGACGACCGTGAGCGCCGGGGCCTGCACCCGGAAATCAGTCGCACTGGAAGTCGGGGTGGAAAGAGGCAGGGAAGGCGAGTTCGTGCCGCAACAGTTGAGCGACGCACAGGAGCAACAGGCACAGGCCAACACCGGGCCGCCGCCCCCTTGCGGCGCCGCAGTGGTGCTGAACTGGCCCGAAACCATGGCCAACCCCAGGACGATGCTCCACAGTGCCTTCACAGTTCTACTATCGGTTTGACGCACCATCTCTGCAATCTATTTAGACTCTCATTAACACCGCGTTTTAACGCAGTGCGTCCTCAACCCCGCAAGAAATTTTTCATTCTCAGCCTGAACTCTGCATTTCAACGCCAGACTAGCTACCTCTCGTCGTTGCGATTACGTTCTTATCATGGCTTCATCGCTACAGTTAAAGCGGTTCGTCGTGCGCGGATATTCGAAAAATCCACGACCTCTCCGACTTAAGCACGCGACCGGTGTTGCTGGACAACTGCGGGCACTTTTCTGAAGCGTGCCGCAAGCATCCTGTCCGCAGAAACGGGCCAGGCCCACCCCTTTTTCATAAGCCCGTCTGATTCTTCTCCGCCAAATTGCGTCAACAAATTTTTTGCAGAAAAAATATCCTCTGGTGTCACTTCCTGTCCCATTCGCGCGGAAGGCGAGCTTTGTCTGCAACCTATTTAGAGGCACGCTGATTGTCTTCTATCCGGCGGATCGCTCGACGAGCGATGCTCACGACGTTGGTATCCGGATCGTTTTCAGCATTCCGCAGGGCAGGGAGAGCCGAGGCAGCCGCTTTGCCGTAATTGCCAAGGGCCAGTGCCGCTCTGTTTCGAACCGATGGTCTTGCATCGTTCAATGCCTGGGTTAATGCCGCAATCGCGGTCGCCGGGTCCTTCTTGAATCGCCCCAGCGTTTCCGCGGCGGCAATTACCACAACGGCATCCGTATCACGCAACGCCCCTGCCAGCATTGCGGTGATCGCGGTTGCATTCGTTTTCAACTGGGGAAGAGTGCGCACAGCAAAGGCCCGCGGGCTCGTCCACTTGTTCGTCAGGCAAGCCAGTAAGGCTTCATCATGGCGCCGTGCCAATCCGAAAAGGATCTGTGGTCCCCGAAGTGAAACGTTCGCATCGGTAGCGGCGCAAAGGTTATCAGCGATTCGCATGAGACGCGGTGAAGGCGTCGCAACCTCGCCCAGCATTGTGGCTGCTCGCATGGCCCGCAGGTCTTCCTTGTCCCACAGCCGGAACCGCATCGAAAGCGCCGAGAACACCTTGTTTGCGATCGGGTAAACCACGCGCTTCCAACTCGCGGTCCGGTATTCTGCCCAGCCGATTAAGTGCGGAACGGCATTCGTTCCAATTGCCCGAATCGCTCGGCGGGCCCGTTCGGAATCCTCGTAGGTGCGTAACGTCTGGTCAGGATTGTCCGCACTATTGATGCCGATATCGGCCACCCAGGACTCCAGGGTTCGACCTTCATATGACGGCTGGGCATCTCGCGCCAACAACCACCAAACGAGCCCCGCGCCAAGCACGGAAATCACCGTCAATTTCACCCGCCAGCGCCGCATGACCGGACCTTAGCAACACTCCCCGGCCGCTGCCAGCGCCCTGAATCCTGAAAGATCGCGCTGACCGGTTACGTATGTATTGTTCGAAGAGCACCTGACTCTGGCTCGCCGTGGTTGGTTCCAGTGCGGGCGTCGTCAGTTAAGTCGTCCGCCCTGTGAAGAGCAGGAGTGTCGAGCTAGAGGCAGAAGAACGCAGGGCGTATTATGCCTAAGTATCGAATCCTTGCGCTGGATAGAGGTGACATTTACGGGCTGCTGACCGCCATTACATGAGCTGCGCGAATAACAGAATGGCCGCGACTGTCGCGAAGACGCCGCCGATCGAAGTGATCAGTTCGATCGAGCAGATGCGAGCGCTCAGTCGCCAGTTCGGTCTCGCCTTGCTCGCCGGTCAAGTGCCGCGACTTCGGTTCGCGATCACCGGCTTGTCCGAGGCGAGCAATCGCGAAGCGAGCGAGCGGATGTCGAACTATCAGAGCGAGTGTGGCTGCTTTGCAGGCGGGCTGTTGACGGGACTCTTCGCGATCACGTTCATCATTCACTACTTCGTCAGCGGCCATAGCTTCGTGGGCGGCGGGCTCAAAAGCGTTGCGTTGCTCGTCGCACTCCTGCTCGGCAGCTCGCTGGTTGGGAAGATTTTGGGACTGCTGTGGGCAAGGATTCGAATGATTCGACTGATCAGACGAATGGCGGCGCGTGCGGAGCGCGAGTTGGTCGACGCTGTCGGCCTGGAAAGGAACGATCATGGGACGAGTCTGTAGAGAAGTCGAAGATGCGGCAGTTGCTGCGTGCAACGGCATTCGGTGCACTAGCTTCACCAACTGTGGCAGCATCCAGTGCAACAGTTTCACGAGCTGTTCCTGGTGGAACGTGCCGTGCCACATTGCACGGGCGGCATGCGTCGTAGCGGCCGCAGTGGCGCGAGCAGCGTGTGAGGTCGCGCGCGCTCTTTGCGTAGTGGCCGCCGAGGTCGCGAGGCTTGCATGCATCGCTGGTGCAGCCCTTGTCCGCGCCGCTTGCGAAATTGCCAATGTCGTGCTCGACATCATCGGTCTCGTGATCGGTTTGATTCTCAGCATCCCGATCATCGGCGGCATCATTCGAACCGTCCTGAACTGGGTGACCGAGATCGTGTGGCGCGCTGTCGGTTTGGTAGACTTTTTCGCCTCGTGGGCAGGCATTCGGCCGCGCAAGAAGATGTACTTCGGAGTTATCGTACCGAGCGTGGACGGCATGCCGATCGCAAGCGATGCCGACATCATGAATCAGGTGAATGCAGCGATTGCCTTCTACGATTCGACCTGCAACATCAACATGATCTTCTCGGGCATTTGCAAGACTGGTGTTTCGCCGCCGGCCGAGGGCCTCACGGTCGGTTGCGACGCGAGCGGGTTCTTCAACGACTGGTGGCTCGCGGGCTCATACTTCGAGTTCGCATCCGCCACCTGCAAGTTCACTGACGGCTTCCGCAGGGTCATAGGCTATGGCGCTGAGATCATCGTTTTCATCGTGCGTAACGTGACGCCCGACACCGCTGGTTCGCTGACGCAAGGCTGCAGCTTCTCATCGACACACAACTATGTCGTCGTGGAGGCCGGTTCCGGGGTCAGCAATTTCATGGCGAGCCATGAAATCGGGCATGCCTGCTGGTTGCCTCACGACAGCGGAAACAACCTGATGAATGGCAACGTTCCGCCCTCAAACTCAAACCCGACCCTGACCGCATTGCAGATCGCGACGGTGCGAGGCAGCAAGCACTGCGTCTACATCTGAGGATCAGACTATGCCTACTGAAACATCAGGACCGAATACAGACCAGCGCGACAACGTGAAGTCCTCGTGCAGCACGAGCATGAAGTTCAACTTCACAGTGGGAGCAATCGCGATCGCGGTGGCAGTCGTCATCGTGTACGTCGTCTACAGGTACGTGAGCTGAGCCAGGTCTGTTGAGTGCCACGAAGCAAAGGTTGTCGGAGAAGGAAAACGCGCTTCAGGCACATGGGACGCCTCGCGAAGCTATCCGTCGGGCGCCAAACGCCAAATCCGCGAACAGCTCGACCGTGATGAGCTGGGCACGTCGCTATCGATGTGGAAATCGAAGGCGAAGACTGCGTCGGTAAGGCTTAGTGGTGGTGTACGTGAAGTCCGCCGCCATGGTGCCCAAAGCCATGATGTCCAAAGTGGCCGTGGTGCCCGTAATGACCAAAGAAACTGCCCAGACCCAATCCGATCCCGAACCCCGCCCAGTCCCAGCCGGAGCCACGGTAATAACCCGGGCCGCCGTAATAAGCCGGGCTGCCATAAACCACTACGGGATCGCGCTGCACGTACACTGGCTGTCTCACATAAACTGTCTGGGGCGCCCGCGCAGAGATTACTTGTTGGACAGCAGGCGCTGGCTTCGTTTCCGGAACAGGAGCCGCCGCGACGGGCGCTTCCGCAATCGGTTTTTGCGGCTTTGACAGTAACGCCACCATTACCGGCGAAGGCACTTTGGCTCGATGAAGCTCAATCAGGTCGTTGGCCGTAGGCTTTGGGACAGGCGAATTCTGAATGTAACTGATCACGACATCATCACCGACACCGGATCCCACAAGTTTCACAACTTCGGCCAGACCCCGAGGCAGTTTCGATGCTTCCGCTGTCTCCTGGGCAAGAAGTCGGGCACTTCCAAAGGCAAGCAGGCAAAGGGCAATTGCTACCGCAACGTTAAGCGAAAAACGACACGCTTTCATACTTCTTAGACGATTCACCGGCCGAGCCATTCAGCCACCATAAGCATCTTCCTTCCTCACTCGCACTGTCAAGGCGCAACACGCCGGCAGCGCCAGGCACAGAAATCACCGTCAATTTCACCCGCCAGCGCCGCATGACCGGACCTTACCAGCGCTTCCCGACGTCCGGCATCTCTTTCTCGTCTTCGTGCCGTATTCTGGATTCTGAATTCTCCGCTCATAAGCCCGTCTGATTTTTCTCCGCCAAATTGCGTCAACAAATTTTTTGCAGAAAAAATGTCCTCTCACTCTGTGTCACTTCCTGTCCGCTCGTGTCGCATTGGTTCCTCAACCAACCCATTCTACTTGATAGTCTGGAGAGGCTTTGTAACTTCTCTGCCTGTGAGAAAACTAAAAACATCCATTGTCGTTTCAGCAGCGATGTTGGCAGCAGCTCACGCCTTTGCGACCCTCGAAGTCGCTCCCACCCGCAACCTCCAGGCCGCCGAAGCGCAGGCACAGGAAACTGTGAAGCTGTCGATTTCGGGCATGGTCTGAAAGGTCAATTGCGTAAAAAAAGTGCGGTCCGCACTTGAAAAAACTCCGGGAGTGGTTAGCGCCGAAGTCACTCATCCTGACAAGGCCGTGGTCACCATCAAAAAAGGCAAGACTGACGCTAACAAACTTATCGCTGCGGTGAAGAAAGCCGGTTACGGCGCTTCACTCGAAACCGATAAGAAGTAAGCGCTGGCCTTAAGCGCAGCCAGGTGCCGGGTGACTTCCACGCGAAGCTCGCTCACGCAATCTTTCTGCGCAGGCGCTTTTTGTTGCTATGAACAACTGGCCCCTTGAAACGTATCGGACACTGGCGACGGTCGTTGTGCTCCTTCTTTTGCTGACGTGGGAATCGGTCGCACCCTTCTTCCTCCAATTTGCTCGAGCACCCGCTGATCGCGCATGTCACGCACTGCGAAATCTGGCCCTGGGAGGAATCAATGCGGCTCTCAACGCGCTCGTTTGTGTAGGCCTGTGGTTGGTCGTCGTCCATTGGGCACAGCAACACAGCATTGGTTTGTATCATTGGATCACGCTTCCCGCCGGGGCGCATCTGGTAAGCGCCTTCATCCTGCTCGATCTCTGGATGTACGGCTGGCACCGGATGAATCATCGAATCCCTTTTCTCTGGCGGTTTCATCGTGTCCATCATTCCGATCCAACCATGGACGTGACAACCGCGAGCCGGTTTCATGTGGGGGAGATTGCGTTGTCGTGCGTCGCACGTCTTCCGATCATCGCTTTGCTTGGCGTCGGGCTTCTGGAATTGGTCCTTTACGAAACTGTCATGTTTGCCGTGGTCCAACTGCACCACGCCAACATCAAACTCTCGGACCGCCTCGAGCGTGTGTTGCGCCTCACCATCGTCACGCCGTACATGCACAAGGTGCATCATTCGGACTGGCAACCTGAGACCGACTCCAACTATTCGTCTCTCTTCTCCTTCTGGGACCGGCTTTTTCGCACCTTCCGTCTCCGCGACGATCCGCACACTTTGCGTTTCGGGCTGAACGAATTCGCCGCGCCCGAACATCAAACTCTCAAAGGGCTGATCACCACGCCCGTCAGGCAGGTCGAACATCCTTCGCATTAGTTGATTCCGTGACGTCTCGCCGGACAGGAGTAAATGCGGCCAACGCTGCAAAACCGAACACAAGCCAAATAGGTGACCAGATCAGCCAGAAATACCGCCCTTCGCTTCCACGGACCATTGGAATCGTCGAGCACAGCACGAAGCTCATAGCAGCGATCACGCCGACCACATAACGACACCATCGAACACCAAAGAAATACAGTACCGCCGGCAACAGCGCGACACCCGCAACAATCATTTCCAAATTCCCCGCCCACGTAAAAAACACACTGAAAAGCAGGACAGCCAGGAATGGCAGCGAATACAAAGCGATCCCGATTGTACGCGAGCGCGCTGTGACTTTCATGATGCGCGCAACACTACTTTATCGCCGTGAGTTGCACCGCATATAAATCGCCTTCGGTCGCCGCGGGTCTCGACACCGAGCCGAAAGCATCCTGTCCGCTCGTGTCCAGTCCTGTCCCATTCGAACGCCCAAGCTTCGCCGCCGTCCGCCGCCCTTGACTGCATGTGTTCCCCATGAGCATAGTCGTTTCGTTGCCTAAGGGAAGGCACCAGGAGTTAACCAGTTAACGGGATTCTTTTATGAAAAATCTTCGATTATTCACGCTGTTGATCGTCACCAGCCTCGTTGCTGTGTCCGTGTGCGGACAGGAATGGGCAAAGGCGAAAATTGAAAAATCTCCTCGCCACCTGGAGTGGGTAAAGGTCAAACACGGCAATCGAGAGGTGAATTGTTTCATTGCATATCCGGAGGTTAAGGACAAAGCGACCGCTGTGGTGGTCATCCACGAAATCTTCGGGCTCACGGACTGGGTGCGAAGCGTGGCAGATCAACTGGCGGAGGCCGGTTACATCGCCATTGCGCCCGACTTGCTCTCGGGCACGGCGCCCGGCGGCGGTGGCACCGCCGAGCTCGGTGGTGGAGATGCGGTGCGTAAAGCAATTTCCTCGCTGCCGGCTGACCAGATTACTGCCGACCTCAACGCGGTCGCCGATCATGTAGCAAAACTTCCCGCCAGCAACGGCAAGGTGGTCGTAGCAGGTTTCTGCTGGGGAGGCACTCAAACGTTCCGTTTCGCGACCAATAACAAAAAAGTAAAGGCGGCCCTTCCGTTCTACGGCTCCGGGCCGGAAAGTGCGGCCGAGATCAAACGAATCGAGTGCCCGGTTTACGGATTCTACGGCGGCAACGACGCGCGCATTAATGCGACCGTTCCCAAAACGACCGAACTCATGAAGAACGCTGGCAAAAAGTACGAGCCGGTTACTTATGACGGAGCCGGCCACGGGTTCATGCGCGCGGGCGAGGCTCCGGATGCAAACGCTGCAAACAAAAAGGCGCGTGACGAAGGGTGGCAGCGCGTCAAGGACCTGCTCAAAAAGATCTGAGCCGCGGTTGCCGCCCTTCGCACGGGCGCGAGGCAGTTACCAACTCCCGATAGCCGAAGCCTGGCGGAATGAAAGCGCGCGCGCCAGGCATAACGCTCCGTTGAATTTCCCGCTTTAACTTGCCTTTGCCGCACTGCTGGTTTGGTTGCGCACCATGAGCCCGAGCAGGCCGTCAACTAAACCAGGATTTGCGCTCGCGCCGGTCACTGACACATCCGGCACGATCCGCACCTTGCCTTCGCCGATCGTCTGCATGAGTTGCATGAGCGTGTAGCTCTGCGTTCCAAGCGCCTCGACCCCTACTCGATACGCCTCGGCTTTGGCCTGCCCAGTGATCCGGATGGCTTCCGCTTCGCCCGCGGCTCGAAGACGGATTCCCTGGGCTTCGCCGGTGGACTGCTTGATATGTGAATTGGCCTGAAGTTCGGCTATCTGCACGCCCTGTTCGGCGCCAACCACCTGCTGCTGAATGTCTGCCAACGCTGTCTGCCGTACCAGTTGCTGGCGTTGCTTTTGCGCAGCTTCCTGCGCCGCATAAGTCTGCCGTTGTTCTTCGGCGATCTTCCGGTCCGTCTGCGTTTGCATCAACTGCGCGGGCGGATGAATGTCGCCGATGAGCGTATCAATCGCCTGCACGTCATAAGCCCCGATCGCGGCGCGAATGTGTTCGGCCGCTTCGACCTGCCGCTGGCTGCGAGCACTCAGGAAGTCGAGCACCGTATAATCCTGCGCGGAGTTGCGGAAATAATTCCCAACGATCGGCTGCAGGACATGGTCCACCAGATTCTGCATGGAACCGACGCGCGAAATCACTTTCGGCGCATCGAGCGCGCCCACGTGAATGATTTGCGATACATCCAGATTGAATGCGAAACCGTCTTTCGAGCGCACGGTAATGGAGGAGAGCTTTTCATCGTAATGATGCGCTTCGGTGCGGGCCGCCCAATTGAGCACGATGTTCGTCGTCGGCACCAACTCGACTTTCATCACGCGCGAATTGGTTGGGTGCTTCCCCGGATAGAGCGGTGTCACCCACACGCCTTTGTGACCCATGTTCACCAGATCGCCATGCTTGAACTCGAGGCCGCTCACGTCCTCGTGCGCTTTGCCGACGAACGAAATCACCACGCCCACATAACCAATAGGGATCTGCACCATCGGCACTTGTTCGACTCGAACAAACCACGGGTTTAAATTCCACGTGCCTGACAGCAGAATCTGCTCCTGCAACCCGCGCCGCCCGCCTCCATCGAGAAACGCCTGCGCGTTCTGGAAGTTGTCGTGACCGGCGATGGTCGGGCCGGCAATTTCACCCGCCTCGATAGATCGACCGTCCAGCGCGGTCACGATTCCAACCATGTCGGATTCGATGCGCGCGAGAGACAACTCCTCTGCATTCATCCCGTGATACTCCGCGTTCTGTGCCGAAACGACTGAGAACAGCGCCGTGTTAATGCGGTAGGTCCCCGCCGTCAGAATCCCGAGCTGTCGGCCCTTCTCACCTCCGTTGACCAGGAACTTGCGCGCGTCCTGGAAATTGTCGCTTTCCACGACGCGACCAAGAATCCGCTCGGGGGGAATCGGTTGACCATCCGCCGCCATCACCAATGCAATCTGTCCCTGTGGCACGATAACCACCGGCATCTTCAGGATGCGGTACTGCCAGCGCCAGTATCCGAAATGCAAACCTGGCGCCAGCGTATCGGCCTGATATCCGGCTTCGCCATTCAGCGCGATGAGCGAACCCGGCAGCAGCGCGCGAGTCCCGAAGCGCTTCACCACCACGCCAACCTGCCGTTCCCTGATCAAAACTGACCCCAGAACCAAAGGTCCGAAAAGGAGGAGAACCAGTAGAACAATTATCCCCGACACAACGACGAGAGGCGAAATCGCCCCAAACGTGACGAACTCAGTCATAACCCATCTCCGATTGTGGCCGGGCTGTCGCTCTGGATTTTGGCCAGACGACTGCACGACGCATCTATGTTGGGGAGATCACGGGTGCCGCAACTTGCGGTCCTGGAGGATCGCCCTTCCAATTTGCCGACGAGGTTAGCTGACGGGCTGGGCCTTGAAAGTGGCCTGGAGATTCTGTTGCCAGATCTCCTGCGCCCCGTCCTCGGTATTGCCGAGGAATCTGGGTCCCCCGCATCCAGCCTCAGGAAGGAAGCCGGAATTAGGCGGCAACTGAGCAAATCACTCCTTTAAAATCTTGTCAAGTGGACCACGGTTCTCGTTGGCGCTGAGCCACTTCCGCGGTCACTTTTGAAGCGCCGGATGCAATTCCTTTCGCGGCCCAATGCTTGAAAGGTTCCACGGTTCAAAGCCGATCTTTTCTGCCGGAGAACCTGGCCGCAGTCGGAAATCGCCACGTGCGGGATCGATGAACAACGGGTCGGCAACCAGGCTGTTCCTGTCCTGTCCCAACGCTTGCCATTCAGCCAGGGTCCTGGCGCCAAACAACACAGACGCGCCTGAATCGTTCCAATAAATGTTCCGGTCGAAGATGCACACGTTCGTTGCGCATTTCTCGATCCCGAACGGTCCAATCGCAGTCCCCTCGCGATAGTGCACGAGGTTGCGCTGGAACATCAGCTCGAATCCGCCGATACCATAGCGCTCGACTTGAGTCTGGCGATTGAAGGCAAAGATGTTGTTCGCGGCCGTAATATTTCGGTTGTGGTGCGCGAACAGGCCGCCGTCCTGGCAACCGTGAACAAGGTTTTTCTCGATCAGCAAGTCGTGGGCACCCTCGTCCGGATAGATCCCCCAACCGCCGTAGTCGCGGCGAGAGACATCATGGACCCGGTTGTAACGGATGCGGCTGCCCGGCGAACTGCACGTGTAAATGCCGGCCACATCGCTGAGCATGCCCTGGCCGACGTCGTGAACGTGATTGTGCTCGATGATGTTGCCCTGTCCCTGGGTTGGCCCGAAGTCCTGCACCGAACCCACCGAGATTCCGCATTGGAAGAGGTCATAAATGTGGTTGTGAACGATTTTGTTGTGAGCGTTGTCACCGACGAACACGCCCGCCGATTCCGGAGAAAATCGCCCGCAATGGGCGATCACGTTGTCTGCGATGGTGATCCTTTGGCTATGAGGCCCCTTCGGCATGGCTGCCTTGCGCTGCTTGCCGCGCTCCGTTAGCTGGCCCGAGCCGTCCGTTTCCCACGAAAAGAAATGGCCAACCCGGATTCCCCCGGCGCCGATGTCCGTAACCTGGTTATGCGAAATCTCGATGTCCGCGCAGCCGACATTCACCTCGACGCCGCAGTTGCCAATGTGTTCGATCGCGCCGCCGGTGACCACACATCGCTCCGCATGATCAAAGAAGAGCGCGCCGGGAACTTCGACTCCGGCCTGGAGTGAGGATGCATAATCGGGAGGGGGCAGCCATTCGGTGTGGGAAAAGGTGATACCTTCAAAGCGAATGTCATGCGCGGGGGCGTTGGGGCGGCCGATCACCTGCAGGACACGCGTCAACCGCGGCGCGATGATTTCGGTGATGTCTTCGCCCGAACGCGGCAGGTAATAGAGCCGGCCTTCCGGACGGTCCAGATACCATTGACCCGGTGTGTCCAGCGCCTCAAAGACGTTCTCAACCCAATAGACCGAGGGCGTGGTGGTGCTATCGCCCCAGGGGGCCGCCGAAACGAGAGCGAAGAGGCTCGGGCGATCAAACGTGACCGTCCGCGTTTGGCCATCGACGCTCTCAATGGGCAACCGGTTATCCAGCCAGCGCGTGATGCCCACAATTTCCACGTCACGCAGATTGCGCCACGTGGGCAGTATGTGACCGGGGGCGTAGACGAATTGCTTCGTTGGACTGCGAAGGAAATCCCCGGTGTAGCCCGGCAATGATTCGATGCGGTATTCTCCCTCCTTTGGCAGGCGAGTGCGCTGACGGCGTTCACCGTTCACGAAAAGCTGACGGAAGCGCCATTGCCCTTGCTTCACGTCGGGAATTTCGATCTCCCAAACTTTGCGGCCATTGGCATTGCCCCAGCGACCTCCGCTGAGGCGGCGTCCTCCGCTCAAGATTACTTTTTCTCCCGAAGCAGCCGCGTAAACGACCGGATCTCGTTCCGTGCCCGAATCCTCCGGACCGAACTCCAGCGGCTGATCCAGGAAATAAATCCCGCCCCGCAGCGCGACGCGCACGGGGCCTGCCTCCTTCCGCGATTTGAGCAATCCCTTGACCGCATCGCGCGCCCGCGCAACCGTGGCAAAAGGACCGTCGTTTCCCTCGGGCTTGACCAACCGTCCTGACCATTTGTCGTCTCCCTGCGGAGAAACGAAAAAGTCCGCCGTTTGCGGCGAAACCGATGGGATCTGTGCGCTGACCGTCAGCGCGATCAAGGTCGCGAAGCTTGCAAATGCCTGTTTCACGTATCGACCATCGGTGTCCTGTGGCCCGACATCGTCGAAGCTCTCTTAGCAGGTGGTGGAGGTCACGTGTGTTCAGACTTCGCCTGAAGCCTGCCCCTGCCCATTTAACTATTTAACTGATTCAATTCAACTCTTCCTCTGCTCAGCCGTGATCAAATCGGACCGGGCGATAACGGGTTAAGGAAACACAAAAAGACGGGTGTTAAGGAACAAGGTATCACCCGCTGAGAAAGGAAACTTGCAAACGGTAACGCAAGGGCGGAGAGTAAGGGTGCTTTAGAAGATTTTCGAGGTCTGTCGGAGAATCGCCTTCAAAACCTTTTCCAGCCGTCTTGATGTAAACCTCGGTTCTCCGGCTGAAGGGCCTGTTGAAAACTACGATATTGCCTGGGGACGACAGCGCTGCTGCGGGTCCAGGGAGGAAACCAGCCGGGAAACGCTCGCACGGCCCGGATGGGGCAACTAAATCTCAGACCAAACCCCGACAGCCTAAAGGCGAAACCATGAAGCGCTTCCCAATCGTTGGAGTGGGCGCTTCCGCCGGCGGGTTGGAGGCGTCGAGAATGGCTCGCGCCATCACCGGGCGCAAGGAGGCGCAGAAAGCGTTGCGCGAAAGCGAAGAACGCTATCGCACCTTGTTCGACCTGAGTCCCGTCGCCGTCTATTCCATTGATACCTCGGGCGTGATTCAGAACTTCAACCGCCACGCCGCCGAACTGTGGGGCCGCGAGCCAAGGTTGGGGGATACCGACCAGCGGTTTTGCGGCTCGTTCAAAATGTTCCGGCCGGACGGCAGCTTTATGCCCCACGAGCAGTGTCCCATGGCCGAGGTGGTCTCGGGCAAGATATCCGGAGCGCGCGACGCGGAAGTGCACATCGAGCGGCCCGACGCTTCGCGTGTCACCGTCATCGTCAATATTCGTCCGCTGAAGAACGACCAGGGAGAAGTCACCGGAGCAATCAATTGCTTTTACGACATCACCGAGCGCAAGCGGACCGAGGATGCGTTGCGGCAGGCCCAGGCACAACTGACCGACCGCGCCGGTCAACTCGAACACGCCGTCGCCGAGCGCACAGTGGAATTGACGGACACAAACAAACAGTTGGAAACTTTCGTCTATTCCATCGCACACGACTTGCGTGCCCCGCTGCGAGCCATGCAGGGTTTTTCCGCGATGTTGGTGGATGAGGCCGGCACTTGTTTGAGCGAAAAGGGCCGCGACTTTGCAAATCGCATCAGTAGATCCGCGCGGTTCATGGACGCTTTGTTGATCGATCTGCTGGCCTTCAGCCGCATTAGCCAGGAGCGCCTCGAACTGACGCGCGTCAACCTGGGACCGCTCGTTGCGTCCGTGCTTCACCGTTTGCAAACAGACATTCAGGAAAAGAATGCGCGCGTGGAAAGCACCGGGCCGTGGCCGGTTGTGCTCGCGCACGAGCCGACCATAGCTCAGGTCCTGGTCAATCTGTTGGACAACGCTTTGAAATTCGTTGCCCAGGACGTGACGCCACTCGTCCGCCTGCGCACTGAGGAACAAGCCAGCGAAAACCGGGTTCGTGTGTGGGTAGAGGACAACGGCATTGGCATTGCCCCGGACCATCAAGACCAGGTTTTCCGGCTGTTCACTCGGCTGCAGGGGGGAAAGTATCCGGGCACGGGCATTGGCCTGGCCATCGTCCAGAAAGGAGTCGAACGCATGGGCGGGCGCGCGGGCGTGGAATCCACTCCCGGCCAGGGCAGCCGTTTTTGGTTTGACTTGAAAAAAGCCAGTCCCTGAAATAACCAGTGTAGAGCGGCGATACGATCACCAAACCATTATCCCATCCGCACCGGAATTTATTTCTTCATGTTCGAGGATCAAGCCATCCTTCTCGTGGACGACAGCGAAGACGACCACATCTTTATGCGCGCCGCCTTCAAAAAAGCCAGTTTCAATTGGCCACTCCAAGACGTCTACGATGGAGACGAAGCGATTGCCTACCTGAAAGGTGACCCTCCTTACAGTGACCGCGGCAATTTCCGGCTGCCCCTCGTGATGCTGCTGGATCTGAACATGCCGAAGAAGAACGGCTTTGACGTGCTCAAGTGGGTGCGTGGTCAGGAGCAATTCAAGCTCCTTCAGATCATTATCCTGACCGCTTCCACGCGTCCCGATGACGTGAAACAGGCCTACTCCATAGGAGCGAATTCTTTTCTGGTCAAACCGGCTGCGATCGAGGACCTGGAGAAGATGATTGGCTGCTTGCGCGATTGGCTGCAGATAAACCGGTTCGCGCCGCTCAATTAGGCCGAGCGGGTAAAACACTGCTTGCTAATCACCGGCACCCGCCGAGTCGTCGTCCCGGTCGGGGCAGACCTTGCCGCCCACTCCGTCATCAGCCGTTCGTATTCCGCGAACCCACATCATTCGGCGGTTGTCTTGAGGACTCGGTTGTTGAGACTGTCCGCGATGTAAAGCGCCCCGCTTTTATCCACCTTCACTCCGTGCGGCTGATTCAACCTGAATTCGCCACTCTCTGCGCCGGCGATTCGCACGACTTTATTCTCCTTTGGCAGGTATTTGCGAATCACGTGGTTGTCCGTGTCCGCGATGATCACATCATCGTTGGCGTCCACGCAGATGTGCTTTGGTCCATTGAACTCGGCCTTCAGCGCCTCTCCATCGGCGTTTCCTTTTTTCCCCGAGCCGGCCACCGTCCGAATCATGCCGTCTCTGTCCACTTTGCGCAGAGCATGCCCGCTTCGTTCAAGAATGTAGATCGAGCCTTTCGAATCAACCGCGACAGCACGCGGATCGACCAGCGGCGCTTCTTTTGCCTTCGCGCCGTCGACTGGAATGCCACGCTGGCCATTGCCAGCGACCGTGGTGACAATTCCGGATTCAACATTAATGGCGCGGATTCGCCGGTTATCGAGGTCTGCGACAAAAAGATTTTCCTTCGGCGCATCGAAGGCGACGCAATAAACATTTCCAAATTCAGCC
>Ga0075418_10000547_pt1 | contig 40281 bp, 30 predicted proteins | sample SoiMetdeltSBSDD2_FD_81776 | JGI IMG/M metagenome (GOLD analysis project Ga0075418, IMG submission 81776) | Bulk soil microbial communities from a Populus tree surrounding site in Tennessee, USA - Soil MetaG P. deltoides SBSDD2 | ecosystem: Environmental > Terrestrial > Soil > Tree plantation...
CACCGGGTTTCGGGAGGACCGATGCTCGACTGCGTTATCCGCACCGCTGAATCGCTCTCTCCGGAGACTTTCACGATTGTCGTGGGGCACGGCGCAGACGCCGTTCAATCACATTTGACAGGCCACCACCCGAGAGTCCAGTTCGCACTTCAGCAGCCGCAGCTCGGAACGGGTCATGCGCTGCTCCAGACGGCGCCGTTGCTGAGGGACAAGACGGGAACGTTAGTCATGTTGTCTGGTGACGTGCCGCTGTTAACGGCGGCCACACTCAATACTCTGGTCACGGTTCACTGTGGTGCGCAGGCCGCAGCCACCGTGGTGACAGCCACGGTCGAGCGGCCATTCGGCTATGGACGCATCGTCCGCGTTGAAGGAGAGGTCGCCCGAATCGTGGAGGAGCGGGATGCCTCACCCTCTGAACGTCACATTCGAGAAATCAACAGCGGCATCTACGCCTTTGATATCGCACATCTCTTCGATGCGCTCGGCGGACTCGCTTCGCAGAACGCCCAGGGCGAGTACTACCTGACCGATCTGATTGCCATCTATCGTCGTCGCAAACTACTCGTGAAGAGCGTTCTCATCGATGATCCTCAGGAGGTTCGTGGCGTCAACAGCCGAACCGAGTTAGCGGAGGTCAGCAGACTCGTGAGACAGAAGAAGAACGAAGAGCTCATGGCGTCGGGCGTCACGTTGGTCGATCCGGCCGCAACCTACATCGACCCTGACGTCGAAATCGGCGCCGATACCGTGATCCATCCAGGCGTGATCATCGAGGGGCGGACTCGCGTTGGCGCCGCCTGCGAGATCAACGCGCACGTCACGATCACTGATTGTGAAATCGGTGACAACGTGACCATCAAGAGTTTTTCGCTGATGACGAGTTCTCGGATCGAGGCCGGTGCGTCGATCGGTCCGTTCGCACACCTTCGACCGGAGACCGTCGTTTGCGAGGGCGCCAAGATCGGCAACTTCGTAGAGCTCAAAAAGACGACTCTTGGCCCTTACTCGAAGGCCAATCATCTGACGTACTTGGGGAATGCGACGATCGGCACCAAGGTGAACGTCGGCGCCGGAACTATCACCTGCAACTACGACGGCGAGCACAAGTACGACACCGTCATCGAGGACGGCGCCTTTATCGGCAGCGATTCGCAGTTGATCGCTCCTGTGCGAGTGGGGAAGGGTGCGTACGTTGCGGCAGGGTCTTCCATCACTCAGGACGTGCCAGCGGGTGCGCTCGGCATCGCGCGCGGACGTCAGTCGGTGATCGATGGGTGGGTAGAACGACGGAAGCAGTCTCAGTCGGATACGGTAACAACTTCTCGAAAGGACGCGGGAAAACCCGCGCACTGATCCTATGTGCGGAATCATCGGATACATCGGCTCGAAACCTGTTGTGCCCGTTCTGATCGAGGGGCTGCGGCGCATGGAATACCGAGGGTACGACTCGGCTGGCGTTGCACTCGTCAGCCCTGAAGGGATCGCCCTCCGGCGTTCCGCAGGTAAGTTAGTGAATCTCGAAAATGCGCTGCGCGACGACCCGGCCGACGGCGTTTACGGTGTCGGGCACACCAGGTGGGCGACCCACGGAAGGCCGACCGAGGAAAATGCTCACCCCCACCGCGACTGCACGGGCCGGATCGTCGTCGTTCACAACGGCATCATTGAGAACTACCTCGATCTGAAGCACGAACTCCAGGCACAAGGGCACCACTTCAAGACCGAGACCGACACCGAAATCGTGGCGCATCTGGTGGAGCGGGAGATGCGCTCGGACGGCTTGGAGAATGCCGTTCGTCGCGCACTGAAACTGATGCGCGGAATGTTCGCGCTCGTGCTGGTGTCTGTCGAGGATCCCGAAAAGATCGTCGCGGTTCGAAACGGCCCACCGATCATCGTCGGGTTGGGGCAAGACGAGTTCTTCGTCGCCTCGGACATTCCCGCGATCCTCAGCCACACCCGCGACGTCGTCTTCCTGGGCGACGAGGAAATGGCCGTCGTGACCCGATCCGGAGTCGAATTCACGGACTTCAGCGGGAAGGCCGTCTCCAAGGTGACCAAACGCGTCACGTGGGATCCGATCGCCGCGGAAAAGGGCGGGCACAAGCATTTCATGCTCAAGGAGATCTTCGAGCAGCCGACGGCCGCTAGGGACACCATCCTCGGACGCGTGTCGCTCGAAAGGGCGCGCATCTTCCTCGAGGAACTCAACCTGCCGGAAGAGGTCTTCCGGCGAACGAAGCAAGTCACCATCATCGCGTGCGGGACGTCGTGGCATGCGGGTCTCGTGGGGAAGTTTCTTATCGAGACGCTGGCGCGCGTACCAGTCGAAGTCGACTACGGCTCCGAATATCGATACCGGAACGCCATCGTTCAGCAGGACGAACTGGCGATCATCATCACCCAGTCTGGCGAAACGGCGGACACGCTGGCCTCCCTTCGGGAAGCGAAGCGACATGGGGTGTCGAGCCTCGCCATCTGCAACGTCGTCGGCAGCATGGCGACGCGGGAAGCCGATGGAACGATCTACACGCACGCTGGCCCCGAGATCGGCGTCGCGTCAACCAAGGCGTTCACTTCGCAGTTGGTGGCGCTCCAACTGCTCGCGCTTCACATCGCCCAGGCCCGCGGCACGCTGTCATCGGAAGAAATAGGCGCTCACATCGACTCGTTGCTCCAGTTGCCGCACATCCTCGATCAGGCGATTCGTGCGTCCGCCACAATGGAGCGAGTTGCGGACAAGTTCTATTCGCGGACGGATTTTCTGTTTCTTGGACGTGGATTCAACTATCCGATTGCCCTCGAGGGCGCGCTCAAACTGAAAGAGATCTCGTATATCCACGCTGAAGGGTACCCTGCCGGCGAAATGAAGCACGGACCAATCGCGTTAATTGACGAGAACATGCCCGTCGTCGCCATCGCGCCCGACGATTCAGTTTTTGAAAAGATGCTGGGCAACGTGCAGGAAGCCAAGGCACGGGGTGGGTCCGTCATCGCTCTCACCAGCGAAGGCGATCAACGCATGAGTGCGATCCTGGATCCTGCTACCGACATCGTCGTGCCGATGCCACGGACGTCTCCGCAGCTCACGCCGATTGTCATGACGATTCCGCTGCAGCTGCTGGCCTACTACATCGCCGTGCGCCGCGGATGCGACGTCGACCAGCCGCGAAATCTTGCGAAGAGCGTGACTGTGGAATAGTGAGACGTTGACTCGGTCCCTCGGACGACGGGACACTGTACTGCAGGTACCGATTACGTCGATGGACTTGCTATCAGGTCTCAATCCCGAACAGCGCGACGCTGTTCTCAAGACCGAGGGGCCACTTCTCATCCTGGCGGGCGCCGGTTCGGGGAAGACGCGAGTCATTGCCCACCGGATCGCCTACCTCGTCAGCGAAGGACTTTCCGAGCCCGACCGCATTCTCGCTGTCACCTTTACCAACAAAGCCGCAGCGGAGATGCGATCCCGTGTCGAGGCGCTACTGGGCACCGATTGCCGCAGCATGTGGATCTCGACGTTTCACGCACTCTGCGCCCGGCTGCTCCGGCGCGAGGCGCCACACATCGGGCTCTCCAGGGATTTCGTCATCTACGATTCGAGCGATCAGCTTACGCTGATGAAACAGGTCCTGCGGGGAGCCGGCCTCGATGGCACCCTGCAACCCAGAGTCGTGCTGTCGCGGATCAGTCACGCGAAAAACCGCATGGAGGCAAGTGAGGGGATTCCGGGCGCGTGGACGAGTCGTGATGAACAGGTCAGCAAGTTGTTCGAGTCGTACACGAGGGCCCTCAAGGAAGCCAATGCCCTCGATTTCGATGATCTTCTTCTCAAGACTGTCGAGTTATTCGAGCAGTCGTCCTCGGTTCGCGAACGGTATACGAAGAAGTTCCGTTATGTCATGGTGGACGAGTACCAGGATACGAATCGTCCACAATACCTTCTCGTCCGTCACCTTGCCGCTCACCACAACCTCTGTGTCGTGGGGGATCCTGACCAATCTATTTACAAGTGGCGGGGCGCGGACCTCCGCAACATCCTGGATTTCGAACACGATTTTCCTGAAGTCGCAACGGTACGCCTCGAGCGCAACTACCGGTCAACGCAGGTGATTCTCGACGCCGCGTCGGCGGTCATCTCGAACAACCGAAGTCGTAAGGACAAGCGGCTCTACACAGACCGGCAGGGTGGCGCGAAGATTCTTTTCTACCGTGCGGGCGACGATCTGGACGAGGCCGAGTTCGTCGCTCGAACGTCGCGGACGGCGCTGCATGAGGATCCGGAAAACACGGTCGCCATTCTCTACCGAACGAACGCTCAGTCCCGCACGCTCGAAGATGCGCTGCGACGCGCCAGCACGCCGTACCGGATCATCGGCGGTGTCCGGTTCTATGAGCGAAAGGAAATCAAGGACGCTCTCGCCTACCTCAAGCTCATTTTGAATCCGCACGACGATGTGAGTTTTCGGCGGGTCGTCAACGTACCTGCGCGCGGCATCGGTAAGGGAGTCATGGAGTCGCTCGAGGCCATTCCTCTGCCGACTGCGGCAGACAGATCCTCGCCTCTGCTCGCAGAGCTGGACCCGCGCGCCGCGAACGACTCTCTGTGGACTCGTCTTGTTCACGGAATCGAGAAGCGTCTACTTCCAAATCGCTCCCTCGCCTCGTTAACGGCCTTCCGTGACCTGGTGGTGAACCTGACAGCCATGGCCGCCGAAGAGCCCGTATCGGTGGCATTAGGAAAGGTGCTGGATCGGAGCGGGTACCTACAAGACCTTCGCGACGAACGGAGTGAGGACGCTGAAGGTCGAATTGAAAACCTGCTGGAGCTTGTGTCGGCCGCGCGTGAGTACGAAAGTCGAAATCCGGAGCCCTCGCTCGGCGGGTTCGTCGACCAACTGTCGCTTCTCTTCGACGCCGACGAGGAGGCCGGAGCGAAGAACGCGCGGGTAGTCATGCTCACCATGCACAGCGCGAAGGGTCTCGAGTTTCCGATTGTCGTAATCAGCGGACTCGAGGAAGGGCTGTTTCCTCACTCGCGCTCGAGCGACGACGAAGTCGAGCTCGAAGAGGAACGCCGTCTGTGCTACGTCGCGATCACGCGTGCTCAACGGCGCCTGGTACTCACATCGGCGGCGCGGCGCCGAGTGTTTGGTGACTATCAGTCGACCGAGTCTTCTCGCTTTATCGACGAGATTCCAGCGTCCCTGATCGAAGAAGTGCCGTCCTCGTTCTCCTCGTCGTTCCTGACTCCACCGCCGTCGTACGCGCAGTTCCGTGACGGCCGACGGGGGGGCGGATATCGCGGGCGCGTGCGCGAGGAGCCCGTGGTCTACGCCTACGAGGACGAGGACCAGTCCCTTCCCGGCGAGATGAAAGAAGGGAGACGCGTCAAACACCCGAAGTTTGGCCTCGGCACTATCGTAAGCGTCGAGCCGCTCGATGATGACGTCAAGCTCGTGGTGCGATTCCTCTCTGTCGGCCAGAAGACGCTGCGCGCGAAGTTCGCGAAACTCGAGATGGCGTAGTCCTATTCGTCGGTCGGTTCGTCAGTCTTTGGCGTGGCGGACTCCGGCGTGGCGGGCTCTGCTGCCTCGATCTTTTCCTCACCGACGTCGACCTTTGCTTCGTCGTCCTGTTCCTCGAGTCGGGCGATCGACACTGCGCGGTCATCGCCTTCGATGTCGATCAAGCGGACCCCCTGAGTCGCGCGGCCGATTGCGCGAATCGTATTCGATGCCATCCTCAGGATCTTGCCCTGCTGCGTGATCAGCATCAGCTCATCGTCGTCGCTCACCTGCACCACACCGATCACCTTGCCATTACGGTCGCTGGTCTGGATGTTGATGATCCCAATGCCACCACGCGATTGGACGCGATACTCGCCGAGCTCGGTGCGTTTCCCGTACCCCTGCTCGGTGACAGAGAGGATGGTTCCTCCGGGCACGAGAACGTCCATGCCTACGACCTCGTCGTCATCTCGAAGTGAGATGCCGCGAACACCGTACGCGGTTCGTCCCATCGGCCGTACGTCGCCTTCGGGGAAGCGGATCGACATTCCGCTTCGGGTCCCAATGAAGACCTCGCTGCCGCCATCCGAGATTCTCGCGGCTATCACCGAGTCGCCTTCCTCGACACCCATCGCGATGATGCCGCCGGCGCGCGGATTACTGAACGCACTGAGTTCCGTCTTCTTGACGACGCCCCGGCGCGTGCCCATGACGATGAACTTATCCGCCTCGAATTCCTTGACGGCCAGGAGCGCCGCGATTCGTTCCCCTTCCTCCATCGAGACCAGGTTGGCGATGGCCTTGCCGCGGCCATCGGGGCCGACGTCGGGAATCTCGTGGACCTTCAACCAGTACGCGCGGCCACGATCCGAGAAAATCATGATGTAGGCATGCGTCGAAGCCACGAACAGGTGACTGACGAAGTCTTCATCGCGGGTCCGCATGCCAATGCGACCCTTGCCTCCCCGGCGCTGATTCCTGTAGCTCGTGATCGCCGTCCGCTTGATGTATCCCGTATTGCTGACCGTGATCGCCATGTCCTCTTCGGCAATCAGATCCTCGATCCGGAACTCGCCTTCGTCCGCAAGAATCTCCGTGCGACGGGGATCGCCGTGCTTGGCCTGCACCTGACGAAGTTCGTCCACCACGATCTGCATCACGAGCTTGTCGCTGCTCAAGATCGCGAGCAGGCGCTCAATCAGCTTCAGCAGCTCGGCCAGTTCATTCAGGATCTTTTCGCGCTCGAGACCCGTCAGCCTCTGTAGCTGCATGTCCAGGATCGCTTGCGCCTGAATCTGCGAGAGGCCGAACTGCGTGATGAGGCCTTCACGGGCGACCGCCGGGTTCGCGGATGCGCGAATCAGGGCGATCACCGCGTCGAGATGATCGAGGGCAATCTTCAGCCCCTCCAGGATGTGTCGACGGGCTTCGGCTTTGCGAAGCTCAAACTCTGTCCGGCGTCGAACGATCTCGCGGCGGAAGTCAATGAAGTTGTCGAGAACCTCGAGCAGCGACAACACCTGCGGCCGACCACCTACGATCGCGAGCATGATGACGCCGAACGTGGTCTGCAGCTGCGTGTGTTTGTACAGGTTGTTGAGGATGACCTCTCCGACCTCGCCTCGCTTCAGGTCGATGACGATCCGAAGGCCGTCACGGTCGGACTCGTCGCGAATATCGGAGATCCCTTCGAGGACCTTCTCTCGGACGAGCTCCGCAATCCGCTCGATGAGCCTCGCCTTGTTGACCTGGTATGGGATGGCATCGATGACGATCGAGGAGCGGTCACCTTTCTTCGAGACTTCGATCTCCGCTTTGGCGCGCATGATCACGGTGCCGCGACCTGTCAGCGATGCCTGCTGCACGCCGTGTCGGCCCACGATGTAACCGCCGGTAGGAAAGTCAGGACCGGGGACGAGCTCGAGTAGCTTGCGCTGCTTCTCTGGAAGGGTCGGCTTGTCGTCCGATTGCGCGCTCTCGATCAGCCAGATGGCGGCTTCGATGACTTCCCGCATGTTGTGCGGCGGAATGTTCGTCGCCATCCCGACGGCGATGCCGGCCGAGCCATTCACGAGCAGGTTCGGAAATGGCGCCGGCAAGACCGTCGGTTCCTCAGTGGTCTCGTCGTAGTTCGGTACGAAGTCGACGGTCTCCTTGTCCAGGTCGACCATCATCTCGTCGGCGAGGGAGTCGAGACGTGCTTCCGTGTATCGCATCGCCGCCGGTGGGTCGCCATCGATCGAGCCGAAGTTGCCCTGGCCGTCGGTGAGCACGTAGCGCATGTTGAAGTCCTGCGCCAGGCGGACGAGGGTGTCGTAGATGGAGGCGTCTCCGTGGGGATGGAAGTTGCCCATCACCTCGCCGACGATCTTTGCGCATTTGCGATAGCCGCGCGTCGACGACAGCCCCATGGTCTTCATCCCATAGAGCACGCGGCGGTGAGCGGGTTTCAGCCCGTCGCGGACATCGGGGAGCGCCCGTCCAATGATTACGCTCATGGCGTAATCCATGTACGAACGCTTCATCTCGTCTTCGATGTTGACGGGGATGCGATTAGGCGTCGGTGTATTCATGAACTCGGTGTGAAGGGCCTATCGAGAAGGGCCCGCTCTGCAATGCTTGCGGCGGTCGGAGCCAGGCAGGACCTGTGGTGTCGACCCGTCGGCGAACCGCTACACGTCGAGATTCCGCACGTCGAGGGCGTTGTCCTCAATGAACTTGCGTCGCGGCTCTACCTGATCTCCCATGAGGGTCGTGAACATCTGATCGGCCTCGGCATGGTCTTCCGCGCGAACTTGCAACAGCGTCCGGTTCTCTGGATCCATGGTCGTCGTCCAGAGAGTATCGGGGTTCATCTCGCCAAGTCCCTTGTAGCGGTTGATAGCGATCCCTTTTTTGCCGGCACTGATGAAGAACTCCACAAAGTCAGCGAGCGATTGAAGAGTGACGTCCGGCTCCCGTCGTGACCGACTTGCAGGCCGTGTCTCAACCGTCGGCGCGCCATCCTGTGCAGTCTCTTGTGGTTCCGCTCCAGTTGCTTCCTCCTGCGCGTCCTCGTCGTGAGACTCACCGGTCGTAACGACGACAGGGAACTTGATGTCCTCGATCTCGCGATACGCCGACACCAGTGTGCGGTACTCACCGGACGTGATGAAGTCGACGCCGATCTCGTACCGCCGCGGATATCCCATCGATCGGTCGTCGATCTGCAACGCGAACACGTTGTGTTCATCGTCACGTGTCACCGAGACCGTGCGCGTTGGCGTGGTCATCCTCGCCGCAATGACGTCCAGTCGTTCGCGGTGTTCGAAAAAGGACTTATCGCGCGCATCACCCTCGAGCAGCGCCGAGACGATTGCCGGGGGATGGCCCCTCCGTGTCACTTGCTGCAACAACTTTCGATAGGCAATCGTGCGCTGCAGTTGGCGCTCGAGTACCTCGCCGAAAATCTCGCTGCCGTCTGCGAGCTTCACGACACGTGATTCGACGGCGCGCCGGACCAGGAAGCCATCGAGTTCCTGCTCGTTCTTAATGTAGGTCTCGCTGCGGCCACGCTTCGCACGGAACAACGGCGGCTGTGCGATGTAGACGTGACCACGATCGATCAGCTCGTACATCTGCCGGTAGAAGAACGTCAGCAAGAGCGTGCGGATGTGCGAGCCGTCAACGTCGGCGTCGGTCATGATGATGACGCGGTGGTAACGAAGCTTCTCGACGTCGAAATCCTCGCTGCCAATGCCGCACCCGAGCGCCGCAATCATGGTCTTGATCTCGTCGCTACTCAACATCTTGTCGAAGCGCGCTTTCTCGACGTTCAGGATCTTGCCCTTGATCGGCAGGATCGCCTGGAATCGGCGGTCGCGTCCCTGCTTGGCCGAGCCGCCGGCGGATTCACCTTCGACGATGTAGATCTCGCTCTGAGCGGGATCGCGCTCCTGGCAATCGGCCAGTTTGCCAGGCAGGCTGCTGCCGTCGAGCGCGCCCTTACGGCGGACGAGGTCGCGTGCTTTTCGTGCCGCTTCTCGAGCGCGCGCAGCGTCAACCGCTTTGCCGATAATGCGCTTGGCAACGACAGGGTTTTCTTCGAGGAATTGGCCGAGCTTGTCATTGACGATCGTCTCAACGATCCCCTTTACCTCGGTGTTCCCCAGCTTGGTTTTTGTCTGCCCCTCGAATTGCGGTCTCGGGATCTTGACACTGACGACACCGGTGAGACCTTCGCGGATGTCGTCGCCGCTGATGCTCGCGTCCTTGAGGTCCTTCGCCAGGTTGTTCTTCACGGCGTAGGCGTTGATCGTCCGCGTGAGAGCCGATCGGAAGCCTGAGAGATGGGTGCCGCCTTCGTGCGTATTGATGTTGTTCGCGAAGGTGAACACCAACTCCGAGTAGCCGTCGTTCCACTGCAAGGCGATTTCGGCGTCGATGCCGTCTTTATCGCCCTTCATGAAGATCGGTTTCTCGTTGACCAGCGTCTTGTTCTTGTTCAAGTGCTGCACGAAAGAGACGATGCCTCCTTCGTACTGGAACTTGTGGCTCTTCCCATCTCGCTCATCGTCAATAGTGATGAGGATTCCGCCATTGAGGAACGCCAACTCGCGCAGCCGCTGCGCCAACGTGTCGAAGCTGTAGTCGGTCGTTTCGAAGATTTGCGCGTCCGGCTTGAACGTGACTTTTGTGCCCCGGCGCTGCGTCGTGCCGGTCATCTCGAGCTCGCCCGTCGGATCCCCGCGCTCGTAGCTCTGTTGATAGACCTGTTCGTTGCGCCAGATCTCGAGATCGAGCCGCTCGGAAAGAGCATTCACTACCGAAACGCCGACGCCGTGCAACCCGCCGGACACCTTGTAGCTGTCGTTATCGAATTTGCCGCCAGCGTGGAGGACGGTCAGCACGACTTCCGCGGCGGACTTCCCACTGGCATGTCGATCGACGGGGATCCCACGACCGTTGTCGACGACCGTTATCGAACTGTCGATATGGATCGTCACATTGATCTGGTCGCAGTATCCAGCCAGTGCTTCGTCGATGGAGTTGTCGACGATCTCGTACACCAGATGGTGCAGTCCGGGAGCGCCGGTCGACCCGATATACATCGCGGGACGCTTCCGCACCGCTTCCAGACCCTCGAGAACCTTGATCTTGTCGGCACTGTAGTCGTCCGCGGAGCCGTCGCCATTCGGTCCGTTCGATCCGGCGCCTTCCGACACTACCAGTTCGTCGACGTGCTCGTTGTGCTGGTCTCGTGGCTCTTCCACACCCGTTTTCAGATCAGATTGATTCAATGGACCCCGCTCAAATCCTCATTGGCATGATCACATAGGTGTAGTCGTACCCTTGTGCGCCAACGGGTTTCATCACGGCCTGGCTGACATCGTCTTTGAGCGAAAGTGAGACGACGTCGGTCTCAACGACATTCAGGAAGTCGAGGACATACTGGGCGTTGAACGAAATCGTCAAGGGCGGGCCGGAATACTCGACGGGAAGTTGTTCATGCGCTTCCCCGAACTCGGAACTGCTCGACGTGACCTCCACCTTCCCTTTATCCACCTCGAATTTAACCGCTCTCGATCGCTCATTCGAGAGAAGGGCGACTCGCTTCACCGCGTTCGTCAACCGCTCGCGATCGAACTCGATTGTCTTGTCGTTGCCCTTCGGGATCACGCGTTCATACGCGGGGAACTGTCCGTCGATCATGCGTGAAATCAACACACGGCCGGCGACTTCGAAGAACAGATGGTTCTCACCACTCTCGAACTGAATGTCGCCGTCTCCTTCCGACAGCAACTTACCCAGCTCGAGCAATGTTTTCTTCGGTAGGATCACGCCGACCTCTTGTGCAACTCCGGTCTGGTGCTCCACCTGGACGAGTGCCAGTCGATGTCCATCAGTCGCGACGAGGGTGAGGCTGTCTGGTCGAAGAATGAACTTTGCACCATTCAGGAAATATCGTGTGTCTTCACCCGTAATCGCGTAGTGCGTTTTCGACACCATCTCTTTCACTGCCGTCCGAGGCAACGTGGCTCGCGCACGTCCGCTGACATCCGGCAAGGTAGGAAAGTCCTCGCGTGGAAGCGTCTGCATCCGCGAGTCAAAGCGATCAGCAGCTACTTTGACGCCGTTACGATCCTGCTCGATTCGGACATCGGTCTCCGGAAGAGCTTTGACGATCTCGTAAAGCTTCTTCGCCGGCAATGTCAGCGAGCCGCTTTTCGCAACGGCCGCCTGGCATCGGCTCCTCAGAGCTACCTCGAGATCCGTCGCAAGCATCCGAACCTCGTCACCATTGGCCTCGATGAGGACGTTCGCGAGGATGGGAATGGTGTTTTTCCGCTCGACGATGCCCTGGAAAAGTTGGAGTTCTCGCAGAAGCTCATTCTTCCGGACAACAAGTTCCATAGCTTTGTGATGACCTCGAGCAGAGCCGTGCAGCTGCGTTAACGGAGCCAGCGTGGAGAGTGGCGGTTCTCTCTACTGAAGTGATCAGAAGAGATAAAGAATTATACAAGAAAGAGAGGTCGGTGCAAAACTCAGCGGATCGCATTAAGGCTTGACTTTCAACAAGTTAGGTTGTGCATAAAAGTTGGCTGTCTGCCCCGATCTTGCTCAGCTGGCGATACCCGCCGATCACGGTCTCTGGATGCACAGACAGCCATATGTTGAGGCTGTGGAAATAGCTCACCCACTACCGGAAAGACTGGAGGAAGCCGTCGATCAAGCTGTGGAAATGTCTATCGTTCTTGCGCAGATCCTCGACCTTCTTAATCGAGTGAATTACCGTCGAGTGGTGCTTACCCCCAAAGCTCCGTCCGATCTCTGGCAGCGAGGCATGTGTGAGCGATTTGCACAGGTACATCGCAACCTGGCGTGGCATGGCGACGGATTTCGAATTGTTCCGTGATTTCAGGTCGGCGACTTTCAGTTGATAGTAATCCGCGACGAACTTCTGGATGCTCTCGATCGTGACGTGTTTCTCGTCCTGATCGATGACGTTCTTCAGAATCTCCTGAGTGAGATCCAGGGAAATTTCGCGCCCGGTGAGAGAGGCGTAGGCGATGAGGCGAGTAAGAGAGCCTTCAAGTTCGCGGATGTTTGATTTGATGCGCCCCGCGATATACAGCGCGACATTGTCCGGGAGCGGCACCGCCTCGGCCTCGGCTCTTCGCTTGAGAATTGCCACCTTCGTCTCGAGATCTGGTGGCTGAATATCCGCGATCAGTCCCCATTCAAATCGTGAACGGAGTCGCTCCTCGAGCGCTGGGATTTCATGGGGTGGACGATCGCTGCTCAACACGATCTGTTTTTGCGAATCGTAGAGCGCATTGAAAGTGTGGAAGAACTCTGTTTGAGTGCCTTCCTTTCCGGACACGAACTGGATGTCGTCGACGAGAAGCACATCGACGCTTCGATAGCGCTCGCGAAAGTCAAGAATGCGGTCGTACCGAACGGCGTTAATCATCTCGTTCATGAATCGCTCGGAGGAAATGTAGGTCAACGTCAGCGACGGATCATGAAGCAAGACGTACTGCCCGATTGCGTGCATCAAGTGGGTTTTGCCGAGACCGACGCCTCCGTAAATAAACAGCGGGTTGTACGAACGAGAGGGGGCTTCGGCGACCGCCCTGCACGCCGCGTGCGCGAATTGATTAGATGGACCGACGATGAAGGTATCGAATGTGTACCGGGGAGTCAGTCCTCCAGAAGTCGAAGGCACCGCGGCGTCGCGTTCACGAAAAGCTGGATCGAGGGTTTCTTCAAGGGCTGCGTCGGGCTGACTGCCGTCGGCGATAAAGGCCACACTGGTGCCAGGACGCTTGACTTCCTCGAGCGCCTCGGCGAGGACGCCGGAGTAGTGCTTCGTCAACCACTCCGTGAAGAGCAGGTTCGGGACGCGGATCGTGAGCCCGGATCCACTGTCAGCAACGAGCGACGTGGGCCGGAACCACGTGTAGAAGCTGTGACGATTGACCTTGGTCTCGACCCGCGCCAAGATCTGGTCCCAAATACTTGAATCCATTGCAGTTAACCAGAAAAAATGTGAAAAGGCCGACTTTCACCTGCGGAACTCTATGAGCGGCCCGACAATGGGGCCGACATACACCAAACAACCCTGTAAATGGAGGGGCTTGTCGAGCTCAACACGGGAGAAAGTCGAAAAAACCCAATAAAAGTTGAGTGTCTTGCTGAGCCGGTCGCGTTTTCCACAGTGTTTTCCACAGTTGTGGAAATCTTGGGGAAGAAACCGAAGCTTCCTTGTGATGTGCGTGACCGATCTGAAGCGCTCGCGACTGTAGCACAGGACGCCAGGTGCGGATTCTTTGACAGGCGGAAGGGCTGGCGATTAGTATTGAGGTTTCGTGTCAGCTCAAACAGGCCTGTTTTCTACATATAGGGCAACATGAAGGGAAAGCGTACGTTTCAACCGAACACCCGCCGCCGAAAGAAAGCGCACGGGTTCCGGGTTCGCATGTCTACGAAAAACGGCCGGATTGTGCTGAAGCGTCGGCGCGCCAAGGGCAGGAAGCGTTTGACGGTCGCCGACGAAAGATAGTGACTTATGCCCGGGGCGCACGGCTTGGCGCCACGCGAACGTATTCGCCGTCGCCCGGAATTCGAACGCGCGTACGCAGAAGGACTTCGACTTCACGCGCGGTTCATGACCGTCATCGTCGTTCCGAACTCGTGTAGACACCCACGACTGGGGGTCGCGGCGAGCCGCAAATTGGGAGCGGCGACTAGTCGAAATCGCGCGAAGCGCCTGGCGCGGGAGCTGTTCAGGTGCCACAAGATCGGACCAGTTTTCGAGGCGCAGCCTGGACTGGACGTAGTGATCGTGCCTCGCCGGGAAATGCTCGATGCTCCCTTCGCCGCCCTTGAAGCTGACTACACCCGGGCCTTTGAACAATGCCGTGAGGGCCGCGTCCGCGCGGCTGCTCGCAGTGGTCACCGAAGGAATTCTCACGCTCCTAAAGGGCTATAAGTTGCTTTTGTCACCGCTCTTTACTGGTTCATGCCGGTTCTATCCGTCCTGCTCAGATTACATGGCTGAAGCCGTGCGTCTGCACGGACCGTGGCGCGGTCTGTGGCTGGGGTGTCGGCGCCTTGCACGGTGCCACCCGCTGGGAGGCCACGGCGTGGATCCGGTTCCACATCCCTAGCCCGAGGACATGGAACGCAGGTTTTTCGTCGCAATTCTGCTGTCGTTTGTCGTCCTGTACGGTTACCAGGCGCTCTTCGTCCCGAAGTCTCCGCAACCGGGGCGCTCTTCATCGCCAGCCTCCGTACAAAAACCGCCTGCGGCCGAGAACTCGTCGACCAGTAAGAACGCCGAGCCGCCGCAGCCTGTAGTCGATGTTGCTCCTGTAGAAGGAGAACAACGAGAACGCGAGATCGTCGTTGAGACACCAACCGTACAGGTAGTCCTGACCAATCGCGGTGGGCGGGTCCTGCATTGGCGACTGAAGGGTTTTCAGGATCAGAGCGGCAATCTCGTCGATCTCGTACCGACCGATGTTCCAGTCGACCAGCCGCGTCCGTTCTCACTGATCGTTGATGACCCCGCCTTAACCCAGCGTCTGAATAGTGCGCTGTACCAGGTCAGTGGAGACACAAACGGTCAGGTCGATGCGACGAAGCAGGCCGCGCAGGTCGCGTTCGAGTTTCAAGACACGAACGGTTTCCGTGTGCGCAAGGAGTTTTCGTTTGCGCCCGCCAACTACGTCGTCACCTTCTCGGCGACGGCCGCCAATGGCGACCGTGCGCTTCAGCCAACCGTTGCGTGGGGACCCGCTCTTGGCGACGCGGGAGCCCTCGCAGCCGGTGGTAGCTTCTTCACTGGAAACTACACGCAGCCGCCCGAGGCAATTTTTCATCGCGACGGCGACGTCGAACGCGTGCGTGCCGATCAACTCGCCGAGCGAGGGTCTCCTGACGGCCAGTTTCGATTCGCGGGCGTCGACGACCACTACTTCATCGTCGCTGCCATCGATCCTGGACAGGCCCGCCTGCAATACCAAGCGGTGACGCTTCCGGGTCCAGGCGAGGCGAAGCGGCAGCTTCTCGCGCATACGATCCGTCCCGCGCAATCGATTCAGAATGTGCGCTTCTTTGTTGGGCCGAAGCAGTTCGACGTATTGCAGGCTGTGGATCCGGAGTTCACGAAGGCGATCAATTTCGGCATGTTCAGAGTGCTCTCCGTGCCGCTGCTGAATGCGCTCAAGTGGGTCCACAGCTACATCGGGAACTGGGGCTGGTCGATCATCGTGCTGACGATCCTGATCAATCTGGCGATCGCACCGTTGCGGCACAAGAGCGTCGTCTCGATGCGCAAGATGCAGGCGCTGCAGCCGCAACTGAGAGCAATTCAGGATCATTACGCGGGATTGAAAGTGACCGATCCCGCCAAGCAGAAGATGAACACGGAGATCATGAATCTCTACCGCGAGAAGGGTGTGAACCCCGCGAGTGGCTGCGTGCCGATGCTGCTCACGATGCCGATTCTCTTCGCGTTCTACTCTCTGCTTTCGCAGTCCATCGAGCTTCGAGGTGCCGAGTTCGGACTCTGGATCAAAGACCTTTCAGAACATGACCCCTACTACGTCACGCCGGTGCTGATGGCGCTGACGATGTTCTGGCAGCAGCGAATCACACCATCGACTGCTGATCCCGCGCAGCAGAAGATCATGATGATGATGCCGCTCATGTTTGGTGTGATGTTCTTGTGGGTTCCGAGCGGCCTGGTCTTGTATTGGTTTGTCGGGAACCTCTGGGCGATCGGACAGCAGTACTTCACGAACTGGATGATAGGACCGCCGGCGGTATCGACGTCACGTCCACCGGCAGAACGGCGCATGAAGAACGCGGGAGCTGGCCGCACTGCCGCCGCTGAACGTAAGAGCTAGGAATTCACGAGGGCGCAGCGTGAACGAGACCTTGACGAGACAGATCGCAGATTTTGTCCAGAGTGTCGTGAAGGCAATGGGCGTCGACCTGACCGCAAGAATCGAGGACTCGCCTGAGGCGACGCGCATCAACCTCGAGGGAGAGGACGGCGGTGTGCTGATTCGTCGTGGCGGCGAAGGCTTGCAGGCGCTGCAGCACGTCGTGGCCACTGCGTTTCGCCGACAACTGGGCGACGATAACAGAGTGGTCGTCGACTGCAACGGTTTCCGCAGAGACAAGGATGCCGAGATCAAGCAGATGGCGCGGTTCATGGCGGAGAAGGCAAGGGCGAGCGGCATGCCTCAGGAGATCGGCCCTCTGAACCCATATGAACGACGAATCGTCCATATCGCCATAGCCGAGGATCCGACCGTGAGTTCGGAGAGCATCGGCGATGCGTTCATGAAGACGGTCATCATTTCAGCCAGACAGTAAGCCGGGTATCGGCGATCGTCTTCGCCGGTGAGGCGCCGCCATGTTCTCTTCCGACGACACCATTGTGGCTATCGCAACGCCGTCGGGAAGGGGCGGCATTGGTGTCGTGCGAGTCAGCGGATCAAACGCCACGGAGATTGCGGCGCGGATTCTGACGCGTCGACGAGCGTTGGTGCCGCGACAAGCGACGCTGACGAGAGTGCACCTCAACGGAGATGGCTCGACCACGACCCGCGATCACGCAATCGTGACGTGGTTCCCGGCACCTCAGTCCTACACCGGCGAACACGTCGTCGAGATCAGTAGTCACGGAAGTCCAGTCGTGCTCAGAGGGATATTGAGCAGCCTTGTTACGGCGGGCGCACGCCTGGCGCGGCCGGGAGAATTCACGTTTCGGGCATTCCTGAACGCACGGATCGATCTTGCACAGGCGGAAGCCGTGGCGGATTTGATTGAGGCCGCGACTCCGCTCCAAGCGCAAATGGCCTTCGATCAAATGGAGGGTACATTGAGCGCGCGCCTTGACGCGCTCGATCGCACGTTGCTCGACGTGATCGCCAGGCTCGAGGCATCACTCGACTTTCCGGACGAAGGCTTTCACTTCGTCGAACCGCACGAAGTTGCTGCTCGCATCGACGAAGTCCTCAACGAGCTGAACGGCGTGCTGGCACACGAGGCCCGGGGTCGTTTGATTCGTGAAGGCGCAACGGTAGTCATCACGGGGCGAGTGAACGCCGGCAAGTCGAGCCTTTTCAATGCGCTGATTGGTCAAGAACGCGCGATCGTGACCGACGTACCGGGGACGACAAGAGATTTTCTGACTGAGACAATTGATCTGCACGGTCTCGCCGTCACGCTGGTCGATACCGCTGGAGAGCGGGAGACAAAAGACACGATCGAACGCGAAGGCATGGCACGCGCGATGCGCGCACGCGACAGCGCAGATTTGGTGTTGGTCGCGATCGATTCTGGCGAGGAGCTCACCGACGACGATCGTCGTCTCATTGAGTCTTCATCGGCGGGCACGCGGCTCATCGTTGCCAGCAAAGCTGATCGAGTGCCGCGATGGGAAAGACCAGATGCGATTCGCGTTTCAACAACGCGAGGTGAAGGTCTCGACGACCTGAGATGCGCGATGCTGCGTTCATTGAGCGGTGACGAGGGACTGCGAGATCCCGCCGCGATATCAAACTTGCGCCACGTGACACTGTTGAAGGAAGCGCGCACCGCGTTGACCCGCGCGCGTACAGCGGTCACGAACCAGGCACCGGAGGAATTCGTGCTCGCCGATCTTCATCGTGCGCGCGCGAGCTTTGGCGAAGTGGTCGGTATCGGTTCGAGCGAAGAAACGCTGGATTACATCTTCAAGCACTTCTGCATCGGCAAGTAGTTGTAGTCACGATGACGTTCGATGTGATTGTTGTCGGCGCCGGACACGCGGGGATCGAAGCGGCCTATTCCGCAGCCCGCATGGGCTGTCATGTCGGTGTGTGCACGTTGTCGACAGACACGGTGGCTCACATGCCGTGCAATCCAGCGATCGGCGGAACCGCAAAGGGGCACCTCGTCCGAGAGATTGATGCGTTGGGTGGCCTCATGGGCCAGGCCATCGATGCGACCGGGATTCAGTTCAAGCTGCTTAATCGAAGCCGTGGACCAGCCGTTTGGTCGCCACGGGCACAGGCAGACAAGAAGCGGTACGGACAGTGGGTGCGACACACGCTTGGTCAAGAGCCCAACATCGAGTGGATACTCGGTCGCGCGGGAAGGATCCTGACGAATGCAGGTCGGATAGAAGGCCTGGCGCTCGAAAGTGGCGAGCACCTCTCGTGTTCGTCACTCATCCTGACGACAGGCACGTTTCTCAACGGGCTGATACATGTAGGGCGAGAGCAGCGGTTGGCCGGCAGGGCAGGTGAGCCACCATCAATTGATCTCGCCGAGTCAATTCGAGCCCTCGGCTTTCAGGTGGGTCGTCTCAAGACAGGAACGCCGCCACGCCTGGATCGTCGGAGCATCGACTTCAACACGCAGGTCGAGTCCGGAGCTTTCGTCGAAGAGCGCGGAGATGCGGCGCCGACGCCGTTCTCTTATCGAACGCGCAAGCGTCTTGCGAACAAGATCAGTTGCTGGCTTCTCTACACTAACGACCGCGTGCGAGAACTCGTTCGAAGTCGGATCGACGAGAGTCCCCTCTACAACGGCCAGATCAACGGCATCGGCCCGCGATACTGTCCGTCGCTCGAGGACAAAATCATGCGGTTCCCTGACCGGGAGCGACACCAGGTCTATCTCGAGCCGGAGACTCTGGACGGTGACGAGATCTACGTCAACGGCTTCTCGATGTCGATGCCAGGGCAAGTACAAGAGGAATTGGTTCGTCTGCTTCCCGGCCTGGAAGAAGCACGAATGATCCGACCGGGCTACGCGATCGAGTACGACTTCGTCCAACCCACGGAGCTCACCCCGACGCTCGAATCACGCCGCGTTCAAGGACTGTTTCTCGCCGGCCAAATCAACGGGACATCGGGGTACGAGGAGGCTGCTGCTCAAGGTCTCATCGCTGGGATCAACGCCGCACGCGCGACGAAACAGGAAGGACCATTTGTGCTCGGGCGCCAGGATGCGTACATCGGGGTTCTTGTGGACGATCTAGTTACGCGAGGTTGCCTCGAGCCGTATCGGATGTTCACGTCTAGGGCAGAGCATCGGTTGCTTCTGCGTATCGACAACGCAGACCTCCGTCTCACACCGCGCGGGCGCGAAATTGGATTGGTTGGCGATGAGCAATGGGATCTATTCGAGCGACGGCGACTTCGTTACGACCACAACGCGCGAGTACTTGAACAGACGCATGTCCATTTGCCAGGCGGTCAGAGGCTGACAGTGGCGCAGCTTCTTCGACAGCCAGAAACGAGACTCGCTGCACTCGTGAGCGATGGGAAGGTTGTCCTCGATCTCGATCGAGAGTCGCCGGAACAGGATTTGGCCACGCTCGAGACTTCGATCAAGTACGCGGGTTATCTTGAACAGGAGTCGTCCCGTGCCGAACGTGCTCGACGCGACGACCGTCGGCGCATCGCGCCCCAATTTCCGTTCGGACGGGTACCAGGACTTTCTCGAGAAGTCGTTCAGCGTCTGGAGCAGATCCGGCCCGAGACCCTCGGCCAAGCGGCGCGGATCCCAGGAATGACGCCGGCGGCCGTGGCGGTTCTTGGGGTTTTTCTCACCAGGCTGACTCCCCCGGCTTATCAAACGTGAGCAGCCGTGAGTTTCAAGAGCGTTTAGCACGCCGGGCGCGCAGGGCCGGGATAACGATTCGTCCAGAGCTCGGCGCGCGACTCGAGATCTACTACCGACTCCTTTCAACCTGGAACAAGAAGATCAATTTGACCGGGCTGAGCCTCTCAGACTTCAGCCCCGAATCGCTCGATCGACTCCTCATCGAGCCACTTGTTGCGGCTAACCATGTCCGACCAGCCGTGACGAGTCTGTTGGATGTCGGGAGCGGGGGAGGCTCTCCCGCGATCCCTTTGGCGCTTGCGTTGCCGGAAATTAACCTCCTGATGGTTGAGGCCAAGACGAGGAAGTCGGTCTTTCTCCGAGAAGCCCTCAGAGCCCTGGGCCTGACTCGCGGTGACGTCGTCACGACACGGTTCGAGGAGTTGCTGACAAAGCCGCGCCTCCACGAGGCTCACGACCTGCTGACGATTCGGGCTGTGCGAATCGAGAGTCGGATACTCATGAGTCTTCAGGCATTTGTGAGGCCGAGTGGCGAGATCTTCCTTTTTCGCACAACGGCTGGCGCCTCAGGCACTACCGCAGTGACGCCACCTCTGGCATGGAAAGCCTCCTATCCGCTGTTGGAGCAAGCCAGTAGCCTGATCGTGTTGGAGAAGAGGCAGGTAGGTTACGCGAATCGGAACGTTTCACGTGAAACACTATCCGACTCTGAAGATCGCTAAATCTTCGCCTCGTTTCACGGAAACGTGCTTGACGCTACAAGTACTTGCGTACTAAAGTGTCCTTGCCCACCAGATGCACGGGTTGGCTAAATGACAGAAACTGGTCAGGTCTCCCAAACATCGGTTGCGCGTGTGGTTGCGGTCGCCAATCAAAAGGGTGGTGTCGGGAAGACGACGACGGCGATCAACCTAGCGACATCGCTGGCGCTTAGCGGTCGAAAAGTGCTGCTTGTCGACGTCGATCCTCAAGGGAACCTGACCAGCGGACTCGGTTCGAAGGCCCAGCGAGCCGATGCTGGAACCGTCTACGAAGCGCTCCTCACGGGAGGAATTCCCGAGTCATTTCTTCTGCCCACGCGCGTTTCGAATCTGTTCCTGATGCCCGCGGACAGAAACCTCACCGGCGCCGAGATCGAGATGGTCACGTTGCCTGAGCGTGAGCATCGGCTCAAGAAAATCGTCGACCCGCTGCGAGCGAGTTTCGATCACATCTTCATCGATTGCCCGCCGTCGCTTGGACTGCTTACCCTCAATGCGCTCGTCGCTGCGGACGCAGTGCTCATTCCACTCCACTGTGAGTACTTTGCGCTCGAGGGCCTCGCCGATCTGGTTGGAACGATGCGGCGCGTTCGCGGCGGTCTGAATCCGTCGCTCGAGATCGACGGAGTACTGCTGACGATGTACGACGACAGAACCAACCTCGGCCAGCTCGTGGCACGCGACGTACGCGAGTTCTTCAAGGAAAAAGTCTTCAACACGATCATTCCGCGCAACGTGAAGTTGGGTGAGGCGCCAAGCCACGGAATGCCCGCCGCTCTTTACGATGCGAAGTCGCGCGGAGCCGCCGCATACGCTGCGCTCGCAAAAGAAGTCCTCGCTCGTTACGCCGCCTGAAAGGAAACTCTATGCTCGAACGTCGTCCCGCTCTCGGCAAAGGGCTCAGCGCCCTGATTCCCGATGCGCCCGAGCCCATTCGGACCGGCACGATAGAGGTCGACATCGATCTCCTCTCTCCCAATGAGCAGCAACCGCGATTGACGATGGACGATGCAAAACTCGAGGAGTTGACGCAGTCGATCAAAGCCAACGGAATCATTCAGCCGATCCTTGTGCGTCGCGATGGTGCTGGTTATCGCATCATCGCCGGCGAACGTCGCTGGCGTGCGGCGCAGCGTGCGGGGTTGCTGCGGGTACCAGTTGTCGTCAGGGATGTGTCGCAGGGCGACAAGCAGTTGCTCGAGCTCGCTCTCATCGAGAATCTCCAGCGAGAGAATCTGAATCCTGTCGACGAGGCACTTGCATATCAACGTCTCGCTCAAGACTTTTCTCTCACGCAGGACCAGATCGCGGCAGCCGTTGGAAAGGATCGCAGCTCGGTCGCGAACTTCATGCGCTTGCTGCGTCTTCCCGAGGAAGTTCGCGGTGACCTTGCGGCCGGAACTCTATCCACCGGCCACGCGCGCGCCCTCTTGCCGCTGCCGGATGCGGCGGCGCAGCGGCAGGCCGCTCGCGAAGTCATTTCACGTGGTCTGTCTGTCCGCGAAGCAGAAGCGCTTGTCAAACGGCTCCAGGCAAAGGGAACAACCGCTCCGTCGACGGCACGACCCGCTGATGCCCCGAAAGACGTGCACACCAGGGCCGCTGAGGACCGGTTGCGTTTCGCCCTGGGAACGAAAGTGCGGATAGTCCGGCGTGGGCATGGTGGGCGAATCGAGGTCGATTTCGGTTCTGAAGCCGAATTGAACCGGATTTACGAGTACCTGATCTCACCGCGCTGAGATTGATCTTGCTCTGTTGCTGTTGGAGGCGACCGGCGTGGGCGTGGTATAAATAGACGCTTGTGCCTTTCAGGTACAAGCTCAGACTGCAGCAGACACACACATGAGCAGGCGGTCCTCCGCAGCGCGATACGCACGAGCGCTGTTCGACGTCACCATCAAAGAGTCGGATCCCATCGCCGCTGACAAGGATTTGGCCGGGTTTGTCGATCTGGTGCAGCGCAACCAGGACCTTCAGCGGATGCTGGCCAATCCAGTCGTGTCGGCGAGCGCGAAACGTGCTGTCGTGCAGCAACTGCTGGAGCGAAGTAAGCCCGTTTCGCCGGTCGCAAAACTCCTCCTGCTACTTGCGTCGCGAGGCCGGCTCGAGCTCGTCTCTGATGTACTCGACATCTACCGCGAAAGACTGATGGAGCATCGACAGGTCATACAAGCGGAAGTGACAACCGCCGCACCGCTCCCGCCGGAACGGCTCTCTGAGTTGCAGCAACGGCTCGCGAAGATCACGGGCCGCATCGTAACCATGACGACCAGGATCGATCAGGCGATTATCGGTGGTGTGGTGACCCGGATTGGCGGCACCGTCTACGATGGGAGTGTTGCTACTCAATTGGCCAAGGTCAGAGAGCGGCTGTCAGAGCGCAGCTAAACGTGACACCGCCGAGGGGCTGATCCCAACGCTGTCAGGATTGATATGGATATCAGAGCGGAAGAAATCTCCAAAATCATTCGCGACCAGATCGGGAGCTACGCGGCACACGTGGACGTGGCCGAAGTGGGAAGCGTGATTTCCCTTGGGGACGGCATCGCACGCGTGCATGGCGTGGAGCGCGCCATGGCGGGAGAGATGCTGGAGTTTCCTCACGGCGTGTACGGCATCGCGCTCAATCTCGAAGAAGACAGCGTCGGCGCGGTGCTGCTGGGTGATTACAAAGAGATCAAAGAGGGCGATCCCGTCAAGCGAACCGCGCGAATCATCTCGGTCCCCGTGGGCGATCAAATGCTCGGCCGCGTCGTGAATGCCTTGGGCCAACCTATCGACGGCAAAGGTCCCATTCAGACGAAACAGTTCTTGCCGATTGAGCGTCTCGCTCCGGGCGTCGTCGACCGGCAGCCAGTAAAGGAACCGCTGCAGACGGGTCTCAAGGCAATCGATGGCATGGTGCCCATCGGACGTGGCCAGCGCGAGTTGATCATTGGCGACCGTCAGACGGGGAAGACCGCCGTCGCGGTGGATGCGATCATCAACCAGCGCGGGACAGGTGTCATCTGCATTTACAACGCGATCGGACAGAAGCAGTCTACGGTCGCGCAGGTCGTGCGGACGCTCGAAGAGTACGACGCGATGAGCTACACGATCGTGGTCGCCGCGGCCGCCGCCGATCCCGCGCCGATGTTGTACATCAGTCCGTACTCGGCCTGTGCGATCGGTGAGTACTTCCGTGACAGCGGTCGACACGCGCTCGTGGTTTACGACGATCTGTCAAAGCACGCACAGGCTTATCGCGAAATCTCTCTGCTATTGAGGCGCCCGCCAGGCCGTGAGGCATATCCTGGGGACGTCTTCTATCTTCACTCGCGGCTCCTGGAACGAGCGGCGAAACTGAACGCGTCACATGGGGGAGGATCGCTGACGGCGCTGCCCATCATCGAGACCCAGGCCGGCGACCTCTCCGCGTACATCCCGACCAACGTGATCTCGATCACCGACGGTCAGATCTTTCTCGAGAGCGATCTCTTTCACCAGGGCGTGCGACCTGCCATCAACGTCGGTAACTCGGTGTCGCGCGTCGGTGGTTCTGCGCAGATTCGCGCGATGCGCCAGGTGGCGGGATCGCTGCGCCTGGACCTCGCGCAGTATCGCGAACTCGCGGCCTTCGCACAGTTTGGCAGCGACCTCGACAAAGCGACGCAGGCTCAGCTCAATCGAGGACGGCGGCTGGTCGAGGTCTTGAAACAGCCGCAGTACCAGCCGCTCGCGGTCGAGAAACAGGTCGCCGTCATCTATGCCGCCACGAAGGGTTTCATCGATTCGGTGGCGGTCGAGGACGTCCGCCGCTACGAGGAAGACCTCTATCGGTTCCTCGAGACTCGACATCCTCGCGTGCTCCCGACTGTCGCGGAGAAGAAGATCCTCGACGATGACTCGCGGGCTGCCCTCGAGACGGCCCTGAAGGAATTCGGCCAGCAGTTCGGGGCGCTCCGGTCTCCGGCCGGCGCCGCCGCCTAGAACACGCCACGTTATGCCATCACTGATCGATCTCAGGCGCCGGATCAGGGCAGTCAAGTCGACGCAGCAGATCACGAAAGCGATGAAGATGATCGCTGCGTCGCGGTTGCGCAGAGCGCAAGAGCGCGTCGTGGCCGCGCGACCATTCGCTCAGAAGATGCTCCGGGTTTTGAACGGGCTGGTGTCGAGAGTCGATCAGGATGCGCACCCGCTGCTTCGCACCCCCGAGCCGGGAGACGGACGACCCTTGCTGATCGTGATCACCGCCGATCGCGGCCTTTGTGGCAGCTTCAACACGAACGTCATCAAGGCGGCCGGGCAATTCATCGTGAAAGAGGGTCAGGGAAAAGAAATTGCACTGGGGCTGATTGGCCGCAAGGGACGCGATTTCTTCCGTCGCCGCGGGTTTGATGTTCGCTACGAATCGGTTGGTATATTTCAGAAACTGAGCTTCAACGACGCGGCTCTGGCCGCCGACGCTGCGATAGAGGAGTTCATCTCCGGTAAGGCGTCCAGTGTCTATCTGGTCTACAACGAGTTCAAGTCGGTGATCTCGCAACGCCTCGTTGTTGAGCGCCTGCTCCCCATTCCGCGCCTCGAAGGTCATGAGGCTGCCGGGCCGGCCAATGAGTACAAGTACGAACCGGCGCCTGAAGTCATCTTCAAGGAACTGCTGCCGCGGCACGTTCAAGTACAGGTTTATCGCGCTTTGCTCGAATCGAATGCGGCGTTCTTTGCCGCCCAGATGACCGCTATGGATGCCGCAACGCGGAACTCTGCGGAGATGCTCGACAACTTGACGTTGTACATGAATAAGGTTCGTCAGGCCGCGATTACGCGCGAGATCATCGAGGTGGTCTCGGGCGCAGCCGCGACGTAGGAACAAACGTATGGCACAAACAGCAACGGCGCAGAAGGTCGGCAAGGTCGTGCAAGTGATCGGTCCCGTCATCGACATCGAATTTGCCGAAGGCCTGCCTGAAATCTACAACGCAGTTCGAGTCGTCTCGGAAGGCGGAGTGGGCGTCGAAAAGATCGATGTGGTGGCAGAAGTCGAGCAGCATCTTGGTGAAAACCGGGTGCGGGCTGTCGCGATGAAGCCGACAGACGGCATGACACGAGGAATGAGCGTGGTCGATACCGGGTCGCCGATCTCGGTGCCCGTCGGTCCCGAGACGCTGGGCCGAGTTCTCAACGTGCTCGGGGAGCCTGTCGACTTCCCCGACCGGCCCGTTTTGTCGAGGGAGCATTGGCCGATTCACCGGCATGCTCCAACGCTCGAGGATCAGTCGACGGAGCTGCGCATGTTCGAGACCGGAATCAAGGTCATCGACTTGCTCGAACCATACTTGCAAGGCGGCAAGATCGGGTTGTTCGGTGGTGCCGGCGTCGGCAAGACGGTCATCATCATGGAGCTCATTAACAACATCGCCACCAAGCACGGAGGCGTCTCTGTGTTCGGCGGTGTTGGAGAGCGCACGCGCGAAGGCAACGATCTCTGGCTCGAGTTCCAGGAGTCAGGCGTCGTGAACGTGAATGACATGTCGAAGTCGCGTGCCGCGCTCGTCTACGGACAGATGACGGAGCCGCCGGGTGCGCGGCTGCGCGTGGGACTGTCGGCATTGACCGTCGCCGAGTACTTCCGCGATGCCGAAGGGAAAGACGTCCTTCTGTTCATCGACAACATCTTCCGATTCACGCAGGCGGGCTCGGAGGTATCAGCGCTGCTCGGCCGAATGCCATCCGCCGTCGGCTATCAGCCAACGCTGCTGACAGAAATGGGCGAGCTGCAGGAGCGGATCACATCGACCAAGAAGGGCTCGATCACATCGGTGCAAGCGATCTACGTTCCCGCCGACGACTACACCGATCCTGCTCCGGCGACAACCTTCGCTCACCTGGATGCGACGACGAACTTGTCGCGTCAGATCGCAGAACTCGGTATTTATCCCGCTGTCGATCCGCTGGCGTCCACCTCTCGCATCCTGGACCCGCGCGTCCTCGGAGAGGAGCACTACACCGTCGCTCGCTCAGTCAAGCAGATTCTCCAGCGTTACAAGGATCTGCAGGACATCATCGCGATCCTTGGCATCGACGAGCTGTCAGAGGAGGACAAAGTAGCGGTTGCTCGCGCACGAAAGATTCAGCGATTCTTGTCGCAGCCGTTCTTCGTTGCGGCGCAGTTCACCGGCTTCGAAGGCAAGTACGTATCGATCGCCGACACGGTCAAGGGTTTCAAGGAGATCGTGGAGGGCAAGCACGACGACCTGCCAGAGCAGGCCTTCTACATGGTGGGCACAATCGAGGAAGCCGTCGAGAAGGCCAAGAAGATGAAGGAGGCGTAAGGCGGAAGATGGCTCTTCCCACGAAGCTTACGCTCGAGATCGTCGCGCCTGAACGCGCACTCGTCAACGCGCAGGTCGACGAGGTTGAGTTGCCTGGATCTGAGGGGTACTTTGGAGTCCTGCCAGGTCATACCGAGCTCTTAGCCTCACTTCAGGTTGGTGAACTGTGGTACCGCATCGGTCAGGAGAAACACTACTTGGCCGTTGCGTTCGGATTTGTCGAAGTGCTGCCGGATCGCGTCACGGTGCTCGCGCGGATTGCCGAAAAGGCGCAAGACATCGACATCGCAAGGGCCGAGGCGGCGAAAAAGCGTGCCGAGCAGCGTGTTGCGAACCCGACGGCCGACATGGATTTCGAACGCGCCCGCGTCGCACTCATGAAATCATTGATTCGTCTTCAGGTGGCTTCGAGAGCGCGCACCAGAGCTTGACCTGCCGCGCGGGAGCGCGCCTTGTGGTGGCAAGATCCTTCTAGCCGCCGACGCCAGTGAGAACGAGTAGTCCCCGAGTATCGTCCCGCGAAGAGGCCGCAGCACTTGCCCGGCAGGTGCAAAGCCGTGGCGGGATTGTCGTGTTCACCAACGGCGTATTCGACCTTCTGCATCCAGGACACGTACGCTATCTGAGGCAGGCACGGCAGCTCGGAGATGCCCTGATCATTGGTCTCAACTCGGATAGATCTGTAGGTGCGAACAAGGGCCCCGATCGACCGATCAATCGAGTCGAAGAGCGAGGCGAAATACTCCTGGCGCTCCATTTCGTAGACGCTGTTGTCGTCTTCGACGAAGACACTCCGCTTGAAATCATCACCCTTGTGCAACCCGACATTCTGGTCAAAGGGGCAGATTGGGGTCCCGATAACATCGTGGGGCGTGAGGTCGTCGAAGGCCGCGGAGGGCGCGTAGTCCGCCTCGACCTCGCGCAGGGGTTCTCCACGACCAACCTGATCGGGAAGACACGCCCCCCGGCCAGTTCATGAGCATCGGCACTCCCTCACTGACGCTGCGTTCCATTCTGGCGCGTGCTATTGCGGGTGCCGGTCTCGATCGCGTTGCGCCAGTCACGGCAGGACTGACGGCGTCATCAAAAGCGCTCGCCATCGCAGGTCTCGCGCGAATTCGGACGGGTCTAACGGTCGTCGTCGCTCCAACGGATATCGACGCCGATCGACTGACGGCCGACATCAGGTTCTTTTACAGCGGCCTTGAAGGTGCGTCTGATGCGGCGGTCGAACAGGCAGTTCTCTCACTACCAGCGCTTCAGGTCGATCCTTATCGAGGGATGACGCCCCACTTTCGTGTCGCTGCGGCGCGGGCACGGGCGCTGCACGCGGCGGTGTCGGGATCGGCGCGAATCATCGTCGCTTCTGCGGGCGCTCTGCTTCCGCGAACGAGCTCACCTGAGCGGATGCGAGCTGCCTCGATCGAGCTGCGCGTGGGCACAGAAGTCGAGCCCCAACGCCTCGCCGACTTGCTCGTCGACGGCGGGTTCATCCGAGAGGACCCCGTCGACGAGCACGGGGCGTTCACGATCCGCGGCGGCATCGTCGATGTGTTTCCCGCCACCGACGCCGAACCGGTCCGTGTGGAGTTCGTCGGCGATATGGTGGAGACGCTACGCCGTTTCGATCCAGCCACGCAGCGATCAACAGCGCCTACCGACTATGTCCAACTCGTGCCGGCGCGTGAGCGATTCGATGATGGTGCACCGCTGGTGTCCATCATCGACTTCATGGCAGGCGCCCCGGGAGGAGTGCACTGGCTGGTTTCTGAGCTCGATCACGTTCGGCAACAGACGGTGAAGCTGCGCGACCAATTGGAGAACAGCTACCAGGAAGCACAAACGCGAGGTCGCGTCGCTGCTTTGCCACCCGCGGAAGCGTTCGTGGACTGGGAGACCCTCGTCACGCGGATGACGGCGGCGCCACGATTGGAGGAACTGGCGATCGATGAGGAAGGTGTTCACCAGGTAGCGTGTCAGCCGGCGATGGAGTTCCGCAGCCGTGTCGGCGATTGGGTCGCGGACATCCAGCGCGCACGCGAGCGCGATGCCACCGTGATCGTGGTCACGGAGAGCGCCGGCCGCGCGGAGCGCACCGTCGAAATCCTTCGCGACTACGACATCATTGCGATTCCGATCGAACGGTCCGAGGACGCGCATGCAGCTGCTGTCCTGGTGACTCGCGGCAATCTCTCGAAAGGCTTCTCGCTCGAGAAGGCCGGTCTCCAGGTGTATGCCGAGACCGATGTCTTCGAGGAAGAGCGTCGTACCCCGGAGCAGCGTCGAAACCTCGCGAGGACCTTTCTCTCCGATCTTCGCGACCTGAAGGTCGGCGATCTCGTCGTCCACGTTGATCACGGCATCGGGGAATTCGTTGGGCTGAAGCAGCTGGCCACGGGCACTCGTTCAGCAACGGCCTCTGGGTCCGAGATCCAGGAGTTTCTCGAGCTGCGGTATCACGGAGACGACAAGCTGTTCGTTCCGGTGGAACGCCTCGACCTCATTCAGAAGTACACGGGGGGGTCGCGGCCCGCGCTCGATCGACTCGGCGGCACAACGTGGGAAAAAGCCAAAACGCGCGTCAAGAAGGCGATGCGCGACATGGCCGAGGAACTCCTCAAACTCTACGCGCAGCGCAAAGCGCTGCCGGGCCATGCCTTCCCTGCTGACACACATTGGCAGGAAGAATTCGAGGGTGCTTTCCCGTACGAACCGACACCCGATCAGGCGACAGCGATCGCTGATATCAAGCGGGACATGGAAGCCGCGACGCCCATGGATCGATTGCTGTGCGGCGACGTCGGTTATGGCAAGACGGAAGTGGCAATGCGAGCCGCCTTCAAGGCAGTGCTGGACGGAAAACAGGTCGCGATTCTTGCGCCAACCACGGTCCTGGCGTTTCAGCACTTGAAGACGTTGCGAGATCGATTTGCTGGCTTCCCGCTCGCGATCGACATGGTGAGTCGTTTCCGAACGAAACAGGAGACGAAAGAAGTGCTCGAGCGGCTCGCCAGCGGGCGCGTAGACGTCATCGTGGGAACGCACCGGCTCTTGTCCAAGGATGTCCGCTTCAAGGATCTAGGTCTGCTCGTTGTCGACGAGGAGCAGCGCTTTGGAGTGGTCCACAAAGAACGCATCAAGCAGATGCGCAAGCGCGTCGATGTGCTCACGATGACAGCGACGCCGATCCCGCGAACGTTGAACATGTCTCTGGTCGGCATTCGAGACATGTCGATCATTGAGACGCCGCCCAAGGATCGGCTGTCGATTCAGACCAACGTCGTCAAGTTCGACGCACCGGTGATTGAGCGCGCGATTCGCAGTGAACTCGCGCGAGGAGGGCAGATCTACTTCGTCCACAATCGCGTGGAATCGATCTACTCCATTGGGAACCTTCTGCAGCGCCTGGTGCCAGAGGCGCGCATGGCGATTGGGCACGGCCAGATGGGCGAGGAGGAGCTGGAGCGGGCGATGCTGGGTTTCGTGGAAGGCCGCTTCGATATCTTGCTCGCCACGACGATCGTGGAGAACGGTCTCGATATTCCCAATGCGAACACCATCATCATCAATCGCGCCGACCGGTACGGTCTCGCGCAGTTGTATCAGTTGCGCGGTCGAGTAGGCCGCTCGGACCGGGCCGCATACGCGTATTTGCTCATTCCTCCACAAGAATCGCTTTCGCCGGTAGCGCGGAAACGCCTGGCCGCTATCAAGGAGTTCAGTGATCTTGGCAGCGGCTTCCGGGTCGCCGCTCTCGACCTCGAAATTCGCGGAGCGGGAAACCTCTTGGGTGGTGAGCAAAGCGGTCACATCGACACGGTCGGCTTCGAGATGTACATGAAGCTGTTGGAAGAGACGATCCGTGAGCTTCGTGGCGAGGAGCTCGAGGAAGAGACTCGTGCAACCGTCAATCTCCGGATCGACTTGAAAATCGACCCCGCGTACATCCAGGACATGAATCAACGCCTGATGGTGTATCGCAAGGTGGCGTCGTCGAGGACCGAACAGGAGTTGTCCACCGTTTTGGAGGAGCTGCGTGATCGCTACGGCCAGCCGCCCGATTCCGTGCTCAACCTGGTTGAATTTGGCCGAATACGAATCAAAGCCGACCACCTTGATGTCGAATCGATCGACCGCGAAGGCCGTTTGATCGTCATAAAGTTCAGGCCTAATGCGCGGCTCGACGGCGCGCGCCTGGTCAGGGTGGTTGGGGGCTGGTCGGGGGCCACCCTGGTCCCGCCCGTGTCTGTAAAGCTGGATTTGGAAGCTCCGCTGGCCCCACGACCGGTTGCCGGCTCGAAATCGCCAGGCCCTCGGGCATCAGGGGGCAGAGGACGAGCTGCCGAACCGCAAGTCAGTTGGTGGGCGGCGCGGGCAACGGCTGGTCAGGTGAAACCGGGGTTCACGAAGGACGAGGTTCTTCGCAAGCCGGATATCGATCCACGCGCGGAAGGCGGAATGTTCTCGCGGTTGACGTCCCTTCTCGACGCGCTTGACGTGCGCTGAGATTTGTGCGCGAGCCGTCGTGTAAAATACTGATGTCGAAGGAATTGTCATGTTGAAGCGACTCACGGCCACCGTAGTCATTTTGGGAGCAGTGGCCATTTCGCCCCGTATTCACGCCGAGATCCTGGAACAGGTCTTGGTCAAGGTAAACGGCGAAATCATCACCAAAACCGAGTTCGAAGGCCGTCAGGTGGCCGAACTCCGCAATCGGCCCGAATTCGCGAACTCCCCGGCCGCGGGAGCGGAATTGCAAAAGGCAGTAGCCGAGATCACTCCTGATCTGATTCTCGCGGCAGTCGACGAGCTGTTGCTGGTTCAGCGCGGCCGAGAGTCAGGATATGCGCTCGGCGATCAACAGTTCGCGCAGATTCTGGAGAGCATCAAGACGTCGAACAATCTGCAGGACGAGACGAAGTTCCAGGAAGCCCTCAAACAGGAGGGGCTGACGATGGCCGATCTCCGTCGAAACCTGGAGCGACAGATGCTCGTGAGTCAAGTCCAGCGAGCGGAGATTCTCGACAAGATCAGCGTGACTGATGAGGAAGCCAAGGCGTACTACGACGAACATCGGCAGGAATTCACATCGCCGTCGGAAGTCACGCTTCGAGAAATTCTCATTGAGGTGAAGAACACCGATCGGGGTGTGAACGTCGCTGAAGATGACGCCGCTCGCGAACAGGCGCAGGAGATTCGGAAAAGATTGCTGGCCGGCGAGCCGTTCCCACGCTTGGCCGGTGAGTACTCGTCGGCCGCTTCAAAGGCAAACGGTGGTCTAATCGGACCGTTGAACAATGCTGAATTAGCACCCGCCCTCCGTGACCTGCTCGCGAAGATGCAGGTCGGCGATGTCACCGAAGCTATTCGCACCCAGAGGGGGTATCAGCTCTTGAAACTCGAGTCCCAGACCGATGCAAAGCTCCGTTCATTCGAAGAAGCGCGTGGGGACATCGGCAACCGAATCGGCGAGCAGAAGCTTCGTGGCGAACGCGAAAAGTATCTCGATCGGCTGCGCGCGCAGGCGACCATTACGTGGCGCAACACGGAGCTGGAGAAGGCGTACGAAACGGCGCTCGCCAAACGCAGGGGGGCAGCCGCCGGGGAACAGAGCTCTTCGTTGGCCGGGACCACTCGATGAACGAGATTAGGCCGCGCTGGCGGAGATCTCCGTGACGGTGAAGGGCGACTCCGAGGAAAACTGGTTTGCGCTGTGGACCAGATCGCGGCACGAGCAGGTCGTTCGCGAACAACTCGAGCAGAAGCGCATCGAGACATTTCTTCCGACAGTCACCAAGTGGAGCCGTTGGAAGGACCGCAAGAAAAAGATCGATTGGCCGCTGTTTCCCGGCTACTGCTTTGCGCGCTTCGATCCACGTGAGCGGCTGCCGGTCCTGAAGTGCACAGGCGTCGTAAGCATCATTTCATTCGAGGGCGAGCCGGCAGCGATTCCGGAACAGGAAATCGACGGGATCCGGCGTCTCGTTCTGAGTGACCTTGCGTATGATCCGTGCCCGATGATCCGTGAGGGCATGATGGTGGAAGTCGTCCACGGTCCGCTGACCGGCGTGGTCGGACGTCTCGTTCGAAAGAATGACAAGGCTCGCCTGGTGCTTTCTGTGGATCTCATTGGACAGGCCGTGAGCGTCGAAGTGGATGCCGCGGACGTCCGGCCCTACTGACATCTCATGAAAGTCGGCTCGATCGACCTCCAGTCTCCGTTCATCGTTGCGCCGATGGCGGGCATGACGGACACCGCGTTTCGTCGCCTCGTCAAGAGACACGGCGGGTGTGGCCTTGTCGTCACAGAGATGGTGTCATCCGAGGGGCTGGTGAGAGGAATCGACCGCACGCTCGAGTACGCCGAATACACCGAGGAGGAGCGCCCAGTCTCGATTCAGATCTTCGGCGGTGATCCGCCAAAGATGGCGCAAGCTGCCCGGATTGTGCGGGACATGGGAGCCGACATCGTTGATGTCAACATGGGATGCCCGGTCCCAAAGATCGCGAAACACAATGCCGGCTGCAGTCTCATGCGCGAACCCGACCATGCGGCGCGAGTTGTCGAAGCGATGGTGGGTGCCGTCGATATTCCTGTCACAGTGAAAATGCGCGCAGGCTGGACAGACAAGGAGCGAAACGCTCCAACGTTAGCGAGGATGGTGCAGGAGGCTGGCGCTGCCGCCATTACCATCCACGGACGCACGGCCGAACAGTCGTACAACGGATACGCCGACTGGGAATTGGTCAGTCACGTCGCCAAGGATTTGCGCATACCGGTCTTCGGCAGCGGAGATTGTGTAGAGCCCGAGCAGATTGTTGATCGGATGAAAACTGGCGTCAGCGGCGTTCTTGTTGGCCGAGGTGTTCTTCGCAACCCCTGGATTCTCGCGCAAGCCGCAGATCTAGCCGCCGGATGCGAGCCGCGGCTGATCACGATGCGGGAACGCGGTCAATTCCTGCTCGACTATATCGACCTGCTGTTGGATCAGCGGGACCACGAGCCACAGGGGTTCCGTCACGTGGCGCCTGGTGGTCTCGAGGTGTCGGTGCCTGCGAAGGGTCACGAACGGTGGGTCATTAACAAACTGCGTGCTCTCTGCGCCTGGTATTCAAAAGGGCTGGACTCCGGCTCGCATCTTCGGGTCAGTATCAACAGCGCCGAGAGTGTCGCGCAGGTGCGACGTATCATCGACGAGTTCTTCATGACGGCCGCGGCGGCGGTCTAGTCCCGTTTCCACAATGGCGTAGAGGCGGATTTCGCGCAGTAACGTAGGGTAGGGCGAGTGAGGGGAGAACTCAGTATCGGGAGAAGCCGCTGATCATTCCTGGGGCCGCACCCACGCGAGCATCCTGGTCGGCGTCTGCGTTCGACGCAGCGCCCAGATCGCGGCTGCCACCGAGCGCGAGCCTGCCGGAGGAACTCGTTCGCGCCTGCGAACGAACCAGTGCAACGAGGTGACTCCGATCGATCGCCTGACCGGCGGCCTCGCGCAGCGAGATCTGACGCCGAGTGACGGCGCGGGCCAAAGACTCGTCCACCGAACGCGTCTTGGAAGCGACGTCGTTTTGTGTGCGGGCAAGCCCGTCGAAATCACCGGACTCGAGGAGCCCACACACGGAGCCGGTGGCCAGCACGACGTCCTGAATCAGCGCTCTGCCTCCGCCAAGACGCCGCAGGCTGCGATAGCCGATAGCCGCGCGGAAGGAGGCGGCCAGTGCGCGTCGGACATGCGAGTCCGAACCACCCAACATTCGCAGCGCTTCGACTGTCGTTGGCGCAACAACGGCAGCGATTACCAAACGGCCGCCTGCGGCTGCGAGAACAGCCGCCTGGAGTGATTGCTCAGCCTGAAGTCCCGTCACCAACAGGATGTCTGGACTCTCCTGCGCTGCACGTCGGATCGCGGCAGCGAAGTCCTTATCGGTGCCAGAAACCGTTCGCTGGCTGACGAATGCACCAGCAATGTCCCCGTGTGATCGACTCCGGCGCTGCAGTGAAATCAGGTACCCACCGCGGTCGCGGCCGCTCCAGTCGGCAACGGCGGCAGCCAGTGCTTCCACATCTGCGTCAGTTGACGCAGCCACCACCACGAGTCCGTTGCCTTCGCACGCGGTTCGTACCTGTCTTGGAATGTGCTTGTAGAGCAGCCGCAACGATGTCGACGGGCGGAGGTGGATGAGGAGGCCATTGCCGTGAAGATCAGCAAAGACCCGGCAACTGACGTAACCGAATTCATCGTCCTCGCGAATCCATTCACCGTCACCGCGTGTTTCCCATATGCCGTCGCCACCGCGGGTGAAAACGCCAACCGCATCCTCAATCGTTGATGCGGCGACCGTCTCCTGGCTGATCGGCTGAATTCGTTCGTCGATTCGGGCGGCTGCCGGCGATTCGGCTCTCAAGTACAGAGTCGTCGCACCAAGATCCGACGCGTGGCTAATCCATCCAAACAGATCCATTCCTGCGGCCGAGCGAGTAAGAGGTCGAGCCGATCGAACAGGTTCTTCAACCCTGGTTACGACGGTGACATCGGGTTGTGGAATGGGCTCCGGTCGCGGATCGCGCGGGATCTCGCGCACGATCTCTGGGACCGGCACAGGCTCAGGAACCGGGACGTACACCCGAACTGAAGGTGGTTCTGGATCGGCAACGACTGGTGTCGGTTCAACGTGTGCTGGTTCCTCGACGTGAGGAGTCTCAGGTGCTGGTGACGGTACCTGCGCAATCTCTGGCTCGGGTGACGCCACTGGATTTACCACGGGTTCGATCGGTGGCGCTGGCTGCTCTGTCGGTAACGAAACGATCAGCTCAATACAAAAATCTTCGCCGACACGCTCGGCTTTGGCCGTGAGCGGATGTGGAAAGGACGATGAGTGAACAGGTTCACTCGCCGAGCCGTTCGTCGTCAGCTCCTGGCGAGCACCAGCAGAGAGGATCTGTTCTGCCAGCGCTTCCACTGCATTGACAGAAAGGACAGCGGAGGCCACATCGTGACGACGTTCGCCCGCCAACACATGAGGGCGTTCGCCAGCCCTCATCACGAGTCGTTCTCCGCCGGCGCGTTCGAGGGCCGCGCACAGCGACGGCATTAAGCTCATAGGTCAGCGTCCTGCAAAGCTAAGGCGTCTTCGAATTGCAACGCTGCGCGGAAGACCGGGTTGGGTGCAACCGCGTGCATCGACGATCGAATGACCGTGGCTCGGAGAACCTTGCGGACGCCACCATAGCGGAGGAAAACGTCAACGGTTCGACCGGGACACAATCTTTGATTGGTTTCGGCCAGTAACCCGGTCGACGATAGATTCACGAGCCGCATTGGGAACCCTGCAACGGCGAGCCGGAGTTCGACCTTGAACTCGTGTGGCTCACGCCGTTCAGCACCTCTTCGCTCTTGACGCTGAGGTGGTGGCGGCGGGAGTTCCTCCTGCGGCGGCTTGGCAGGCTCTGCCTGGGGCTTCGGTTCGCTTGCACTCTTCGATGACGCCTCCAGGCCGGCGAAGAGATCGTCCAGCGAAGCTTCTTCGGGAAGCTTGACGACGAATTCCTCGTCGGGATCTGGGAGCGAATCGCTCATAAGGGGTGTGTGAAGTAGCAACCAGCCTGCCGCCCTAACGGTCAGCAGGCGTAATCGAGGTTACGAAGTTGAATTGCACTAAACTTCCTAGATGCGCCGCGAATCTCATTCACGCGTTGTCACAATTACGTCGCCGGGGAACAAGGAAACCGTGCAATCGCAGAAAATCTGAAGTCTCGCGTGACTTAGCGTGATCTCCTCAACGTAATCGGCCTATTATCGGCCAGCGATTAGTCCTCGAGCCACTTGCGGGTGTGACTGAGGTCAAGGGACGCTCATGGCGAAAATTCTAATCGTCGAGGACGACGATGCCACTCGCACCGGATATCGGGAATTTCTAAGGCTTGCCGGCCATGACGTCATCGCGACCAGCACGTATCAAGAAGGGCGTCATGCGGCTGCCACGGAGAGTCCAGATTTGGTCATCGCTGACCTGCGGCTTGGTGGTTTCAACGGGTTACAACTGCTGCTTCTGAGTCCTCATCCCATTCCAACCATTATCGTGACGGGCTTTCACGACGAAGTCCTGGAGGCCGAAGCGCGCCGCGCGGGGGCCGACTACGTCGTGAAACCCATTTCACCCTCCAACCTGGTGACGCTGGTAAAAGAGAGACTCGAGCGCAAGTCCGGGCCACATTAATCATCAGCAGCTCCCGCCGAAGGTATCAGCTACCCGTTGATGTTGCGCGGCCGCTAAGGCTGAGCTACCCTGAATTTTGCTCGCGGCGTGTTTGTCTCCACGACAGACGCCTTTCGTCGGAGTGATGACGGCTTAATGCCTCCTTTATTTGAACGTTTTCAGCTAAACGCTGGTCGTCAACTGGCGACTGGCTTGCAAGACTTTCCAGATCGTTCCCGTGCGGCCCTGCGGGAATCGACGCAGATGTCGAAGACCGATCCGTCCCTTGTAGCTCAAGAACCGTCGTCGTTTGAAGTCGGTATTCGAGACCGGTCTTGGGACTGGCTGCTGGAGCTCCGCCGGCGATTGAAGGTCGATTTGCTGCTCGTTGATAGTCGTTCTTCGGTGCTTCTGCCATCACTGGGCGATCAAGCCGCACGCCTTTCAGCGATGGTGGAACACGGGGAGTCAGCGCTGCTCACCGCTGTAACTGCATCGATACGAGAACGTACGTCTCAAGCGCTCGACCTTGGCGGAATGCAAATCATCTGTTTTCCCGTCATAGCCGACCGCAGCGCGTGTGGCGCCTTGCTGGTTGGGCGGTCAAGCCCCGCTCGTCAGGACCCCGGTGCGTCGCGTGCACAGTTGGAGCTCGTCGCCTCATGGCTGACGGCGGCCGTTGAGGCTCACCTCCTAAGTCCACCGGCGTTTCCATCGAGCGGCTTGAATCGCGTCGCGCCGCTTGCGCAGTTACTCGGGCAGGCTTCTGAGCGGGAATCCGATAGAGAACTGATCCGGTTGTTCGGAGAGGCGATTGCCGTCTGGCACGATATCGAAGTCAGTGGCTATGTCGAAACGACGAACGGCGCTTTCACCCGCGACGTCACGTTGCCCGGAACCAAGAAGGGGGAGCGCCCCGCGACGATTTCGTCAGTCGGATTGCCTGACTCACCTGAACTGATACGTTTGCCGCAAGGCCATTTGGACCGCTTTGGGCTGCCCGTCAACAGCGATGTTTACGTTCGACGCTTTCAAGGGGCCAATCGACGCGCCTGGCTGTTGATATTTACGGGCGAGATTGGTGCCTACGATCTGCAGCGCATCGGTGCATACGTCGCTCTGCTCGATCTCGCGCTCGCCCTGTCGACGACGGCGTTCGTTGCACGGAATGTAACCGCGATCGGTGGCCGCCTCGTGGGCCCCGATGCGTCGCCCGAAGGCCAGGCCACCCGCGCGCTCGAGGAGTTGCGAACCGCGCTGGGATCGACTGCTGCGACGCTCACAATCGAGTCGAAGACCGGCGTCCCGCTGATCTGCGTCATGTGTCCGACAGGTACGTCACGAGACGGTTTTGATGCTGGCGCGTTCAGAGTTGTTCTCGTCAAACAATCAGAACGGCATTACACTACGACGGTTTCGCTCGCTCGCCATGAGAACTTGCAGTTCACACCGCGCGATCACACCGCTGCGGACGCGGCAGCGACGATGTTCGATGTGTGGGCATGCGCGGCGCTCGGTGAATCGAGCGCACGTCGTGAACGGCGAGCCGCACCGCGCGAGTTCCTCGAAGTCCTCAAGCGTTCAGCGCGAGAGGCGCTCGCTAGAGGGATGCCCGTAGCGATGGTCGTTCTTCTCATTCGCGACGCGGCATCGATGCCGGGATCGATGCAGCGCTGGGTGGCTGATTTGCGCGCGCAGATGCGGGCCTCCGATCTGGCCGGAATGCTGGACGAGGGCGAGATCGGCCTGTTGATGCACGACACGGATGCCGAGCAGGCCAAAGCAATCGTCGAGCGCCTGAGAACCGTTGTCGGGGGCGAACCTGGCAACGAATCAATACTCGTTGGAGTGGCTAGTCAGAAGCCGGGTCAAGGCACGGTTGACCGTATCGTTCACGATGCTCGCGCGGACGCTGCCGGAACACCACACAGGCGAGCGTCTGATTCTCCTCTCGGAGTGAACCGCTGATGGCGCTCGGCGATCGACGTTCTCGCGTACGACTGGAAGTTGTTGGCGCTCTTTGGGCGACACTCGAATTAACCGAGCCTGCCCGTGTGGTCAACATCAGCCGTGACGGCGCACTGATCACGTCGCCGGTGCCGATGCCGCCCGAATCGGTGCAGCCACTGCACCTGAAGCTCGAGGGACGGGAGATCACAGTCGATGCGCGCGTTCGTCACATACGGCGCGTGTCGGGGCCAGACGAGCCAATTCGCTACCTCGTTGGTGTTGAGTTTCTTTCCGTCCCGCCGGCACTGGCGCGAGCGACTGAGTGGCCGCAGGTATAGGGAGTGACGGGGATCGCCAGCGGTGAGGGAAAGTCTTCCCTAGTGAGTGTTTAGCCCCGATACGACCAGACTTTCTGAGGCCCGGCTCTCAAGCCAAAGTCTCCGCAAACCGACCCATAAGTCATTGAAATACAACGCGTTGTTTAGGTAGACAAACGTCTGCCGCAGGATGGCGACTCGCTTGCACTTCAAGGCTGAAGCCTCGCAAACCGCAGGAAACACTGTCGGCTACGTGGGGCAACAGGCTCGTAGATACGAGGAGACGATGGAGGAACGGCGACGAGTACCACGCCATCAGGTCGGCGAGGAGTTCGCGAATCTACCGGCGAACATGAGCGTTCGGGTGCTCGACATCAGTACAGCTGGAGTGCTGCTGCAATCTCCTCGGCTGCTCAACCCAGGTTCTCGGGGCAGTTTGCGATTTACGCTCGCAGGGGCGCCGTTTCTTGCGGACATTCAGGTGCGACGGGTCACTTCGGGGTCGGATGCAGGGTCGGGGTATCGGATCGGGGCCACATTTGTAGGGATGTCATTGGAACACCGGCAGCTCATTGAACGGTTCATGAACAATGATTGATGGTGTCGCTGAAAGCAG